>Ga0180436_10000110_pt1 | contig 83074 bp, 54 predicted proteins | sample SS_ome_2_FD_132434 | JGI IMG/M metagenome (GOLD analysis project Ga0180436, IMG submission 132434) | Hypersaline lake sediment archaeal communities from the Salton Sea, California, USA - SS_3_S_2 metaG | ecosystem: Environmental > Aquatic > Non-marine Saline and Alkaline > Hypersaline >...
GACGTCGCAGTAGTGCGAACCAGAAAAAATAGTTTGTTGCACATAGTTTGTTGCACCTTTCGCATTTTTAACGGCTAGTTTTTTCGCGAAAGGTGCAACAAACTATGTGCAACAAACTATTTTTTCGAGATCTCTGCATTGCGCCGTCGCAGCGCACTCGTTCGCACATCAAATCCACCCAGAATCTTCTGAAAAGTCGTTTGCGCGTGGGTAGACGAGCATAGAACTGCGCATCGAGGAGCCAGAGGCTCCGACATTTCGGCAAAATAGTTTGTTGCACCTTTCGCATTTTTAACGGCTAGTTTTTTCGCGAAAGGTGCAACAAACTATGTGCAACAAACTTTTTTTCCGAGATCACCCCACTGCGACGTCGCACGGCACTCGTTTGCATGTCAAATCCACTCAAAATCTTCTGAAAAGTTGTTTGCGATTGGTCCGACGGACGTCTGGCAAATATTTGGAGAGATAGAGGCTCCGACATTTCGGCAAAATAGTTTGTTATATGTTTCACCTTTCGGGGGTTTTACTTAATCTGAGAAAGGTGAAACATATAACAAACTATTCGTCTTGCAGAGCCTCTAGCTCCCTGTTGCGTGCTCGGATTCTCGTCGGAGTGCCATTTTTGGACTCGCCCGGAGGTCTAGTTTCATTTTCCGGCGAAAACGAATTTTCGTCGATGTAGCGTGTTCCGCCGGGCCGGCGCGCCGCCGCGGCCAGACTCCAGGGCGCACCAAGAATGACTTCGTTCCACGCGCTCTGCGTCGCCAGCCTGTACGATACTCGCAAAGCAGCTCTCGCCTCGATGCTGCGGCCTCGGCGCAAGCGTCCCGCGGCGGCACGGCGACGGGCGCCGGCCAAGCGTCAGAGTCGGCTGCCGAGCGGCGGCGACGGCGACGGCAGCAGCGCCGCGCCTCTGCCGGCGCCACGCGTGCTCGAACTGGAGGAGCGCGTCGACATGGCAATGCTCGAGCGCATCGACGCACGCCGCGCCGAGCTGCTGCCGCACGGCGAAGCCGGCCGCTTTCGGACGTATGCCGCCGAGATGCGCGCCGGCAACGGCGTGCGCAAGGTCGTCTACCGGCAAGCCGCGCACGCCATCGGGCGCGTCTACGCCGACGGCGCCCTGTCGCTGGCCAACTTCTCCAAGCCGCTGCGCTCGGCGCTGGCGCGCGAGCTGTACGTCGACATCGACATCCCCAACGCGCACCCGCGCATTCTGCTGGCGCTGGCACGCAAGCACGGCTGGCCGGCCGCGTGCCTCGAGCGCTACATCGAGCAGCGCGACGCCGTGATCGGCGAGCTGCCGTACCCCGAGCCGGTCTCGAAGCAGATCTTTCTGGCGATTGTGATGTGCGGCTCGCGGCACTCGGTGCTGCGGCGCGCCAAGCTGCGCGACGCCGGCACGTCCGAGTTTGCCGAGCGCTTCAAGGCCGAGGTCAACGAGCTCGCCAAGCGCATCCACGGCCAGTACACCGACCACCACCGGGCGATCCGCGCCAACAGCGAGCGGCCGTACGCGTCGTGCCTCTCGTTCGTGCTGCAGGACATTGAGATGCGCGCCATCGTCGAGGCGTGCGACTACCTCGAGGCGCACGACTGGGACATCGGCGCGCTGATCCACGACGGCTTTCTGGTCCGGCGGCGCGACGCCGAGCTGCTCCAGATCGACGCCGAGCTGCTCGGCGACATGCGCGCGCACGTGCTGCGCGAACTCGGCGTCGATCTGCCGTTCGCCGTCAAAGAGTGGCCAGAGCCGCTCAAAGTGGAGGACGAGTGAAAGAGCACAGGCGGACAGGCGAGGCGTAAATCCCGCACTTCACTGATCTTCGCCGCTCTGTGCACAAGAGTGCGCTCTCTTGACAGCGGCCGCGATCGCCCAGCGCACCGAGAGGGACATTCTCGCGCTCCATTTCGACTTGGGCAAATGAGACTCGATCTCCAGAACGACGAGGACGGGAAGGTCCAAGGTGGCGAGCACACAGTAGACCTCTACAATTCGGAGACGCTCTTGTTTGGTGCGAAGTATGATAAGCCTATTGTGGAGGTACAACTTTCGCACGCGGTCGTCGTAATGTGCATCGAGCTGGGTCAGAGAATCGAGTGCGCAATCTGGCATCCCGAGCTCCAGCAACAGTCTCATCTGACGCGCGCTGAGGATATCAGGCACCAAGTCTTTCGCCCTTGTCCAGTCCACGGTGCGCCCGAGCGCGACAACTGCTGCCCTATCCGACTCTGCTTGAGCATATACGCACAGTTGCTGGGGGCTTACAGAAGCACCGGCGTCGATGAGCAAGTTTATGATATCAATGTCACGTACGCCCGAAGTCATTATAGATGAGATTACACAGCTCCCTTCCAGTCGCAAGCCAGAATCGACGAGGAGCTTTACGACCCGGGCACGGGCCCGCATGCACGCAGCACTGAGAATGCCGTTTCTTGGATCAAGTGCAAACTGCAAGACACTCGGGTCTTGGAGCGCTGCGCACACGCGATCGAATGGCGCGCACATCACGGTCTTCATAAGAAGCATGGCGTCGACCGTACTCATCGTTTTTGTTGAGAAACAAAAGTTGTTCAATTTTCCTCTCCTCCGTCGACGCCGCCCCGGCGCCGGCGTCGGCGAGCGAGGGCACGCGCGTCGGACACGAGCAGTGTGAGCAGCGCGAAGAACGTCGCGAGCTGCATCGCGAGCAGGAAGGCGCGCGCAATAAACGCCTCGAGATTGACGTCGACCGTGACCGGCTCGAGGTCGCCGTACTTGATTTCGTAGATCACCCAGCCGACGAGTGCGCCGGCGTGCAGCAGCGCCGACCAGAAAAAGTAGGTCGAGCGCGCCTGCAGCAGCGTGCGGCCGCGCGTGTCGGCGTCGTCGCCACAGCACACCGCGCCGCCGCCGCCGCCGCACGAGACCAGCAGCCAGGCGCCGATGGCGACGGCGAGCGCCACCGCCTGCAGCGCAAACGACGTCGTCGTCGACTGGATCACGACATTGAGCACGCCCAGAAAGCCGAGCAGGCCGAGCAGGCCCTCGACCAGCGCAAAGTGCAGCACCAGCACGAGCCCCATCGCGACGAGTGCGCTCGTTGTGTCGGCGCGCGCGTCACGTGCAGCGCGCAAAGCGAAATCCGGACGCGTTCAACACCGCCCTGCGGCCGCGGACAAGTGAAAACTTCACTCAGTGATCTTCTTCACAACGCCGAGCAGCGGCTTGAGGTTGGCCGCCACGAGCGCCTTGTCGCCGATCTCGGCGTGGATCGCCTTGACGCTGTTGGCGACCAGCTTGTGCTTGAGCTCGGTCGTCACCGGGTCGGCGGTGAACTTGAACGCACGGCGCAGCTTGAGCGCCGCGTTGGCACGGGTGCCGGCTGGCGCGATCGCCACGCTGACGTAGTAGGCGTTCTCCGCCTTGTTGCTGCGCGACACGCCGAGTGCGCCGCGCAGCGCCACCAGCGAGCCGCCCTTGCCGCGAAACGCCATCTCGAGCGGCTGGCCGCCGACGACGGCGTCGACAAAGCGGCTCTCCGACAGCTTCTTCGCGGCCTTGCTCATCCAGCAGTCGTACGTCTCGGCGTACTCCAGTGCCTCCTCGGTGCCGTCGCAGCCCGGCGCGGGCGCCTGCTTCTTCTTGTGCTTGCGGCGCGCCTTGATCACCGGCTCGGTGCGCGTCACGTCGGGCTCGCACACCGGTTCGGGCTCGCACTCGGGCTCGGGCGCCGGCTTCGCCTCCTCCTCTTCCACGCACTCGTCGCCGTCGGCGCTCTCCGACGTCGAGTCGCCGCTGTCGTCGCACTCGGACGACGACGACGCGGCATCGTCGCCCGCCGGCGAGAAGTCGGCCGCCGCGATGCCGGCGCACGCCATCAGCCGGTCGATGTGCGAGCGGTGCTCGTCGCCGAGCGCCGACTCGAGCGCGCCGCCGACGGCAGCGTCGGCCTGCGCCGCCGACGGGTCGCACTCGTGGTGGTCAAACGCGTCGAGCGCCTCGCGCAGCTTGCCGCACGCCTTGCACGGCACCTTGTCGTGGAAGAGCAGCTCCTTTCCGTAGTTCTCGTTGGCAAGCAGATCGCTGTGGATCGACGTCAGCTTCTGCTGCTCGGCGGTCGGCGCAGCCGGCGCGGCGGCGGCGGCGGCGGCGATCGGGACCGCAGTCGCCTGCGTCTCCGACGCCTTGGCCTTGACGCGCGCCTGCGCCGCAATGACGCGGTCGCCCTCCTGCGAATCGGACTCGTACGAGTCGGACGAGTACGACTCGTACGAGCTGTCGTCGCTCGACGACGAGCCGTCGTCGTAGGGCGAGCCGGCCGCCGCCACTTCGTCCTGCGAGTACGAGCCCGACTCGTACGAGTACGAGCCGCTCTCGCTGTCGGAGGCGGCGGCGGAGGCGGAGGCGGCCAGTTGGTTCTGGGCCTGCGCGGCGACGACAACGACAGTTCCGTCGCCGGCGCGGCCCCGACCGCCTCGACGCCGGCGTCGGCGGACTCGGCGCTGGCGTCGCGGGTGGATCCCAAGCGTGCCGTACATAGTTGCGCACCTTATGTGTTTTTGCGAGCCTGTTGGTGCACCGCGTGCGCGGCCGGCGGTGTTCTGCGACGCGCCGACAAAAAGTGCGCTTGCGCCAACACTTGTGCATCGCCGCTCTTCAGTCGTGTGTGCAGTAGATGTCGCGCGCCTCGGCGCCGAGCGTGTACGGCAGCGCCGATTGCGCGCACGCCTCGTAGCTGTCGAACCAGCCAACGGTGCGGTCGACGGCGGCACCGCCAGCTTGCACAAGACGGTCGCGCTCGAGCGGCGTCAGCAGGTGCTCGGGTGTGCGGCAGCGCGCCCGCAGTCGGTCGAGCAGCGACTCGCGCAGCTCGCCGAACCAGCGCACGGCTCGCGGGCGGTCGAACAGCGTGCCGAGCAGCGCCGACAGCGAGACGCCGTGGTGCAGGCGCTGGCGCTCGCGCATGCGCGCCGCGTGCAGCTCGATGTCGATTGCGGCGAGCGACGCGCCGTCGGGCGCACGCTCGGCGCCGGCGCCGAGCAGCTGGTCGCCGTGCACCGCCGCGCTGCCGCTGTCGTACAGCGAGCCGGCGGCGGCGGCGGCGGTGCGCCGTGTGCGCTCGAGGCGCGCGGCAAACGCCGCATCGGCTTCGTTGGCGCCGCGGCCGTGCGGGCCCGAGCGCGCCAGCTCGCGCGCCGCGGTCGCCGCTGCCAGCTGCGACGCGTCGTTGCACAGCGCGCCGGGCGCAATGTCGAGGCCGGTGTTGGCCGGCACGGCGTCGAGCGCGATCACGGTCAGCTGCGGCGCGCGGACGAGCGGCACGGCGGCGGGCCGGTTCTCGAGCGCGCTGACCGCTCGGTCGTGGCGCGAGCCCGACACGCCGGCGGCACGGTGGCGCATGATGCGGTCGTTGGCCTGGCCGCTCGCGCTCGGCTGCGCGATCGACAGCGCCGCCGTCGTGATCGGGTTGCGCGCGTCGGCGTCCATCGGCCACAGCACGACGTGCGTCTCGTACACGTGCTCGATCGTCGACGCCTCGCGCTGCTCGGCGATGTAGCGCTTCAGCTCGTTCTCGGCGTTGGCCGGCCGCACGATAAACTCGAGCGCCGTGCCACCGAGGCCGAGCCACTGCGTGCCGGCGCCGTAGCGGTCGAGCGTGCTGACGACGCGCGCCTCCTCGGTCGCACACAGCAGGGCGCCGGCGCCCGACACGGCGCGCAGCAGCGGCATGCGGGCGCCGGCGTCGGCGCCGTCGCACAGCGCTCGGCGTCCGTACTCGACGTACCGCTTCAGCGGCGCGCAGTGGCGCGCGCGGCACGCGAAAAAGACGTCGTCGAGCAGCGACGGGCCGCAGCGCGGCGTCGCCTCGTGCACCGACGTCGGCGTCAGCGGCAGGCCGATCAGAGTCAGGGCGCGGCCGCAGCGCGCCGCAGCGCGCGAGCGCGCAAGCCAGTCGCGCACGCCGCCGACTCCGCTGGCAAAGTCCGACTCGTGGTGCGCCTCGCACAGCAGATCGGCGAGCTGTGCGTCGTCGTGCGCCGCGTCGTCCTTGATCTTGAGCGTGTCGGCGTAGTAGCGCGACGTGAGCGCCAGCAGCGCGCTGTACATCGTGCTCAGGTCGATCTGGTGCGCAAACGGCACCACGATGGCGGCGCGGTGCCGGTTGGCCGGCCGGTCGACGGCGGCGTCGGCCCACGGCGAGCGCGCCGCGACAAAGCGCACGCGCACCGGCGAGTCTGGCGCCGCCGTGCCGACGTTCGCCTCGACCAGCGCGTCGCCCAGCTCGTCGACGAGCAGCCGGTGCGCCTCGCTCGCGCGCTCAAACGACGCGCAGAGCACGATCACGTCGGCGTCGGGCGACGCGTCGAGCTCGTCGCGGACGGCGCGCACCAGCGCCGCGTCGTGATCGGCGCGCGTCTCGACGCGCACCGCCGTGACGCCGCGCTCGGTGAACGCGCCGCGCGGCCCGAGCACGCAGTTGAGCGCCTTCCAGTGCCAGTAGTCCGACTCGCGCATCATCGCGACGCGCTCAAAGGCGCCGGCGCGGCGCGACTCGGTGTCGCACAGGCGCACGGCGCGCAGCGGGCACTCGGGCCGGTCGAACAGCTCGACGTCAGCGCCGCGCCGCAGCAGCGCGTCGCTCACGTACGCGACGTCGTTGCTTGTGCGCACCCGGGCGGCGTGCTCGAGCAGCTTGTCGACGCGCAGCGCCGCGACGAGCGTGGCGCCGAGCGCCTCCAGCTCGGCGGCGTCGCGCTCGCGGCGCGCATAGTCGAAGCGCGACACGTTGCGCTGGCGCGCCGACACCAGCAGCGCCAGCTGGCGGCGCAGCAGATCGTTGTCGACGTCGTCGTCGTCGGGCGGCTGGCCGGCCGCGGGAAAGCTGTCGAAGCGCGCGCGGAACCAGTTGGGCGCGCCGGTGCGCGACACGGCCGACCGGCCAAAGCCGGCGACGAAGAGCAGCGCGTGCGGCGACGGGCTGTGCAAGTCGCGCAGCGCCGCTCGGACCGCGTCGATGCCGTGGCGGAACGCGATCAGCGCGCACGCGTAGGTGGTCAGCAGCGCCAGCTGCCAGACCTCTTGCGGCGCGTGCGGCATGTAGACGAGCGAGACGCGCGTCACCAGGTCGGCCGACATGCGCTCGTCGGCGCCGGCGTCGAGCGCCTGGTAGCCGGCCTCGCGCGCCTCGGGGGCGTTGAGGTGCGTCGGCACGGCGCCGGCCTCGTCCGCCGCGCGCGCCACGATCGCGCGCACGCCGCCCGCCGCGTCGTCGACGCCGCGCACGAACCAGTACGGCAGCACGACCTTGGACCACAGCTTCTTCGCGTCGGGCGCCGCCATGGTGAGCCAGCGCGCCAGGCGCGGGTTGACGTTGCCGAGCGCCCCGATGCAGAGCTCGCCGAGGACGCGCGCCACGTCGGCGTTGGCCACCGCCGGGCCGCCGCGCACGTGGTCGAGCCGTCGAGCGAGCACGTCGCGGCTCGGCACCAGCTCGTTGTGGCAGCGCGCGATCGAGATCGGCGCGAATCGCAGCAGGTCGCACGTCGTCGCCGTGATGCGCGTGGCGCGGACGAACTTCTTCGCCGTGAACCGCGGTCGCTCTGCGGCGTTCTTGAGGAACACCACCTTGGCCGACAGCGGCGGGAAAATCAGCCGCTCCGCCGCGCACACTGCGTACGTGGCCGGGAACTTCCACGGCGTCTCGGCCGACGCCGGCTGGTCCTTGCGGACGAGCGGCGCGACCACGACGCCTGCTCCCGTCTGCTGCACGGCGATCTTCTTCTGCGCGCCGGTCATGCGGCGCACGGCGGCGCGCATGCGGGCCAGTGCCCCAGTTCCGCCGCTGCCGCTGCCGCCGGTGCTCGACGAGGCCGCCGACACCAGCTCGGCCGCCGCAGAGAGCTTGGCGGCAAACGAGCCGCTCAGCGCCTCCGCCGGCTCCTCTTCCGCCTTGTCGTCGGCGTCGGCGTCCTCGTCGACGGCCTGTGCGGCGGCGGCGGCGGCGGGGGCGCGCGGCCGATCCATTCCGACCATGTTGGCCGGAATTGAGCGCCAGCGCGCCGGGTCTTGGCGCTCAAACGCAATCGGCGAGTTGATGACGTCGCTGCCGTTGTCGTCCGCGCGCGCCTCGAGAGGCGCCAGTTCGACGAGCTCGAGCTCGAACGCGCACGCGGCGGCGACCGGCACGCCCTCGACGCAGCCCTTGTCGGTCACGTTGCGCGGGTCGCGGTACGCGAAGCGGCGCTCCTCGGCCTCGGTGATGACGAGGCGCGACCGGTCTTTCTTCGTCGGGCCGCGCATGTCGTGGTGGTAGGCGCAGCGCACCGCCGGCCACAGCTCGGCGCCGAGCACGCTGGCGCGCACCTGCTTGACGCGCAGCCGCATCATGCCGAGCGGCGAGTAGAGCGCGCCGATGTGGCACGAGTCGATCAGCACGCCGACGATCAGCCAGCGCCGCTTGTCGGCGCCGATCACTGACGGACCGGTGCGCTTGGCCAACTCGTCGCGCATCTCGCGCAGCGTCTCCGCCGGCTCCTCGCCCACGGTGCGCGCCATCTGTGCCACCGACGCGATCGACTCGATGCGGCCGCAGCAGTGCCGTCCGCTGACCGCAGTCGGCGCGACGTCGGGTCCGAGCACGCTGCGCGCAAAGCGATTGTCGTCGACGACGCGCATGTCGACCATCGTCGCACCGATCACCATAAACTTGCCGTCCGCTCGCACGATCAGGTTGAGCGGCGTCAGCATCAGACAGAACGTGCCGTCGTCGGCGCAGTGGTCGATGAAGCGCGCCAGCTGCTGCTGATCGCGGCGCTCCTTGGCGCGCTTCGCCTTCGCCGCGGCGCTCTCGTCGACCAGGTCGACGGGCGACGAGTCCTCGATCGCCTGCGACCCGGTGTCGTCGTCGTCGTCGTCGTCCTCGCTGCCAGATGCGCCGCTGCCGCCGCCGCGTCGTCGTCGGCTGCGGCGCACGTCCTGTTCGCCGCTCAGCACATCGTCGTCGGCGCCGCGGTCGCTGTCTTCGTCGAGCACCTTGTCGAGGCTGATGCTCGACTCGTCGCTCTCGTCGAACGACGACTCGGTGCCAGCGTCGCTGCTCGTTTCCGTCTCCTTCGGTGCCTTCTTGCGCTTGGCCTTGCTCTTCTTGGCCGGCCGGGCGGCGATGAGCTGGCCGAGGCCGCGGCGCACCGCCGTCGCCGGGCGGAGCGGTTCGAGCGGCTCGTCGTCGTCCTCGGTGAATGTCGCGGCGGCGGCCTCGGTCGGGGATATGCGCTTGCGCTTGCCGCTGACAGCGGAAACAGGCGAAAAGGCGCTCGTGTCGATCGAACTCGCGTCGGCGCTGGCGCTCGACGCCGGCGTCGAGCCGGATTTCTGCGCACCGGTGCGAGCTCCCCCGGACTCGCTGCTGCTGCTGTTGCTGCTGCTGGCCAAGGCGCACTCGATCTCAGCCAGTTTGTCTTCAAAATCAGTGTCGGTCATCTTTGTGCGAAGCAGACAAAGTGATTTCGCGATTTTGGCGGGCAGCCCTTTGGCGCAGCGGCGAGGGCTGCCCGTCAAAATTTTCGATCTCAAAACAGGTCGGTTTCGACAAAAATTTCTGCCAACTTTCGATTCTAAGGAAAAGTTGGTGCGTCGACGAAAATTCGTTTTCGGCGGAAAATGAAACTAGACCTCCGGACGAACCCAAAAATGGTACTCCGACGAGCATCCGAGCACGCAACAGGGAGCTAGAGGCTCTGCAAGACGAAAAGTTTGTTATATGTTTCACCTTTCTCAGATTAAGTAAAACCCCCGAAAGGTGAAACATATAACAAACTATTTTGCCGAAATGTCGGCGCCTCTATCTCTCCAAATATTTGCTAGACGTCCGTCGGACCAATCGCAAACAACTTTTCAGAAGATTTTGAGTGGATTTGACATGCAAACGAGTGCCGTGCGACGTCGCAGTGGGGCGATCTCGGAAAAAAAGTTTGTTGCACATAGTTTGTTGCACCTTTCGCGAAAAAACTAGCCGTTAAAAATGCGAAAGGTGCAACAAACTATTCGTCTTGCGGAGACTCTAGCTCGCTGTTGCGTGCTCGGATTCTCGTCGGAGTGCCGTTTTTGGACTCGCCCGGAGGTCTAGTTTCATTTTCCGGTGAAAACGAATTTTCGTCAACCCGACCTGTTTCGAGATCGGGCGCTTTGGCCGGCTTGGCGCGCCGCGCATTTGCACAACTTGAATGTTCAATTGTTTCCCTGGCGCCCGTGGACTTTTCTGTAGCGCGCCAGCACGAGCTTGTAGACGTCGCGCAGCTCGCGCAGCTCGGCGGTGTCGGTTTTGATCTCGGCGCGCACCGAATCGGCAATCTTGCCAAACTCGCGCATCTCGACCGGCGGCGAGTAGAACCGGTGCGCGACGATGGTGCGCACACTGCGCCACTGGCGCATGCGGAACGCGATGCGCATCGCGCGGTCGCACGCCTCGACAAACTCTCCGTAGCCGCTCGCCGGCGCACACGAACGCGACGGCCGGCCGTCGAGCTGTGCACCGGCACGGTCCAGCATCCGGTCGAGCAGCTCGACCATGGCGGCCGACGCCGCCAGCGCGATGAGCTGGTAGTCGGCGTGCGCCACGTTGACGTCGCGCTCGGCCAGCAAACACAGCGCCGCGTCTTCGCGCTCGAGGTCGACGGCGCGGTACACGAGAAAGTTGTTGTGCGCCGACGCTCGCAAGTGGCGCTGGTCGAGCGCGCGCTGCAGCGCCGGCGTGTCGTCGCGGTGCAGGCTCATGACGGCGTCGAGCAGCGCCGAGCGACCGTAGCAGAGCCGTTTGTTGAACACGAGCCGCTCAAACGTCAGCAGGGCGCGGTGCCGCGCGTGCGTCAGCCGGCCAAACGCCACTTCGGCGCTCTTGACACTCTTCGGCGTCAGGCCCTGGGCAAAGCGATGCCGCGCCTCGCGCATCAGGGCGCGCGAGTCGGTGATGTTGCTCGTCTCGACGAGGCGCTCGTAGGCGCGCCGCGTGTCAATGGCGCCATAGTCGGGCGCCTGGATGCGTCGTGCAAACACCAGCGTCGTCTCGGCGTCGCCCATGGCGGCGGCGCACCACATGCCCTGCAACACGAGCTCGAGCCGGGCCGGCATCGCCCACATCAGTCCGATCGTCTTCTCGTCAAACGAGCGGATCTGTTCGTATGCGGCGGCGAGTTGTTGCTGGCGCACGTCGCGCGCTCCGGGCTTCGTCGCGTCGGGCGCGAGGTGGTGCAAGCCGCGCTGGCACTCGGCACAGCATCGTGACTTGGCAAGCGGCGGCGGCGGCGGAGCGGCGGCGGCGGCGTTCATAGTTCGGAGAAAGGTTTACGGTTCGGGGCCGTCCACCGGCTCGGTCTCGCCGTGCAGCCGTTCGCGGTCCGAGCCGTCAAGTACGATCGCCGCATCAAAGTGCGACACGCATTGCTTGATGCACACGTAGCTCTGGTCGTCGTCGTCAAACATCCGGCGCCGCTGCCGGCCACTGCGGCGCACGTAGGCGACGGTGCCGTGCACAGCGCTGACCAGCGCGTCGGTCGAGCTGGCGTGCGCCGCCGCCGCTGCGCGTGCCACGCGCGACGCCGCGCCCGGCGGCGCGTCTCCGTCGTCGGGCGCCGCGCCTTCGGCCAGCTGTGCCGCATAGACTCGCGCCTCGCGCAACAGCCGCGCCAGCCGACCGCGATCGCGCACCTGTGCGACCGGCGAGCGCCACTTGTCCGCCTCGATGCGCGGCTCGTAGAGCACCTCGTCGACGGAGCGCACGTAGACGATGTTGTACGGCAAGCCGAGCTCGGCGTAGCAGACGCACGCCGCGTCGATTCCGGCGGCGGCGCGCTGCGCGGCGTCGTCGGCGACCGAGCGCGCCAGCTTGGCGGTGCCGTCAAACGTAAAGTTGTGCTGCGCCGCTTCGACCGACGAGACGGTCCAGTTGGCGTAGCCGCGCGCCACCGCGTCGGGCGTCAGTCGGCCCGCGGCGCCCGCTTTGCGCAGCGCCGTCAGCATCAGCAGGGCGTGGTAGTGGTCGCCGATCGGCGCGCGCGGCTCGATGACGCGCTCGACCAGCGTGCCGTCGCCGAGCCGCACGGCGCTGTGCTCGAGCTCGGACTGGCCAAACTCGTAGCGCACGCCGGCCGCCACCAGCCGCACCGAGCCGAGAAAGTATGCGCCGCTGAGCCACAGCAGCGAGCCGATGCCGAGCATGGCGAGCCCGACCACGCAGCAGAGCGCGGCGGCGCGGTTGCTGGCGACAAACTTGCCGAACCGGCCCTGTTTGCGCAGCTGTTCGTTGTCGGCGAGGAACGGATCGACTCGCTCGGCGGCCGACGCCGCGGCGCCCAGCGGCACGCTGACAAGCCGATTGTCGCCGACAAACGACGAGAACTGGCCGTTGTACATCGGCGTCTGTTGCCGCGGCGGCGGGCCCGCGGCGCCCTGGAGCGGCACGTCCTCTGCACTCATTGGTGGCTTTCAGTCTCCGTTTGTTTCTGTGGCTGGAACGAACTGGAAGGCATTGCCGCGCACGGGTCCACAATTGTATCCACGAGCAACGAACCACGGCCGCGTGTAAGCGGGCCATGGAGCGGATGCGATCTGACGCCGAATAGCCGGCGAGAGCAGCTGAGGAGAGGCTGCATCTGTCGACTTCTCGGGCAACTGGCAACACGGCGCGCTCTGACGTGGTTCGGGCATCGTTGGTTCTTAAACTTTTCAGTCTTCCGGCATTGGCGACGCTGTGTCACTGTCAACGGCAAACTTCTTCTCGAGCTGGAGCGCGCGGTGGCGACCGACGGCGTAGACAAAGTCGCGCGGATGGTAGATGCGCGCGTGTGCGATCTGTGGCGGCATCGGGTCGATGGCGGCCGACGTGTGCATGGCGTGCGCGTGCAGCTTGCACAGCTCGAACGCCGGGCGCGCGCCCTTGGCGACGAGCTCGGCAATCTGCATGGCGCGCGTCTGGTCGACGCCCGACTCGAGCATGAGGTTGAAAAAGCCGCGGCCGTTGTTGCGCCACGCAAACGGACACAGGTTGCGCTCCTTCATGCGGTAGCACGACGGCGCGCACGTGGTGCGTGCCAGTGCGTCTTCGTGCGACAGCTCGACCGAGCGCTCGAGGGCGCGCCGTCGCGAACTGGTGGCGGCGCGCTCGTGCAGCTTCTCGGCCATGCGCCGGAAGCCCTTGTTGATGTCGCCCAGCTGGTCTTGCAGCTTGTCCGACGGCGTTTCGCGCAGCATGTGCCGCTTGATCGCCGCGTGGTCGAGCTCGGGCAGCTGCAGCGACGCTAGCAGCCGGTAGTAGATTGTGCGGTCTTCGTTCTTGAGGTGCTCGCGCCGCTTGAGCAGCTTGTGCGCAAACTGGGCCACGCACGCCGGCAGCGCGCCGTTGGCCGACAGGTTGGCGCCAATGTCCTCGATGTCGTCGAGCGGCGAGCGCGCGTTGGCCGGCGGCGGCGCCTCGGCGACGACGGTGTTCTTGCGGCGCGCGTCGGCTGCCAGCCGCTCGTAGCGCTGCCGGTCGCGGACGAGTCGCGCGTTCTGGGTCAGCGCGGCGCGCAGGTTGTCGAGCCGCGTCGCGCGCTCGACCGACATCACGGCAGCGCGCACAGCGCCCGCCGTTCCCTCGCGATCGTCGACATCAAAACGCACGTCGATGTGCGCGCGCGGCCGCTGCGACGAGCGCGCCCCGAAGCACTCGTCGCGGTGCGCAGCGGCGTGCAGCGACAGCGCGTGCAGGTGCTCGTCGACGGCGCCGCGCGCCACGGCGTCTGGCAGCGGTTCGCGGTAGAGGTTCCAGTGGCGCGCCTCGTCAAAGTCGTCGGGCAGCGTAAGCGTCGTCGCGCGGCCCATCTTAAAGTCGCGGAACTGCGCGGCGTCGAGCCTGCTGTGCACTGCCTGGTGCACGCGGCTCTGCAGCGTGCAGTCGTCAAACGAGCGGTCGCGGCCTTCCTCCTCGTACTTTGTGCCGGAGCGCGCCATCGCCGCCTTGAAGCGCTGCTCGTGCACCGCTGCCGCGTCGCGCACCTGCTTGCTCGCCGCGCTCGTCACGGCTCCACCGGCATGCTCGCCGAGGAAGAAGTCGAACAGGTTGTAGCACCGGCGCAGAAGAACACTCGGGTCGCACACGTAGACGTCGCCGCCGTTGACCAGTGCGTACTCGCGCATCGGCACGATCTCGTCGATCATCAGCGACGCGACGTTGGGCGAGCCGCCCGCCAGACGAAACGCCGCACAGAGGTGTGTGCGCAGCTGTGTCGAGCGCAAAAGCTCTGCGTCGTCCTCGCCGTCGTCGACAGCCGCGGACCGGTCCGACGAGTTGTCGTAGAGCCACAGCGCCGCATCGGGACTGAGCTCCTTGCTGTCGAGCCACTCGCCCAGTGTGCCGGTGCGCATCGAGAGCGGCTCAAACTGTTCGCGCAGCGCCAGTCCCGCCGCCGACGGAATGGGCTCGGGCATGCCGCCAAGCGCGTTTGCGAGCGGCACAAAGAACTGGTCGTAGATGCGGCGTCGAGCCAGCGCCGAACCAGACGCAGCCTCGTCGTGCAGGATGAACTTGAGCGCGGCTGTGAGTTGAGAGCACGCGAACGCCGAGACGCGCGGCTGGGCGAGCTGGCGAATCGTCAGGCAGATCGCTGTGATGCCGCCCACCGAGCCGAACAGGACAGCGCGCGGCGGCTCGGCGCCAAAGAAGCGGAACGAGCGCCGGTGCAGCAGTTTGCGGCGCTGCTCTTGGCGGACGCGCTCGTTGCGCACCGCGGCGCCGATCATGTGCCAGCGCAGCGCAAACGAGAGCACGGCGAGCATCGACGCCGTCGGCGCCGCGGGTTCGTCGCCGTTGCCGAGACGCGCGATCGGCAGCGGGCTGCGCAGCTGGGCAAACTGCGCCTCGACGGCGACCGGGAGCGGGCTCGTGGACTGGTTGAGCAGCAGTGCGTCGATCGGAATCACCGAGCCGGCGAACTCGGCGCCGACGGCGAACCACGGCAGCAGACCGACGACGCCACAGACCGTCGCGCCGGCCAGCGAGCGCAGCTGGAAACGGACCATGACGACGAGCACTTCGCCGAGTCGAGCCGGCCACGCCACTGCGCCCCGTGCCGGGACGCGGGCGCGCCGTTCGCCTTCCCGGGCGTCGAACGAGATGCGCACGCCGCCTGCGCGCCGCTCGCTCGAGACGCGGTACGCGCCGTCGTCGACGTCGTCCAGCGCCAGCTCGACGACGCTGTGTTCGAGGCCGCCGTCGGCACGCAGCGCGTCGGCGTGCGCCTGCAACGACGAGAGGCGCGGCTGGCGCGACGAGAGTTCGCGCGCCAGCTCGATCGGCGGCCGGTCGGCGTAGGCGGCGAGCGCCGACGTCGGCACGGCAAACGCCAACGCGTCGTAGCCGTCGATCTGCACTTCGAGCGGCAGCGACTTGTTCATCGTTGGATTTCGCGGCCAATCCCGTTGACATCGCCCCGAACAATGAGTTCCGGAGCGGACGCCACCCTGTCGTCCAAGATCACTATGCGCTTGGTCGAGGCGATGTCGAAGCGCAAGGAGGCGTGCGACGAGCACCTGGCCAAGGCTCGCATGGAGCAGCTGCAAGGCGAGGTCGACCAGCTGTACGAGCGCATTGCGACACTCGACTGGGCCACCGACCACGTCGACGGCGCCGGTCTGTCCAGCGGCCTGCTCGACCTGCTCAAGCAGAGCGGCTGGGAGATCGACGCTCGCCGGCGCGTCAAGATCCCGGAGAAGTTTTGCACGCGGCCGCTGGTCGCGGACAAGACGCGCGGCACGCCGTCGCCGCAGCTCGTCGGCGACGCACCGCGAATGCCGCCGCCGCCGCAGCCACGACCAGAGGCACGCGCGCCGTTTGCGCCGCCCAAGCGCGTGCACATCGCGATGCCGGCCGCCGCCGCGGCGAAGCTCGTCGAAGACCCGGATGCCGATGTCGACGACAAGCTGCCGCCGTCGCCGCCGCCGCAACCGTCGCCCGGACGCAAACGCCGCCGCCGCCGCGACGAGACTGAGATCGCGACGTGGAAGGCGCGCAAGCAAAAGTACTCGGCCGACATCCAGACGCTGTTGATGGAAAAGGACGAGGCGTCCAACGAACAGCAGCGCGTCTCGATCGAGAAGCGCCTGAAGGCGGTCGAGGACGACTACGGAATGTGCGTCAAGGCGCTCAAGATGCTCGCAGAAGAGTAAACCGAGCCTACTTTTTCTCTGCTTTATCCGACGACTTGTCTTTCGCCTTGTCATTGCCGCCCGATACGCGCTTGTCCTTGGCGGAGCCGTCGTTGTTTCCCGCCGCCGGCGCAGCGGGCTTGGGCGCGTACTTGGCGTGCAGCTTGGCCTCCTCCTCCATCTTCTCGAGCTCGAGTTCGCGCTGCTCGCGCAGATTCTTCTCGTACTGCGCCTGTGTGAGCGGCGCGAGGCCGTGCGCCGAGCGCTGTGCGTTGACGTGCTCGAGTGCCGAGATGGCGCCGTCGGCCTTCATCTTGTCGAGCTCGCCCAGTTCGACGTAAGACAGATTTTCAAAGTGCACCTGGAAGCGGTGCGACATCGAGAGCGTCTCGCGCACGGCGCGATCGATGGCGCGCAACCGGGAGTTGAAGCCGGCAATGGCGTTGACCTGGTCGACCATCTGCGCCTGCAGCTGCGAGCGCTCGGCCAGCTCGGTGACGACGGCGAGCCGGCGCTCGATGACGCGCATGAACTCGAGTCGCTCCTCGCTCTGGCGCCGAGTGCGCGTGACGCTGCGCGCCAGCAGCTCGGCGAGAGTCTCGTTGTCGATGTCGCGGTACATGACGTCCCACAGCGAGTTGACAAACTGGCCGAGCATGGCGCGGTCGGCAAGCACCATCAGCCGCAGCCGCTTGTCGCTGACGACGTTTGACGCCTGGGTGGCGGCGCCGGCTGACGTCGCGCCGCCCTGTCCGCCGCGCGACGCACGGCCGCTAAAGCCGGCGCCGGCGTCGACCAGCGAGAGCGGCACGCTGAGCGCGTTGGCGAGCGACTGGCGGAACCGGTAGCGCGCCAGGTTGACGTCGGAGGTCGTGTCGGGCTGGACGCGCACCGACGAGGCGCGCACCAACGGCGGCAACAGAAAGTAGTTGGCGTTCTTCGAGAGCGACAGCGGCACGGCGTTGCCGTCGCCGTCGCGCAGCGTATCGTCGACTTCTCGGTCGGCGATCGCCTTGGCCAAGTCGGACTGGATGCGTCCGTTCTGCAGATCGGCGCGCACCGACATGATGAGGCGCGCCTCGGCGTCGCGCGCCGCGCGCTGCTCGAGGTCGGGGTTCGACCCGCCGGCGCCGGCGCCGCCGTAGATCTGCGGGTCGGTCATGCGGTCCGGGTCGGAGAGTTTGGCGGCGGTCTCTTGCTCGAGCAGCGTTGTCGGGTGCGAGCGGCGGTAGTCGACCTCGGCCGCGTTGCGGTCGGCCTGGTCCATGGCGCGCCGCAGCCGAATCGTCTCGTGCAGCTTGGTCTTGAGCCGACCGTCGTCCTCGGGCATCAGGCCGTCCCACACGTAGACAAAGACCGACTCGTCGATCTCGATCGTCTCGGTCGACCGGTTGCGGCCGTCGTCGCCGTACAGCACCACTTGGCGCTGCAGGTTGCGGTTGGCCGACGACGAAGCGGCGCCGTGCACGTGCGACTTGCGCGCAAACACGACGCGTCGGCGGCGGTTGAGCCGGTCGATTTCGACGTAAAAGTTGCCGTCGTGCAGCGAGACCGGGCGCAGGTTGCGCAAATCGATGATCGTCTGGTCGAGCGTGCGCGAGCCGCCCTCGCGCTGCCGCGAGCGCTTCAGCTCCTGCGTCTCAGCGGCCGACGAGCCGATCTCGAGAACGCGCTTTTGGCCCGCGCTCGGCTCGCGCATCGTCGCCGTCGCGTCGCTGCCGCCGCGATCGGCAAACTCGGTGCGCAGCTCGCCGGTGCCGGCCGAGGTCGGCGGCCTGCCGGGCGCCCCGCGGCCGCCGTCGATGTGCAGCCGTTCGCTCGGCGCGCGCAACGTCGACGTGCGCGGCAGCCGCTCGGTGACAGCCGTGGCCCGCGGCCTCCGTCCGACTGCAGTGGCCGGATCGCGCGCGGCGTCGTCGTCGCGGCCGCCGGCGCCAGGCTCGCCGAGCAGCGTCGCCTTGAGCCGCTCGGCGTCGTCGGGCACGACGCGGTCGAGCAGGTGCGACGCCTCAACAACGAGCTTCTGCGACGTCTCAAAGACGCCGGTAGAGTCGCGATTGAGCACGCTGTCCTCCTCGAGCATGTCCGACAGCCGGCGGTCGAGCAGCGAGTCGGGGTTGTAGACGGCGAAGAAGCCAAACATGTCGTGCCACTTGCGCGCCTCCGTCATCACCGACACGAGCGAGTCGTGTATCGGAAACTTGTCCGCGTCGAGGTCGCGCTCGGCGTACGAGAACGAGACGCCGCTGCGCAGCGAGTAGCCGTCCTTGATGTCGTTGATTGTCGACACCTCAGACTCGGAGTAGACGTAGAACTGGTACAGCTCGGCCATCACTTTTGGGTCGATCAGCCGATAGACGACCGACTCGGCCTGCTGGCCGTCGCGCTTCTCGCTGGCGGCCGATGCGCCAATCGCGGCGCGGATCGTCGACACGTCCTCGCCGAGCAATTCAATGAACTTGGACATCGTTGGTGCCTCTGGCGCACGGCCGCACGGCTTGTGCGAACGCCGACTCAAAACTGTGTCATGTGCGCGTGCATTGGCAGCTGTGTGGCAGTGGCGCTCGCCGCCGCCGCCACCGCCGCCTGCTCATCGGCCCCGTTGGCCGGCGGCGGAGCCGCCACCTCGTCCTCGTCGACGATGCGCGCCATCGGGTTCCAGCGCTGGATGCGCGCCTCGGCCGAACGCTGCGACTCGAGCAGCGCATCGTTCTGTTCGGGCATCAGCGCGCTCGCGAACTGGTGCAGCGCGGCGCCGTTGTGCAGATAGCCGGCGATGTGCCGATCGGCGCATATCACGAGCAGCCAGCGCAGATAGGCGTGCGCAAACGACTCGCACGGGTGCAAGTGGCCGCGGTAGAGCAGCGCGTGCGAGTTGAGCTGGCGCACGACGAGCGGGTGTTCGTAGTGCGTGTGTGCGCGCGGCGCCTCGCCGCCCTCGCGCTGCGCCAGCTGATAGCGGTAGCGCAGCGTGCCGGTGGTGCGCAGCGGCTCGTAGAGCTGGTCGGCGAGCACACGAGTGTAGCGCGTGGCACGACCGGCGTCGCGGTGGCGTGCCGGCGTGTACGGGTGCGGCTCGAGCAGCTCGCCGCGCACATAGTACGGCTCGAACTGGGCGCCGTTGGCGTCCTGGCGCATCGTAAAGTTGAGCGTCAGCGCGGCGAGCAGCGCGTGTGCCGGCTCTTGCGGCGCGGCCTCGAGGTAGTCGGCCCACGCGTTGGCCGCCGACTTTTCGATATAGCGCGCCGACATCACCTTGAAGTCGGTGTTGCGCTTGCGCGACACGCAGTTGAGCGGGTTGTGCACCTCTTGCGGGTGGTACTCGGTGAACTGCTCCATCTCGCTCGGCTCGATGTAGTACGAGAAGAGCTGCTCGCGGAACTGCTCCTCGATGAACGAGCGGAACGAGCCGAAGAGCTGTTTGCGGATCAGCGCGTAGAGGCGGTCGACCTGCGGCGCGATGATGCGCGAGCGCTCGTCGCACGCCAGGCACGCCTCGGGGCCCTGCACCGTCAGCGACGGCGAGTCGGCGTGCACGAAACCGGCGGCGGTGCGCAGCTGGCGCTGCAAAGCGTGCAGCACGCGCTCGCACTCGTCGACAAAGTCCATGTTGACGTGCACAAACGCGTCGCCTGTCTCGTCGTTGCGCGTCACGCGCATAAACTCGTAGTTGTCGATCAGCGGCTCGTCGGCGTTGGCGTCGGCGGCCTGTGCCCGGCTCTGCGATTTGCCAGCCGCGCCGATCGGCTCGCCGAGCACTTCGGCGTTGAGATCGAGCAAGCCGAACAGACCCAGATTGAGACCCATCAGCTTGTCGTTGGCGCGCTCCATGCGCTGCTCGATCGTCAGCGTGCGCTCGGCGGCCGGCCCGTCGTCGTCGCTGTCGCTGAAGAACGAGTCGTCGTCGCCCAGCGCCGCCGGGTCGTAGACGTCGGGCGCGCGCTCGCGGTACGAGCAGAAGAACGCGACGCGCGCGCGCAGCTCGTCAAAGTAGCGCACCAGCTCGGCGCTCATCGGCAACCGTGGCCAGATGCGCATCAGCTGCAGCAGCGACTTCCACAGCGTCTCGATTGAGCAGTGGCGCACCAGGACGCGCCGGTTGCGCTCGTCGAGCATCGACGGGTGCGACGCACCGCTCTCGGCCAGCCAGACGTAGAGCTCGCGCTCGCCGACGGCGGTGGCGGCGCGCGCCCAGTAGTGGTCGGCGCGCGGCTCGCTCTTGTGGCACAGCGCGAGCGCCGTGGCGTTGTGCTCGCGCGGCAGTGCGCACTGCAGCGCGTGCAGCAGCTTGACGCGCGCCACGAACAGCGCCATCTGGTGCGCGCGGTCGATGCACACGTCGACGGCGTCGGAGTCTTGCGCGACGCCGGCCACCTCGGGCCGGTGGCGCAGCGCAAAGTCGTCGTAGTGGCGCAGCAGGCGGCGCATGTCGCGCACGTTCGTCGGCTCGCGCAGCCGGCCGCCGTCGAAGATGATGATCTCGCACTCGCGTGCCACCGCGCGCAGCTCGGCGCTCTGGCGCAGCGGATTGGTCGGCAGCGCCGGCCGCTCGGCGAGCTCGCGCAGCAGCGACGGGCGCGACTGTGGCGTCACAGAGCCGGCGCCGAGCGCCGCGACGTCGTCGCCGGCATAGTCAAAGCCCTGTGTGCGCCGCTGCCGTCCGGCCGAGCCGCCGCCGCTGCCGCCTTTTCCACTGCTGTGCGCCGACGACAGCTGTGGCGCGGCGTGAGACGCGCACGAGTTGGCCGCCGACGAAAACGACGCGATCGGCGGCATGTGCGAGTGCAGCTCGGCGTCGCTCGCCGCCACGCTCTCCTCGTCGTCGGCGCCAATGGCGCCGTAGCGCGCAAAGAGCGCCGGATTGGAGGCGCGGGCGCGCAGCAGCGCGGCGAGCGACATGGACTGCGTCTGTTCGGCGCTGGTCGCAAACGTATTGGTGGCGCTCTCAGTCATAATTACTCGCACTGCGAACACAATAGTAGGTACACTTTGCACTGCAAGGCCAACTATGGCGTTCTTTGGCGCGAGCGGCACTGACATCGACGAGCCGCTCTTCAAGGAGTACTACAGCAAGGCGAAGCGCCGGATGGCCGACGAGGACGGCGACGCGCGGGGCCGGGCACAGTTCCGTCAGCCGGGCGGCGCACAGGCGCCAATGTCGGCCGCGCTCGGCGCCGGCGTCAAGCTCGACACGCGCACCAACTTCAATGCGCCGCGGCTCGGCGAGTCGGCGTCGCGTTCGCGCGGCGGCGGCCGCGCCTCGGCGTCTCGGTCGCGCGGCTATGCTCGTCGGGCGCCGCTGCGTGCTCGCGTGCCGCGCAAGGCGCCGCCGGGCGATGTCGTTGCGCACGCCGCCGCTGCGTCGGCGTCTGGCCGTGCCGCCGTGAGAGCGCAGGTCGACGCGATCGGCGGTTTCGGCCGCGGCGGCGGTGGCGCGGCAGCAGCGGCGGCGAGGCGTGGCGCAGCAGCGTCGCGCTCCACCCAGGTGTTCGGCGGCGGCGGCGGCGGCAGAGTCGCTGCAGCAGGCGCCGCTGCGCTCGCGACATACATGCCGCTGCGCGAAGTCAACCGCATCAATTTTCTCGTCAACCACGGCATCCACATCGGCAGCGACGAGGACGTCGACCTCGACCACACCAGCTGCGAGGAGAGTTCGTGCGAGGCACCGCACGCGTCGCACGCCCGCGGCCGCCGTCCGCCAGCTGCGCGAAGCGAGACCACGCTCGAATTTGCCAACCGCATGTTTCCGGGCAGCAGCGAAGAAGGCGCGGCGGCGGCGGGATCTGCGAAAAGCGGCAGAGGCAGCGGCGGCTCGGCAGCTGCACTTTCCGTCTCGGCACAAGTCAACGAAGAAGCGGCAGCGGCGGCGGCAGCGTCCGGCTCGAGCGCCTCGGTGTCGCTGGCGAGCCTGCCTCCGAACTACGATGAGGCGAGCGTCGCTTACTTTGCCGGCCAGCCAGACGACGACGAAGACGAAGACGCGGACATCGACGACAAGCTCGAGGACGACTACGACGACGAGGCGGACGCGAGCGACAGCGACAGTCTGGTGCGCGGCGGCAAGAGCGCCGTCAGCGCCAGCGCGCCGCGCGGCGCACCGGGTCGGCGAGCGACGGATCCGCCCGACTATGGCGGGCCCGGCGACGCGAGCACTCGGTGCACGCCTGCGGTCGGCGGCGGCGGCCACGGCTCGGTGTCGCGCATGAACGACTGTTTCCTGTGTCGGTGGGGTCAGCACGACTACGACTCGGTCAACAACGAGCACATGGCGCACATGCTGCGACTCATCTTTGACAACATCGGCGAAGTGGATACACCGTTTATCGCGCTCGCCGTCCACGCGTTCTACAAGAATGTGATCCGGCCCGCGGCGGCCGGCGCCGGCCAGTGGCTGCCCAAGTGGCGCTCGAAGCAGATCTTCATCTGCATTGAGACGCACAACTTTCATCCGGAGATCAAGCTGGCGCGCGACATACGCAACATCTCGATTGTTCAGTCGGCGCTGGAGCGCAAGCTCTTCTCGCGCACGCTGGCCGACGACGCCGCCGCGCTGCTCAACGCCGGCGCCGAGGGCGAGCCGGTCGAGCGCGCGCCGGCCGACTCGGACACGGCCAATCTCAAGCTCATCAAGCAGTACGAGACCGTGCTCAAGCTCAAGTGGACGCTGTACGGCATCAAGATGCCGGCGATGAACTTTCACCGGCCGGCCAAGGACATCCAGCTCGGCGCCGACCGGCAGTTCTTCAAGTCGGTCAAGTTGCGGCGCGCCGACAAGCGACGCAAGATCTCGGCCATCGGAGACTATGAAAACTAAGTCCGGCTGTCGTACAATTCCTCAGACGCCTCGCGGAACTTGTCGGCAAAGTCGAGAATCTGCTGTGTTGATGGCGAATCGCGCTCCTCCTCGCTGTCTTCCGAACACTCCATGCGCGTGCTCTGCATCTCGTCGAATTCTGACAGACAAGCCACCACCGCCGTTCCAAACTCATACCGCCCGCGATTGTCAGTGGCCCCGTCTACAGCGAGACGTGCAAGGCTGTCGATCTTCGGAAGAATGGAGTTGTATTCTTCCCCGGATATATTCGAGAACAGGAGAAAAAGGAGATTGTTGCGTGCATCGAGCAGTTTGGCATACAAGCTCATCGATGGCTGTCGTTCGAGAGAAGTTATGACTATGAAAACTAAGCATGACTGGCTGTGGCTCGCGCTGTGCTGTGCGGCGTGCAGCAGCAGCAGCAGCGCCTCGGGCCCGGTGCTGAGCGGCGTCGTTACAATGCGCGCCGCACCCGACTGGTTCGCGCCGCCGGATCGGCTCGCCGTCGGCGACTACGAGAACGATCGGCAGCGCAACGTGCACATCCAGTTCAGCTACATGCGAGCGCACTCGGAGGTCGAGTGGCTGGTGTTTGTGAGCGGCGAGTGCGGCGTGGTCGAGCGCGCCTACGACTTTGTGCGCTGCTTTGAGATCGAGCCGCGCATGGAGTCGCCCACGCACGGCCTGCCGTTTTTGAACCACCTGATGCGGCGGGCGCGGTTCGTGGCGCGGCGCTCGACCACGCACTTGCTGTACCTCAACGCCGACGTGGTCGTGACGGGCGACCTTGTCGCCGGCGTGCGCAACGTGACGCGCCAAGTCGCCGAGCGGCACGTGCTCATCAGCGGCTATGCGCGCGCCTTCCGTGCGCGACGCCACTACGACTGGGCCGACGCCGGCCATCGGCGAGAGTTTGCCAAGGCCGTGGACGGCGCACGCGAGTACGAAGAGCCCGGCTGGGGCATGGAGAGTTTCATCGTGGACCGCGACTCGCTGCTGCTGCAGCGCCTGCCGCCGTTCTTGGTCGGCCGCGTCCGGTGGGACAACTGGATGATGCAGTTCGGCGCCGCGCACCCGGCGATCGCCGCCGTCGACGCCTCGGCTGCGCTGCGGCCGGTGCACCTCGAGCACGGAGGCAGCGACGCGGCGCCCAAGGCGATGGGTGCGATGCGCGCCGATGCCGCAAATCAGTACAACAAAGAGCTGTCCGAGGCGCACGGGAGCCAGGACTGGGGCGTGATGTTCTGTTTCGACTATGTGGTGCGCACCAGCGGCAGGGTCGAGCACTACGCCAACCTCGGCGGCGGCAACTTTACTGTCGAGGGCGATACGATGCCGACAAAGGGCAGCGCGGCGTGGACCGACTACATGGCACGCAAATACGGCAAGTGGCAGTATGAGCGATTCGCCAACCTGCGCCGCTGGATCATCGGTAAAAAGCACATCAGGCTTCAGTAGATTTGATGACCACGACCTCTCTGCCGCCTCGGCGCGTGTTATGGGCGTGCTCGCCCTCTTCATCGACCTCTCCCATCAACACCAGGGCATCGCATACGTAAGACCAAAATACGTCATCGTCGGGATGGACGCTGGCCATCAAGCGATGCCCGTCGATGTCGAGCCATATGTCATTGTGTCTAACGGCCGAATTTGCCCACTTGCACTTGGCCAAGTGTCGCAGAACGTATCGCGTCGAGGTGATGTCTGGGGTGAGGACCTCGATTGCGCGACAAGAGCCAGCTCGCACGGCGAAGACTCGCAGCAGTTCTTCGATTTCACTCGGGAACTCTGCGTCACTCATCGTTCTCTAAGAGTTGACAAATTTCTTCGTGGCCAGATTCGCGAGCACGGTCCAGCGGCGTGATCCCCTTGTCTGTTTTCAGGTCTCGGGTGGCACCGTGGGCCAAGAGGATTCGGACAGTGTCCGGATGCTCGTTGGCACTAGCTCCGTGCAATGCGCTTGAGCCATTACCGTTTGTGGCATCCACGCGAGCTCCATGCGCGAGGAGGACTTCGACAGTGTCGGCATGCCCGAACCGGGCCGCGATGTACAACGGCGGTTGAACGGCCCCGTTCACGTCTGCGCCGAGTTCGAGCAGAGCGACGACTGTAGCCGTTTGGCCGTAGCTCGCCGCGGTCGCCAAGAGCGTGTTGCCGTGCGAGTCGTAGTCCGTGACGTTCGCCTCTCCCAGCTCGATGAGCTGCAAGAGTTCGTCGGTTCGTCCATAGGCAGCGGCCTTGAACGCTGGTTGATTCAGAAGGTCGGCGTTGTAGTTCCCGCTCATCCTTCTTGGATATGACTTGCCCTGGTGGCCAGCGAGCATTGACGAGCGCGCTCTCTCGACTCTAAACCAAGAGATGAGCAGTCCAGTCACGTGCGTAGCACACAGACGTCCCTGGCGGCGCACTACAGCGCCAGCACAGAGCGCGCGCCGCGACCGGTAAAATTCGGCGCATCGGCGATTTTCGATATTGGATGGCGCGCGCCGCGCGCGCTTTTAGCTTCGCGGTCCCGTAAGGCTGGCGGGCGTGCAAGTGGTGCGCACAACGAGCGCTCGACTACGCTGGCGTACAAGCGCACCTCATGTCGCGCTACCAGGGCGACGCACTCCGTGCTGTGACGCGCCGCGCCGCTCCGGCGCGCCAAGAGCCGGTGGCGCGCGGCGCCGGCACGGCGAGCAGCGGGCGTCCGCTCGACAACCCGTTCAACGGCCAGACGCCCGACCGCCCGGTGCTGCCGGCGTCGCAGGGCGTCGCGGCGCCGCCGCAGATTCCGGCGTTCCAGCGCTTCACGCCGTCGGTGGCCGGCAAGCGCCGCGGCGTCGACAACAACGTGACCGGCGGCGCGTCGATCCGCCGCCAGCGCCTCGACCTGGCCGGCACGCCCAACGCGCAGCTGGCGCGCATGCGCGGCACGCTGCTCGGCACCGGCAACACGCCGCCGGTGTTTGCCGACGCCGCGCCCAACATGGCGCAGTTCCAGGCCGGCCCGGAGGGCGCGCCGCTCATGTCGGGCTTCGGGCCGATGTTCGACCCGTACGCGCGCGGCGTCACGCCGACGTCGCGCTCCGACGCGCAGAACATCTCGTGGGGCGGCATGCCGGCCGAGCGCCCGTCGATCTGGGACGCGGCGGCGGCCGGCGGCGCCGGCAACCGGCGCATCGCCGGCACGACGAGCGGCGCGCAGTTCATCGACCTCGGCGGCGCGGCGCCCGCGTCGACCGGCGTGCCGAATCCGTTCGAGAGCCACCCGTGGCAGGCGGCGGCCAACCGCGCCAGCAAGTCGAACAAGACCGGCGCGCCCAACGCGCGCGTCAAGTACACCGTGCGGCTGGCGGCCGACGCGGCGCGCTTTGCGCACGTGCAGCAGGCCTACTTTCCGCTCGTCGCGTGCCGCCAGCTGCAGTTGGCGCCCAAGCCGTCGCAGCGCGCGTTTGGCGCGCTCGCCGGCCCGACGCCCGAGACGCTCGTCTTCAACCTGACGGTCGCCAACTACCTCATCGCGGCGTCGCAGACGCGCCCGCGCACCGCGTCCGAGGTCAAGGAGCCGGTCGACGTGCTCGACGAGTACACGATCGTCGGTGCCGCCGCCTCGGAGGAGGGCCAGCGCAAGACGGTGCGCTCGGAGCGCGCCGAGTCGGTGGTGCAGCGCAACGTGGTGATGACGATGGGCGGCGACGCGTTCAACGTCTACAACTACTGGGGCAACGTGCCGGCGTCGGCCGAGGTCGGCTTCATCCTCAAGGGCGTGCCGATCGAGCAGATCTGGGCGTACAACGCGCGCGACGCCGGCTCGTACAACCTGGCGCCCGACAACGAACAGTCGGTGACGCTGCTCGACGCCGGCGTCGTGGCGCGCGTCCTGCTCCAGTTCGTGCCGTGGTACGACCGCACCGGCTCGGACACGCGCCCGTCGATCGCCGAGCTGTCGTACAAGGACGACTTTGGCCGCCTGCGCCAGGGCGTCTACATTCCGTTTGGCACGTGGACGCAGCTGCACGGCGAGCTGGCCAACCAGGAGACGATCGACCGCGCGTGGTGCTCGGCGGCGGCGGCGATGCGCGCCGGCCAGTGCGGCCTCATCGTGTCGCGCAAGGGTCCGGTCTACTGAAACTGTGCGCTGAGATTCATTTTCACTGGCCGGCGAGGAGCTCCTCGAGTTCCTTGACCATCTCCTTCGCATCGGCCAGCTCCTCTTCGGCGCTGGGGCGACAAAAGGCGGCCTTGGCCTTGATGACGTTGGGAGGGGGCAGCTCGTCTGCCGCGTGGTCGGCGAGGAGCTCCTCGAGTTCCTCGACTTCCTCCTTCTTCTTGGCCAGCTTCTCTTCGACGCCGGAGCGATAAAAGGCGGCCTTGGCCTTGATGATGTTGAGGGCCAGCTCGTCTGCCGCGCAAAATTCGCGAGTGCGAAAAGCCTCGGCTGTAACCCATATGACATCGCAGACGCCGGTGACCTTGACGTACGACAGGACAAACAGGCTGTCGCCCTTGTCGAATCCGACGACGAACAGTTTCTCTGATTCACGGATCACCCGGTCGACCTTGGATCCCCACCAAGGCTCATCGGAGAACTTGGTCTTGACGTCATCAATCAGTTCACAGGGCGTAAACTGGGCTGGGTGCTCGGCGCGAAGGCCGAGAAAGGAATAGACTGGGTTGCTCATCGTTGTTGGTCGTTTGTTCGGATCTCCTTCATTTCTCCCCGGTGCCCCGTCGATTTGCGATCTCGGTCCCGGGGAGCCCCGGCGCAATTTGCGAGCGAACTGGGGCGCGCGATCGTGAACACTTGAATCTCGCGCCGGCGTGCAGAATTCTGTTGCGCCGTTGCGCTTGTGCGCGAGCGCTGCACGCGACGCGCAACTGCAGCGCTCGACGCACATCTCGCACCGCCATGTCCAACGTCCACACCGCGCTGCCGCCGGTCAACAACTCGTCGCCGATCACGCCGACCGGCGAGACCAAGTACAACGCGCGCGTTGACGAGGCCGAGTGGCGCACGCGCCAGGGCCACCTCGGCGCCGCCGACGTGCGCCGGGTCGCCGAAGTGCACCAGCGCGACCTCGTCTTTGGCCGCCGCGGCCGCAAGCCGAGCTCGCTGATCAAGCGCGGCATGCAGGACTCGCACGCGCCCGCCTTTGCCGCGTTCAACGGCATCCTGCACCACTCGGAGGACGAGTTCAAGTTTCTCGGTCTCGCGACCAACGCGCCCGAGCACCAGGCGCGCAACGGTCCGCTCGGCAAGCAGTTTGCGATCTACGTCGACGGCTCGAACACGATCGTGTGCCGCTCGGCGCTCGCCATCCCCAAGTTTGCCAAGCTGGCGTGGTCGCTGCCGCGCTCGCCCGACCTGCCGATCGACGGCGCCGGCGCCGGCCGCATGCTGGCCGAGATCCGCGAGTACAAGGCCGGCGAGTCGATTGTGCGGCCGCACCAGCTGCACGCGATGATTGCGCGCGGCACGGCGCCCGGCGGCGCCAAGCTGTCGCCGGCCGACGAGAAGCGCCACCAGTTTCCGCTGCAGCTCTGGGAGCAGCTGCGCGCCATCGGCTTCACGTTCGTGCTGGCGTTCCTCGAGTCGGACACCGACGACGAGGCGCCGGGTCGCGTCGACGACCGCGAGAAGCTGCGCATCGCCGAGATCTTCGGCATGATCGACGCGCGCGGCGCCAACCGGGCGCAGAAGAGCGGCTCGCAGATGCGCGCGGCCAAGTTTGCGCGCCACGCACTCGACGCCGTCTTCCAGATGTCGAACAACGCGCGCACCGGCGCGTCGGCGCACAACGACTCGCTCGGCGCGTTTCCGCTGCACCCGGCCGGCGTGCAGACGACCGACCAGCGCACGCAGGAGGTGGCGCGCCAGCAGAGCGGCCAGGTGGCCGGCCTGCTGCAGGGCATCATCAACGCGTTTGCGTCGGAGCAGGAGCGCGTGATCGGCTTCACGCCGAGCGGCGGATTCCCGGGCTTCAACATGGACATCGTGATGCGTCGCCAGTGAAGGGTTGCGCGCCGGTGTTTTTTAGTCGCGCCATTGCGCAAGTGCGCGCGGCGTGCGACCGGTGCGCCAACACGCGTCGTCCGCGAGTGCGCAATGTCGTTCAAGGTGCACGGCAGCAGCGAGAGCGAGAGCGACTACGCCGCGGCGAGCGCCTCGTCGCCGCGCCTCTCGGCGATCAGCGCGGCCAACGCCGCCTACGCCGAGAGCCAGGCCAAGTTGCGCCAGATGCAAGCCGAGGCGGTGAAGCAGAAGCCGGCAGCGGCGCCGTCGCTGGCGGCGTCGTCGGCGTTTGACGGCGCCGACTGGAAGAACTGGGGCGAGTGGAGCGACGACGGCGAAGAGGCGTCGAGCGATGCCGAGCAGCGTGTCCGCGAGACGTCGAGCGGCAGCGGCAGCGCGGCGCGCGCCCTCGCCACCTCGGCGGCGTCGGCGGCGGCGGCTGTCGCGGCGCCCGGCGCGCCCAAGGTGGCGCGGCGCGAGGCCTCGTCGCTGCCGCCGCTGCGCCAGTTCCTCGCGACGTGCACCGGCGCGGCGCCGCGCCAGAAGACCGCCGCCGCGCCACTCTCGACCGAAGCGATCGTCGGGGCGGCCGTGCCGGCGGCGGACGTGTGCGACGCCGACGGCAACGTGCGCAACGACTCGGCGCGCGCCGCCGACGCGCTGGCGTCGGGCGAGTACGCGCTGCTGCTCGAAGAGCACCAAAAGGCGCTGGTGCGCTACGCCGTCGGCTACTACCGCGGCTCGCGCGCGATGCGCGACGTCGCCGCCGACGACCTCGACGCCGTCTCCGACGCGCTGGCGTCGGCGATGACGCGCGACCGTCACATCGACCGCAGCGAGCGCGGCGACGTGCGCGAGACGATCGACGAGTTCAACCAGCTGACGATCGCACAGATCAAGTCGATCCTCGACGGCAACCGCGTCATTGTGCAGCGCGACGTCGCCGACCTGTACGTGCGCGCCGACGGCGACCTGATCGGCCAGATGGGCACCGGAGCTGGCGAGCGCGTGCGCTCCGACAGCGCCGAGCGCGCGCGCCAGATCAACAACAACGAGATGGTGCGCGTGCTCGGCATCGCGGTCGGCGACGAGGCGGCCGCGCGGCAGCGCTGGCGCGCCCTGGTGCAGCGCAACGAAGCGCTGTGGCGCCTGCTCGCCGCGCAGGGCGAGACGCAGCAGTTTGACGACGGCGCCGCTGCCATGGTCGCCGACGCGTACAGCGTCGGGCTGGTGGTCGACATGCGCTCGGAAGAGTGGCTGGCGCGCCGCGTCGACACGTACGACGAGCGGCGCTACGTGCGCTACAACGACGGCGACGTGGTCGACGGCGCGCCGTTCTGCCCGGACGAGGAGCCGTGTGCGCCCGAGCCCGCGGCCAAGGTCGTGCACCACTACCACTACGTCTACGTCAAGCCGTGCCCGCCCAAGAGTCGCGACGAGGGGCGCACCGGCGGTGACGCCGACGACGACGAGTGCGCCGACAAGCGCCCGGCACACGGCCGCCGCCACCGCGCCGACGCCGACGACGGCGTGTGCGAGGAAGGCGATCTCGAGGACGAGGTCGACGCCCTGCTCGGCGGAGACGGCGGCGGCGACGCCGACGACTCGGAGTGCGAGTCGTACTCGTACGAGGAGGAGGAGGAGGAGGAGTGCGATGACGAGCAACCAGCCGATCAAGACGTCGACGAGGGAGAGTGCGACGAGGACGAGGCCGGTGGCGAGGAAGAGTGCGACGAAGAGGTCTCGCGAGAGGAAGAGTGCGACGAAGAGGTCTCGCGAGAGGAAGAGTGCGACGAGGAGACGTCGGACGAAGACGAGTGCGAGGTCGAGCACGAAGAGCGCTCGGTCACCGAGGAGCAGGCGTCCGGCTGCGACAACGACTGGCTGTGGGAGGACGGCTCCGACTCTGGCTCGAGCTGTCGCGAGATCGAGCCGTGCGCGTCGCTCGCGTGCCAGCGCACGTTTGAGCGCCTGTGCATGACGCCGAGCGGCGCGCTGCTCAGCGGTCCGGCCGGCAACGCGGTCGACAGTGCACAGTTTGCGGCTCTGCGCGACGAGCTCGGCGTCTTTGTGCGCACGCAGAACCGTCACGAGAGCGGTGTGCGAGTGGCGCTTGGCGGCTTGATGGCGAGCGACGTGTGGCACCGCGTGACGCGCAAGGACCAGCGCCACGCGTTCTCGACGGCGCTCGTCTACATGGCCAAGGAGCTGTTCGACGCGTTGATGTGCTCGCGCTCGTGTCGCGCCCTGCTGCTCGCCGAGGACATTGGCGCTCTGTTCACTGAGCTGACGAGCGCGCCATTTGGCGGCGCGGCGCCGGCTACACAGAGCCACGGCGAACGTCGCGTCGCTGACTATGGCCGCGTGTCGGCGGCGTTTGTCGACTACCTGGTCAACGGACCGCGCACCAACGACCGCGCCGACAAGTTTGAGCTGGTGGAGCGCGACGCGCCCTACTTTCTCAAGGACGACATCCTCTACCCGAGAGCGCTCTTCGACACACTGCGCGGCGCACTGCTCGGCGTGCGCCGCGAACTGTCACAGTTTGACGCACTCGAGCGCAACTTCATCGCGGCCGAGTGGGACACCGTGGCGCTCTCGATCTCGAGCGAGCTCGGTTCGCGCATGCCCGAGCGAGATATGCCGCGACCCCTGCGGGACACTCCCCAGCCCGTGGCGCCCCAGCCCGTGGCGCCCCAGCCCGTGGCGCCCCAGCCCGTGGCGCCCCAGCCCGTGGCGCCCCAGCCGACGACTCCCCAACCAGTGGCTCCTCAGCCGGCACAGGCAAAGATTGTCGAAAAGGCGCCTGTGGTCGACGAGGACGAAGACGAGTTCAGCGACGAGGCCGTCCCCATTGCCGCTGCGCCCGTCGTGGCGAAGAAGCCCTCGCCGAAGAAGCCGGCAAAGACTCTGGCGACACTGCCTGCGAAGAAAGTGACGCCGAAGAAGGCCGCGGACAAGAAGCCCGTCCGCGCCAAGTCTGCCGCGGCGCCCAAGGTGGCAGCGACCAAGGCGGCAGCGCCCAAGGCGAAGGTCAAGGCTGTGGCCAAGACAGTGCCCAAGGCAGTCCCCGCAGCCGACGCGTCAGACATCTACAGCCGCTTCGCGACAAAGCCGGCGACGTCGAGCTTTGCACAGGCACGCACGCGCAGCAGCAAAGCGCCGGTCGGCGCCAGCCTCCGGCCCAAGGCCAGCTCGATCTACGACCGATTTTAAACGGCTTCAGTCTTTGTCCTCGCCCTCGACCGCCGCCTCGAGCTCGTCGATTGGCGGCAAGTTTTGCGACGGCCCCATGCCGAGTGCCTGCCGGGCGCGCGCCGATTCGAGCTGCAGCCGTGCGCGCTTCATGTCGCGATATCGCGCGACGGATGCCGAATTGCCCTGCTTGGCGCCGCGCATCGTTTCTTGTGCCTTGCTGAGCTTGGCGGCGCGTTCGCGCTCTCGCTCAATGTCGGCGTGCTTCTCGATGATGCGCTCGCGGGCGCGTGTCGCGTCCTGCTCGACGAGCCGCCGCGTGGCAACGCGGCAGTCGAGCTCGGCGTGCACGCCATTCATGCGCGCCATGTCTTCGCACGCGACCGAGCAGAAGACCGCCGCTTGGCAGTGGCAGACGCGCGTCGCGCCGCGCTCACAATTGGCACAGCGCTTGTCGCCGACGAGCTTGTGCTGGATCGTCGCGCCCGGCATCACGTAGATTTCGCGCACAACGTGGACGTCGTGCGTCGTCGGGTGCGGCGCAGTGTGGTAGTCGAGGCCAAAGTCGGCAAAGCTGCGGAACTTGCCGAGCTTCTTGAGCAGCGCGAGCGTCGTGTGGTGCATGTAGATGCCCTTGACGACGCCCGGCATGTTGGGCGCCGGGTGCAGGCGCCACTCGAGCGGGTTCCACTCGCCCTTGGCGAACTTGGTCTTCTTGGCGTCGTGCGAGAAGAAGATCACAGGCACGTCCTTCTTCGCTTCCTTGAGCATGCGCTCGACATCCTCGTTGTCGGGCGCCATGAACGAGATCACGTGCGGCACGACGTTGATGAGCCGACACAGAAAGTTGCGCGGCACTTCGAACCGGTCGACCCAGTCGACGGGCGGCCATGGCTCCTCTTCCGCCTCGGGCTCGGCCGAAGCGTCGGCGGGCTGCTTGGCGTCGAGCTTGTCGTCGGCGTCGGCGTCGGCGTCGTCGGCGTCGGCGTCGTTCGCAGCGCCGCCGACAGCGGGCGCGGGCGCGGGCGCGGGCGCGGGCGCGGGCGCGGGCACGGGCTCGCTAATCGCTTGCCCCGTCTCATTGGCGTCGCTGTCACTCATCGCTGCCGCAAGTTGGTGCAAACAATGTCGAGCACGGCAACCGGCCGCCGCAAGCGTTCGGCGTCGACGGCGCGCGTCCGCTCTACGCTGCTGTGGCTCGGCGGCGGCGCGCTGCTGACACTGGCGCTCGTCGCGCTGCTGGTCCGGAGGCGCAACGCCGCCGATATGTGCTTTGTGCTCGACGTGCTCGGTTCGCGCATGCCGCACCCGGCGCCGGCGCTGCGCGACGCGGCGGCACGGCCGCCGTTTGCCGTCGGCACGCTGTGCTTTGACGAGACGCAGCGACTTGCGTGGTGGCGGCTCGACGAGTCGTTCAGCTTTGCGTACGGCGGCGACGCGGCACTGGTCGACATGTCGCTGCACGGCCCGGTCGCCGACGACGACGACGGCGGCGCTGCGCCGCGAGCGCCTGTGGCACTCGCCATGGGCGTGCACCGCGGCACCAAAAGGCGGCTCGAAGGCTCGACCGTCGTCGACATGGACGTGCTCGCGGCCGCCGTCGACCGGCCCGAGCGCTTCTACGTGTCGATCTACGTCGACGACGAGCGCGGCACCGACTCGCTCGAGGCGGGACGATCGCCTTTGATGCGATCGCAAAAGTGAACAGCGCAGTTTGCGCCAACGAACCCCGAACGGCAACGATGCCCGCGAGCGCAAGACACGTCTGGCTCAACGTCTCTCAGCGGCCGGCGCGTCGCTATGCCGCGCGCTCCGGCGTCGTTCTCGCGCTGTTGACGGGCGGCGCGCTCGCCGTGGCGTACCGGACCACGCTCTGTCAGCTGCAGGCGTACGCGATCCTGCTGCTGTCGATCGTGGCGCTCGGGCTCGCCGTGCAGCACGCGTCGCTGCGGCGCGAGTGCACCGTCGAGGTGCTGCGCTCGCCCTACTGCATCGAGTGCAAGGGCGAGTCGCGCGCCGCCATGGTCATTGGCCAGTTCGTGTCGGCGGTCTCGTCCAACTACGAGCGCTTCTACATGCGCGTGCCGCGGCTGCACCTGGCGCTGGTGGCGTGGCTGGCGTGGATCGCGTACGGCTCGCTGTTCCACGGGGCGCGCCACAACGCCGCCGAGGACGCCTACGTGGCCCGCGTCGCCGCTGCGCTGTCGTCGGGCGCCGTCGGCTCGGCGGTTGCCGCGCACCTGCGCGAGGCGCGCGTCGTCGTGCTGTGGCTCAATGCGCTCTACTCGCTGCTCGTCGAGCACTGGCGCGTGCGCACAATCGGCACGCCGGTGCACCAGCAACAGCAGTCGGCGGCGCACCGGGCGCTGCAGAGCACCGGCCTGTTTTTCGCGCTGCTCTTTGCACCGACGGCCGAGTCGACCGCGCAGTCGCTGAGCCCGCTCTCGGCGCTGGCTCGGACGGCTCTGTTCGCGGCGCTCTTTTTCGCCGACGAAACGCTCGGCCGGGCGCACCAGTACGCCGCGTGGATCAACTCGTACACGGCCAGCTACCGAGTGCAGCTCGTCGGCCTGCTGATGGCGCTCGGCAGCGCCAAGCCGCACCGGCCGAGCAAGTCGCGCCAAGTCGACGACGTCGTCATCCCGCTGCACGGTGCAGCGTCGGCGTCGCCGATTGTCGGTCGCCGCTTTTCGCTCGACGGCAAACTCGCCGAGTGGGCCGTGGTGGTGCGCTGCGCGTGGCTGCTGGTCGCCAACAACGGCGCGCTGGCGCTCGGACTCGTGCAGCTGGCGCTGACGCTGGCACTGCTCGCCGTCGTGCGACGCGACACGCTGCGAACCGCGCGTGCCAAGTACCCGCTGCTGCAGACCGACTCGGAGCGCGCCGCGCCGCCGCGCCGCCGGATGCGCCCGCCGTGGCGCCAGCGGCCGGCCGATCGCTCACCGCTGGCAGAGCCGACGCCGGTCGCAAATACCGGCGCGGCGCCGAGCAGCGTCGGCGTGGATTCCCCGACGCTCGCCAGTGCCAGTGCCGCGCCGAGGCGACCAAAGCGTGCGCACAGGCCAGCCAACGGGCTGATCGGCTCTGTGGTCGACCGAGCGTCGCCGTCTCCGCCACTGCCGACCCCGGTGGGCCATCCTCCTCCGCAGCAGCAGCAGCAGCAGCAGCAGCAGCAGCGGCCACCACCGCGCACCCTGTCGCGGTCGACGCCGCTGCCCGCCGACGAGTTTCTGCTGAACGACAAGGCGTCGGCCGCTTACAGTTTGCTGTCGAGACGGAGCGACTCGCCCAAAAACGATTCGACCGACACGCATGGCACCGACGTGCCGACGTCGCCGATCGACAGCAAAGGCACGCCGCCGCGACGAGTGTTGTCAGAGACGCACGCGGCAACCGAAAGCGGGCGCTCGCTGCTGCCCTCGGGCCGCGAGGCGGCGCGGGTCAACGCGGCTCTGGCGGCGCTGCAAAAGCCGCCGCCAGCGGTGCCGCCGTCGCCGTCGCCGCCCCCTTCGTCGCCGGCAAGTTTGCCAAGCGGCGCCGCAAGGCGCTCATCGCCGCCGCCGCCTCCGGACCCGACGCCCGGGAGCGAGCCGCTCGAGCAGCTGCCGGTCCGCTCGCGCCAGCGGCGACGCAAGCCCGCGGCGACGGCGGCGGCGGCGGCGGCGGCGGGGAAGCCCGCGGCTCGGATCCCGAGTTCCGTGCGCATCTGAGCGCCATGCTGCGCTCGCCGCGCGCCGCCAGCATTGTCGAGGGCCACATCGGCGGCGGCTTTGTGGTGACGCCGCCGGGCGACACGCGCAAGCTGCGCTTCTGTGGACTGCTCGACACGCTCAAGGCGGCGTGCTATCGCGACTACAGCTTTCGCAAGGCGCGCTCGGCGGCCGGCACGCCGGCGGCGCTCAAGGTGCGCACCGGACTGGCGCGACCGTCGCACGGCCGCAACCGAGGCCGCGTTGTGCACCAGCAGGTGCGCGTCGCCATCAACGCAGGCGGCGTGCGTGCCGTGCACGCGCTGTACCGCTCGATGACGCCACAGGCGGCCGCGCTCTTCCGTTCGTTCGACCTCAAGCGGCTCGAGCCGGTGTACGCCGAGTTTGCCGACTACTACGAGCAGCTGTCGCTCGCGTCGGCCATCGACCTGATGTGCGTGCGGCGCGATCCCGAGACCGGGCGCGAGTCGCTAGTGCTGCTCGAGGTCAAGACCGGCTACGACAACGGCTTTCGCAGCGGCACGGGCCCGCTCAAGGCGCCGGCGTCACTCAAGAGCAAGTACAACAACTCGCCGCTCAACCAGGCGTTTCTGCAGCTCGCGTTTTACCGCAAAATGATCGAGCGCAACTATCCGACGGTGCGGCTCGGCTCGGCCTACGTGGTGCAGCTGCTGAGCAGCGGCGCTGTTGTCTACCACCGGCTGCCCGAGGACATTGTGCGCGCGTCGGACGAGCTGTTGGCGTGCGTCGCCAAGCTCCGTCTCGGCCGGCTGAAGCGACGCGAGCAGAAGCGGGCGGCGGCGGCGGCCAAGGCGCCGGCTACGCGTCCTGGTACGCCACAGCAACGGCGCGCGAGCGGCGCTGCGCGGCGCCGTCGGTGAGCTCGACCTGCGCCGACGCCTCGATGCGCGGCTCGAAGACGCGCTCGATGACAATGACGGCGAGCGCGGCGACGACGGGCGAGACAAGTGCCAACAGCGGCAGTACGCCTGCGTTTGAAAATTCAAGTGAATGGGTGTGTGCCGCAGCCGTGGCATTCATCGTTGCGCCGGAAGCGAAAAATGAGTGCGGGCGGCTTTGACAGCGAATCCTCGCTGTCCGAGGCACACGCGTCGCCGCCACGGTGCCAGGAACCGCCGCCGCCGCCGCCGCCGCAGCCAACGGCCGCGCCAGCCAAGAAGCCGCAGCGCTCGCGGCGCGCCGCACCGGCAGCGCCAGTCGGCAAGCGGCGGCGCGCGCGGCCCGAAGGCGGCACCGCGGCGCGCAAGCGGCGCACCAGCGAGGCGATGAAGAAGCTGCGCGAAGTGCACCGCCGCAAGACGAACCGGGCGGCGGCCGAGACGCTCGAGGCGGCCGTCGACGCGTACGCCGACTCGTCGCTGCGCGAGGTGGTCGACGAGGCGCGCGCACACGAAGCGGCGTGTGTGGCGGCGCTGCAGCGCGTGCGCCGCGCGTCGCGCGCCAACAAAGACGTACCGCTGCAGCTGCGCGCGCACGGCGTGCTGGTGCGCAAAATCCGCGCCAGCGTCAAGGACGGCGCGGCGAACGGTTCGGCGTCGCTGCTCACCGAGTGCGCCGACACGCTCGAGGAGCAGTCGCGCGTGCTGCGCCAGCTCGAGAAAAACTTTGAGCGGCTCGCGTCCAGCTTTGGCGCCAACAGCGCGCGCGCACTCGCCGTCGTGCGCATGGCCGGCGACCGGATGTCGCACGCGGCCCCGGTCGACGTCGGCTCGCTCGTCACGATCTCCGAGCCGTCGGGCCAGACGTCAGTGGCCGTGATGCCGACGGCACAGAGCACGCAGGTGGTTGCTCCGAGCGACCGCGCCGCCCTGGCCAAGCGGCTCGCCGAGGTCGACGGCCGCGCCGCCGCAATCAGCGAGCGCGAGCACCCGCGCATGGCGCTCGTCGTCGGCGACGACGGCAAGTCGGCGATCGGCATCTCGACGCGGCCCGGGCGCGTGCTGGTCGACGGCGCGCCGGGCGCCGACTACGTGCCGTTCTCGGTGGCGCGCGAGCAGGTCGCAGCCCAGTCGTGCGTCGATGCGCACGTGTCGCGACGACTCGGCGCCCGGCGACGCGTGGCGCGCGAGAAGCAGCGCAAGGAGCAACGGTTGCGCCAGATGCTGGCGCTCGAGCAGGCAGCGGCGAGCGCCATCGCGGCGCCGGCGCTGCGGGCGCTCGAGAGCAGCGACGCCGGCGCCGGCGCGGCGCCGGCAAAACTTGCGGCGCCGGCGGCGGTCGGTCGGCACAATGGCGGGCGATAATTAAAACTCGGCTTGCGCAAGAGCCGCGGTGGCGGCCGACGGCGAGCAACCCAGAGATTTCTCGCACTACTCTATACGCACTCTCTGAAGACGCGCTAGCTACACGTCATGGCTAATTACGGTGAAATGGTCGACGTGCACAGCGCGCAGCAACTCAACCCGATGCAGACCGTCGGACTCGCGCCGGGCCAGGACTCGCAGTCGGCGCTCGAGCTCATGTTCGGCCCGTCGACAACGACGCAGTCGAAGCGCTTCGGCCAGGACGTGTCGTCGACGCACCAAGACCTGTACGCCGCCTACGAGGGCGACAACCTGTACCTGGCCGACACGATCGTCGGCTTTGTGCTGCGCAACATCGAGTGGTACACGTCGGTGGTGCCGTGGCTGCAGACCAACCAGATGCACGTCAAGTGGAACACGTTCGAGTTCAACCGCACGCTGGCGCAGGCGGTGCCGGCCGAGGGCGTGTCGCGCCTGATCTCGCACAAGACGCGCGAGCACACCGGCTCGGTGAGCCGCTACGGCCTGGCGTTTGTCATGGAGGGCGACATGATCGGCTCGGAGGAGGGCCGCGTCATGTACCGGCGCAACATCCAGGGCATCTCGCAGTCGTGCCAGGAGACGGTCAACTTCCACACGATCCACCAGCTGCTGGCGTGCAAGAACTACCGCAAGGAGCGCCAGGACCTGATGCGCCGCGACGGCGAGACGCTCGAGGCGATCGAGGACCTCGAGTCGCTCGACTTTGCGATCCTGGCGTACCAGCGCGAGGGCTTCACGCGCATGATCGAGACGCAGCGCGACCTGATCCGCGACCACGACGGCGAGGCCGACGCGCTGATCGTCTTCCCGCGCTTCACGTGGTACGACGCGATGGTGCTGCAGGGCACGTACACCGAGTACTACCAGACCGGTCCGCGCGGCATCCAGATCCTGACGCAGGGCCCGATTGCGCCGGCGACGTACCGCGGCATCCCGGTCTTCGAGTCGCGCGACTTCAACGTCTACGAGGGCGGCGTGCGCATCCAGCCGATGGCGGCGCGCGCCTCGGTCGGCGAGTACTACCCGGTGACGTTTGAGCCGTGGCGCAACGGCCGCCTGCCGGCCGACTACGAGTCGCGCTGGCGCGACGTGGCGGTCTACGACATCTCCAAGGACCACTACAAGAAGATCGGCTTCAAGGACATCTTCCTGCACTCGAACATGTTTGGCGGCCAGGCGGGCGATCCGGACGGCCTCAACCCGCAGATCTACTCGCTGATGCAGGACCTCAACGCCGCGTTCGACACGCAGCACGGCGGCTTTGACGACGAGGCGCGCATCTACGGCAACCCGGGCGCGCTCGAGACGACCGACACGACGCGCCCGCCGCGCCGCGTCTACATGCACCTGTCGCACAACGTGCAGAAGCGCGCCGTGCAGCCGGTCAAGAAGTTTGCCGAGTTTGACATCGACGTCATTCCGACCAACGACATGCTGCAGGCGGCCAACTCGCTCGTCGACAAGATGTTCACGGGCGGCGAACAGGCGGCCGTGCGCACCGGCATCGCCAGCCTCATGGAGCTCGTCGAGCGCCTCGAGGCGGCGCCGTACAACGACGCGTTCCTGCGCGCGCTCGCCAACGAGAACATCGACCAGTCGGTCGACAGCGCCGGTGCGTTTGTCGGCGCCCTGCGCCGCGACGTCTCCGAGGTCATCGACTGGAACCCGAACGCCTACGGCGGCCTCGACCTGCCGGCGCGCGCCGCCAACGCCTGGCCCGTCGAGGGCTTTGGCATGGCGTCGTACCCGATGATCGCGTCGCTGGCGGCGCAGGGCGAGGCGCGCGGCTACGCCGAGGCCGGCGACGACCTCGTGGCGCGGGCCAAGCAGGGCGTCGCCACCGTCAAGCGCATTGCGGCGGCGCTGCACTCGGTCGCCAAGGAGAGCGACGCCGCGAGCGGCCAGTCGGCGCCCGACTGGTTCAAGGCGAACCGTGCCGACGCGTCGGTCTTCAACAACCTGTTCGTGTCGCGCCCGCCGCTCTTCCTCGGCGTGCCGGCCGGCCAGGCGTCGGCCGGCACGCAGGACGGCCGCGCCAACGTCGTCGACGGCGACGGAAACGCCATCGAGGTCGACGAGGAGGCCGAGACGAGTGTCGTTCTGTGGCAGAACGGACGCCCGGGAACTGCGCTCGTCTCGAGCGGCATCCCGCGCCAGGAGCTGCTGGTTGCGATTCTCTCCGTGGACCAGAACACGAGCCTCGGCCAGGCCCTGCAGGAGCTTGCCAACGACACCGTCAACACGGCGCCGCTCGACAACTTCGTCCAGGCTTTGTTCACCGATGCCGGTGCCAACAGGGTCGACGAGGCCGAGAAGGTCCGCGGCGAGCTGATCGACGGCCTGTGGAAGCTGTTCGAGACGCACGGAGGCAAGGCGGAGAACGCGCCGTTTGCGAGCGAAGCCGTCAACGACTTTCTCGTCCCCAACCTGGATGTCGCCAACGCGACTCTGGCCAACTCGGCCAAGCTGCTCGGCGACCTCGAGCAGGCGACCAAGGTGGCACCCAAGTCGTACGCGCGCAAGGTCAAGGCGCTCGGTGCCAAGACGTCGCAGGCTGCCAAGGACAACAAGGCGCTCGGCGAGCGTCTGCTCAAGCTGGCGAGCGGTGCCGCCATCGCCGTGCCGATCGGCGGTGGCAACGCGACGCTGCCGTCGGCCGAGCAGCTCAACGCCGTCGAGCAGGTGCTGACGGCGCCGATCCGCGCCGGCAGCGCGACGACGCTCGGCCAGGTGCTGTCGGGCATGCGCGACGCGGTGCAGGCGCGCGGCATGGCTCTCTCTGCCGCCGCCGGCCAGCGCTTCTCGCTCGCCGACTTTGACGGCTTTGTCGAGGCGCTCGTCGTGTCGGGCGCCGCCGACGCGCAGGTCGCGGCGCTCAAGAAGGCGTACCAGGAGTACGAGGTCGTGCTCGGCGACGTCGACGAGAAGATTACCGCCGCGACCGGCTCGAGCCGCGCGGCGCCGTCGCCGTCGCCGTCGACTCTGCGCGCCGGCAACGCGGTGCCGGTGGCGCGCGCGGCCGCGGCCGGCGCCGTCGCGGCGTGGTACCGTGCGCCGCTCGCTGCGTCGCCAGCCGGCCTGCGCTCGCTGGCGGCCGCCACCGGCCTCGCCGACGGCCTGCCGATGGTGCTGCCGGCCGACCCGAAGCAGGACTACCGCGCCTACGTCGCGCCGGTGCAGGGCGCCGCGATCGACGTCGACAAGCTGTCGATGCTGATGGCCGACCCGATCGCGGCTCCGATCATCGCGGGCCGCCTCGAGGCCGGCAAGAAGCAGCTGTACGGCGAGCCGCACATCCGTGCGCTCAAGACGGCCGGCGAGTGGCACGACCCGCACGCCGACTTTCGCCACGTGCGCGCCGGCCAGCAGGGCGGCGACGCGCTGTCGATCGGCATGCGCCGCCTGGCCGACAACACGGTGGCGTTCGAGGACGAGGCGTCGATTGCGGCGCGCGCCGAGTCGATCAACGCGCAGCGCGCCGCGCGCGGCCAGGCGCCGCGCCAGTTCACCGGCGACTTTCAGCGCGCCGAGGAGCAGCGCCGCTCGCTCGAGCGCGAGTACGCGCTGGCGCAGGCGCGCGCCTCGGCCGCCGCGCAGCTGCACACCGGCGGCCTGACGTCGGCCGACCTCGAGATGCAGCGCGCCGCCGACGCGCTCAACCCGGTCAAGCGTGCCGCGGCGCGCTCGCAGCACATCGACCTGGCGGCGCCGGTCGACCCGGTGTCGCGCGCGCACGCCGCGGCGTCGGCCCAGTACGCGTACCGCCGCGGCGCCTACGCCGGCGCGCGCGACTCGCGCTCGTCGCAGTGGCAGATCAACAAGCACGCCGACCTGCTGCCCGACCCGGCCTACACGCGCGAGTCGCGCACCTACTACTACGATCCGGCCGCGGCGCCGCACGGCGACTACCACCACCCGCACGGCCACGGCCTCGGCTACGACGCCGAGCGCGGTTACGCGATCGCGGCCGACGCGTCGTTCCAGCACGGCCGCGCGCCGCAGTCGTACCAGGGCGCCGGCGCCGGCGCCGGTCCGGTCATGTACGACCGCTACGGCCGGCCGTACTATCGCGGCGCGGTCGGCGGCGTCGTGCTCGGCCGCGACGGCCGGCCGATTGCCAGCGCCGCCGCCGGCGACCAGGCGATGGACGAGTCGGACGAGTACCACGACGCGCTGCACCCGAACGCGGTCTACCGCTTCGCCAAGGCGCAAGAGATCCGAGACCCGCTGGCTCGGCTCGGCCTGCTGACGCTCTACGAGATGCCGAACAAGGCGTCGTCGTGGCTCTCGCTGATCGAGCAGAACGTGCACGTGCCGATCAACTTTCTGCTGTGGCGCCTGCACATCGAGTTTGACATGTACACGTGCATCCTGATGCAGTCGGGCATCGAGACGGCGGCCAACATGCTCGGCCCGTCGAACATGGTGTTCACCAACTCGGGCGCCGACAAGATGATGCACGGCCACTTCACGTTCCACCACGCGCCGATGGTGTTCAAGGAGGAGTACGTGCGCCACCTGCGCAACGTCTATCCGAAGCGCTACGTGGCCGGCTGGGACACGCAGTGGATCCAGTCGAAGGAGGAGCTGTCGGAGGACCGCCGCGCGTCGCTGATCGCGACGGCGCTGCCGATCACCGAGAACGTCGACAAGTCGTCGATCAACTTTATCGACATCACCAAGCCGCGCCTTCTGTCTGCGGTGACGAACCGCAGCAAGGCGCAGCGCGTGCTGCCGGACCACTCGTCGGCCGCCTACTACGAGAAGATCTGGGGCCTGAGCGAGGTCGAGCTGCAGCGATCGGCGCTGCGAGACACACACTTTGAGACCGAGGCGCGCGTCAACGTCAAGGCGCGCCGCGGCAAGTTCTGGTCGTACAACCCGCAGTCGGACTCGTTCGGCGTCAAGCACCACGGCACGGGTCACCTGAGCGGCAACCGCACGGGCCCGGGCGTCGCCAAGGTCTGGCGCGGCCTCAAGCGCGAGGTGCTGCCCGACCAGCTCCAGGTCGAGCAGTCGATGATCATCCAGTAGATCGCCTCTGTGTCAATCCACACACCGCCACCACACAAGCCACCACCACCAAGTAAACAACAAAATCCATTTCACCGTAATCCGACCGATGTCTGACAGCACCGCCGACGAACGCGCGTACAAGAAGCTCGCTCACCTCAACGCGTACCTTGTCAAGCACTTCCCCCGGAGCCATGGCATCAGCATGAAAACAACAGAAATTGGCTTTACATGCGTCGTCAAGGCGAACGGCACGGAAATCAGCGGGAGCGGCCCGACGCGCGAAATGGCGGTCGACGAAGCCGGAGAGCGGATGCACGCACGCCTTGACGTGATCGATAGAGACTGAAATCACTTCTTCTTCTTCTTCTTCTTCTTCTTCTCAGCCCATGCGCCTTCGTCGGCGCTCGCCGGGGTGTGGACAGCGCGCGGAGGACACGGACCAAGCGCCTTCATCTGCTCTTTGTGCCATCTCACGGCTCGTTCCCTGCTCGCATCGAGCTCTGCGGCGCGCTTGCTGTCCAGCCGATTGAGACGGTCGGCCTCTGTCTCGAAGAACCAGCGACCGAATTTGCGCAGCGCACTCATCGTTTGACCAGAGATGAGCGACGAGGGTAAACTCACTCTCTGGCTCCCCGTCATCGCCGTTCTTGCAATGGCCGCAGGATGGCTGAGCTATATGATCGCATTCCGGTACGACGACTTGTTCCGCCCGTGGAATTGGTTCTGTCCAGAAACAGTCGACGCCGACGAGTTGAGCCCCGCCGCCGCGCAGCAAGCACGAGCGCGCCGCCAATGACCCTGCTCGATTCAATCGCAGCGTTCAACGCCGAGCTGTTGGTGCTGTTCGTCGCCGGCACGTGGGCGCTGGCGCGCACAGCGCCGAACCGCTCGCCGCTCGACTACGCCGCGCTGCGCAAGCCGGCGTGGGCGCCGCCGGCGTGGCTGTTTGGCGTCGCGTGGGCGGTGCTCTACACACTGGCGGGCGTCGCCGCCTACCTGGTGCGCGTCGAAGGCGGCGCGTGGGTGCTCAACGGCAACAGGCGGGCGCTCAACCTCTACGTGGCGCTGCAGGTGGTGCTGGCGCTCTACTCGTTTGTCGCACGGCGCCTGCTGCTCGCCGTGTTCGTGGTCGGCGCCGCGCTGATTCTGGCCGCCATCGTCGCTGCGCTGTTTGGCGCCTACTCGACGACGGCGGCGTTCTTCATGTGGCTGATGGTGGCGTGGCTCACGTTTGCGCTCGTGCTCGCGATCGCTATCGCCGTCGCCAACAGCGAGTCGCACCTGCGCCGCATCGCCAGCTCGCAGTCGACGGCCCAGACGCAGCGCAAGCGGCGCATCTCGTCACACAAGCGCTCTGCGTCGCTGGCGGCTGGCGCGGCGCCGGTCGCCCCGACCGGCTTCTTGGCGCGGCCCGTCGGCAGCGGCGGCGGCGGCGGCGACAGGCACACGAAGCACTCTCGACACGGGCGACCGCACCACGTTTAATCGGACCGAGAGAGGATTCGCTCGATGTACTCTTTGGCCACCGGCGCGTCGTACTCCTCGCAGATGCACGCGCGGGCCGGGTAGGCGGCGCTTACAGACTTGAGCGCCAGAACCATGCCGCAGCCCTGGCACGCGACCGGCGGTTGGCGCGCCATCGAGCGGCGCAGATTGATCATCGCCGCGGTCCGATCCCTGCCGCTGCCGTAGAACTTGGCACCGCAGTCGAGCTCGACCGACATCACGATCGCGCCGTCGCAGCCGCTCGCCGACGGCTCGAGCTTGGCGATCCGGCCGAACACGGTGCAGCTCATCTCTGCAGATTCGCGACAGAACGTAAACAAACACGCGAGAACAGTTGACACGCACACAGCCGCCGGTGTGCGCAACACGCCGTCGGCGACGATGGTGCACGCGCTCGTGCTCGCGGCGGCTGCGGCGACGCTTGTCGGCGCGACGCCAGTCGAGGACCGCGCCTATGTCGACGCGTTTTGCGACGCCAACGGCCTGCTGTGCGCCGGCGAGGACCGCGACGACTACTGCGTCGACTCGCACCCGTTCTGGAGCGAGTACTTTATGTGCAAACCACTCTCGCTCGGCTTTGATCTTGTGCTGCACAACCACAACGTGTCCGGCCAGATGCCGACGGAGATCGGGCTGCTGACCAATCTCGAGAAACTCTTTGTCGAGCGCGACGTCACCGACCCGCCGTTCACGGTCCCGAGCGAGATCGGCGAGCTGGCCAAGCTCGACTTTCTCGCCTTCGAGTTTAGCTTTGGCAACTTTAGCGCGCCGCTTCCGAGCGAACTCGGCCGCCTGACGTCGCTGAGCAGCGTCAACTTTGTCGGCGTCGGCTTTGCGCCCGGCGCCGAGCTGCCGCCCGAGGTCGGCCAGTGGAGCGCGCTCGAAGACTTCTTCATGTTCGCGTGCGCCTACCCGGGCACGTTTCCGGCCACGGCCGGCCCAGGCTGGTCCGACACGATCGTCGACTTTGTGATGCAATTCGTCGTCGGCGCCGACTTTGACCTACCGGCGTTTGGCAACTCGCCGACGCTGCGCGAGTACTCGGTGCAGTCGGTGGCGCCGGCGCTGCGCTTCGACGACCCCGAGCTGTTCCACTCGCCGTCGCTCCAGTTTCTGACGCTCGCCGACCTCCATGGTTTTGACGGCGCGCTGCCGCCTTCGTTCTACGGCTCCCCGGCGCTGCGCAACGTGATTCTGCTCCTGTGCGACATCGAGTTCGAGCTCGACGAGCGCATTGGACAGCTCGCCACGCTCGACTCGCTCTTGATTCAAGAGACGCCCAGAGTCAGCGGCTCCATCCCCAGCGAGATCGCGCAACTCGACCTGCTCACCACGCTCATTGTGGCCGACAGCGGCGTCGGCGGCGCGCTGCCAACCGCGCTGCCGCCGCTGCTCGACACTTTCACGGCCGCCGGTCCCGCCGGGTTTGACCGCGGCGCGTGCAGTCCGGCTCCGTCGCAGGCCGGCACCTTCTTCGGCCCGCTGCCCGACGTCTTTGCCGAGCGCCTGATCGCCGGCAGCCTTGTCTCGCTCGTCGTCACTGACAGCTGCGTCAACGGCACCCTGCCCGACCTGGCGGGCAGCATCGGCGACGCCTCCGCCGCCGTCGAGATCTCCAACACCGACGTGCACGACCCGCTGCCCGACTGGCTGCTCCAGTTCGCGCTGACGACCGGCGCCGAGCGGTGCGACCTGCGCAACAACTCGTTCTGTTACAAGCCCAAGCCGTACGCGCTGTCCGACCTGGCGTGTCCGATCTCGCTCGACGGCGAGCTGGACGAGTGCGGCGTGTGCGAGGGCGACAACTCGACGTGCACCGACTGCGCCGGCGTCGTCAACGGGCACGCGTGCCCCGACCTGTGCGGCGAGTGCAACGGCAACAACACGTGCCTCGACTGCGCCGGCGTGCCGTTTGGCACGCACGTGTACGACGCGTGCCAGTGCTGCGGCGGCGACAACTCGACGTGCGGCATCGACTGCGCCGGCGTCATCGGCGGCTCGGCCGAGCCGGACGAGTGCGGCGTGTGCAACGGCGACAACGCGTGCGTCGACTGCTTCGGCAAGCCGTTTGGCTCGGCGTGCTACGACGCGTGCGGCGTGTGCGGCGGCAACAACGCGACGTGCGTCGACTGCCGCGGCGTCGTCGACGGCGACTATGTGCGCGACTTGTGCGGCGACTGCGTCGACATCGACGCGCCCGGCTACGCGCCGACGTGCTTCGACTGCGCCGGCACGCCGCACGGCGCTGCGGTGCGCGACCTGTGCGGCAACTGCCCGGCGTCCGAGTCGTGCGACGTGAGCGGCATGGCGCTCGCCGCCGTGCTCGACCAGTGCTGGGCGTGGCTGTGGTGGCTCGCGCTCGCACTCGCGCTCGTCGGCGCGGCGCTGTGCGCATGGGCGGGCGTCTTTCGCGCGTGCTGCGGCCGCCCTCGGTCGGGTCGAAGGCAGAGATAGTGAAACGGCCGCGTGCCAATTCTGCAAAGTCGGCCGGCCGCGGACTTGGGCGGACGCGGCGTTGGCGCAAGTCTCCGCAGGCGCCGCCTGCCGGATTTGTCGAAAATTCGTTTTCACCGGAAAATGAAACTAGACCTCCGGGCGAGTCCAAAAATGGTACTCTAACGAGAATCCGGCCACGCAACAGGGAGCCAGGGGCTCCGCAAGACGAATAGTTTGTTGCACCTTTCGCATTTTTAACGGCTAGTTTTTTCGCGAAAGGTGCAACAAACTATGTGCAACAAACTATTTTTTCTGGTTTGCCCCACTGCGACGTCGCACGGCACTCGTTCGCATGTCAAATCCACTCAGAATCTTCTGAAAAGTCGTTTGCGCGTGGGCAGACGAGCGTAGGCCCACGCATCGGGGAGCTAGAGGCGCCGACATTTCGGCAAAATAGTTTGTTATATGTTTCACCTTTCGGGGGTTTTACTTAATCTGAGAAAGGTGAAACATATAACAAACTTTTCGTCTTGCGGAGCCTCTAGCTCCCTGTTGCGTGCTCGGATTCTCGTCGGAGTACCATTTTTGGACTCGCCCGGAGGTCTAGTTTCATTTTATGCCAAAAACGAATTTTCGTCGAACCGACCTGTTTTGAGCGCAGGCGGGCGGCGGGCCATCTCGGCCTCTGCGCACCTGTTCGGCCAAGGTCGAAAGTAGGAAAATCACTTGGTCAGCGCCCGAGAGCGACCAGACGCTCGTTTCAGTGCTCCGATGATGCCCTTCTTGCGGCGGACGATCGGCGACGTGATGACCGAGTCGCGCAGGATGCGGCACAGGCCGAAGCGGTACGCCTTGCCGACCGCGGCGTCGTTGCCGTCGAGCAGCAGCCGCATGCGCTGAAGCGCCGCCACCACGTCCTTGCCGTTGCGCTTTCGCTGTGCCACGAGCATCTGTTCGACGCGCTCGGCGAGTTCGTCGACCATGCGATAGACTTCGTCCTGCGGGATGTACATGGCGCGCTTGCCAAACGGCACGGCCATGTAGGCGTCGAAGCGCCCGTTGCGCGCCGAGCGCGGCGACAGCTGGCTCTCGACGGCGTCGCTGTTGCAGCGCGCCAGCGCCACGAGCCGCTCGATGTTCGAGTCGCGAAACAGCTCGATGAGCAGCACGCGGGTTTCAAAATAGGCCACAGACGCGTCGGCGACGGGCAGGAACACAGGCTTGGAGGGCAGCGGGCTGCGCAAAATCTCGGCAGACACGCCGGCTTCGACTTCGAGTCGGCGCATCTCGACGGCGCTGATCGACGACATGACTGACGTGTACGTGCATGGGCGCCGTGCGTCGCCGCCGGGCTACTTGGCGCACCGGCAAAGCAATACTGGCGTGCGCTCCTCCTGTGAAACCCTATTGCTTAAATTGACTGGCATAATTTCCCCCCTATTGGGGGCTGGGAGTCAGGCTCCCAGCCTGAAGAAAAGTGGCCAGAAAGTTCTCTCTTGCGTTTCGCGGGATTTAAATATCGCGCACCCGCTGCACGTTGAGCGGAAAGCAGACGATCGTGATGCGGCCGGCCGCTTCGTCGGTGCTGGCCTGCGGCACTGGCAGCACGACGACCGGCTGCTGCTCGGCACACAGTGCGTCGATCTGCGAGCGCAGCGCCTGGTCGGCGGCGGCGCGCATTGCAGCACCGAGCGCGGCGTCGGCACGCGTCGTCAGCACCGCCGGCACGTAGGCGACCGCGGCGTCGAGCGCCTCGCGACGCGACGCGGAGGTGTGCGGCCACTGCAAAAACGTGTCGTACGCCAGCCGATTGCGGTCGGTGAACGCAAAGTGATAGTGAATGCCAAACTGGCGGCTCTCGTGCCACTCGTGCGGCGCACAGCGCATGCACACGCGCCCGCCGCCGCCGTCGCCGTCGCCGCCGAGCGGCGTGGTGGCCAGCGCCCAGCAGTGTTCGCATATCGACGCCGCGCCGCACTCGGTGCCGACGGCGCAGCGCAGCACGTAGCGGTTGTCGTGCATCGCGTCAAACAAGCGCGTCGAGCGCACAATGTCGACCACAACTGCGCAAAAGGCACACTGCACGTGTGTCAAGTGGTGTTGCTGCTCTCCGGCGTCGGCGAGCCGTCTGTCGAGCACATCGTCGAGCGTTTCAATCTCTTCGGCGGCGGCGGTGGCGGCAGCGGCAGCGGCAGAGTCGTCCGGTGCGCTCATTCGTCGTCTCCGTCGGGCTTCTTGGCCGTCACCACGATCGGCGGCTGGTCCATGTACGCCGCCGCTGCAGACATGTTCGGCCCGTTCTCGCCGCCGCCGGTGCCGATCTTGATCACCGGCGCGGCGGCGTCGTCGCGCGTCCGCTTTTTCTTGACAAACGCCTTGGCCGGGAGCTTGTCGTCGCGATCGGCATCGTCGTCGTCGTCGTCGTCGTCGTCCGACAGTCCGCCGGCCGCGCCGTTGAGCCCAGCGGCGGCAGCGGCAGCGGCTTTGCGTTCGACCTTCTCGACAAACTCGTCGAGTGCGCGTCGCTCATCGTGCAGCGACTTGACGCCGTCGAGCGTCACCTTGCTGATGTTAGACGACGCGCGCGCCTGCGCCGTGGCGCTCGTGTCGACGTCGCTGGCCGCCGAGCGCTCGCGGCGGCGCTGCTCGGCCGGCAGCGGCGCGCGGTCCTCAAAGTCGAGCGTCGGATCGAGCCGCTGTGCGTTGGCGCGCCGGCGCCACGCGTCGAGCGTGCGCTCGGCCTCGTCGCGCTGCGACGCGTCAAACGTCTCGGCGAGCAGCGGCGCGGTGAGGCCGGCGACGTGCACGTAGAGCGAGAGCGTCATCTTCCGGTCGAGCAGCTCGAACGCCTTGATGTCGCGCCGGGCGCACGCCACGCGGCCAAACGTCTCGAGCAGTTCGATGCGCGTGTCGGTCACCAGCAGATGCTGAGCGCGCACGTCGATCGACTCGATCGGCCACTTGTACGGAAACGGGCGCGCCGAGCCGTCGGCGTCGGTGCGCTCGCGCAGCACGCGGTCCTGGAAATCGCGCCACAGCAGGATGGCGTGGCGCGCGCCCTCGCCGCCGTCGTCCACCGAGCCGCCGATCGCCGACGCGATCTCGCAGTAGTGCACGCAGAGGTCAGCGAGTTTGATCGAGCGCAGCGCCGAGGCAACGAGCCGCTCGTTCGACTTGGCGTGCGGCGGCGCCTCGAGCTTGCGCAGCTCCTCCGACGTCTCGTCGTCCGAGAGCGCCAGCGCCGCGGCGCGCTCCGGATCCTGGCTGCGCAGGCGCTCCTTGATCTCGCGGCGCTCGCGGCGCTTGCGCGCCTCCTTGTCGGGTGAAGTGGCCGCGTAGACGTTCCAGAGGCCGGTCCCGGGCTGCTGTGCCTTGCGGAACCCGACGGCGCTGTTCGGGCTCTCGAAGTTGAAGTAGTTGTAGTAGCCGCGGTCGGGCGCCGGTGCTTGCTGCTGCTGCTGCTGCTGCTGCTGCTGCTGCCGCTGCGACGCCTTCTTGCTCTGCGGGTGCTGGGCCTTCTTGGTTTTGTGACTCATTCTTAGTCGAGTTTAATGGTTTGGGCGGTCGGCGCCGACGCCGGCCTCTGTGGCGGCGGCGCCAGCGCGCCCCACTCCTTGCGCAGGCGAGCGCCAACCGGCGTGCCGATGAAGCTGCCGTGCTCGCCGTCAAACGGCCGCGAGCGGCCGAGCAGCGAAAAGTGGCTCGCGCGGCGCTCCATCATGTCGAGCCACTGTTCGCTCTCGGTGGCCGAGCGCGCGCGCTTCTTGGGCGACACGAGCTCGGCCGGCGCCGACGCCGAGCGCCAGTCGGCGTCGACATCGGCGCCGGCGCACTTGCGCGACAAGTACTTGAGCTGGTCTTGGCGCGTCGACGCCACAAATGGCTGCAGATCGCGACCGTGCACGACGCAGTAGAGCGCAACGCGGTCGGCGAGAGGGTAGAGCTGATCGGCCGACCCGGCGCCGGCGCTGCTCGTCGACCGGCAGTGGCCAAACAGCGGAATGCCGGCCCGCGTGCGCTCAAACGCCGACAGCAGGCGCGCCGGCGCCGCGATGTTCGCGTAGTAGTGCAGCGAGAAGAAGGCGCGGCGCGCGTGTGCGCGCACCTGGTCGTAGTTGGGCAGCCGGATCGTGCGCTGACCCTTGGCCTCGGTCCACTGGCCGGCGGCGGTGCAGCGCGCCAGCTCGTCGAAAAAGACGCGCTGACGGCGCTCCTCGCACATCCACATCTTGTCCTTGGTCAGGCCGGCGAGCCAGTTGGCGATGCGCGGCTTGTCGCGTGCGTGCGCCGCCAGCAGGTCGCGCACGCGCTTCATCGACGCGTAGGCGCGCGCCACCAGCGCCACCAGCGCGCGCTCGTTGACGAGCATGTCGCCCGTGCAGCGGTTCGCGTGCACCAGATAGCCGCCCGAGCGCTTGAGCGGCAGCACGAGTGCGTCGATGAAAAACTTGAACAGCGTGCCGGCTCCGAGCTTGGGCATCCGCTCGCAATAGTCGTTGCCAGACAGCATCGCCACGACGAGTGCGCTCTCGATGTCGTTGCGCAGCGCCGTCGCGCCGGTGCCGTGCCGGTTCCGCGCCGACGCCGGCGCCGGCGCCGACGGCCGGCTGACCTCGACGACGGACGCGTCGGCGTCGTCCTCGGCGTCGTCGGAGCGCGTCGCCGAGACGGCTGGCAGCGAGCCGCCGCCCGCAGTGCACAGACTCGCCTTGAGCTGGCGCCAGAGGCGCATGGCGTCGACAAACTTGAGCTTGGCGCGCGACGACGACAGGTTGAGCCACAGCGCGCCGCGCAGCCGGCGCGCGCCGGCGTCGTACAACTCGTGCATGTTGAGCAGCGCCAGCGCCAGCGTGTCGCTGTCGTTGGCCGTCACGAGGAAGCGGCGCGCGTCGACGCTCGGCGACGCCAGCAGATCTCGCATCCAGTAGAACGCCTGGCCCTCGGCCTCGCCGACGCCGCACGCCGGCCGCTCAATGCACGCGCTCTCGGCGCCGGCGCCCTCGCAGAACACGCGCCGCAGCGTCGTGGCGCCCGAGCCGGCCGACGCCGGCGTCCGGCGACCGCTCACGACGAGCGTCACCAGCGCAGCTCCGCGCGTCGGGTTGACGACGTGCGTCACGAGCAGCTCACAGACAAACTCGACGGCGCGCCGGCGCAGCGGCGGCGTCGCCATGACGCGGCGGTACTCGCGCGGCAGCGGCGTCGCGAGCCCGTAGCGGTACGAGGCGCAGTCGACCACGAGCCGGTGCTCGGCGTCGTCGTCGGTGCACAGCTCGACGCCGTCGCGGTACGAGCGCAGTCCAGAGCGCTGGCGCGCCTCTTCGCGCAGCGCGCGCTCGCGCCGCTTGGCGTCGGTCACGTACTCGCGGTCGTCGAAGCAGTAGACAAAGCGGCGCACGCCAAAGTGGCGCGCGCTCTCGTCGAGCCGCATCTGGACGGCGCACAGCACGTCGGCGCCGGTGCGCGCGCCGGTGAACAGCTGGAACAGCAGCGACTCGCAGTCGACGATTTCGGCGTCAAACTTCAGCTCGGCCGGCAGCGAGTCGGGCTGCTTGGCGTCGCTCAGATTGTACAGGATGCGGCGCCGGTCGGCGCACTGGCGCAGCAGCTGCTCGAGCACACCGGCCGAGTCGCCAAAGCCCATGTCCAGTCAGTCTTGCTAGAGTGCGGCAGCCGGTTGGCGAATTCGCAAAGCCGGCGCCGACGCTCGACGCCGGCGTCGACAACCCAAAAAATCAAAGCACAAACTTTGACTTTTTTTCGAGACCCGCGACGACGCCGGCGCTCGAAGAGTAAGGGTCGACGCGCGCGCGCCGTCCAGCCAAGCGAAAAAGCCGCAAGCGGTGGCGACGCTCTCGCATGAGCGCCCTGCTTGCGCATCCATTTATCTCGTCCCTTCACAACTATGCACGGAATTACACGTCGTCGAATTTACTGAGCGTACTCCGCTCCATCCCACAATATACGACATTCCAACATGTGCACAATCCCACAAACGACGGCCCTGAAAAAAGTTTGGCTGGCGCGTGCGCGGCGTCTCTTCTCTTCGCGCTGCTGCTGCTGGCGCTCGCCTGCGCTCTCTGGCTGTGTCGCCGGCGTCGGCGTCGACGCCGGTTCCGGTCCTAACGCGGCGCACCGGCGTGCAGCACCAACCAATCCGACCAACCAACCGCTCGAAACCGAACAATGTCGACCGGAAGCCAAGTCGTTCCCGCGGCGTTTGACAAGGACGCCGTACTGGCGCGCCTCGCCCAGATGCGCCCGCGCGCGCAAGTGCAAGAGTTCAAGGCGCCCGAAGAGCTCAACATGAACCGGCCGCTGCTGTGCGTGCGTGTCATGCGCACAATGCAGCCGGCCGACAAGTCGTGGAAGAAGGTCGAAGGCATCGTGACCGGCTTCCCGTACGAGAAGCCCGAGATGATCACCAACCACAAGGGCACCAAGGTCGCCGAGTACGTGCCGGGTACCGCCGGCTCGGGCGCGACCCTGACGATCTACCCGCCCAAGCTCGAAGACTACGAGACGAACCGCATGGCGTGCATCAAGGAGTTTGGCGGGCTGGTCGACCGCGCCAACGGCCAAGAGGAGCTCAAATTTACCGTCGGCCAGTCGGTCAGCTTCACGAGCGACGTGTCGATCGACTCGGTCCAGAAGTACTCGCTGGTTGTCGTCGGGCTATCGGCGTCGCGCTACTGCCGCTCGGCCGAGGACCAGCGCAAGGAGGTGCTCGAGGAGCGCGCCAAGGGCAACGTCGACGCAATGCCGTTCGAGGGCGTCACGCAGAAGATCAAGCAGATCGAAGTCAAGGAGAACGCCAACCCGGCACAGGTCATGGAGATGGTCGCCACCGGCGCCATGTACGATCTACCGGTGCCGACGCCGGCCGATCTCATTGCGGCGAACAACTACACGCACCAGCGCCAGATCGAGCGCAAGGACCGCTCCAAGGCGTGCTCGCTGGAGACGCTCTACATTCCGATGAACATGTCGGACGAGCGCGCGCTCACGCTGTTCGGCAGCGGACCGGGCCTGCTCGGCTGCGAGTTCCAGTGGGACGAGGGCTCGTTTTGGTACCAGCGGCGCAAGGACAAGCTTGTGCTGGGGCGCGTCAAGGGCTCGATCATCATCAAGCAGTACCACGACTATGCGCAGCTGCGACGTTTCATGGAGAGCGACGGCGACATCTTCCAGCTTGAGCTCTACACGTGCCCGTTCATCATGTGGGACCCGCTGCCGGCGACCAAGATCACCGGCGTCGACACGTGGGCCAAGTTTGCGCCGATGATCTTCGCGCAGCCCGACCTCGTCGCCGTCGCCAACGTCGAGCTGTACGACACGGCCGACAACGCCATGAACTCGCCCGAGTGGCCGAACAAGAACGAGCACTACATGGCACTGCGCGTCCGCGACGTGCTCTTCGACTTTGGCCGCCTGGTCAAGAGCGTCGGCATCCCGGCCTCGGCCGCGGCCGTGCGCAGCTGGTTCGCACAGGACGATGTGCGCTGCCGCTCGACGACGACGCCGCGCGACGACAAGGGCACCAAGCTGGCGCCGGTGCGCATCGAGCGCAACCAGCTCGACTCGCGCGACACGTCGGTGCTGCTGCTCAACGAGTGGACGCGCGCCGAGCTCGCCAAGTTTCTGTCCGGCTCGGCGATCGCCGACTACGACTACTACGTGCTGCTGCCCAAGAAGCTGTCGGCGCCGGTCCAGAAGCGCATCCGACTGGTGAGCGAGTGGGCCAAGGCGCGCGCCACGCCCGACTCGCCGTACACCGGGCCGCTGTGCGACCCGTTCCTGTGGCCCGAGTGGGACAACGAGCCCGACGCGTACCAGGCGGCGATGGGCGGCCACGCGGAGTTTGCCATGGACGACGGCCACCCGCTGCTCACGAACCCGATCAACAACGTCGTGCGCGCCGACGAGCAGATGCTCGTCTACGCCGTCGACCGCATGCAGCGCAAGCGAATCGAGGAGGACGCTCGCAACAAGAAGCTGCACATCGAGCCGCCGTCGACGCGGCTGGCGATCGAGGCAGCCGGCGTCAAGCGCAAGGTTGGCGACAGTGCCGCAAACGAGGCTCAGCCAGAGAAGAAGGCGGCGGGCGAGCCGTTTCAGATCAAGCTCGACCCGGTGACGCCGGCGACCGTGAGAAACGACGACTACGAGGCGTCGACCGACAACGAGGGCGCGGCAGCACTGACGGAGACCGCCGCCACCAACTCCGCCGCTGAGCTCGATATGTCCGAGTGAACGAAATTTCTTTTTCCTTTCCGCGGTTGGCCGTTCGCTCCGAGCAGCCATCTGTCTTGGCAACGATGAGTGCGCACGGCTCTCTGAACCCGATCGAGTGCCAGCGGCGCATCATCGGCTGGCTGGGCGACAACTTTGCCGAGACGATGGTGGTCGAGTACGACGAGGCGTCGGGCGACCTCGACGAGCTGCACTTTGAGGCGTACGTCGAGCTCGACGACGCCGCGGTGGCGCCAGCGCCGTCGCGCGAGGCGTACAACGCGCTGGCGCGCGACCTCGGCCCAGCGTTTCGCTGCGCGCACTCTGACTCGCGGCTCGACATCTACGTGCAGCAGCCGTCGGCGAGCGACGTCGAGCGCCTGAAGGCGGCGTTCCGGCACCAAGCACGGCTGCTCGCCAAGCCGGTCTGGCCGCTGCACGTCGCCGTCGCCGTGTCGGCGCTGGCGTTTGTCGCGCTCTGCTACTTTGCGTCGGCGCTGCACGACCACGTGCACGGCCACGACGAGTGGTGGGAGTCGCTGTTTGATCACGTCTTCACGGTGTTCATCTACTTTGGCGACCGCCTGCGCGCCGCGTGGGCCCGGTAAGAGTGAACCACTGATGACTCGCTTCGAACCGCCGGCGCTCGAAGCGGTGCGCATCATGCGCACGACGCGCGCGCGCAAGCGCGCAGAGCGCCACGCCGCCATGGCAAAGCCGTTGCCAGGCATACAAGCGGCGGCGGCTGTGGCGCTGAAGCTGTCGCGGGCCAACACGATGGCGCTGATGACGTCGTCGCGGTTCAAGTACGCGAGACCGTCAGCGGCCGAGGCCGAGCTGTTCAAGCTCGACGGCTGCCACGTGCTCGTCTCGCACACTAACTTCACCATTGTGTTCAAAAACGGCGCCAAGCCCTTCTCTTTCTCGCAGAGAACGGCGCCTGTCTACTTTACTCGGCTGTAAACGTGACGTTTCACTCTCCGGCAAACACAAACAGACTCTCGTCGTGCTTGTACGCCTCGGCGTAGTTGGTGCTCGGCGGCTCGGCGCTGGTCGGCGACGCCGGCGTACCAAATGCCCAGCGCACCAGCCGGCTGACGAGCGCTGGGCGGATCGAGCTGGCACGCCCCGGTGCCGCCTTCGAGACCTTGGGCGCCGGGGCCGAGCGCGCCCCAGCAGCAGCAGCAGAGCGACGACGTCCGCGCACCTTGGCGCTCTTGAGGGGCGCGACTCGCGTTCGTACGCCCCGGTGGGTGCCGCGGCCCGGCGCACGCCCCGCCGACCGAGTGCGCGATGCGATGAACTCGCGCACCTCCTGGTCGCGCTCCTCGCGCTCGTCGGCGGCGATCTCGCGCTGCAGCTCGATGCGTTCGCGCTGCAGTCGCTGGTCGACCGTTTCGGCAGCAGCAGCAGCAGCAGCAGCAGCGGCTGACGTCGGCGCCTTTGCTGCCGTCTGCTGGCGCAGCTCCCCGAGCAGCTCGGCGACGACGGCATCGGTTACGTCGAGCCGCAACACAAACGCAAACGACGGGGTGTGGCCCGACGCGTTGAAGCAGACGGTGGACGGGTGGACAAAGTGGCGCGGCCCGCTGGCGAGCACGCGGCGCACGTCGGACACCGTCACGCCACCACCGCCGCCGCCCCCGTCGTCGTCGCTCGGCACGTACGTGCGATGCGCCATGCTGATCACACACAACATGGCGCCGTCGCCGGTCGCCGAGACGCTGCTCTCGATCACGCCGACCTCGGTGTCGTGCAGGTCGAGCGAGCCGAGCTGCGCCGCCGTGACGCGCGCCGCCTCGCGCAACTGGCGCGCTGCCAGCTTGCGGTCGCTCGGCTCGGCGACAAGGGCGCGCAACGCCGCCTCGATCCGCTGCAGTGTCACATTCTCATTGTTCGCACTCATGCCAGCGTGGAATGATTCACTGGAACGCTATAGCAAGGGCGCGCTCCAGTCCAACCCGGAGAAAGTGTCTATGATGTATAACAATAATATTCATTTATAGGTTCACTTGTTTTTTTTTTCTTGTATAACTCCATACAATTATGAGTCCACGAGAAACGTGTCGATCAGATAGATGCAAAGAGGGACTACCAAGGCCGCACACACTAAACCAACGGAGCCCCAGAATAACATAACCCGGCGCGTGTTGTTATTCCACCACGCCTTGCACGCCATGATCTGCTTTGCATCTTCAATGTGCACATCGACGATGACATTTTCTTCGCAAAAGTCGCAACGAACATTAACAACGAAACGACCTCCAGCTTCTGGACTCAGTTTGTCTCCGATTTTGCAAATAATGAAATTCGAATCGGCGATTGTGCACGCACATTTCGGGCACGACACGCAAAGATGCCGAAGGTGGAGCGGGTTTGGTGCGCGCCACCCGACGCTATATCCATATTTCTGTGGGGTCACGTCCGACGTATTCGGCGAGTCGTCGGCAGCTTGTCCAGTCATTGTTGCAGAAAAAATCGTCCCATTGAAAATTCTATTTTCACTCGTCTGCCAGGCGCGTGACCGCGATGTGCGTCCCGGCGCCCTCCTTGTGCGTGACAGAGACGCGGATCGGAAATCGCAGCTCTTTTCGCAGCTCGAGCTCGAGCTCGCGTGCGTCGAGGTGTGCGTCGTCGGCGCACATCACCGTCGAGCCGGGGTCCCAGCCGTGTGCGGCGGTGACGAAAAAGGTCGCAACAATATCGGAAACGCTCATTGTTCGAGCATGTTTCAGAATTTCAACAACTCTGCGGTCGAGTCGCTCGCCAGCTCGTCAAAGTCGGCGTACGCCGCCTCGTCCATGTCGAGCACAAAGTCGTTCGAGAGCGCAAACGGCACCACGGCGCGGCCGGCCAGCGCTTGCAGCGCCGCGCGCCGGTTGGCCGGCAGCGAGCGCCGCACCGAGTCGATCGCGTCGGCTGAGCGCGCCGCTTGGCGACGTCGCGTGCCGGCGGCGCGCTCCGAGCGCAGGATAAAGTTGGCGGCGCGCAGCTCGGTTGCCAACGTGTCGGCGAGCAGCGAGCCGACGGCGGCCTCGCCGCGCTCGCCGCCAATGTTGCCGAGCGGCAGCACGCGCGCTAGATCGGCGTAGCGCTCGCGCGCCAGCGCCGCCGACAGGCGCACGGCCACGTCGCGGTCGCCGTCGGCGGCCAGCGCGGAGCCCAGGTCGGCGAGCACCAGCGAGCGCAGCGCCGCCGATCCGGCTCCGCGGCGCGCCGACGCCACGCGCCGCACTCCGCTCTGCAGCTGGCTGTTGGCGGCGGCGTTGGCGCCCACGGCCGCCTCGAGCGCCGTTTCGGCGGTGCGCAGCTCGCCGACAGTGGCGCGCTGTGCCTTGAGCTGCGCTGCAAAGCGCTCGCTCGACGCAGCCTGCTCGTTGCGCAGGCGCTCGATCAGTTCCGTGTCGTTGCTCGCCGACGCGGTGTGCAGCATGTTGGACAAGCGCGCCAGGTTGTCGGCCTCGCGCTGCAGCGACGCGCGCTGCGCCTCTTCGCGCTCGGCCAGCGCGCGCACGGTCTCCTCGGCTTTGTCAAACGCCGTGCGCGCGGCGTTCGTGGCGGCTCGCGTCTGCTCGAGGTCCGCCGCGGCCTGGCCTCGCTCGGCGCGCGCGGCGACCAGCTGTCGTGCGGCGGCGCCGGCCTCGGCGCTCCACAGCGCGGCCTTGGCGGCAAGCTCGGCGGCGCCGTCGGCGCGCGACACCACGCGCTCGGCGGCGGCAGCGTCGCCGTCGCTCGGCGGCCGCTCGACGTTGCGCGCCGTCACCAGCGCATCGACCGCCTCGCGGTCGAGCAGCGCGTGCTCGAGCAAGTGCTTGCGCGCCGACGCCGCCGCCGCCAGTGCGTCGTCGAGCAGCGCCGCTTCGTCGCTGCCGTCGGCCGTCACCTGGCGCCGCACGCCGATGCGCGCCAGCAGCAGCGCCGAGTTGGCGCCGTCGTCGCGCGACAGCGGCTTCTGGGCGCCGCCCGCCGGGTGGTTGCGCAGCTCGAGCTGGCCGGCGAGCGCTGCCACGCCCGCGACGACTGCTCCCGGTGCGGGAGCTGCGGCTCCCGCGTGCATGCTGCCGACCGGAGCGGCCGGAGCGGCCGCTCGCGCAGCTGCCGCCCACGGATCGCCGGCGACCGAGGCGCGCACGCCGGCGACGCCGAGGTCGCTGGCGGCCGCGCCGTCCAGCTGGCGCATCAAGTCGTCGCGCAGCCTCGGGTTGCGCTCGCCGTAGACCGGGTGGGCGGCGCGCTCCTGCTCGCGCAGCGTGCGCAGATAGGCGGCCGTCGCGTCGGCGTTGCCGCGCACCGCCGGCGGCACGAGGTCGGCCACCGTCTTGAAGCGACCGACTTCGCGCTCAGCGGTGCGCATCGAAATGTCGCCAGCGTACGGTTCGTTGTACGGATGCAGCTGGACTTCGATCGAACGCTCGCGCGCGACGCGCGCAGCGCCGAACAAATGGCTCATCGCCAGAGACACTGCTGACGCCAGCAGGCGAGCCGCAGTCCTTCTACTTGCACTCATCTGAAAGTTTGCGCCAGCGCGCAGTTGTGAAGGCGGCCGGCGGCCGAGGTGCCCGGCCAATTTTTTTGAGCCCGGGCAGGTCGGTTTTGCAAAATTCGTTTTCATCGGAAAATGAAACTAGACCTCCGGGCGAACCCAAAAATGGCACTCCGACGAGCATCGGGCCACGCAACAGGGAGCTAGAGGCTCCACAAGACGAAAAGTTTGTTATATGTTTCACCTTTCTCAGATTAAGTAAAACCCCCGAAAGGTGAAACATATAACAAACTATTTTGCCAAAATGTCGGCGCCTCTATCTCTCCAAATATTTGCCAGACGTCCGTCGGACCAGTCGCAAACAACTTTTCAGGAGATTCTGAGCGGATTTGACATGCGAACGAGTGCCGCGCGACGCCGCAGTGGGGTGATCTCGGAAAAAAAGTTTGTTGCACATAGTTTGTTGCACCTTTCGCGAAAAAACTAGCCGTTAAAAACGCGAAAGGTGCAACAAACTTTTCGTCTTGCAGAGCCTCCAGCTCTCTGTTGAGAGGTCGCGCGTCGGTCGGAGTGCCATTTTTGAGTTCGCCCGGAGGTCTAGTTTCATTTTCCGTCGAAAACGAATTTTGCAAAAACCGACCTGTTTTGGGCGCAAGGCGTCGGCGGGCAAGCTCGGCCGCGAGCAAAATCCGCCGCCAACAAAATTCGCCACTAAGAGAGTTTCAGTGCGCCTCTCGTTTACCTAAAGTCGTACTGGTCGACGACTCCGGCGATGTCCGAGCCCTCGAGCGTGCGCTTGTTGGTCTCGCCGAGCGCCGACGTTGCGAACATCGTGACGCCGGTGCAGCGCGACTCGTAGATGTCGTCGAGGCCGTGCGCGTGGCCAAACTCGTGCGTCGCCGTCGCTTCAAAGTCGATCACAGCGGCGCCCTGCTCAGTCGCGTTGCCGAACCGGTAGTGTGCTTGGTCGAAAAACATCTTGAACTCGGTCAGCTCGCGCTCGGCCGCCGGGCCGTCGAAGACGCCCCAGAGCACGGTGAGCGCCACGGTGCCCGGCCGGCCGTCGATCGTCGCCAGGCCGATTTCGTTGGCGCCGTCGGGCCGGTCGCTGCGGATCGCCGAGCCGTCGCGGTCGCTGCGCACGCCGAGCAGCGGGCCGATCACGAGCCGCTCGGTGCGCGACTCGAGCACGCACGCCCAGCGGCGCACGGCGCGCGCCACGGCGCGCTCGATAAACGCCGCCGACAGGCCCTGACTGTTGCGCGCGTTGATAAAGTAGCCGCGCGCCGTGCGCCACACCGCGCCGTCGGAGATTGGCGCCGTGCAGCCGGCGTCGAGCGCCACGCCGTCGCCGCCCGCCTCGCCCGCCAGCTGTGCGCGCTCGCTCCGTCGGAAGTGCACCGACTTGGCCGTCGGCGGCGGCAGCCGGTTCTGCGCGCGCGCCGCGTCGCTACGCTCGTCCAGGTGCAAGAACGCGTAGCCTTGCACGCGCCGAGTGTGGTTGTGCGGATGCGGGCGCTCGCCGAGCTTTAGCGTGTCGTGCGACAGCCGGTCGTACTGGTGAAACTCGACGGCGTGCACCACCGCCGTTGCCGCCACCGCCGCCACGAGCAGCAGCGCCGACGACCACATCTGCTGATGACAAGCGGCGAGCGGCGCGCACACAAGCGCGACCGGCGCTTTGTTTGTTCGCACAAATGCTCTGCGACTTCTTCAGTACTGCCCCGGCTCGCCAGAGCCCGGCATCGGCTGGTGTCGAATGCGATCAAACATCCGGCCGCCGCCGGCCACACTCGTGCTCGAGCTGGCGCCGGCGCCCCTGTTGAGCACCATGCGCGCGCTGGCGGCCTCGACCATCGCCTGGCGCGTGTTGATAAAGTCGACGCCGGTCGCCTGCATGCCGAGCTCGTCGCGGTCGACAAACTCCTGCTCCTCCTCGAGGCGCTCCTCTTCGCGCGCCAGGTGCGCCGAGATGGACACTTGGTGTGTCTCGATGCCGCGCGCGGCGCGCTGCAGAATGCCGCTGGCGGCGAGCACCGGCGCCGCCGCCGCCGCCTCGTTCGGCTCGTCGGCCGCCGGCATGTCGTCGAGCACGTCGGCGTTGTTCGACAGCAGCGAGCCGAGCGCCGCGTGCGGGTTGTTGCTCGGCTCGCGCACCGAGTTGCGCAGCGACTCGATCACGGCCTGGCGCTGCGCCGCCGAGCCAGGCTCGCGCCGCCGGCCGTCGAGCGCCGCTTGCACATCGTCGAGCGTGAACTCCTCCTCCTCGACCGACGCCGAGCTGCCCCCGGAGGCGGCGGCGGCGGCGGCATCGCCCTCCTGGCGGCCGTTGTGCCGCCGCCGCTTCTCTTGCTGCAGAAACTGCTCCATCGAGCGCGGGTCGCCGATGCGCACGGCTGGCGCGCGCGCCGACGACGCCACTGCCGAGGCCGTGGCCTCGGCCGACGGCGGGCCGGCGTAGCGGCGCGCGAGTTGGCGCAGCTCGTCGGCGTTGGTGTACTTGCGCACGTTGCCGTCCTTGTCGGTGACGAGCGCCGCGGCGACCTCGTGCGACACGGCGCCGGCGATCTGCACCAGGACCGGGTCGAGCGCGTAGCGGCGGCCGCCAAAATCATTGCTCGACACGATCGACTCCTTCTGTAGCTCGCGGTCGTCGTGGGTGTCGAGCGCCGCCGCCGTGTTGTGCTTGCGGAACGCCTCGGCGGCGATGCGCGGGTACGCGTAGCGCCTGTTGTTGCCGAGCTCCGAGCCGCGCTCGCGGTTCTTGATGCGCACTAGCGCGACCTCGAGCAGCGGCGGGCACGCGAGGTTCTTGAACTCGAGCGGCGTGCCGATGCGGTCGGTGTGGCGCTTGAACGCCGTCACCTCGGGCTCGGCCTGGATGAGCAGCGCCGGCGCGCACGACACGATCTCGGGCCGGAAGTTGCGCACCGCCGAGGCGGCTTGGCGCGACGACTGCGCAATCGACTCGCGCAGATAGTCGTGGATCGGGTCGACTTGACGCAGCACGAACGACTCGCCCGGCTGGTTGTCGACCGCGACGACGTCGAAGACGCGGTGCGTCGTCACAAACTGGCGCTCGCCGTTGGCCTGGCGCTCGTAGCGCGGCACTAGCTTGGGCATCGACGTCAGAAAGCGGCCCGGGATCGTGTAGTGGAAGCCGAGCGCTCCGATCGAGTCCTTGACGGCACTGTCGAGCGAGTGCTGGTTGAGCAGCGCGTTGGTCAGCACAAAGACGCGCCGGCCGTGGCCGCCGAGCTGCGCGGCGTCGTAGCGGCGCGAGTTGGACACAATGCGCATCATGGCCATCGACTTCTTGACCACGGCGCCCTCGTCGGTACGCTCCAGACAGATGCGGCCGCGCTTGAAGTCGACCTTGAGCATAGGCACGCGCACCTCGTTGCGGCACATATCCTCCATGGCGGCGCGCACGTTCTCCGGCGACGGCTTCATCGTGCCGCACGCGTTCAGCAGCCGGCGCACGACGGCGTCGACGCGCAGCGAGTCGGACGTGATCTCGATGTAGTTCGGGTTGATGCGCATCTCGGTCATCTCGCCCGACGTCACTTCGAAGTGCGCCTTGTCGCGCAGCCGGCTCAGCACGTCGGCGCAGTGGCTCTTCCAGCGCGCCTCACGCTCCTCGGCGCCGTTGTTGCCGGCGCCGCCTGCTGCCGCGCCTTCGTAGCCAGAGTTGCTCCCGCCGCCGCCGCCGCCACGGTTGAACGAGACAGGCGCAGCGCCGGCGCCGAGTTCGGCGTCGCTGACAAACTCGTCTTCGGCGAACGCCGTGTTCGAGTCGGCCATCGAGACACTGAGCGACGCGCCGTCGTGCGCCGCCGCAGCCTCGGACTGGCGGTCGAGCTGGTCGGCCTCGGAGATCGACAGCGGCCGCTCGTGCTGCGACAGTTCGCGGCTCGCCGCCGAGCGCACCAGCTGCGACTGCTGGCGGCGCTCGTTGCCGAGCGCCAGGTCGCCCATCATCGAGTTGAGCTCTGCCTGGCCGTCAGAGCCGACGGCGCCGCGAGCCGACAGCTGAGCGAGCTCGTCGGCGCGCTCGCGCATCGCCGGCTCGCTGGCCGAGCTCGCGCGGCCGGCCGCCTTGCGCTTGCCGCGCGCGTTGAGCGACTTGTTGGCCGCCTCGGCCGCCTTGCGGCGCGCCTTTTCGAGCGCGCGGCGCTTCTTCTTGCCCTTGTCGTCGAAGCACTCGTCGTCGAACAGCGCCAGCGAGTGGCTCAGCGAGATGCGCGCCGCGGCGTTGATGATGCGGCAGCCGACCGGGTTGCCCCACAGAGAGCGGCACAGCGAGAACGTGAAGATCGAGATGGCGCGCGTGCAGCACAGAAACTCCTGGATGAGGCGCGCGTAGAACGTGGCGTTGTCGAAAAAGTCGCGGTACTTGCCGCTCGCCGTGTCGAAGCGCGAGTCGTACGTCAGATCGGAGAAGCACGCCATCACCGTGGCGTGTCGGATCGTCAGCTGGCGCGCGACGAGCTTGACCTGGCGATACTTCTTGGCGTCGCTCAGCTTGTAGCCGTGGCTCTCCATGCGGTGCTCGAAGCGCACAAAGTACTTGTGGAACGCGTCCATCTCGGGCTCGACGACGACGCCAACGTGGATGTAGTAGTTGACCATCATCATGTAAAAGTTGATCAGGCGACACTTGTGCGCCAGCTCTTCGCGCAGCTTGACCACTTCGTCGTCGACGGTCTGGTTCATGCGGTTGACGATCGAGTCTTCGTCGGCCGCGTCGATCTGGTCGATCGGCAGAATCCACCAGCGCGCGCCGGTCGCCGAGTCCTTGTCCGGCAGCCGGTTGTTGTAGGCGCCGACGTTGACGTTGTGGTGCGTCGACACAAACTCGAGCATCTTGCGCTGGCCGTCCTCGCACACGATCGACATGGTGCGCACCACCGGGTCGGTCATCGCCGCCTTGCGGATCGAGTCGGCCTCGGTGCCGACGACGTCCTTGCCGACGCCGAGCATCGCCTCGGTCAGCTCGTCAAAGTAGTTGACGTAGAGGTCGTGCGCGCCGCCGACGTTGAGCGTCTTGGCCGTCTGGTAGTTGATGAAGCGGAAGATGCCGGGCGACAGCAGCGAGCCCATCGCCTTGGCCAGGTACGACTTGCCGCCCGAGTGCATGCCGGCGAGCACCGCGTTGAGCACCAGGTCCTTTTGCCACGCCGTCGCCGTGCTGTACGCGACCTCGATGATCAGCGCGATCTCGGTCCACGCGCCAAACGAAAAGAGCATGTTGAGCCGGTCGGTGTGACGGATCATGTTGTTGCCAAACGCGTCGAGATGGTACGTCGTGCGCTCGTCGAAGAACTTGTCCTTGCCCTTCTCGCCCAGCTCCTTGTACCAGCTGCGGCCAAGCAGGTACGCGTCGGGCAGCTTCTTGCCGGTCCAGAAAACGTCGTTGGCGCGCTCGAGCGCCTCGGCCTGGTACGAACGCAACGCGCCGCTGTAGCGCTCGTCGCCCGGCTTGAGGTTGCCCATGCGCTCCTTGCGCAGGCCGCCCAGCTCGCACTTGAGCTTGTAGACGTCCGACTGCGTGCAGAAGAACTCCTCTTCCGACTGGCCCGGGTACGGCCGGCCCTCGGCGTTGTAGCGCTCCTTCTCGGTCATCTCGGAGCCCGCCGGGTTGCCGTTGCCGTTGCCGTTGCCGCCGCCGCCGCCACTGGCGTCGTTGCCTCCGCTGGCGTTGGCATAGCCGCCGGCACCGACGCCGCCGGCGCCGCGATGCCGCGCGCCTGGAAGCGACTGGAACCCATTGGCGCCTCCGGCACCGCCAAAGCCGCCGCCGCCGCCTCCGCCAAACATGCCAGCGCCGGCACCGCCAAAGCCGCCAAAGCCGCCGAAACCGCCGGCGCCGCCAAACGGCACGCGCTGCGAGCCGTCACTGAGTGGCATCGTTGATCCTCTGCCGGCTCGGACAGGTCGCGCCACCTTGTGCTAGCGCCGAAACGAAAACCTGCGTGGCAAGTGTCGGTTCGACTTGCCAACTTGACCGAAAAGTCAGAGTTGGCCCGAAATCGTTTTCGGTTGACGCCGGCGTCAGCGCCGGCGTCGGTGCACATCACAACTCGAGAACAAAAAATGAGCAGTGACGCGAGCGCCGACCGCTCGAGCGAGATCGACCTCGGCTTCGCCGACTTGGCCAACGACACCGACGACGAGAAGGACACCGACGCCGGCGCCGGCACTGGAGATCAAGGGCAGACGGGCGGCGGCGGCGCCGACAGCCTGGATGCCGACGCCGACGCCGACACTGGCGGCAGCGACTCGTCGATTTCGGCCAGCGACGGGGGCGGCGACGAGTTTGACGGGAGCGGCAGCGACGACGGCGAAGACGAAGACGAAGACGAAGACGAAGACGACGAGCCGAGCGACAGCGGCGACGAGGCCGACGGCGCCGCCGACTCTATCTCGGTCGACTCTATCGACGAGCTGGGCTCGGACGAAAAGAAGAAGACCAAGACGAAGCGCAAGAAGGCGAAGCGCAAGGCGGTCAAGGACGAGCTGATGGAAGAGGCGGCCGCGGTCGCCAAGCAACTGAGCGCCGAGCAAAAAAAGGCTCAGCCGGCCGGTGAGCGAGCGTCGAGCTCGCCGGCGAGCGGCAAGCCGAGCGACGACGCAGCTGATGGCGCCGACGGCGGCCCGCGAGCACAACCGAGCGGCGCGCCGGCGCGGACAGCAGGGCCTGGAGACGTGGCAGCTGCGGCTGCTGGGCCGGACGGAGGACCAGCTCGAGGCGGACGCGGGTCTGCACCGAAAGCAGCGCAAGCGACGCCGAAGGACCGAGGGGGGCGAGGAGGAGGCTCTGGCGGAGCTGAGCGCCGAGGAGCCGGAGACAGCGGCGGCGACGCCGACGCCGACGCCGACAAGCCCGCCGACGTGCCCAAGTTTGCCAACGAGCAAGCCGAAGCCGACGGACGCCTGAACGCCGAGTGGCTGTGCCGCTACGTCGCCGGGCACGTGGTGCAGCGCGCGACGCTGGGCGACATTACCCGCTTCATGGCACACTCGCGCGCCAACTTCGAACTGATCGCCACGGCGCTCGAGCTCGAGTACAACAAGAAGAAGCAAGGCACCGAGCTCAAGAAGGCGTCGCTGGCGGCGATCCGCGGCAAGTACCACAACTGGCGCCAGCGCACGCTCGTCAACCAATTTGACGCCGGAAATCGCAAGGCGCGTCTCAAGGCGCTGCGCGGCAAGTCGGTCGTGCTGTGGCAGGCACGCGGCCTGACGGTGCCGCCGGCGCGCGGCGCCGACGACGAGCCGCTGCTGTCGACGGCCGACATTGCCGACAGCGATCTGCTCGGCGACGAGTACGAGCAGCTCAAAGTCGACGACGACGAGCTGGCGCAGCGCCGCCGGCAGCTCGAGGCCGACCGCGCCAAGGCGCAGCGCGAGAACGAACAGCGCAAGATCGACGCGCGCCGCGGCAGCGTTGTCGAGCGCCGGCTCGACGAACTGCGCCGGCAGGTGGTGATGCGCCGCAACGCGCTGACACCGCTGCGACTCGGCTTGCTCGTGCCGCACCTGCCGCGCCGGCTGGCCGAGCGCGCTGGCGACAAGCAGCCGGCGCAGGTCGGACGCGGCGCGGCCGACAGCGACGACTCGCTGCTCGAACAGCACGTGTTTGTGCTCTTCTACCGCAAGGGTCCGACCGGGGCCGACGAGTCGGTCTTCTTCGTGCCGAAGGACGCGCGCGCCTCGCTCTTCTTTGACGACTCGCTGACCGATGCGCTGCTGCAGATGCGCACTCTGCCGCCGATCAAGGAGCGCATGCCGTTCGTCTGCGCGCTCTCGCTGGCCCAGCGCGTGCTCGAGTGCGCCGAGGCCGGGCTGCAGAAGGGCGCCGACTTCAGCAAGCAGCAGGCCAAGGAGGCGCTCGAGCGCGTCGGCGAGGCGTTCTACTTCAACGACTCGGTCGCCGAGAAGCGCCGTGTGCTGCGCCGGGCGTTTGGCTGGGCGCCCGACGACGACGACTGGCTCGAGTGGCGCACGGCGCCGCTCTGGCTCGAGATCAACAAGCGCGCGCCGTCGCGCGAGGCGATGCGCGCCAAGTCGCGCGGCGCCAAGCGCGACACGATGTTCGTCGACGACCGCAAGCTCGAGCTGCCGCCGGAGCCTGCCGTCGATCTCGCGGTCGGGGCGGAAGAGACGCTCTCTCACAACTCGGTGCGCAAGATCGCCAAGCCGAAGAAGGCCAAGGCGGCGACCGCAGACGCGCCGCCGGCCAAGAAAGCAAAGGCGACGCCGGCCAAGGCGGCTCGCAAGGCGGACGGAGCGCCGCCGGCGCCGAAAAAGTCGAAGAAGACCGGCGGAGGCGGAGGCGGCGGCGGAGGCATGGTCGGCACGACGGGCGGCGTGGCGGCCAAGCGAGCCCAGGCGCGCCTGCAAGGCAAGCTCACCGAGGCCGAGGCCGCCGACCAGGCGCCCAAGGTCGCGATCGAGGCGCGCATCGGCGAGTCGCTGTTCTTCTCGGCGCCCGAGCACGTGCCCGACGCCAACTTCGACGCGCTGGCGCGCGAGCCAGAGCTGCAGGCGCTGCGCAAGCAGCTCGACGAAGTGGCGGTCGTGCGCACCAAGGAGCAGGCGGCGGCGGCGTTCTCGGTGGCGCCGCGCGAGTCAAACACGACGTCGGCGCAGCAGGTCAAGAAGCAGCGCGGAGCGTCGGCGGTCGACGCCGACTTCAACGACGACGACGAGCCGCTCGGCGACGCGGCGCGCGGCTACGTGCGCGGCGACACGCGACGCATCGACGCGATCGCGGCCGAGGCGGGCGTGCCGCCCGCCGTGCTGCGGCTCGACATGCTCGGCGCGTCGGACCCGGCCATGGAGGCCGGCATTCGACGCGACATGCCCGAGCTGGCCAAGCTGAGCGCCGACGAAGCGAAGCGCGTCATTGCCGTCGCCACCGAGCTGCGCCTCAAGGCACGTAGCCGCGCACAGACGACGAAGAAGTCTGCGCTAACCGTCGAGGCGCAACGCTTCCCAAAGGCGGCGCAGGGCCAGCTGACTGCCGTCGAGCCGCACTCGGCGCTCGGCGCGCGCGCTGGCGTCGTCGGCGGGCACGAGGCGCACCGGCGCGGTGCCGCCAACCAGGACGCTCTGGCGCGCGCCGCGCCGCCCAAGGCGTGGCTGTTGCGCGAGATCGCGCTCTCGGCGCTCGACACCGGCGCGCTGCTCGGCTACGCCGATCTGTGCGCGCTGCGCGACCGCCTGCGCGAGGGCGAGCCGTTCGCGGCGCTCGACCGCCTGCGCGTGCTCGACGCGCAGTCCAAGCTGTCCGACTACATGATGTACGCGATGCGCGCGCGGCACCGCGACGGCGAGCTGTTCGAGCGCAACGCCGATCTCGGCGACATGCTGCGCCAGTGGCGCACGATCGCCAAGCCGGGCACTGGCTTTTGCACGTGGCTGGCGCGTTGCGCGCTCATGGCGCACGCGTTCGCTGTGCTCGGGGCGCTGGCGCGCACGCCAGACGCGTCCAAGGCGCAGCGCGCCGCGCTCAACACGATCATCGACATGCCGCCCAACTTGGGCGACGACGCCGACGGTTTCAACTTTACGCCGCTGCAGCTGTGGAGCGCCAGCTCCGACGAGCTGCACCTCGTCGCCGGCAAGAGTGGCGGACGCGCGCTGCCCATCGGGCTCGCCGACGTGCGCGACGCGGTCGGACGCATTGGACAGATCGTTTGAACGCAGTGCCAGAGTCTACTTTCGATCGGTCCACGCCACAGCGGCGGCGGTGTAGAGGTCGAGTTCGGGCACTTCGCCTGTGCTGTCGATCCGAGCGAGCAGCTCGGGACTGTCGTCTCGGAGAAATGCGCGCATCGCCTGAACCAGCGCTTCGTCCGAATCGGTGCCTGGAACGGTGTAGATCTTGTCCGCGGCCACGAATCTGTCAATGGTTTCAGCAACTGCTGCGACCAGCGCGCGTTCGTCGTAGCTCATTGTTCACTGGCGATCAGCGGCGCGACGCGTTGCTCGGGTCGAGCGGTTCGCGGCGCCGCGGCGGAACCAGGCCTCGGAATCCGCCGATGACGTCGAACACGACCGTCTGCAGGTCAGAGTCGGGGTCGTTGGCGGCGCGCTCGCGCAGCACGTCGAGCACGGCCTTGAACATCTCGCTCGCGACCTGGTCGATCAGCTGGTCGGCGTTGGCGTACGCCGTGTTCTGCGACTGGGCAAACGCGCTGTCGCGAAACGTCGTCGCCATGAAGAGCAGGTTGAACGTGAACGCGCGCAGCCGCCCGCCGAGCGACACCGCGCCGCCGCCAAGGCCGCTGCGGCGCGCGATCACGCCGAGCCGGCGCTGCAGCGGCGCCAGCTGGACTTCCAGTGCGCGCACTGCGTTGTAGAGCTGGCTGATCGGACCGACGAGCGCCGCGACGGGCGAGTCGGTCGGCACGGCCTCGGGCCGGCTCACGATCACCGGCTCCTGGCTGCTCGGCGTGCCGCGCACCAGCGCGAGCAGCGCGGTGCTCAGCGGCGCCGCCGCGCTCGGCGTCAGGCCGACGAGCGCGCGGTTCAGCCGGCGGTAGGCTGCGCCGTAGGCGCGCAGCGCCGCCTCGATGGTGCGCGGCGTGTCGTCGCGCAGGCGCAGCGCCACGATGACAAAGTCTTGCACTTGGCCGGCCAGGCGCTCGACCTCGTCAAACGCGACGGCCGACGCCGCGCCTTGGCTCAACAGGCGCGTCACGCTGCCCTGGCGCAGGTAGTTGAAGAGCAGGCGCCAGAGGCGCGCATGGAGCTGGCGCGCGCTGTCAACGACCTCGGCGGTGAATGCGGCTTCGGCCATCTCGGCTGGTGCGCGCGCGTGTGTGTGTGTGTGTGTGTGCTGTCCGCGAGAGTGTGTGCCAAGCACGGGCGCCAGACTGTTTAGGCTCCTGTGAGGTACGGCGACGTGTCGTAGAGCGGGCGCAGGCGGCGGTAAAAGTCCTGGTTGGCGTGCCAAAACTCGACCGCCTTGTGGCACAGCTGGATGGCGATGCAGTGGTCGTCGCAGCCGCTCAGCTTGCCGCTGAAGATCTCGCGCGGCGGCGCGTTCGGGTTGGTCTTGTTCGGCTTGATCTCGCGCTGGTAGGCGGCGAGCTCGTCGATGATCAGCTTGCGCATCGACTCGGGCGAGTAGTTTTCGTGCTCGGAGCGCGACACACAGGCCATCTTCGGGTGCCAGCGGACGCGGTGCTGGCGCAGCAGGGCGCCAAACGAGATGACCATCTCCTTCTTGAGCGCCTCGGTGGTGCGCACGCCCTCGTTGCCCTTGACGTCCTCCATCAGACAGTAGACTTCGCGCACGCGCTCGCGCGCCAGGTCTTGCGCAATGCGCTTTCCTTCGTGCGCCAGGTTCGACTCGGGGCAGAAGACGATGCGCGCGCCTTCGAGGCCGCGCAGCGAGCGCACGGCGCGGATGTGCGCCACGAGCCGCGCCGCCTGCTCCTCGGGTCGCTCGCTCTTGCACGAATCGGCGCCGACAATCTGCCAAAGCATGAGTGAGCCGGTGGTGACAGACGGCGGAAAGCGGCTGCGCAGCGTGTTTCTGCCGCTGATCGGCGCCGACCGACGCGCGGCGATCGAGCGCGCGCAATGGACGCTGCGCAACAATGTCGTATCGCGCGTGCTGCACATCTGGCCGCGAGCCGCCGCCGACGCCGGTCTGCAGCCCGAGCTGCGCCACTACCTGCGCCAGTGCGCCTATGCGATCGAGTGCGAGATGCGCCAGAGGCCCGAGCAGCGCCAACTCGGCTCGGCGTACTCGGATCTGACGCACGCGATCGAGCTGCGCGCCGAGCTGCAACGGCGCATCGAGCAGTTTGTCTCCGAGAGCGACACGCTCGACGCGGCGTCGATGCGCCGGCGCAAACGCCTGTTGTCGCTCTACCGCAAGCTGGTCGAGCTGGCGCGCTGCAACGACGGCGCGGTGCGCATCGACGACGTCGCCGAGGCCGCTGCGTTCTTTCTGCGCTCGCTGGCAATGTTCCGCTCGCTACAGGCGATGGTAGCGCTGCCGGCGAGCGACGCCGAGCCAATTGTCTGTGCGCCGCGTTGCTGGACGCGCCTGCCGACGCACTGCGCCGTGCCGCGCGAGCGGCTGGCGATTGTGATGCGCGCAGTGCGCACGCTGGGCCAGCGGCACTACGACGCGCTCGACGCCGAGCAGTACCTCGAACTGGTCGGCGCTGCCTATGATTTTGGCGAGCTGCCGCCGCCTCCGCCACAGCCGCAGCCGCAAGACTTACGATGAACTTGCCGTCGCGGAAGATGGCGCTGACGATCGCGTACTTGGAGTAGCGGCCGCCGCACGCCGGGTCGACCGCCGTGTAGACGATCTCCGAGTAGATCTCGGTCTGGCGCGCGATCGACTCGTCGGTGCGCAGCCAGTCGACGGCGACGCGCGTGAACGCGGGCGACAGCATCTGGTCAATTGGCACGTTCTTGATCTCGGTGAGGAACACCTCCATGTTGTTGGCCATTAAATGTTGCATCTTGTCGTGCCGCGCGACCGCTTGCCAGTGCGGGATGTCGGCCATCAGGCACTTGCACTGCAGCGCGCGGCCCTTCTTCTTGCACTCGTCGCACACCAGCTCAAAGTCGAGCGTCAGCATGATCGAGCGGCCGTCGGGGAACTTGGCCTCGGCGAGCGGCGTGACGAACGAGTCGGACCCGCTGATCGTCGTGATGCCGAGAAACTTGACGCCGCGGCGCGTCAGCGTCGGCCCGATGATCTTGAACACCAGGTCGACCGGCATGTAGGCGAACTCTTCGGCGATCACGGTGCCGGTCGACGCCTTGGAGCCGGTGCCGCGCAGCTTCTCTTCGTTGGCCGGATAGGCGTAGCACTCGTTGCGCGCGCCCTCCTTCGTGATGAAGCCGAGCGACTCGTTCTTGTTGAGCGAGTCGACGCGGCCGCCAAACTTGGGCGACGACGAGAGGATCTTGACGTACTTGTAGATCATGAGCAGCAGCATCTTCGAGGCGCGCTGGTTGTTCGAGTAGATCAGCACGTCGTGGCCGACCTCGTGCGCCTTGCGCGCCGGCATTGTCACGATCTCGCACGCGACGAACATCGCGATCGCGACGGTCTTGCCGAAGCGTCGCGGCGCCGTGAACAGGCCCTCGGTGCGCAGCTCGGAGAGCGAGTACTGGCGCAGCAGGCGCACCAAGTGCTGCTGCAGCTCGGCGCCGTAGTACTGCTCGAGCGAGAGCATGAGCATCGCCTCGTGCATCATGCGCTGCTGCTTCGACCGGCCCTTCTTCGAGATCTGCGAGTCGAGGTAGGCGAGCGCCTCGCGCATCCGCCGCACGCAGCGGTCGCCCTGACACTCGATCGCGTTGGCGTCGGCGAGCAGCGAGTACTCCCACTTTTGGTGCACACGGTTGCGCCGCGCGCGGCCCTCGGCCACCTTGACGTCGCTGCGCACCAGGTCGCGCATGAACGACTCCATCGACAGCATGCCCGGCTGCCGGCGGCGCTTCGAGCGCTGCTGCCGCTGCTGCTCTGCGGCGTCGGCACCGCCCAGCTCGCGGCCGAGTGCGCGCACTTCGCTGCGCTCGGTGTACGAGGCGAACGCCTGGTCGAGCGAGCGCTTGGCGGCGCCGCTGTCGGCGCGCGGGCCCTTGGGGTAGAGCGGCGGCGGCCGGTAGGCGCGTGGGTCGCGGCCGGTGCTTGTCGTGCTCGAGAAGCTGGAGGTGGCGGCGGCCGAGTGCTTGCGTGTCGCAGGCGGCCGCGGCGCCCGGCCGAGCGGCACGCGAAAGCCGTCGGCGTCTCGCACCGACTCTCGGTCGCCGGGCGCCGAGCTCTCGCTGTCAAAGCCGACGAGGTCGGCGGCGACGGCGCGCTTCTTCGGCGCCGGGTAGAACGCCGCCGACGACATGACGCCGTGTGCCGCGATGCGCCGGTGTTGTTGCGTCGACAAATCGGCTGGTGCGGGGTTTTTAAAATCGCCAAAGTGTTTTTGCTGCGGCGGTACGCGTGCCGGTCGTAAGCAGAGACTTGACCGCAGAACGACTGTGGAGCACCGGCGCCTGGAACCTGTCGTGCGCGGCAGTGAGCAAGCACCGTCTTCGTTTTGGATCAAAAACCGTTCCAGTGCGATTTGATGCCCAGTTTGTTGACGTGCGAACCCACCATGCTCTATCTGGCTGTCCTGCTTTTCGCGAGCGAGCTTGTCTCGCTCGCTGCGGCCAACCCGCCCAAGATGACGCCGCCGCCGCCGACGCCCGCCGCGCCGGCGCCGGCGCCGGCGCCCGAAGGCGAAGACTGCCCCGGCTGCATCGAGTGGGAGCCGCTCGACTATCCGAACGGCACCGAGTTTGGCAACTGTTGCTTTGGCGACAAGTCGCTCGGCTCGGACTATACGCGCGCTCGCTGTCCGTACGTGTGGCTCGAGCTCGACAAGTCGTGCGACGAGCACCACCCGTGCTGCTTCGAGTACGAGAACGGCAAGTGCACGTTTGAGCGCTGCTTTGACTGTGTCACCAAGGGCGGGTCGATGGTGCACGACTGCAAGCAGTGCGAGGACAAGGGCACGACGACCGACCCGTGGACGTCGACCACCGAGTCGACGCCGCGGCCGCCGGCCACGCTTCCGCCGCACTCGGACCAGACGACTGGCACGGTGCCCGAGCGCCAGGGCTGCTGCTGCATCGAGGGCGCCAACCCGCAGGTGCTCGGACCGCACGAGTGCCACGAGTGCGACGGCGTCTACCAGGGCGACGGTGTGAGCTGCGACGAGCCCGGCGTCTGCCGCGCCAACTGCTGCGTCGTCGGCCAGCGCGACTGTGTCGAGTGCCCGCACTATCCGGACCCGGCCACGTACGAGTTTGTCGGCTTCGGGCCCGAGTGTCCTGCCGAGGCGTGCGGCGTCACGTGCTGCCTCAACGGGCACGCGATCGACGCCGACTCGACCGACCAGTGCGAGTGGGCCGGCGGCGTCGCGTTCCCCGACGTGCCGCTCGACCAGGCCGACTGCGGCGGCGGCTGCTGCGTCGACCTCAACTTTACCGTGACGCCGAGCGAGCTGCGCTGCGACGAGCTCGGAGGCCGCTGGCTGGGCCAGAACCAGGGCTACTACCCGGGCGCGTGCGGCGGCGCGTGCTGCTCGGCCGGCGAGTGCATCATCGCGAACTCGACCGAGTGCGCCGAGCTCGAGGGCGTCTACCAGGGCGACGACGTGCCGTGCCAGGCGGACGACGACGACGATCCGTGGGGCGTGTGCCAGAACGACGGCTGCTGCTGTCTGCCCAAGGACGGCGGCTCGGTGCTGGTGGCCAACTCGCGCGAGTGCTACAAGCTCGGCGGCGTCTTCCAGGGCGAGGGCAGCGAGTGCAGCGACGACGACGAGGCGTGCGACTGCGGCGTCTGCTGCGCCGACGACGAGTTTGGCGGCCGCGTGGTGCAGAACGAGGCTGAGTGCGAGCTGCGCGACGGCCGCTACGCCGGCGACGGCTCGCGGCTCGACATGCCCGGCGTCTGCGACGCGCACGGCGGCGCGTGCATCTGCGGCGACCAGTGCCTCGACGTGCCCGACGCGCTGACGTGCAAGAAGCTGCACGGCGACTCGTTCCGCGGCGTCGGCACGTCGTGCAAGGACGAGTCGCTCGAGCCGGTGCCCGAGAACCCGTACGACGAGGGCTCGTGCTGCGTGCCGCGCTCGTTCCACAACGACCACCCGATGTGCGTGATGCTGCCGACGCGCAAGCGCTGCGAGTTTGTCGGCGGCACGTGGAACGGCTTCGGGTCCAAGTGCGAGGACGACACGTGCAAGGACATCCGCGGCGCGTGCTGCACGCGCGACGAGTCGGCCGACTCGTACGAGCCGGTCTACAAGTGCATGGACGACATGACGCTCGAGCAGTGCCGCGAGTGCGACGGCCACTGGGGCGGCGCCGAGTCGCTCTGCTCGGACGAGTACTCGTGCGCGCCGGCGCACCGCGGCGCCTGCTGCCGCGACGCGCACTCGTGCTCGATGGCGACCGTGACCGCGTGTCGGCGCGTCGGCGGCCGCTTCCAGGGCTTCAACACGACGTGCTCCGACCTCGACTCGCAGATCTGCAAGCACTGCGCGCCGGCCGAGGCCGACGCGCCGCAGTGCGACGACTACACGCCGTGCGAGAACCCGCACGCCACGTGCGTCAAGGAGTACGGCAAGTGCATGGTCATCGCGGCGCCGATCGCGTCCGAGTTCAACTACACGGTCGAGCCCGACCCGACCACGACGACCTACGCGCCCGAGCCGACCGCGACGACGACGCCAACGCCGCGCAAGCGCTCGCTGCCGATGTCGTCGTCGTACACCGCACCGCCGACCACCGAGCCTCCGTCGACGCCGGCTCCGCCGACGCCGATCACGATGGCCGAGCCGACGCCGGCGCCGACAACGACCAAGCCCAAGCCGACCGCGCCGCCGACGGCCGACGACTACGCAGGCCCGCTGTCGTGCGGTCCGGACAACAGCACGATCGGGCTGCCGTGCCTCGCTGCGCCGCTGCTCGGCAAGTGCCGCATCGGTGTGTGCATGGCGCTGCCGGAAGGCCACTTCTTCGCCGGCGACGAGTGCGGCGCCGTCTGCCGCCACATCAAGGAGTACCCGTGCGGCTGCGAGGGCGAGGGAGAGTGGCTCAAGAAGTGCGCCGCCATCTCGGGCCGCGTCATCGACGACGTCGACCACGACCACGAGTACGACGAGTACACCGACGCCGGTCTGGCACAGGCGCTCGTCGAGCTGTACAAGTTTGACGACGTCGGCGGCTACGACTACGTCGCCGAGCAGCACTCGGGCGTCGGCGGCCACTACGCGTTCTCCGAGCTGGCGCCGGGCAAGTACAAGGTGCGCGTCACCCTGCCGGGCTGCTATGCGCACTCGGACGGCTCGAACCACCGCATTGTGACGCTCAACTGCGTCGAGGCGGCGCACGCGGCCCTGCGCGCGTCGCCGCGCGCCGCGCAAGTCGCGCACTCGTTTGCGCTCGAGCACCGCGAGAAGGGTGCCCACTTGGCCAAGCACATCGACTTCCTCGCCTACGAGGACTGCGACGCGGCCAACGACCAGCAGGACGGCCAGTCGACCGACGGCGACATCGGAGACGCGTACGACGACGACGATGATGACGGCGGCAGCGGCGGCGGCGGCTCGGGCGGCGGCCTCGGCGGCCTCGGCATTGCACTGATCCTGGGCGGATTTGCGTGCGTCTTGCTTGTCGTGGCAGCGATTGTCCAGTTTGGCAGCGGAAACCGCCGACGACGCCGACGCCGACGCCGACGTGACTGAGAAACGAGCGAGTGAAGTTGGCTTGGCCAAGCGCGCTCCGAGTACAAATTTTCCAGAGTCGGCTCGCGCGCGTCAGTGCCGCCGCCGACCGGTCAAATTTTTTGTTCTCAAAACAGGTCGGTTTCGACAAAAATTTCTGCCAACTTTCGATTCTAAGGAAAAATCGGCGCGTCGACGAAAATTCGTTTTTGGCAGAAAATGAAACTAGACCTCCGGGCGAACCCAAAAATGGCACTCTGACGAGCATCGGGCCACGCAACAGGGAGCTAGGGGCTCCGCAAGACGAATAGTTTGTTATATGTTTCACCTTTCTCAGATTAAGTAAAACCCCCGAAAGGTGAAACATATAACAAACTATTTTGCCGAAATGTCGGCGCCTCTATCTCTCCAAATATTTGCCAGACGTCCGTCGGACCAGTCGCAAACGACTTTTCAGAAGATTCTGAGTGGATTTGGCGTGCGAACGAGTGCCGTGCGACGTTGCAGTGGGGCGAACCAGAAAAAAAAGTTTGTTGCACATAGTTTGTTACACCTTTCGCGAAAAAACTAGCCGTTAAAAATGCGAAAGGTGCAACAAACTATTTCGCCGAAATGTCGGAGCCTCTGGCCCCTCGATGCGTAGCTCTATGCTCGTCTACCCGCGCGCAAACGACTTTTCAGAAGATTCTGAGTGGATTTGCCATGCGAACGAGCGCCGTGCGGCGTCGCAGTGGGGTGAACCAGAAAAAATAGTTTGTTGCACATAGTTTGTTGCACCTTTCGCGAAAAAACTAGCCGTTAAAAATGCGAAAGGTGCAACAAACTATGTGCAACAAACTATTTTTTCTGGTTCACCCCACTGCAACGTCGCACGGCACTCGTTCGCACGTCAAATCCGCTCAGAATCTTCTGAAAAGTCGTTTGCGTGTGGGTAGATGAACGTAGGACTATGCATAGAGGAGCTAGAGGGCCCGACATTTCGGCGAAATAGTTTGTTGCACCTTTCGCATTTTTAACGGCTAGTTTTTTCGCGAAAGGTGCAACAAACTATGTGCAACAAACTATTTTTTCTGGTTCACCCCACTGCGACGTCGCACGGCACTCGTTCGCATGGCAAATCCACTCAGAATCTTCTGAAAAGTCGTTTGCGCATGGGTAGACGAACGTAGGACTGTGCATCTAGGAGCTAGAGGCGCCGACATTTTGGCAAAATAGTTTGTTATATGTTTCACCTTTCGGGGGTTTTACTTAATCTGAGAAAGGTGAAACATATAACAAACTTTTCGTCTTGCAGAGCCTCTAGCTCCCTGTTGCGTGGTCCGATGCTCGTCAGAGTACCATTTTTGGGTTCGCCCGGAGGTCTAGTTTCATTTTCTGCCAAAAACGAATTTTCGTCGAGCCGGCCAGATTTCAATTTCGTTTTGGGACATCGATCGGCGCCGAGCGCCGCACGCCGGCCGGCCGGGCAGAAAACGCCGGCGAGCGTGCCGCTTGCAGCTGTCGTTCGCACATCAAACAGAAGCCGTTGGCGAGCAGAAGACCCGACCCGGCGTCGCACACGCCGCTGGTGCGCTCCGAGCACGAGTCGCAGTGCAACTGGAAGCAGCGCTCGCACGCCAGCAAGCGCGACGTCGAGCACAGACGTCGGCACAGTTCGCACTCGAGCGTAGCAGGCCACCCAGTCGGCTGTGACGACATCTGCGGCGCAACGATGAGCTCGACGCCGATTCTGGCACTGGCGCTGTGTGCGGCGGCGGCGACGGCGTCGTACGGTCGCTGTGCGCGCCGGCGCACCAACGCACTGGCGACTTTCAAAGAGGGCCGCTACGAGACGATGCGGGCACTCGAGCAGGCGAAGCGTTCCAGCGCGGCGCCGCCGGACGGCACGGCGCTCTGGTACTTGCTGCAGCCCGACTACTCGTGCGAGGACACCGCGCTGGTCGGCCACCACTTTGACGACGGCGCCAAGTACATCTGCAATCTGCACTGGCTGCACCGACAGCGCCGGCCGTGCGTCTACTACTCGTTCGGCGTCAACGGCGAGATCGAGTTTGAGGCCGAGCTCGTCGACCTGCTGCCGACGTGCGAGATGCACGCGTTTGATCCGACGCCGTCGGTGCGCACCGGGCCGAGTGCCAAGCGGCTCGGCGACATGGGCGTGCACTACCACGCGTGGGGCCTGGCGGGCGACAACGGCACCATCGAGCTCGAGGCGACCGCGGTCGAAGCGATGACGCTCGGCGCGGTGCGCGAGCGGCTCGGCCACCTCGACGCGCCGATCGACATCCTCAAGGTCGACATCGAGGGCCACGAGTGGGCGGCGTTCGACGAGATGCTGCGGCACTGCGAGCGCGACCGGCCGGCGGCGATGCAGATCCTGGTCGAGCTGCACATGTACACGGTGCGCGGCGACGGCGGCATCGTGCACTTCACCGAGTTGCGTCGCAAGCTCGAGCGCCTGTCAGACTCGCTGCACCGCTGCGGCTATCGGTGCTTCTCGAAAGACCCGAATCACTATTGCCACTTGTGTCTCGAGTACGGCTTTGTGCACGAGCGGTTCCTCCAGTGCCAGTGAAACGATGAGTTCGTTCCAGACACCGACCCGGCTCGTCAATCTGACGCCGCACGACTGCGTGATCATGCAAGGCGGCGGCGACGACCCGCTCGTGCGCAGCGTCATCCCGACGCACGGCGCCGTGATGCGAGTCCAGACCGGCGAGCAGCGGAAGCTGGGCGAACTTTGCCCAGACGTGCCGATCTTCAGTCCGCCCGAGTTTTCCGACGAGCTCGATTGGCCCGCGCTCGACGCCGACGTCGACGCCGTGCTCGTCTCGCTGCTCGTCGGCCAGGCGGCCAAGCGCATCGCGGAGCGTGGCTACGAGATGCCGTACGCCGTCTACGTGCCCGACACCGGACCGGCGTCGGCGGTGCGCGACGAGGACGGCGGCATTGTCGGCGTGCGGCGCCTGGTGCTCTACGCTCGCCGGCGTCTCGCTGTGCGGCGCCGTGAAGCGCACGAGCCAGGATTGTGAACGATGAGTGCGGCGCTGCTGCTAGCCATCGCCACACAGGCGCTTGCATCGATCATAGAGCGAGTGCGCCTTGCCGAGTGCGAAGACCGGCTCGTCGCCGTGCTGCCAACCGTGCCGCGCTCTGGCAACACGCTATTCCGCCAGATGTTTGAAATTGCGACTGGAACGGCGACGCACACCGTGTTTGACGCAGAGCCGGCTCGCCGCACTGGCACCAGTGACGACGTGTTTGCCGGCGACGGCGCCGTGACACACAACGATGCGATGCCGATCGACGAGTGTGCATACGTCGTCAAGACACACTATCCGTTCTTCGTCGTCCGACCGCTGTTCCAGTTTGGCGTACAGATCAGGTCTGTGCGCGAGCCGTTGTCAAACTACGGGGCGTGGATCGATTGGTGTCACGCGAACAGCTACAACGGAACCGGCGTCTGCGGGCAGACGGCGCACTTTCCTGAGTTTGTCGACAGTTGGGCAGCGCATCACACGTTCTGGGACTCGTTTGGTATGACCGCGACGCTGTTCAACTTTGCATACTTGCTGTACGACCCGATTGGCACACTGCGAGGCGTGTTTGAGCAGCACCGCGCACTGCGCAGGTTTTTGCCGGCGCTCGACAACGAGACGGTGCTCGCGAGAATGCCTGAAATCCGCCCGACGATGCGCACGCGTCTGTCGCCCGGCGGGTCGTGCAAAGCGCGCACGGGCTACTTTGAGACCGGCAAGCACACGCGCGTCTCCGTGTCCGACTATCTCGCCGCGCTGGAGCGACCAGACGTCGCAGCGCTCCTGAGTCGCCATTCGCTGGCAACGGTCTGCAGAGGGTAAAGTTTGCTCGTGCGCTCTGCCCACCGGCTGCCGAGTTGGGATATTCGGTCGAGAGTAGTGTAATCGTGCGCACAGTCGCACACGCGCGCAGCACAATGCCGCTGCGTGCCGCCTGGTCAGATCTGCTGCCGTGCGCACCGGCCGGCGACGCGCTCGAGCGAGGCGGCGTGGTGCCGGCGCCGGGCGGTGCCAACTTCTACGTCATCCGGCGGCTTGGCGGCGGCGCGTACGGCACCACGTACTCGGTGGCGCGCGAGCCCAACGGGCCGCCTCTCGCCGTGCTCAAGGTGTTTGTGCGCGACACGAGCCGCAGCGCGCGCACCGGCCAGCTGCGCCAGTCGCCGCAAGAGTTTGACGAGATCGTGCGGCGCGAATTCGCCATGGGCAAGCTGATCGAGCGCGTCACACTCGGCCGCTTCTGCGTCGACGGCGACGGCGTCTGTCCGCTCGAGCAGTGGCGCGACGCACGCCTGCCCAACACGGCGTTCATGACGTTCCCGTTCCGCAACGCCCGTTCGCTCAGGGACTACACTCAGAAGGAGATGTGGCCACTGCTGCGCTCTAGCGACTCGGCCATGGTGCGCGCCGGCGTGCTCGCGCAGCTGCGTCGCGGCGTCGAGCTGCTGCGCGCGCTCGGCCACATGCACGCCGTCAACACCTACCACCGCGACCTGGCGCCGCGCAACGTGCTCGTCGCCCGGCTCGACTCGGCGGCGCCGTCGGCGAGTCTGAGCCGCAATCGCGCCGTGCTGATCGACTTTGGCCTCGCGTGCACCGACACCGACGAGTCGGCGCAGCTGCAGCTGCGCGAGGCGAGCTTTGACCCGAGCGACGTCTTTTGCGATTTGCGCGGCATCGTCGACCCGGTGTTCGGCGACCCGGTGCTGGCGGCGAGCGAGCAGCGGCGCCGAGTGCTGTTGCCTCGCGGCCGCGACGGCCTGCCGCGCGCAGACGAGCCGGGCGACAACGAGCTCGACCACACCTACTGGATTTACGACGTCTACTCGGCCGGCGTCATGCTCAACTTTATGATCGAGCCGCGCTTTCGCGAATCGATCGCGCGCTCACGGGAGCGTGCCGCGGCCGGCAACCGGCGCATCTGGCCCAACTTTTCGCAGGCGACCGAGCTGCCAGAGGGCCTCGTCGCTGTGATCGGCTCGATGACCAACCCGGACCGGACGCGGCGCAAGTCGGCGCTCGAGTACGCCTACCTGCTCGACATCGTGCTCGAGCGCTACGGGAAGCGCACCGCGCGCGAAGAAGACGCAAAGAAGCGGCGCCGCGAAGAGGAGGCGGACGACGAGGAGGGCTCGGGCTTCTTCACCGACGAAGACGAGGAGACGCGCACCGAAGGCTCGTACGACGAAGAATTGGTGTGAAAATAATTCACTTTTGGGCCAGTTTGCGGAGGGTTGTTTTTGTGAAAATAATCGAAAATTTCGACTTGTATTTTTTGAAAATGCGGAAATGATTGAAATATTTTGTTTTATTTAAAAAATGGCAGATTGTGCGATTGCGCGCGTCGTTGCGCGTGTCGTCAAGAACAACTGGCCCTGGAGCAAGGAGATTTGTGCGAGGAGATTTGTGAAAGGAGATTTGTGTGGTCTGAGGAGATTTGTGACACGAGATTTTGGGCCGGCATGGTGTTCGAGCCAATATCGAGTCGCGTGGTGTTCAATCGCCTTCACTTGACTGTGAACTGTGATTTCTTGCTTCCCGCGCCACCCGACCACCCGACTGTCTGACAAGTGAGCCATGCTGCGGCCTGCCGCGGCGGCGCGAAAATCGCCGACGCGAAAATCGCCGCGATTTTTCCGGCGCGGCGCGGCGGCGGGCGTGCGCCGCGGGAGAGGGAGGGGTCAAGGTCCAAGGAGTTGGACTATCATCCTCGACTGCGAGCGTGTGCGCGCATGAGTGTGTGGACCAAAGAGACGTTGAGCTCGTGCCAATCAGGGGCTGGCATTTTGCCGGGTCAGACCGCAGTACTGCGCCCCCCCCCCCCCCCCCCCCCCCCCCCGGCGAGCACGACGGCGGGTGGTGCCGCGCCGGAGGGGGCGGGGGGGGGCCGCCGCCACAAAACCCCCCACGGCGACGAGGA
>Ga0180436_10000111_pt1 | contig 82890 bp, 127 predicted proteins | sample SS_ome_2_FD_132434 | JGI IMG/M metagenome (GOLD analysis project Ga0180436, IMG submission 132434) | Hypersaline lake sediment archaeal communities from the Salton Sea, California, USA - SS_3_S_2 metaG | ecosystem: Environmental > Aquatic > Non-marine Saline and Alkaline > Hypersaline >...
AGGCAGGATGAAGAGCTCCTCTGGTACTACGGCGATGAGTTCGAGGCCGACATCGAGGGGTAGAACCCTCGAGATGCGGTTCCGTCTCAACGATAAACAGCTCGAGCACCTCCGGCCCTACGTCAAGGACTCGAGCATTCTCGATCTTGGCGCTGCCGATCTCGAGGGAGCTCAGCTCATGCTCGAGCTCGGAGCTCGAGATGTCTTGGCTGTCGATCGCTTCGAGATGCCCCGACCTTCGAGCTCGAGGATCACGACGAAGCAGGTCCAGTTCCAGCATCTCGAGGAAACACGCCCGGTCGTATTGGCGTCCTGGATCGTGAACTGGCAAGTTGACATCGAGAAATTCCTCGAAACCGCCGATGTGGTCATCTCCATCAGCAAGAACACGGACGGTTCGGCCTGTGGCTACCGAGGCATGTGGCAGCACCTCCGTCGGCGCGAAGTCCTGCTCTACCTCGCCGACCCCACCAACTGCCTGACCGTCTACGGACCCAAGAGAGTCGAACCCAACGAGCGCCCCCCAACGGGTGAAGAGCTCGCAGCCCTGTGGTCCGACCCCATGAAGATGTGGTCCTTCCAGGAGGCCGAAGACCCCGCCAACAAAAAGACCCACCAGATGTAACTGGCAGGTCTTTGTTGACGAGGTTCGTGTGGGATCAGCCTGGAGTCCAAACGGTGGGGCGCCTGGCTCCCTGTCCGTGCGATCGGACTTTTCTGGCTACCTGGTCGTCGGTGAACACCATGTGATGACCGTAGAGATCATCGGGGTCAACAGGGTGGCAGTCCCAGACATCGCCGCAGCGGAGGCCCGTGACCTCCATCTCTACGACGCCGTCGGCAATGGATACGGTAAAACGATCTCCGACTTTCGCCTTCATCGAACGGCCTCCTGACACAAGCGACGAGCCTCCTGACGAACCCGAGATTCGGCCGCGCGTTCACAACGAGCTGCCCGACCTCGACGATCTCCGGCCCCCGACCCGCCGTGACGACGAGCTGCGCGCTTAGCTCCTTGAGATGCGCGAAGAGCCGGAGAAGATGGTGAAGATGATGCCATGTGCGTGTCTCCTTTCTACAAGAAATATAGCAACGGTGTGATACCAAGGCAAGGGAGTTCGTGAAGTTTCTGGCGGGTAGAATTCGTGCATGGCTGAAGAACCCAAGACGGCGCCTGTGCCGAAGGAGCCCACGTTTCAGAGCCGCGAAGAGATGGTGCTGTCGTTGGACCCGCCGTACCCCGTGTTCGCCATCAAGACCGACCTCGAAAAAGCAGAGGAGGTGATTGTCCAGGAACCCCTGAAGAAGCACGAGCTCGAGAGTCGGATGAGAGTCGCCATCCCCAGTCCCTTCAAGCCGGATGAGGAGCGGTTCCTGCCGGGAGTTGCTTACGGGGACGGCATCCAGTTCGTCATGGAGATCGGCGAATCCTTCGGGTCCCTTGATTTTCACGAAGACTATGGCTGGTTCTGTCGGGCTCTTGTTCCGAAGAGTCACGTGATGGGCCGAGTAGTCGAAGACCTCCTGAAGAAGCTCAAGGCCAAGGAAGAAGGCTCTTTCACCCAGCGCCTCGTGAAGAAGACCGCCAAAGGCAAGTCGGAGGAGTAGAACCCTCGTGGAGTACATCAAGGGAACGCCTTGTCTTCGATGCGGTCGTCCGTTAGATGCAAACGACGACTGCCCTTGTACGCCGCCGGAGAAAGAACCCGAGCCCCCGCATCTCGAGTTTGATGAGATGTTGCTCGTCCAAGAACATCCCGATGGCCTGTTCCGGTGCCGAGGTGGTGGAAACTCGCTACAGGAAACATCGGTAAAAGGATGTCCGAGTTCAAGATGCCGACAGACGAGTTGCTCGAGCTCAAAAACATGCTCGAGCAACGGCAGCTCGAGGTGCTTCGAGACCAAATGCCTCGAGCTCGCCGGACGAAGCAACGTCTCGAGATGTACACGTCCAGGATCTGGCTTTTCCCGTTCGGCATCACAGCGAGCTCGACTTACCCAATCCAGGTGTTCCGTAACGGCTCGGCGATGTGGATGAACGAAGAAGTGAAGATCGTCCGTTTACAGGGGACCAAGATCCTGGTGGCGGTGTTCCGCTACCCGATGCGAGAGGACGACCTCATTCTCGCCGAGTACAAAGCCGTTCCGATGGGGGAAGACTGATGCTCCCGAAGTTCCTCTGGCAGTATCAGTGGGCTCGAAGACGCCAAGGCGGCAAATGGGAACGATGGGGGTCCGACTGGGTTCCCGTCCGGGAGTGGTCGACCCCGGCCGACCGCCCTTGATGACTACGGTGCTGGGAATCTCCCCCAACGAGAGGAGTGGTGACGATGGTGAGGTGCCCCTACTGCGGTGACGAGTGCCCCCGGCCGGTGTTGCCGGAATGCGATCAGCATTTCTTGTTGACACCCTCCAAGAAGGGAGCTAAGCACCACGTCATGGCTCTCCGCCGACAACAGCAACAGACTTAGCCGGCCGGTTCAAACCCGGTCGGCACGGATTCGTGCACACCGGGATGGAGCTCAACGAAGACCTCGACGTGTGTACACGCCGAGGTCTTTGCATTTTGGGGTATCGTCTAACGGTAAGACAGCAGGTTCTGATCCTGCGGATCGAGGTTCGATTCCTTGTACCCCAGCCAAAGCATCGACGGACTTCCTTGCGCGCGGGGAGGCGAGTCGAACCACATGCTGGCAAGAACCAGTGTGATGGGAGGGGAACGTCCGGGGGTCGACACCCGAACGCATCTGGCCGGAGCCAGAACCCCGTAGCTCCGGGCTTCACTTTGGGGAGTAGTTCAATGGTAGAACGGCGGTTTTTGGTGCCGCATGTTAGGGGTTCGAGTCCCTTCTCCCCAACCAACGACAAAGCCCCGGGAGGTTGGACCCCCCGGGGCTTGTCTTGTGAGGCGCTCAGAGGCGCCCTGTGGGGCTTACCAGCCCGCCGCACCCGCTGCGGCAGCCCGGTCCATCCAGCCCGTCTCCGGGGCGATGAGGGCCTCCACGTAGGCCGCATGAGCCTCACGGGCGCGCTCGGCCTCCAGCTCCTTCTCCAGCTCGGCCTCCCAGGCACGACGGCGCTCGGAGTCCTCAGCCAGCTCATCCAGAGCCGCCTCCACCTCATCCAAGGTGGCGAACCGCACCCAACGGGGACGGATACCGTTCAGCTCCTTGTACCAGTCGGAGTAGCTGGCACACGCCAACTGCATGGCGACCTCCAGACCGTTGGCACAGTGGGCCCAGTGGTCCGCATCCTCCACGAGACACATGGCCCCACGGTTCTCGGGATCCTCGGCAACCCACGCACGGGTCTCCGCGTTCTGCTCGCGGACGTACTCCACGGGCGAAAGGGTAGCGAGGCGGGCCTGCTCGGTCTTGCTCGTTGCCATGACCCTACTATAACCTCGATCCCATAGACCGCAAGTGGAGATGGTGAAGTTTTTCGAGAAAAGTTGAGAGCCGCAAAGGGCGCGCTTTTTCTCCTATGCGGACCCCTCCGTAGGATGGGTCCCCGCGCCTACCGCATCGCTCAGAAGTTCGTACAGGCACACGTGCGCCGTGCCCGGTACGCGCCGGAGTTCCTCCAGTGGGTCGAAGGGCGCCGGTTCCCCAACCCGAACCCCCGAGGGCGCCTGAAAGACGTTCTGTTCGACTCCCTGCCGGATGAGCACCAGAAGCGCATCTACGATCAATGGGCAAAGCAGAGGCAAGTCCAGGAGGGCCAGCAGCAACAGCGTCAACAGCAGCGCCCCCAATCCCGTGACGAGATCAATCGTCAAAACCTCGACATCGCACGTCATGGCAAGATCACGAGCCGACGAACACTGTCGGAGGGCGGTCCTTCAAAGGAGGGGGAGGCCAAAAAACCGGGAGTGAACGCTTCGGAGATCGTCCGGTTGGAGCACAATGGCCAGTCCCAGATCTTCATCCGTAAACCCGCCCAGGGAGAGCAGAATCATCTCCGCTGGGGCATCCAGGGAGGTACGTACCACCAACGGGAGCAGGCTGCCTATGGGCTGGACTCGTTGATCGGAGGACGTGGGATCGTCCCGGTCACACACACCCGAGGTAACGACGATGGTAGCTACCAGCTCTGGGCGCGGGGAGCTCGCCCGATGCACGGGGATGACATGGATGAGCTCGCCAGTAAAGTCACGCCCGAGCAGCTCCTCGAGTCTCCCGATTTCCATCGCCTGAACGTCATGGACCTGATCATCGGCCACGAGGACCGCCACAATGGCAACCTCATGTGGTCTTTCGAGGGTGAAGAAAAGCCCGAGAACCTGCGCCTCGTTGCCATTGACAACGGGCTCTCCCTGGCGTCACCGCCTGATTATCCAGGGATGCAAGTGTACGTCCACCCCTTCGGCCAATTCTTCGAAAACGACCCGGATCTGTCCGAAGCCGATGCGGACGCACAGCAGCAGGAATACCGCGAACGAGGAAACAAAACGGTTGCCAAGGCACTCTCCAACATCAACCCCGAACTCCACAAGCAGCTCAAACAAGTGGATCTCGGGGACGCGGCGAGGGCCATGACAGAAGCAGGGATCGACGATGAGAAAGCCGTCCGTGCCGCCCTTGTTCGTATCGCCGCTTTGCAAGAGGATCCTAAGATTTTTGCTCAAATGATGAAGCGTCAAGGAAGCCTCGACGCCGCATGGCAAGATTTTCAATTCAGCTCTGGGAAAAACGATAATCTTCTTTTCATGGCTGGCGCTGAAGATCGAGAAAAGGACATCGATCGTGCGCTTCGAGAAAACAAACCCAAGAGCGGTTGGAAGAACATGGACACGCGCCAGCACGTCAAGGATATGCAGGACATGCTGGCCGACATGGACGGGTGGGGGAACACTCAACCGCCTGACGCCGGTACACGTCCTGAAGGTGGTCCCAAAACAAAGCCCGACGGTGGGTTCCCCAAGACCCGACCCGACGGACCGCCTCCGAAACGTAAGCCTAGCGGCGCCCCGAGAGTCAAGACAGAACCCATCAAGGACGAGATTGATTGGTCGAAGATGGCCACGAACGTCATGCAGCAGTGGATCATGACGAAGGTGGCCCGACGGGGGCGCAAGCTGACCGTGAGTGCAATCGATCCCCGCACCTTCAAAAAGCGCGAGCTCGCGGTGTTCGAGCTCGACCGGGATGGAAACGTCAAGGAGAAATACCGAGACAACCGGTTCAAGTACGACATCAAACGGGGCATCCGCCTCATGGGCAAAAAGATCAAGCCCGAGGATGGCCCGCGATTCATGGCCGCGCTCGAAAAGGTCTACGGTGCTCGCTCGATGTACGACGTGAAGCGAACGTGAAAAACCCCGCTCGACCGTCATGGTCGGCGGGGTTTCCCGGTGAGGGGTGAGGGTTAGGCCCATCCCCAGGTAGCGGCTTTGCGGGCAGCCTCCTGTCGGCGGTTGGCCCGCTTGCTCCCCAGCTTGCGGCGAAGGGTGCGGACCTCGTGGGCCTCGTGGGGGGTCAACTCGCGGCGGGTAGCCTGGGCGGTCAGAACGTGAAGGCGGGCGGCGTTGGGACAGTGGATCGGGGTGGTCTGCATCGTCTCTCACCTTGTCCAACCGATATCACCCCGACCCCATTCCCGGGGTTCGTACTTTTTTCAAAGAAAAACCCGACCCCTCGGAAGGGGCCGGGTTCGGCGGACTCGAGATCCCGTGACCGCTAGGCGGCCTTGTCGGCTCCCTCATCGTCTTTGGCGGCCTGGGAGGGCTGGCGCCCCAGGATCAGGTCAGCGGCTTTCTGGGCCCGCTGGGCGGCGTTGACGACGATGCGCTTGTCTTCCTTCAGCTTGGACGCCCAGTGGTTGAGGTAGGCGGCGCTGTTGTTCTCCACCGTGCGGACGATGCCCGCCTCACCCGCCAGGAAACAGGCGGTGAACTCCGCAACCAGCTCCTCCTCGGCGTAGGTGTGGATCTCCCGGTACTCGCCCGGCTTGAACCGACCCAGGCGGCTCGGGTGCCCCGTGGCGTGCCCCATCTCGTGGAACCGCGTGGTGTAGTACTCCTCGGGGGACTTGAACTGCTCGCGTTTGGGGAGACGAATTCGGTCCTCCGTGGGGGAGTAGCAGGCCCGGTCCCCACCGTGGTCGGTGCGGATGGTGAAGCCGTCGCAGATGCGCTCGCACTTCTCTAGGGGCTGGAACTCGGGAGCATCGGCCACCGGGGGACACAGGTACTCCTGCACGGCCTCATCGCACTGCGCGATGTTGAACACGGTGTAGGCCCGGGTGGTCATCCACTGCCGGCGCTGTTCCTCGCCGTTCTCATCTTCCTCGGTACGGGTGCCGCTGGTCCAAAAGATGACGGTGGTGCCGCCCGACTGGTTGGCCGCGTTCTGACCCTCCCGGATGCCTCCGACGCTCTTGCCCTTGTTGGGGCCGTCTGCGTAGACGTAGACGGTGCGCTTCTTCCCGCGACCCACCTGCTTGGCTTCGACCTTGTGACCGGCCTTGCGCGCCGCCTTGGCAGCGATCTCGTGAGCCTGCTTGAAGGTCAGCCACACGGGCAGGTCATAGCCGCGCTCCCACTGCGTCAGCAGGGTCAGCCAGATGTTGATGCCTCGGTAGATCGTGCCCGAGACAGGGTTGTGAGGCGTGCTCCCGTAGGGGCTCACCTTCCAGGGCTTTTGCCAGGGGGCGGTGCCATTCTCCAGGGCCGCGAGGATGCGGTCGGTGATCTCCTGGTAGTGGTCGCGCTTGGGGCCTTTTCGCTTTCTCGCTGCCATACTCAGAGATTATTACCTCGATCCTATCGCAAGTCAACCCCTATTTTCAAGAAACTTCCCCTTGCCAACTATCACACCGTTGCTATAGTAGAGACAGGAGACACGAACCGAATGACCGGACTCACCATCATCTTTCTCTGCTACGTCGGCCCCGTGGTGGCCGCCCACGCGATCCACGCTACATCCTCGCAGTGGACTCCCAGCAGGTGACACCCTCCAGCAAGCGGTAAGCGCCCACCGCACACAGACGAAAGGCCGGACTCCCTCGGGGGAGCCCGGCCTTTGCCGTTGGTTTCGGAGCTCGGGCTCGAGATCCGGTTTCAGTTCGCTTCTGGGGGGCTTTCTTGGAGCTCACCTTCTTCAGAAGATGCCGGAGTCAAGGAGTGTGTTTCTTCGTTCTGCCTCTGGGCTACCCAGAACACAAGCACCGCCAGCAAACTCATCGCGCCCGAAACGACAGCCCCGGACCCAACTGCGGCCAACACCCCTCGAACACCCCAGTCCTCGGTGATGAGGAGGTAAGCGCCCGACCCGAGAAAAGCGCCGTACCAACGCCACCATGCCCACTCGCTAGCCGTGTTTTACGTCATGGAGTCGGTCCCTCCACTGTTCGAGGACCGCGAACTCGGACTGGTTGATCGTGTACGGCCGCACCTCCCATCGACCCACCGTGGCCCCGGCTGCTCTGACCATCACCATGTGAGTGCCCATCGCGTCCAGGAATTTGCACGCCTCATCGAACCGTTGCTCGGTGTACGCCTCATCGAACATGAAACTCGGCTTGGCGAAGTGTCGAACCATCACAGCCGGGACTACCGCCCACGAGCCACCGTCATAGGGATCGAGCCCCAGGTAGCTCGGGGCGTCCAGGAGTATGGTGTGCGACTCCATCAATCCGCCGGCTGATACCGGGCCTCGTAGATGACCCGGGCGACCTTGCCCGCCGTCCACTTGCGCTTGGACATCTTGGACAGACGCTTGGCTTCCTTCTCCAGCACAGCCAGAGTCTCGACCGGCACCCGTAGACACACACTCGTGGTGTCCTCGGGGACCTCGATCTCCAGCTCCTCCGGGTTCTCGGCCCACTCGTTGAGCACGTCACGGAACTCGCTCCAGTCCCCCGCGTGTGCTTCAGCCACCCAGGTCGGCATCCGCCAGGTGACACTCTGCGTCTCCACACGCTCGGTGGTCTCGGTCTCGACGTTCTCGTTCTTTTCCTTGCTCATTTGTTTGTTCCTTTCGTCAGTTTAAGCACCGGCAGAGCGCGTCCAGGAGCGGAGGCACTCTGTGGGAATCTTGGTTGTGGGGAGGGTTAGCACCGCTCACCCTTTCGTGAAGTTCTCATGTCAGTGTGATAATACCCCGATGCGATAGGAGTGTCCAGGGTTATTTGAGGTAAGCCACTCCATAGGGCCCGCAGCAGGCCAGGGGGTCGGCGTTGTGGATGTTTCCGCGTGCGTGCTTTGCGGGCCGCTTCAGACCCTCGGGCTTGAGGATGTCGCCGGTCGCCATTTCCACGAAACAGTAGATGGTTGTCCCGTGGAAAAATCGGGCGTATTTGCGCCCCCGTCGGACGGTCACCTCTTTCGCGTCCAGACGTGCGAAGTGCTTGCGACGATGGCGCTCGAACATATCGACCAGGAGGCACCGAAACGCCTCCAGGTCGAACGGGGTCACGGGGCGCCGAGTCTCGACGGCTTGGACGGAATGGCTCATCCCAGCACCTCTTCCAGCGTCTCCTCCACAAGCTCCTCCAGGTCGGGGTGCTCGCGGTCCAGACGACCCAGAGCGGTCGCCAGGGGAGCCGCATCATCTTCCTCGAAGGTGCAGCCGTTCAAGCTGTAGGTGGTGCAGGTGTAGGGGCCATCTTCGTCGGCCTCCACCTCGATCTCCACCTCCAGAGAAAGCCCCAGACGGTCCGCCTGCTTGTGCAGGTCAGACGGGAGCGCCTCCAGAGCCTCCTCCTCGGCACGCTCCCGACTGTCGTCGTAGAACGGGCTGCGAGGATCGTGGTCGTAGCACCGGATGTCATCAGGGTAGTTACCAGGCATCTCGGTCAGTATAACCGCTATGGGACCGATGTCATTCCCTTATTTTCAAGAAAGGTTCAGACGTAGAAGTCAATCACGGCCACGCCGCGCTCGGTCTGCTTTTCCCGCTCGCTGTCGGGTTCTCTCACCTCGGGAGGCGGGGGCGGTGGTGCGTGCAACACCGGACGCTGGGGCTCGGGTCGCTGGCGTTTGGCGCGTCGGCTCATACTTCAAGCGTAAGCCCTATCGCATCTGTGTCATCCCTCACGAGGACGGTTTTTCACGAGTCGGCGAACATGGCCCGGACACGTTCACCGCCATCGGCGCACCTCGGCAAGCATCCGAATCACCTGCCGCTCCACCTGCTCGAGTCGGACGAGACATTGGTGCCGAGCTCGGGCCAGGTCATCGCCGTGAAAACCGAGCGTCCTGGTTGCCATCTCGTTGCGGTCCACCTCAATGGCGAGCTCTTCCACTCGATCTACCACTCGGGCCTGTACCTCCGCCAATTCGGCCAAACGTCCAGGAGCCTCCCTCGGATCCTCGGGCTCGACATCCTCGGGACGCTCCCATTTGGCGAACACCTCGGGAGGGACCGGCATCCGTTCGCGCTCCATGTAGAGCCCGGCCTTGATCCCCTCCCGGTGCAGTTGCTCCAACCGCGAACGCAAGTCCGGCCCGAAGTCATCAGACCTCGGGCCGAACACGTCCGTCAGAACGTCCTGGAATTCACGCACGGCCATCTCACCCGTTCTACCCCTAGAACGCCGGCCGGTTCACGAGCACCCGACGGGCGGCCTCCATTGCGGCGGCCATGCGGTGCTCGGAAACGATGCCGGTGTCCACTCCGAGCGCCTCGCCGATGGCATCGACCTCCATCGTGAAGCAGGTCATCGCCAAGGCCAAAGAGGACGGGCTCCTGTGAGGGATCACCCGGTAACAGCGTCTGTGGCTCTCTTTCGAGAGCCACAGCCGTTTTGGACATCCGTAGGGTAAAACAGATGTCCTTCCCTGGAGACTAGTCCCAATGGCGTCCCTGACCCGACAACAGCACGACGAGTGGATGGCTCATCTTCACGATGCGCTGGAGTCCGTTCAGGATGCCATCAAACAGCTCGACCGTGATGACCTGGACGAGACCAACGCCTACATCATGGACGCCCAAAAAGCGCTCAAACGAGTGGGCGACGGCCTCGACCGACATGAGCAGGAGAACGATGCGAGCTTCCTGGAAAACTACGCCAAGAGCTGGTTCCGGGAAGCCCACGTTCTGAACGCACTCGTCGATGCTCTTCCCCGAGACACGCTCATCGAAGAGGGCACCTACAAGTGGCGCGTCCGCGAGCAGGGCATCATCAAGCCACCGCTGGAGATGCCTTCTGATTTCGATCAGAACAAGCACGGCCCGGTGGCGCAAGTCACCGTGGGGTGCAACACGATGTCCGTGACTCTGTATCTCCGAGCCGAGAGCTAGACATGAACGTCTCCATCCAACAGCTTCAAGAGCATGCCTGCCAGGCGTTGGCCGATCTGGTCCAGAGCTTCGACAAGCACCTCGAGGAGCAGATCAAAGAGCGCAGCAAACACCTCGAGTACGTGGACGCTACCGAGATTCTCGTAGCCTGGGGCAACGACCACATGGATGTCCTCCACAAGCATCTCATCGAGTTCGGTGTCTGGGTTCCCTCCTCGGTCTTGGAGAAGCTCCAAGGTGCGGCTAGCCAGTTCGGAAGTGCTTACTACCAGAACAAGGGTGGTCACGCCGCCCACGAACAGAATGCGGACCACTCAGCGCTCAAGGCCAACGAGCTCATGCACGAGGCGCTCGAGGAGTTCCGTAACCACCTCAACGACAAGTACAAGCTGGCCCTTTGAGCTCCACGGTAGGGTCTTCAAGAAAGCAGCACACATGGGAATGCGACGTGGAATTAAAGACGCCGGCTTCGTGGTCCAAGACGACATCCTGATCGGGATATCTCTGGGATGGGACCACACGGCCGAACATGAATGGGGTATCCCAGGCATTCGTCTGGAGACGGGCACCGAGGACTTGGATCCACGCAAGCACATCGGGTTCGATCGATACAAGATCCGTGTCGTCCCCGAACGGCTGCACTTGACCGAAACGGACAAGTACGTCTCTTTGGGGACCTACCGCGTCCATGAAACCGAGGACGGGTGGCCTCACCGGGAACTCTGCATCCAGAAACCTTGGCGCGACGAAGAGCCGGAGGATTTCGTGGGTGCTTGGAACGAGAACTCATGGGGTGCTCTGGCAACCTCTGAAGAAGGGCGTGCGTGGCTCAAGGAGCTTCACAAAGCGTTTCAAGAAAAGGACGTCGTCATTTTCTTGACCGGGCGTGACAACCCGTTCGCCAACGGGGGCCTCACCATCGCCCTTGACTCTCGTATCCCGGAGGAGTTTCGCAAGAAGTTCGTTGAGGCGCATGAGGACCAGAACCGTCTCGATGACCGGGTGCAAGAGATCGAGAAGGAGACCCAATTCAAAGAGAAGCTCGAGAAGGCCGGCTGTCGCTGGCTTGCGTTATCTCCCTCGTGGCTCACGATCAAGTCCACCAGTCGTGGTGCCATGGAGTCCCAGTATGACGTGATGTACTGGCTCAACCCTTGCGACCAGCAGAACAACAATTTCGGTTGGTACACAGTGGAGCAGCTTCTCGAGTGGGCAAACCACACAGGTCCGGTGCTCAAGGGAAAGGCTGGATGATCGTGTCGGCGGTGATGGGCTAGGTTGGTGCACTACCCCCAACAGAAGATGGGGTGTCCACAGTGTGAGGGCTACAAGCGCGTGGCCATCCTCACCGGTGGACCCAAGCTTTTCAAGGACTACATCGGCAAGCCGTTGCCCATGACTTACGCCAAGGCGTTTGAAAACCTGACGAAGTACAAGGATGCCGGAGCTCTCACCATGATTGTCCGGGATCTTGCGAGGCACCTCGACACCGTCGGATGTCCTTGGTGCAAGGGCACCGAGGTTGCAATCCTGCGCCAACTGACGCCCGAAGAGGCGGCTGAGTTTCGTGAAAAATCTGATTTGAATACCCCGGGGTAGAATCAGCACAAGGAGTTTTTCCATGGCAACCGTCGAGTTCTACGAAGATGAAGCCCAAGAATGGCGCTGGCGCGTCAAGGCTAACAACAACGAAATCATTGGGGCCAGCAGTGAGGGATTCAAACGAAAGCAGTACGCGAGGAACAACCTCAAGTCTCTGCCTTCGTTCTGTCTGGCGGCGGACGTGAAGGTTGCCACCGAAATGGAAGAAGCTTCCACACGCCCGCTGTCCTTCTACAAGGACCAGGCCGACGAGTGGCGCTGGCGCATCACTGCTGGCAACGGTCACATCACGCACGCCAGCTCGGAAGGGTTCGCGTCCAAACAAGGCGCGAAGGACAATCTTTCCGGGCTCGATGCTGCTGTACGGGAGTGGAATGACGCCCTCTGAGATCATCGAGAACTTGGCGGCTGCCACGGACGGTGAGGTCATCCTCTATCCCAACCTCGAGGAAGCCTTGGTCGGCATTTGTCGGCGGTTCAATCAGCCTCCGATCGCTCTCTACAGCTACCGCAAGTGCATCGAGATCCTGATGCGCGACACGGAGGACGAGGACCTGACCGAAGAGGAACGGTACCTGATGGCAGTCGAACACTTCGACTACAACACGATGGGGCTCTGGGCCGGGGAGTACACACCGGCGTTTTTGTACGAGGAGTGAAAAGACCAGATGTTGCGTTTCAAGGTGTACCAGGATGGTGACTTCCAACGGGAGTTGGAAGTCGATGAAGAAGTGATCAAGATCGGCAAGCTCCGAGGCGCTCACCTGTGTCTCGACGGGGACGGCGTTGCTCGAATGCACGCTGTCATCGAACACAACGATGAAGGCGAGTACCGACTCATTGATCTCGGCTCCTTCAAAGGCTCGATGCTCAACGGTGAGAAGATCGAAAAGAACACAGTGCTGCCTTCGGAAGGCACGTTGCGGTTCGGGAGCTTCGAAGTGAAGTACGAGATTGCCGCTGCCACGGCACCGGTTTTTGAAGACCCGCCATCCAAACTCGATGAGCTCATCAGCCAATACGAAAACGCTACGAGTCGAATCAAGGAGAGGACTCAAGAGAGAGCTCAGGAGAAGGGCCACCACTGGGATCTCCTTCAGTCACTGATTGCCGAGCTCAAACGGGTTGATCCTGACGCGGCTGGGCACGCCGAAAAGATGCAGGCCGTGTGGCCCATGCACAGCGACCAGCGCAGGCGAGAGTGGCTGCGCCTGCTCGTCCGAGGCATTCGAGAAGCCCGTGCGATGGAGAAGATGTTCCAACGCAAGCGTGTGGCCACGATGATGAACCTCGGTGTCGAAGGCATCGAGAAAGTCTTCTCGTTGTCGCAAGAGGAAGCCCTGGTCGGTGCGCACGAGATGCTGCTCGACATGGCGATGTCGAAGCAAGCTCTCACCATGCTCGACTCGATGGGCTTCCTCAAAGCGATGAAGGACGCAATCGAAAAGTTGCCGGAGCCACAGAAGTCCGAAGCCGTTGCTGAGCACAGGATGTTCAGCAGCGCCCACGCTCAGCTCGTGGACCGGTTGCAGAACGCCATCGTCGCGGGCACGTCGATGCTCCCGATCTACCTGTCTCGCGCTGGTGGTCGAGAAGCCACCGACGAGGACCGGGCTCAATGGCGTGCAGCCTTCGATGAGATTACGAAGGCTAACAAGGCCAACTGAGTTCGATCTCTCGAGACTGCAACTCGATCCGGATCTTCATTTCATGGTCGGTGAGCTCTACGAGTTCACCGACCAGAAATTTGTAGATGGTGTCATGCAGTCGAATGGGCGAACCTTCGACCAGGCGCCCCGTAAACTTTGGGGCCCGGGTCAGGCGCCGCATGACCCGTTCATGTTTGGGGGCGTCTCCTGCCTTGGAAGGCTCACTGAAAATCCCAGGCTTGCTGGCCAGCATCCCGCAGGCGGTTCGCACGCGCTTGTGCATGTCGTCTTCCCGCATGTCCTTTTGCAGGTGTTCGGTCAGGACACGAAGGACCCAGTAGCGCACGGCGCCTTGGCTTGCGTTCATGCGTCGTGCGACCTCGGACTGGCTGTTGGTCTCGACGTACAAGACCATCGCTTCGATGTCTCTGTCACGGACTCCAAGCGTTTCAAGAACTTGACGAATCTCGTCTGAAGTGACCTTCGGCAGTTGATCGAAGAAGTCGAGACGGGCACGAGCTCGCTTGTACCTGTAGTTCACCGTGGGTTGCGAGACGCCAAGGATTTTTGCGATCTCCGTCTGCGGCTTCCGGAGGTTTTGATGAAGGCGCAGGATGTCGCGTTCCATCGCCGGCAGGCGGTTCAAGTTCTCGTTTGACGACATGGTCTATAGCCACTCTACCGGCGGAAACAGAGACGTTACGCAGCGGGTAAAACGCATGATGAGTTCTGAGAAGGTCTACGAGATCACGATGCCTCTCGCGCCTAATTTCTTGGTCGGCAGCGTGGTCGAGATTGCGGGTTCTCCTTTCATCCTCGTGGGAATCGTTCATACTTCAGACGGGTTCGGAGCAACCACGCGAGCCCAAGTCGTCCGACCGAGATGGACATGGAGAGTCAAGTACCAACTCAGGAAGTTCTGGCGTCGCATCACGCGGCCCTTCCGGATGTTGTGGCGTTGGCTCCGACGTAGGGAGTGATGAAGTGAGCGAGCAAACCACGAGGGGTGAACATCTTCGTCTCAAGATCGTGGAGACGCTTGTACGCATCGAGCACCTTCCCATCTTGAGCACCGAACGGGGTCTGATTATCTTCGGACAGATATGCGAGATGGCAGGGCGATGCTGCAAACACGTCGGCACCGGAGATCTTGACCAAGCGCAGAAGGTAGCGGAGACGATTGGTCGGGCTGTGCCTCATGCGTTCCCGCTTGGGCAACAGAGGCAAGCGCTCGAGGACGCGCTGGACGAGTTCATCGCCCTTCTCGAGCAGCCCGAGGTCATCCGCTACCACTAGTGAGCTTGTGTAGAATTTTCCGCCCTGGCGTATAAGGTGCGTGGGCACGTCGCGCACACACCTCGGTGACTTCCAGATGCTCTGGGACTGCTCGTGTTCGGCATCCGTCCCCGACTTCACTGCTTCGGTCACGTTCACGAGGCGCGAGGCATCGCCTTCGACATGCGCGTGTTCTTTTTCACGATGCGCACCGAACTGCGCCGTGAGCTTCATCCGGAGCTCTACACGGACCAGTTCTACTTTCCAGAGCAAGGGCTCGATGCTCATCGAATGTTGCTTCGATACATCGAACAGTGGTGCCTGGAGATCGAAAAGGCTTCCCAGGAGGATGAAGATGACTGACGACGCACGACTGTTCACCGGTCCTGTGGAGTTGATCGACTAGCGTTTCGTGAAACTCGGTAGTCCGTTGATGGGGTACACCTCATGTGACCCGCGAACTCCAGATCGAAACGCTCAAGACCTACCAAGAGAAGTTCAAGAAGTGGGAAGCCGAACGCGCTGACCTGACTAGGAATCGGCCACCTGGCATGGGCATCGCGGTAAAGCACGCGAAGTGGATGATGGATGAGATGCTGCAACGGATGGAAACGAACACCGACAAGCCGGGACAAGCGGACCGGTGGATCGGGTTCATCCAAGGCATCTTCTGGTGCGAGGGGCTCTTCTCGATCGAGGACATGAAGACCCACAACACAGACCGAATGAAGCTTATCGGACTCACAGGCGGCATCGCATCAGGGAAGTCGGCGGTCACGTCGATGCTCCGAGATCGGGGCTACCATGTTCTCGACCTCGACCAGATCGCTCGAGACGTGGTGCAACCTGGAACCCCGGGACTCGCCAAGCTAGTAGATGAGTTCGGAGCCGACCTTGACGGTTCGTTGGACCGCAAAAAACTGGCCGATCTCGTCTTCAACGACAAGAAGGAGGAGCTCGCCTGGCTCGACAACCTGATGGGGCCTCTTCTGTGGTCCGAGGTGGAACGTCGCCGCGACAACCTGAAGAGGATCGCGGGCGACATGGCTTTCCTCGATGCCGCCCTCCTGATCGAGAAGGACATGCACAAAGACGTGGACGCCGTCATTCTCGTCACCGCGCCGGTAGAGATGCGGGTACGTCGAGCGATGGCACGCGACAAGACGACGGAGAAGCAAGTTCGGTCTCGAATGGCGGCGCAACTGAGCGACGACGAAAAACGCACCCATGCTGACTACGTGATCGACAACGCCGGTACTCTGGAGAATCTGCGGTTCCAGGTGACGGCCGTATTGAGGAAGCTCCATGAATCCCTTTGAGACCATCGAGAGTCAAAGCCAGCAGTGGGAGCTGGAAGACGACGGCATCGACATCGAGTACCAAGGTGACTTCCTTCCGGCCGAGGTTGCGACACGCCTGTTCGAAGCCCTCAAGCAAGAGATTGCGTGGCGTCGCCACGTCATCAACACTCCTGGTGGTCCCAAGACTGTCCCCCGAATGATCTCCTGGCACGCCGACGAGGGCCTGACCTACAGCTACAGCGGGCTCACCCACAAGTGGCAGGCATGGACGCCAGCTCTTGTTGAGGTTCGAGACCGGCTCGCCGCTCTGACCGGTGTCTCGTTTAACGGATGCCTCGCCAACTTCTACGAGAACGAGAGGGACTCTGTGAGCCCTCATGCGGACGACGAGGCCGACATGCAGGAAGGGGCGCCTATCGCCTCTGTGAGCCTTGGAGAGACGCGAGAGTTCGTCGTGAAGCACATGGTGACGGGATCACGCCACGTCATCCCTCTCGAGCACGGGAGCCTGCTCATCATGCGAGGCGATACGCAAAAAGTGAGCCGGCACTCGGTCCCCAAGTCCAAACGAGCGTGCGGGCCCAGGATCAACATGACGTTTCGTCAAACGCTCCAAAACAGCCCCTGAGCGGTTTTTCACGAAAGAAACCCCATCGGTGGGTAAGTTGCGCGTACAGTCGAGCACGGGCGTAACGATGCCTTGCTCTCCCCTGCTTAGAGGTGTAACGGACCCGCTGCGGGTTTTGAGGATCGTCTCCGAGCACCCCGTACTTTATTGCTCGGAGCCCCCTCAAACGTTCCGACCCCTCGCTGAGAGGGGTTGGGTCGTTTACCATTCCGGTTGTTGGCGTATAACCGACGTAGGATGTACGGTTCTTACGGAAACCGAAGAAGAGCCTCAATCCCTGACGGAGTTTTTCGAACTGTGATGGAAGCAGCACAAAGCTTCACCACCTGGTGGGACGTAATGGCGGGGATGCACGCCAAGTACGGCACGCCCTCGGACATCGAGAGCAAACCCGAGTGGACTCATCTTGAGAAAGCTCAGCGAGGGTTGCTTGATGAGCTGTACAAGCTCACGGGCACGCCAGAAGAGATCCTTTTCGAGTCCGTGCAAGAAGCCATGTTCCAAGTCCTCGGTGTTGAGGAGACCACCCTGTCGGATGAGCAGGCGAAACAGATCATCCAAGAAACCGTGCGGCTTGCGTTGGCTCGAGAAAGTCAACAGGCGCAAGCGATGGGCCGCATCAACTAGATCTTCGATCGGTAGAGTAAAGGAGTCGAGTCATGTCCAGTCTGACCAAGTTCACCCAAGCCGACGGTATTCAAGCTGCCTGCGGCGGTCCCCGCAACGCCCTCGATTTCTCGTTCAAACTGGGGATGGCCGAAGAAGAGCGTGACCTCTACAAGAACATCTTCGCCAAGATGATCGAGCTCATTGCGCTCGTCCCCGAACAGGACGAACTCAAGATTACGCTCGACTCTCAGAGTCTTCTGCTTCGTCGTAGCGACGGCATCTACATCGGCGTCGTCGCCACGAAGGGCCACCCTGTCGTGAAGTCGCTTCAGCGGATGGTGCGTCGTGCCTTCAAGAACATGGGCGCTCGAGCCCCTACGACTCGACCTCGACCCGTTGGCGTTCCCACGGCAGCTCCTACGGCCCCCACACCCCAAAGGCCCCGGCTAGTCGAAATAGCCGGGGGCTGGGGTCTCGATGTTCCGGCTCCTCCCTCGCACGGGACGAGCGATGGCGGTGATCCTCCAAAGATCTAGGCTGAGTCGTGCTGAAGGTCCGCAACGAGATCGACGACCCTACAACGGAAGACCAGGCTCAAGAGATCCAGATGCGTCTGGCTCGGGAGCTCCGTTTCGGAGACCGGTTCCAGACCGTCTGCGGAACGGACATCGCCTACAGCAAGGACGACAAGAGAGCCTATGTCGTCGCCATTGTCCTCAGCACGAACAACTGGCGCCCGGTCGCTGAGCAACGTCTCATGCTGCCTGTGAAGCGTCCGTACGAGCCCGGGATGCTGGGGTGGCGGGAAGCCCCTCTCATGCTTGAGGTGCTCACCAGGCTGCCTCTCGAGCCTGATCTCATCGTCGTTGACGGCAACGGCACAGCACACCCTCGCAAGTTCGGATCGGCGTGCCACATCGGGTACTCACTCGAGCACCCCACGGTCGGTGTCGGGAAAACCTGGCCGCCAGGGTGCCAGGACATCCCGGCCACGCATCTCAAGCGCCGGGGCAACAAGACGGCGCTCCTACACCACCTCAGCGGCGACAAGATCGGCTACCAGGTCTACACGCAGGACAACGTGAAGCCCATTTTCGTGAGCCCTGGGAACCGAGTGTCCGTCGATGATGCTGCCAACCTGATTTTGCGGTGCAGCCCCAACTACCGGTTGCCCGAACCCATCCGCGCCGCCAACGAAGCTGCGAACCATTTCCGGCACGAGAGTGAGAAGTAGCGTGATCGTCGTCAAGATTGAGATGTGGCCCAAGGGCGATGAATCCCGAGCTCGAGAGATCGGGCGCACGTACATCTACAACGCAGGCGGCACCGCCGAGCGTGGGGACTACGAAGTTCGTGTTTCACGAAAGGCCAAGGAGTTCAAGCATGAGCCTCGCAAAGTTCTGAGTGGCGAGGGGTTTGCTCGAACTGGCAGCGTAAAGGACTACCCTCGCAAGTCGTACAACGTGTGGCGGCTCATCACTCGAGCTCTCAAGTCCGCGTTCCCGGAAGAGGGGTAGCGTAGACCATGGCCGTTGTTCTCCCGGGTTCGTTCATCTTCCTGGCGCATATGCACACGGCGTCCACCGCCGTCGCTCATGCGCTCAAGAAGGTCCCTGGGGCCATCGTCGCGTACAACAAGGCCAAGGGCATCGGGCACCATGCAACTCTTGACCAGGTGAAGCGCGTCTGTGGGGACAAGCTCACCGGGACCGAGAAGGTGTTCACGGTTGTGAGGCACCCCTACGAGGTGCTCATCGACATGTGGCTGACCAATCAGAATCACCTGCACAACCGATTGCTCGAGCGCGATCTAGGACGCGAGCCCACGCTCAAGGAGTTCATCCAAAACTGGTACGAGCTCAACATGATGCCGTACATGCACGAGCATCGTCTCTTCTACCACGACGTTCAAGCACACCTTCGGTACGAACGTCTTCAAGTGGAGCTCGACATTTTTTTCCGCCGTCTGCCGGGGGCGCCTTCTTCGTTGAAAGTCAACGTCGAGAGCGAACAGATGGAGAGGGATCATTACACCACGTTCTACGATGATCCCACGTACGCCCTCGTAAACGAGCTTTTTCGGGATGAAATCGTGAAGTTTGGGTACTTCTTCATTTGGACGAACAACGCCTTGGTGTAGAACGGTTGTGACGCCCTCGGCAACGCTGCGTGATTGGATCCCGGCCAACGAGATCACCGTGCTCCAAGGAGAGTTCGGGACTGGAAAAACCAGCATCGTCGAATTCCTTGCGAAGGACTGGGCTGGTCCAACGTTCTACTTCACGGCGGACTCAGTGCTCGAACGTGACAGCCGTCGTTGGTTCAGGGAAGGCGTCGCCTACTGTCAAATCACTGACACCGAGGACCTGATGAAGATGGTGCGCACGCTCGTCGATGAGCGAGTCGGCCGTAGCAGCCTCATCATCATCGATGGGCTTGACCTACTCTCTTCGAAGGTGCGGGATGAGCTCGGGGCCGCTGCCCGTATGTGCCACAAGACCCTCCAGGTGCTTCGCGGTATGCAGAGCACCGTCGTTTTGACCGGCCTCGTGAGGCATATGGCCCCCGTGAAGCGAATGGGCTCCGGCACCAACATGCCGGAGTCGGTCACCCACTCGGCTTCAACGATCCTCGAGCTCGAACCGATCGCTCGGAATACCGAGGGCGTGATCGTGGAGGTCATCGCAAAAAAAGATCGCCGCCGACCCCAGGGGTCCAGAGGTCGCCTGTGGGTCCGACCTCAGCATCAGACCCCGGTCAGGACGACGTAGTTTTCGCCAAGCAGCGGGCGGCAATGTTACCGTTCACGTCGCTCGTCTACCCCCAAGAGGAAACATGCAACGCCAATCAGACATCGATCGCAAAAAAGACGACCCGCCCAACCGCAAAGGCTGGCATGACACGGTGACGGAAACGGAGACTCTCGACGCAACGCTTTTCGTGTTCTGATGCTTCGTCAACGGCGCCCCGCCACAGCGCGGGATGAGATGCGCAAGAAAGAAAAGCTGGGCATCAAGATGCTCCGCAAAGGGATGCGAGCTGCCGACGTAGCCCGAGACAAGCGTATCGACGTTCACCCCACCACGGTCCAACGATGGGCGAAGAAACACGACATCGAGCTGACCTATCCGTACAACCGCCACTCCGGCCGCGAAGACCTCGTAAACAAGAGCGAGATCGTTCGTCTGCGCAAGATGAAAAACTCTCGAGGCCGTCCTCTGTTCACAAGGATAGAAATCGCGGGCCTGTGCGAGTGCTCAGAGAGTTACGTGAAGCAGGTCATCGCCAAGGCCAAAGAGGACGGGCTCCTGTGAGGAATCACCCGGTAACAGCGTCTGTGGCTCTCTTTCGAGAGCCACAGCCGTTTTGGACATCCGTAGGGTAAAACAGATGTCCTTCCCTGGAGACTGCATGACACATCCAATGAAAGCCCTACTCGAACGTCTGGGTGTTGACACGGAAACGGTGCTGAACCTGGACTGCGGTGTCGATCAAGACATCGTTCGTCTTCGCAACCAGATCAGCTAGGTCCCGTCGCCCGATGATGACGACAAGCTCTTCCAGTACGTGATCTCCGAGATTCGCTACGCCGGAAATGAGCTCGCAAGCGTGAGCTCGCAAGCGTGAGCTCGCAAGCGTGAGCTCGCAAGCGTGAGCTTCGCATGATCGACAAGCCCGATGACGTGGACCTCGGCAGCGAAGAGTGGAAGCACACGGCCCTTCACCTCGAGGCTGAGCAGCTCACGGCCGAAGCCGAGCGCCGCAAAGCGCCCCAGCAACTACAATCAGCTCTCTGCTCGTGAGCAGTGGGACATTGACAAAAGGCTCGGCATCCTCGACTGGGATGGCGACTGATCGGTAAGGTGATTCATGCTCAGCCTCATCGTCGCCATGGGTCGCCGCAACCGAGTCATCGGACTTGACGGTGATATGCCCTGGAAGCTCAGCGCCGACCTCAAACGCTTCAAGCAGATCACGACCGGCCACACGGTGGTGATGGGGCGCAAGACGTGGGAGTCGATTCCGGCCAAGTTCCGGCCGCTGCCGAACCGCCAGAACATCGTGCTCACCCGCAACAAGAGCTACCGCGATGAAGTTCCCGAGGGGGTCATCGTCGCCAACTCTTTGGCAGAAGCTCTCGAGCTTCACCGGCGAATGTCGGAAGGCAACGTCGGGGAGAACTGGGGCGACGTGTTCGTCATCGGTGGGGAGAGTGTTTTCGCGGAGGCGTATCCAACCGCAGACCGTCTTTACCTCACGCTGGTGGACTACCACGGCGACGGAGACACCGTGTTCCCCGAAGACCCGTTTGGCAGATACGTGCCCATCCCGGGCGAACCCTGGCTCGAAGAGACACTGGCCGATGACAAGAACACGCACACCAGTTGGTTTTGTGTGATGGGGAGTAAAGCGACCGATGCGTGATCCTCTGAACCTGAAGAAAACTCCCTACAACGCCTACCCTCCGGCGAAGAGAAAAGACAAGGACGAGTTCGTTCGGCCGGTCAAACCAGGGCCTCCGAACCAGGCCACGGTCCAAGCACTCGAAGAGCTCGAGTCGATCAACACGTGGGATGAGTTTGTCGAGATCGTCGCCGAGCAGAGACGCAAGCGGGGTTGGTAGAGTGGGGCATGAGCACGCCTCTCGTTGCCCCAAAGCGTCCGCATACCCACGAAATTCATGGCGACCGCCGGGAGGACCCGTACTTCTGGCTTCGTGAAAAAGACTCGCAGCCCGTCCTGGCCTTTTGACCAAAGTCGGTCGAGGTGGGGTAAAAGCGCTGAGACCATGCTCGACTTGCTTCACAAGGCCCTCGACGAGCTCCCGTTGGCTCAGGCCCGCTTCGGTGAGCTCTTCGACGTGTGGCGCACCCGATTTCCCGAAAGCTAGAACATGACCGACAAGCCGATCGAACAGAGCACGTACATCGTCCACGAAGAGTTGGGGAAGGCCATCGATGAGTGGGTGAAGGAGACTGGTATCGACCAGCTTCCCGAAGACGCTCAGCGTCTCATGGTCAACACCTTCAAGGACGGCTGGTCCGAGTGTCTTCACCGGACGATGATGCCGGCTTGAGACCTGTGCATGATGCTCTTGCAGATCATCCAGATCAGCAAGAAGACCGGCACCGACAAGGAGTCCTACAAGGTCATCCTTGGAGGTCAATCTCTCGAGTTCATCGAGGACCTCGCACACAAAGTCGTCGGCACTCCCGAGGATTGGCAGCTCGACGACGTGGTGGAAGCGGTCCAGGTGGACTTGGACAACCCTCCCGACGATCTCCCCGAAGAGGTTCTGGAGGCGATGAGGCAGGCGAAGAAAGCAGCGGACCAAAACTGATGCGCAGCATTCCAGAGCTCTACATGAACCTCACCCTCAACGATGAGTACGAGGTGGACAAGTTCATCTCGGACATCATCGACGTGATGACGCAGGCGGAGGTCAAAGAAGGGTTTGAAGACGGTGAGAAGGGCTTCACCTACGCTGAAGTCCGCGATCTTCTCGAGGCACACTACGACGAGGTGTACGCTCCTGAAGACCGTCACCTCGAACGCAAGCCCACCCAGCGTGAAGTGAACTTCGGGCTCGAGGTGATGCTGTCTGCTCCCGACTGGGAGAACCTGGTCGTCCGTGAAAAAGAGGACGGCCTGATCTACATGATCTCCGACGCGGAACGTGAAGCCGTAAACGACGCCAAACACGAAGCGGACTACCCCAAAGATGAAGACTTTCGCAGAGCGCAAAGCAGCCCTTGACCGCCTTGGGTGGAAGTACCACGTCGAGACGGAGTACCGGGGCGAAGTTCCCCGCAAACCCCACGACCTCGAGATCTTCAAGTCGGTCCGCCTTCCGCTGACGCCTCGTGACTGGTGCCGGTACAAACTGAGCAAGGATCAGGACTCACGGGCCTACGAAGAGGCTCGGATGGCCTGGAACGAGGCCGCAGAGTATTTCGGCCAAAACGGAGAGTAGAAGAAGCGAGATGAGTGTTGACCGTTGGACATACCTGGGCCCTTACGCCGAGCTGCCTGTCAAGCTGACGACCGTGAAGCGAGACATGTGTCCGCAGCCAGCTTCCTGTCCTAACCCCACATCAGGCATGTACTGCCCTCAGTGTGGGATGCAGGTGAACCGACGCTTTCACGAGTTCCAGTCGGCAGATCCGCCCATCCCGGACTTCCTTTTCAGAGAGCTCGACGAAGCGGTGTCGACCACGGACGGCATGAGTGGGCCAGAACGTATCGGAGACGATCGCGTCGTTTACCGGCTCATCGGAAACCAGCGACGAGCCGAGCAACCTCGAGAGTTTCACCTGGACAACTCAACGGATCTGCACATCGACTTGACCGCGCTCAGCAATCAAGACGAGCTGGCGTGGTTCAAGAAGGCGTATGCGCCCGAATGGATGAAGATCCAACAGCAGTACGGTGGCCTCATCTTTCGGTGGGGCTTTCTCCAATGGTTCACCTAGAAAAGCACACCATGAGCGACACTATCCCCGAAGAAGAACTCACGGCTTTCCTCGAAACCGGGTTCATGACGACGCACATGGCTCTCGAGGCGTCCATGGACAAGCTGCAAGTCGAAGAGCTTGGGAAGATCGTGTCGGACGACAAACGCCGCATGATCAACATGGTCACCAAGATCGAAGAAGCCATCGACCATTTCAACACCGAGGTCTGGCTGCGGTGGCTCTACGGCGCCCAACGGTCAGCAACCGGTGGAGGCACTTTCGAGGCGAACTCCGCCAACGTGAACATGCTCATCGGCACCATGGCGGGGCGTGTCATGATCACGCTTCGGTGGCGTGATGAAGAGGGGGAGAAGCCTCGTGAGTTCGTGTCGCTGCTCGGTGCCGACAAGCTGCACATCCTCCGCGAGTACACGCCCAAAGTGGTCAGTGGAATCTGCGGCTTCCAGGGCATCGGCATGAACGGGGACAAGGCAGCCGAGCTCATCCAAGAAGCGGTGCGCCTCACCGAAGACCTCGCAAATGACTTCAAGCCGGTCGACAACGTGTCGTTCGGCTGACCTGTCTTCACAAGCCGGCTCAGACGAGCCAGGAGAAACAGACACATGTGCATCACCGTCGAACCCGCTCGCCTCTCCAACACCATCCTGCTCGCCAACCAGGTTGAGCACGAGGGCAAAACCGTCAACGTGATCGGTTACCAGAACAACGCCGACTCGAAGACGAAGGGTCCGAACGCGATGGTCCTTCCCATCCCTTCGGCTGTTGCGATGGGCCCTGAAAACTGCATCGACATGACCGGGGCTGAGAAGGTTTTCAAGCAGTACGAAAAGACCCTGCGCCCACGGACACGAAGCATGAACTTCAGCAAAGGGATGCCTGCTGGCTCGGCGGCAGGCGACCTTCAAGTCTTCGAGTCGGGGAGCTACACGGTACTGCTCACCAAGGAAGTCAACCTGAATGCGCTTCGTGAGGCCATGGAGACCTTGCCAGAAGGGAAACGCCTGGAACTCAGCCTGGGGCAGGCCAAGGTCTTCTCTTCTTTCCGCAAGCTTTACCCCGACTGGCACATCGCCATCTGCATTTGGGAAGGAAAGATTGCGCCCGAACCCCTCTTGTGGTGGTACGAGCCGATGGACGAGTTCAAGGCCAACCACTTCCTTCCCGGCCTCGACGCCCACGACGGCAACCCGCCGGACCCAAGTCTCAAGTCGGTTCACATCGACCACACGCTCGTGATCGGCGCTCCCAAGGTCGAAGAACGGTTCCGCAACAACGCCAGTGACGTGGTCGGGGACGCGCCCCCACACCTTCGCAAGTGGCTTCCCAACAACGTGTTCGGGGCACTCTTGCAGGACCGTCAGGCTCGCAACGGTGACTGGGTGTTCCCCACGGAACGCTGGAACTACGACACGGCACAGACGCGCACCCACGGGCCTCGTGTCCCGCCTCCGGGCTACCAGGAGTAGATTGTGGAAAAGCCTGACAAAGACATGAGTATCGCCGTCTACCCGGGGTCCTTCGACCCGATCACAAACGGCCATCTCGACATCATCCAGCGAGCCACCAAGGTCTTTGATCGCGTCATCGTGCTGGTGGCGGTCAATCCGAAGAAGGCAGCAACCGGTCTCTTCACGCTATCCACACGAGTGGACCTGATCAACTCTTCGTTGCAAGAGGCTGGGTTGTCTCCGCAGCAAGCCTCAGCCGACCATGCGCCTTCTTTCAAGGCGACGGTGGACTACTGCAACGCCGTGGGGGCGTGCGCCATGATTCGTGGGCTGCGTACGATCACGGACTTCGACAGCGAGTTCAGCCTCGCTATCGCCAACATGGAGCTCGAGCCTACCGTCGAGACCATGTTCATGGTGCCCAAGCCACAGAACCACTTCGTTTCGAGCAGCCGCGTTCGAGAAATCCTCAAGCTCCGTGGCCCGGAGTCCGTTCGCAACCTCGTGCCGAAGAAAGTTTTCGACTACTTCGTCTCGGAGCAGTTCCAGTGAGCGATTGGGAAGAGTTTTGGGCCACGATCAAGGCTGAGCCACAGGCGTTCAAGCTGTCGTTGATGAACATCGGCCCCCTTGCCATGTCCGGGCATGGGAACCAGCAGTGGCGTGGCGAGCTCGACAAAGAGCGAGCCGAGTGGTTCCTCGACATCGACGCGGAAAACGCCCGCCTCGTGGGGCGGGCCGCATTGGGTGTTGCCCTCACAAACCCTGACAAAGAAGCGCATCTCCCTTACGCGGTGCCCGAGAAGGTCACGTACTTCGCTGGCAACCCTCCGCGCTCTACCTACGTGCGCCGACGCCTCATCGACCGGCTTGAGTACGCTTTCGCCTGTGTCAGCTACAACAACCAGGAGGGCGGCATGGGGACGACCTACGACGAGAAGGACGTTGCCAAGCGCAACCAAGAGATCCGTCTCGTCATCGAAGACCTTGCCTACGCCCTGCTCGGTCCGGAGAAGGCTGCCACCTTCATCAACTTCGACGCCGAGCCTCTCGGCGACGTGAACTACCAACGCAAGGTTTCCGTGTGTGAAGAGCTCGGAGCCGTTCCTTCGTCCAACAAAGATCCTGTGGGCGACCTACTGGACGACCTGGAGAACAACGATGGATGAGAAGAACGACGCAGAACTCCTTCGTGAGGCCCTGGCCTTCGATGACCGTTTGCTGACTCTGTGGGACAAAGCCAAGGAGCCGCAGGACTGGGTCGAGGACACGGTGCCTCGAGAGACGCTGATCTGGCGCTCGGGTCACGGCAGTCAGGTGAAGGACCTCTTTTCCATCAGCCATCTGCTCGGCATCCCGGTGCGTGTGGCCGGCAAACACACGAGCAAGTCGGTCGGGCTTCCTGTCGGCATGTTCGCTGCCAACATCTGGTGCGAGGAGTGCGTCACCTTCTTCACCCGCAATAACTTCCATGACCTCAAGCTTCCGGCTTTAGCCGGGGGTAGTTGACGCTGCCAGTTATCCACAACCTCACCTGGATCATCCCGATGGCGTTAGATCCCAACGTGACTTCAGGCAAAGCAACTTGGCGCGAAATCGGGTAAGGTGTCGCCCATGGCTAAGAAGCAGACTCGACGTGCCATCAGTGTCAAGGGCCTCACCTACCAGCGCATCAAAAAGCACTGCGAGGGTAAGGACCTGACCATCAGTGGATGGGTCGAAGCTATCGTCAACAAGAAGCTCGACGAGCTCGGTGTCGCCGAAGAGACCATTCTCGAGCCCAAGCCGACGAAGCAGCCCACACTGGGCAACTACACTGGCAATCATTTCACGTTCTGAAAATCGAAAAACAAACGCTTTCCGTTCGACGGTCTTCCCGGATCAAGAGGCACCGATCGTCGGTAAAATGATCCATGAAGTGCCCGGAATGTGACGGAACAGGCCAAATTGCGCTGTTTGTGAGCGTTCAGAAGTGCCCGGCGTGCAACGGCACGGGTGTGGTGTCCAACCCGGAGCAGGAGAGCTGCTCCACCGATCCTTTCAAGGGAAGCCCTTCACTTCAGAGTGCCTACGAGGGTGGCTATGTCACGATCGTGGGAGGCGACCTGAGCATCGGTGGTGACATCACCATCTCGAGCGGCAACACCACAGGGACCGAGGGCGCCGGGGACCTCTACCTCTCGACCGGCAACGGTAACGCGGACTGGGTGTTCCCGGCCTACGACCGGGAGACCTCCGTAGACCAGCACGCCGCGCTCGAGCTCCAATCAAATGCCGACGCTCCTTCATGCGGCATCTTCACCGGAAACACGGCGCCCAACAAAAAGGGTGTCGATGCTTCGATGGGAAGCATCTTCATGTGTGACAACGGGGCGGGGAGCCTCTGGGTGAAGACCGGTCCCGACAGCAACGACTGGACGGAACTCTCGACCGGTAGTGGGACGGCGGACGCCGATCCGTATCGAGACCACCGCTACACGTGGGGCGACAACGAGAAGTTCGATCGGCCGCAGGTGGTGGCGCACGTTGCTGACGTGCTCGACAAGTACCGTGAGCTCGAGCGTCAAGCACGTGCCGGCGAGATCGATATGGACTCGTTCCACGAGATGAAGCAGGAGCTCCCGCTCTACGACCTTCAGGTCCCTGTCGTCGCTCCGATCTCTTCGGCTGTGATCGCTGACATGATGGCGATGATTGAGCAAGAAGGTCTCAAGGTCATCGGGTTCGTCAGTTCGTGTCGAGACTACGCCGACCTTCGCAAATGGAACGCCAACACGATCGGATGCGAATGGGATGGCTCAAACTTCACCTACTTCGGCGTGCCGATGTGGCAGTCGTCCGAGCTCCCGCCAGGCTTCTTCGCCGCTGTCGATGAGAACAAGAAGATCGTGCTCTCGCTGATCACCCGATGACGACGCCACACGAAATTGCCAAGCGACTCGGTCTTCGCAACCCCGACCATTTCGCGCTCGAGTCGCGGTGGGAGATGTTGAATCAGGGCCACGATCTCGACCAGGTATTGACGCGCCGCCAGGGATACACGACTCGAAACCTCCTGGCCGCGTTGTGCCATCTGACAGACACTGACCAGAACGTGCTCATCGTAGGACACAATCCGACCATGGCGCAGGTTCTCGGACGACAGGCTGGGGGCTATGCCTACAAGCTGGGCATCGATCCCAGGAGGATCAAGACGGCCACCTCCCAAACCCAGTGGGGCATCGGCTGGAACGACAACCAGGTCTTCGTAGATCACGTTGTTCAGGAGATTGCTGCGGAACGCGCATCCTGATGGGGTAGAACATCTGACATGACTTGGTTCATGACGGATGTCGAAACCGATGGCCCGGCTCCGGGCCTCTACAGCATGATCAGCTTCGGCTGCGTCATCGTCGAACCGAAGCTGACCCGCACGTTCTACGGGCAGCTTCGCCCCATCTCAGACGAGTGGGTTCCCGAGGCCCTGGCGGTGTCGGGGCACAGCCGCGAAGAGGTGATGGGCTTCGACCCTCCCGAAGAGGTGATGGCGAAGTTCAAGAAGTGGGTCGAGGAAAACGCTGGCACTCGCAAGTCTCGAGGCAACGTCATCCCCAACGCCCAGTTCATGTCGGACAACAACGGCTTCGACTGGCAGTTCATCAACTACTACTTCTGGCGCTACTGTGGGGGCAACCCCTTCGGACACTCGAGCCAGAACCTGGGGTCGCTGTACAAGGGCATGGAGAAGACCATGTTCAAGAACTTCAAGCACCTCCGGAAGACGAAGCACACCCACCACCCGGTCGAAGACTCTCGCGGGAACGCGGAAGCCCTGTTGGCGATGAAAGAAATGGGGCTTAAGATTAGTTGGTGATGGAGCGTGTGTCTCGGAAACAAGCTCTCGCCGAAGGGCTTACCCACTACTTCACTGGCAAACCGTGTAAACGAGGACATGTAGAACCTCGCTACACCTACAACAGCCAGTGCCTTGGGTGTCAGCGTTTTCATACTAAAGCGCATCGACAAACTGAGACCTACGAACACGCTCGACCACGGCGGCCATGTTAGGGAGGCGGGGGTGCTTTCGGTGTTCTCTCTCCATGCCCTAATCCTTATGCGATTCCCGTGCCAGGTTATGACGCCAATCTTATAGCCGTTTAGAAGGGTGCGCAGTTCACAGCTATGACACCGATGTCATAGTTTCCTCCGAAACACCATTTCTAACTATGACATTGAAGTCATACATTCGAGGCCCTCACGGGTCTACGGCGAAAAACCAAGCATTATCACACGGTTACGATAGAGCCCAAAGGGCCCTAACTATGACACCGATGTCATACCCTACGGTCGTTCAGGGTGTGCAGACTCGAGCGCACGGGTATCACGGGACACCCGTTCCAGCATGGCAACCACGGGCACGGACCCACGGGACGCCAGGCCCGACAGGACGCCCCCAGCGCCCCCCAGGGCCCAGCCGGACAGGGCGACCATGCCCAGGGCCCCGAACGCCAGGACGCCGCACAAAAGCCGCACGGCGCCCCAAATGAGGCGCCGTGGTTGGGAACCCGGGTCCCTACGCATCCGGGAACCTCCGGGGCGTCAGGGTCGGGCCGTCTCCCCCGGTGGGGTCGCAGTAGATCGCGGGGTCCGTCTCACCGGCCGGGGTTTCCAGCATATCGGGAAGCACGGCCCCCATGACCGCCTCCGGGGATGCCCCCAGGGTGGTCGCCAGGACGGCCACGGCCACCCCAGCGCGCCCCTGGTTGCGGGCGGTGCGAAGTAGATTCCAAACACGGGATCGGAGGGAAGGTGCCTTGCTCATGCTGTTATTACTTGCAAGCTATAGGCCAACCCTAGGCGTTCGCGCGCTTTTTCAGGTGGGGGCGGAGGGCATCGTGGAATTTCGCCGTGGCCGGCGAGCTCATCTGCGCATAACGCAGGAAGGTCTCCATCCCGTGCCCCATGCGGGAAAAATCCACGTTAGACAGCCCCTCGCCCCGGTCCAGACGCGCGAGAATATCGGCGGCTTGATCGGCGGGGAGGGTGCGAAGGGTGGTTCGGGTGCTCACACCCCGAAAGCCCCGCCGATCCTCCCAGGGGAGTCGGTACGGGGCGGGCCGTGTGAGGGGCCAGGGGAGGCCCCCGGAGGGGCCTAGTAGGTGCCGCCTACCAGGCAGCGAAGGTCTTTCAGGAAGCTGCGACGCATCCGGCGAACCGGGGTGCCGTCCGCGTAGGTGGGGTTCTGGGCGGCGGCGGCGGCGACGACAACAGCGAGGGGGAGGGCAACAGCAAGGGCGGTCATTTCGGTGTCTCTCTTTCTGTCCCGTGGGACACCCGACTATGATGCACCCCGCGTGCCAAGTTATAACATGGCCCCCATAGCCGTTCTACGGGGTGCGCGTTCCGCAACTATGACACCTTTGTCATACCCCTCCCGAGACCGACGTTTCTAGCTATGACATCGATGTCATACTCCGGAGGCAGTTTCGGGCGGTTCGTGAAAAAACCTAGTATTATCACACCGTTACGATACCCTCCCGGGAGGGCCTAACTATGACACCGATGTCATAGTGTTCAGAACTCCCAGGAGCCCCGTACAGACGCCCCTCCCAGGGGCGCCCACTGGGGCGGCTCGAGATCCGGGCCGCACAGAGAGGCCCACAGGGGCCCTAGAAACGAGAAAAGCCCCAGGGGAGGGGCTTGTGTGTGGTTGGGTTCAGGGTGGGGGACCCCGGACCATTCCGGGGCCCCCCGTGTGAGAGAGTGACCGACCCTGAAAGCGTGGGTGGATGGCCCTTACACGCCCTACCCTGTGCGTCCACGGGGTCCCCCTGCAACGGGAGGTTAAGGCTGCCTAGCGGGAGCGCCTGTTAGGCCAGTCTGGGGGCGGGTTAGGGGCCCGTCCCAGACACCCGTTAGGTGTGGGGTTGCATCCATCCACCCTTTCAGGGTGGGTCGAATAGACCCCCCGTATATGGGGGGTCTATATGGGGCCCCTGGGAGGGCCCCTCCCCGGCCTAACGCCGGGGGAGGGGGTGACGGGCCAGCGAGTGATCGATGCCCTTTAGAGCCTCCTGGAACATGCCCCAGCCTACCAGGGCAAAGAATCCGGCCAGAAGGACCGCCCCAGCGTTGCCCGGGGTGCAAGCGTAGACCACGGTGCCGACCGTGGACCCGAGCCACACCAGGATAAGGAGGGCAAGGCCGGCAAGCTGGAGTCGGAAGCGGGTCACGTTGTCCATGCCCGACTATGATGCAGACCCCGTGCCAAGTTATCACGTCGGTTCTATAGGGAGATACGGGGTGTGCAAATGCTTGCCTATGACATCGGTGCCATAGTGTCCCCGAATCCCGGGCGTTAGAGCCCGCTAGCTATGACACCATTGTCATAGCTAGCGGGCTCTAACGCCGGCATCGTGAAAAGCCTAGTGTTATCACATCTTTACCATACCCCCTCCCCCACCCCATACTATGACATCGTTGTCATACCCCACCCGTGTGCAGTGTGCTCCCTACTGCACACCACGGGGGCACGCATACGCCGCACTTTTGACCCCTCCCCAGGGCCCCCAGGGGCTCCCCTCACAGCGCCCACACTCTCCCGGCCCCCTCGCACCCTCACCACACGCCGGGCCCCTCACAGCGGCTCACAGGCTCACCACACGCCGGACCCTGGCCCCTCGACTCCCTCACCCTTGCAAGCCACCGGCTCACCCGCTCGACTCCACAACCACGCAAACCCCGCTCCACACCTCACCGGCTGCGCGGCTCACACACGGCGCACACCCCACACCCCGCTCACTATTACACGCGGGGTATGCGCCGTGCCAACTCTCCAAAACCGTATAGAAAAATTCCCCGGGGGGACCCCCCACCCAGATCGGCCATATCCGACTCATAAGAATTTCAAGATCGCCGTTTTGAACTGGGTTTCAAAATTGGCGCGGGGGCGCGTGTTAAGGGATTTTGAAACTGGGTTGGAGGCGACCGAGGACAAGTTTCTCTTCAGGCTCGAGGGGAAGGTCGTCGAAGTCCACGAGACACTCTACGTGAAAAGGCAAAGGAGAGTCCCGGGTGGGAGCTCTCCTTCACGACTGCCTCGACCTCCGAGAGCGCCAGGCATCGGGTTGAGTCTCCCACAAAAGGGGGTCGTTTGAAAGGGGGGCCTTTCCTGTACGGGATTTGGGCCCGGTACCTTCCTGAAATCGCTGGGGTGTGCGCGCCCATGAGATTTTGAAACTGAGTTGGACACGGGTAGCCGTTCGGGGGTTCCCGCATAGACTCCCTGTGTGGACGACGAGGTTCGCAAGGCCCATGAGGAGGCTGAGGCTGCTGGGAAGCCATGCTATCGGGATCCGGAGACGGACCTGTGGGTACTGACCGCCACGTACTTACGGGAACGTGGGTGGTGTTGTCGGGCTGGGTGTCGTCACTGTCCGTACCCGGATGGTCCTGGGGTAGAGTGACGCATGGAGCGTAGGGGCTTCATCAAAACAATCGGGATCGGGGTTGCAGCGGGGGCGCTGGTGTTGCCGGAGGAGGCCACGGCATCAACGGAGCTCGCTGTACCGGGGAACACCCACACGACGTACGTCTACCGGGTGCCTGAGTGGAGCGTCTTGAACGGCGTGGGTCAGGACATCGACGTGGGGCGTGTGTGTGGGGCTCGTACGAACCGGTGGGGAAGGAGGATACCCGTGGGTACGTCGAAGCCTTGGAGCTGTCACGAGGGCGTCTGTGCCAGTTGAACTGGGTGACCACGCATCAGGGGTCGGATCGCCTTGTGGTGGGGTACGGGGTGAAGGGACGGGGACCTGCTCTTCGTGAAAAGTGCGACGAGCTCCAAGTCCTGTTCAAACAGGAGAACGGAGGGACCGTTGCGGTGTGCTTCACGGGTGTGGAGTACGAGGAGGGTCCGGACTACCTGCGCTTCACCTCTCACCCTTTCGAGTTCGGGGGGCTGCAAGAGAAGAAGGCGGAAACGTGTCTCGACATCGCCGCGCTCTTGAACCCGGAGGAGCGAGACAGTCGGGTGTTGGAAGACCATGCGGTTGTGCTGATTGATCGCAAGGGGCCTGAGCTGACGCTTTTGCGTCGGGAGCTTCTGGCACAAAGGTAGGGTGGGTCATGGAAACTGAGCCCAAAATGCACAAAACCGCCAACTGCTCCCGACCGGTGTACGGGTACCGCCTGGAAGCCGGGGATGTGTTGGAGGAGGGGGACCTGATGGACTCGACCGGAGGTGACTGGCAGCCTTGTCCGTGTCCGGGACTCACCTTGCAAGCGGGAGCGGCGGCAGTGTGGGTCCGGCCCACGGACTACGCTCGTACCGAGGTCATCAAGCCGACGGGCATCGTCAAACCGTGACTACTTGAAAACCACGGTGTTGTCGCCGGTGAAGTAGTCGATCTCTTTGACGTGGTCTTCGGGTTCGATGTCGCCTTGTTCGAGGCTGATGTCTTGTCCGTTGAGGTAGGACTGTTCTCCGCCGCCATCGCTGAGCCAGGATTTGAAGCATTTGGCTGCGTACTCGGTGGGAAACTCGAGGAGCAGGTGTCGGCCGGTGAAATTGTCGAAGACCTTGCTGGGTTCGACTTCCCCGGACCCGTTGCAGAGATCGCACGTGTCGGTGACTTCGTGCATGAGGTCTCGGACCTTGCCGGTACCTTCGCAGACGGGGCATTTCATCGTGGGCATCGTACGGCTTCTACCCCAGGTCGGGTGCTTTCCCCTGGCTGATGAGCAGGGCGAAGTCTCGACGTTTTTGGGGGGTCTCGAACAGGCGTACGACTTGTGAGGGGAAGTCGCGTTTGAAAGCGGCGAGGCCGATGTACAGGTGGAGGGTCTTCTTGTTCTCGGCGTCGTAGACGGCGTATCCGAAGGCGCGCATCTCGGGGATGTCGTGGGCACGGACATGGCGTCCTCGGCCTACGTCTCGGACGGCTTCGTACCAGTCTCGAGCTTCGTTGAAGACCTCGCTGTTCTCCGGGAGCTCGAACTCACCGGGTTGGTGGTTGCGGACGAAGTCGAGGAGGTCTTGGTGCTTGGCCGGGTTCACCTCCAGGTAGTAGATGATGGCGTCGGTCAGCACGTTCCACGATGGCGAGCGGTCCACGTTGGGACTTTACCCTGGGTCCCGTGTCGGGCTCGAGATCTGATTTTCACGAGCGCCCTTAACGCTCGTGGGGGGTCAAAAATTCGCGGCGCAGCTCAAGGGTTCCGGCGTGTGTTCGGCCCGGGTGCTTGAGGCGATGCAGAAGACGATCCTCTGATGTCCTTCACGGTCACAACCTCGGATCCTGTTTTCACGTTCACGATCGGGAACACGGCTGCGACAAGCTCTACGGTCACCTATGTGTTGGAGGAGCACAAGCCGGAGCCGAAGAAGCAGCCCACCTACCAGGAGGTGATCGCCTCCCTCAAGCAACCGGACTCTCTTCCGCCGATTCGCTACGGGTACTGTAGGTCGTGCAACGTGACGGTCGCCATGGACGCCTTCGAAGGGTGTTGCTCCGTGTGCGGCCGAACCCTACGACCCTGCTGAAGACCGGTTCGTGAAACTCAGTCGTCCTCCTCGTCGTCGTCGTCATCATCGACGTAGTCGAGCAGCTTGTCGAGGAGCTCTTCGGCGTCTTTGCGTGCGTCGGCGCCGGTGACGGAGACGGACACTTTGAGTCCGTCGTGCTCCAGGGACAGGGTGACAGAGGTGGGCTTGGTGTCTTCACTCGGTTGTTGCATCGTCGGCCTTCCTTACGTCTCCGGGGAATGTGACAGCAGTGTCCAAGAATTCCCCGATGGTGTAGAGAACGGAATTTGGTTGGATGGCCGCGATCTTCCTGGGTTTTTTCCAGGCGGCGGACACGAGAACATCGCCTGGAACGTATCCTCGCTCCTTGCACAGCTCGACTGCTCTCTTCCGTCGCATCCACCTGGGGGTACCCCATAGGAGCAATACCCACGGCGGTGCGCTAAACCTAGAGGCACCGTGAGTACAATGCGAAAGAAGGTGGAGGAAGGCGCTGTGCGGACCCTGGTAACCCTGTTTGTAGCCTTGGCGTGGACGCTGCTGATGCCATGGCTGGGTCTGATCCTGCTCGTGGCCTACTTCCGACGAGAGGACTGAGCGACCAGGATCACGCCCCTAGTCGTGGTCGTACTCTTCGACCACGACTCCGTCGCGCGTGATGGCCACCATGACGTGGTCACCGAAGACGGTCTCGAGCGTGCTCTTGTTGGCCTCAGCATTCACCCAGTTGGCGACCTCGATGATGTCGTCCCAGACGGCTCCGTACTTGGCCCGCTTCTTGTCCGCGCTGTAGGTCCCGACGTACTCGTCGTTGCACAGGGAATCGAGGTCGGGTTCGATCCACTCCTCGATCTCGATGCCGAGTTTCGTGCGTTGCTCTGCGGACAGGGCCTTGGCGGTGACTTGCTTGTCCTCGTGGGACACGTTCATGAAGTTGTGGATGTCGAGGTAGTCCTCCTCGGACCCTCCGAACTTCTTGACGCTGTTGCGAGCGTGGCGGTGAGGCTTCATTTCAAGACTTCTACGCCTCATATTTTCACGATAGGGTAGAACCCTCGTGCAGACGTTTTTGCCGTACGCGGACTTCGAGGAAACCGCCTTGGCCTTGGACCGGCGCAGGCTCGGGAAGCAGCGTGTGGAGGCCCAGCAGATCCTCAACGCGATCGAGCGAGGGGGCGGTTGGAGCAACCATCCAGCGGTGCTCATGTGGACGGGCTACGAGCCCGCGCTTCGGCTCTACCGCAACGCGATGATCCGGGAGTGGGTGGCTCGAGGCTACAACAACACCATGGAGATCACCCGGTCCGGGGGCCGTGTGCGAATGCCGCCTTGGCTCGGGGATCAGTCGCTCCACGCCTCTCATCGTTCGAATCTGCTCCGAAAAGAGCCTGATTTCTACAGACAGCACGGGTGGGGCGAGAGCCCCGATCTCCCCTACATCTGGCCGGTTCAGAAAGCGTAAAAAGATTGACATGGCGGAGACTGAAGAAGCGGAGGAAAAGCCACTCGACAAGCTCGAGTTCGAACTTGAGGTCGATGAGATGGAACGCTCCTCCATCGCTTCGGCGAGAATCGTCCTCAAGGGTGGTTCGGTGGCTGGCCGGGATGAGTTTATGAAGACCACTCTCGTCACCCTCCCCTACATCGCCAAGCAGATTCCGCTCACCTCCAAGTGGCGTGTGACCTTGGAGAGGATCGACTGATGCCAACCCAGAAAAACATGAACGCTTCGTACAACGAGGATCCTGGGGTGGCCCGCACCCAGGGGGATCCTCGGTGAGTGACCTGAACGAAGATGAGACCCAGCGACTGGTGAAGCTCGCCACCACGCTGATCGGGAAGCTCGACGTTGCGCTCCCACAGATTGCCGGGGCGCAGGCCCTTCAAGCGCTTAGAAGCGGTGGTCGCTCCAGCTACGACGGTCCCGTGCTGACGGATGAGATCGAAGCGATCCGGGAGCTTCTCGGGCTCGAGAATCCGGCAGCTCACCCACGGGAGTTCTATCCGCCGGACTACTGCAAGCACTGTGACGGCACCGGTTACGTGCCTGGGGGTGAGGGCATCATGACCAACATGACGAAGATGAACATGGAGCGTTGGGCCATCGCCGTGCGCGACGAGGAGCAAGCCCTCAAGTGGCTGCTCGGGCGTGGATTGCTTGCCCATGAAGCTCGGGAGCTGCTCTCAAGCTTGCCCACGCGCGTGGATGTGGTCGGCATGAGAGACACCACGGTCATCGAGGATGGTTCGAGAAGAACCGAAAAGATGGGATGGCACGTCCACAAAGACGAAGATCTGTCCTTCTTTGGGATCGAGATGCGGCGTCCCGGTTGGGACCACCCGGAACGGTCCAAACTCTGGCGAGACATCTGCCCCGAATGTCGGGGAACAGGAGGACGTGGGCTGCCTGTTCCCACGTGATCGACACATGATCTACTTACTGACCGTGCTCGGCTTCTTGGCCGGGATGATCTTCGCGACCTTCCTGGTGAAGCGTCGTGTCCTCCAGGCTCTTGGCTACCACTTCGTGGTCAAGGGCTACAACGACCAGGCCATCCAACGAGAGCTCGACGAGTTCACGGCGTACCTCGTCCGTGGTGAAAACCACATCCCCAAGCCAACCGACTAAACCAGTAAAGGGACAGACACATGGGAACCCGATCACTTGTTGTTTTCAAGGACGCCAACCGAGAGGCAGCTACCCGCGAGTTCGCGGTGCTTTACCGTCAGTTCGACGGCTACCCCACCGGGATGGGGGCCGACATCTTGGAGTGCTTCAAGGGCAAGATTGTCGTCAACGGCTACCGCGACGACAACCAGATCAACGGGGCTGGTGACATGGCCGTCCAGCTCATCGCCTTCCTCAAGCAGAAGGAGTCACGCAACTACGACTACAAGACGGGGGAGTACACCTCGAAGCCGGTCAACACCCCCGGCGGTCTCTACCTCCACCACCCCGGTGACCGGGACATGTGCGAGGAGTACATCTACACCATCACGTGTCCTCGGCACCCCGAGGACTGGACGGAGCAGTGGCAGGGCAGCCTCCTGCTCCACGTCGTGGGTCACGGCAAAAGTCTCTACGAAGGACCGCTCGACAACTTCGACCCCGAGGCTACTGAGAAAAGCGAGTACCCCGATGAGGACGAAGACTCATGACCGAGGGTGGGCGGATCGAGAAGATTTTCGACCCTGAAACCTGGCTCACGCTGGTGGACTGCCACATCTGATGATTTCGTTCGAAAACCTCCAAGCCGAACTTCAAACTCGAGGTGAACAAGAGGACGGTCCCATGTTCATGGGGAAGCCGGATCGTTGGTACGACAAACCCCACTGGCGCTGCTCCAACGATCACGTCAGCACGACGTACCTCAAGAGTGAAGAACGCGGGGCGGTGTGTCTTGCGTGTGGTGAAGCCGTGCTTCTCACGTTCCCGGAGGACCGGGACGGTCCGTTGTCGGCTTCAAAGAGCAAGTAGCGCTGATCTGCCTATGGGGTCATGCTCAGTGAAGTGAGTGGGCCCTATACAGACGTGGTCTGCCCAGACTGCCAAGATCGCGGGGTTACGTCGTCGATCCGAGAACACACGCGGCAAGGTCTCAAGCCACTGCGGACGTTTCGGGACGAGGACGGTCGTATACACGTCCACGAGCCGGTCCCCATCCTCATGCACTACGAGTGTTCTGAGGGGCACCACTTCACTCGAGAAGAGTCCATGTCGTGCCCGACGTGCGGCTGGCACGGAGGCACGCCATGAAGTTGAAAGCTGCGGAATCAGGTAAATGGAAGTCCGAGGACGGACGTTGGCTCGTCATTCGAGAGGTCACGGGTCGTTACGACCTGTACGACATGAAGAAGCGACGGAAGGACGACCGGCTCGTGGGCATGAACCGGGACTCGGTGGCCGACTGCGAGGAGCTCGCCAGGGGCTTCGAGTGGGCCGAGAAGCAAGAAGCCGACCCCGAAGGTCGGGCCAAGCTTCAAGGCCACAGGTGAGGCGCTAGGGTGTTCTCAGGACTCGGTGGCGACACCGAGCTCGGAGGCAACGGCGCCGACAGCAGCCTTCCACTTTCGGTGAATGTGATCGGGGAGTTCGTGCCATTTCGGCATGGGCTCCCCGTTGTACGCTTTCCAGTCCGCCTCCTGGCCGTAGGCTTCGTAACCGGTTTGTGCGAGTTCAGCGAGTGTCTTGGTGGACATGCTCGAATGTACCGCGTCAGTTTGTTCGAAGTGCTCATCGAGCAGAAACATGAGCGTCTCGCCGTTGTCGCCGTCACCCCCGCTCTTCCAGCAGAAGTAGTCGTTGTTGAGCTCGAGGTCGAGTTTCGCGATGGAGTCGAAGAGCTCGAGCGACTTCGGGTGGTGAGGCATCCCTCGTTCCCAGCGTGTGTTCGGATCGATTGGTTTCGTCATCATGCGTTATACGCCAAGTCGTGTTCGCGACTTGAGCTCGTCACCGAAGCGTTTCTCCAAAAAGATGGCCTGGGATCGATCGACCACGTACAACGCGGGCGCCATGATGAGCGACATCGGAATCGTTGGAGTCATCGTTGTCGGAGGCAGCTTCCTGCTGGGCGCCTGTATGGAGCTCAGTTGGGCTGGCTACTCCGAGAAGATGGATCGTCTAATCCGCAACCTGTGGAGGTAGTGGGGTAGAACTCTTGATGTTCTCCGCCACCTGGACCACGCCCGTCGAATCCGCAGCCGGTACCCTTCGTTTCAAAGTCGATCCCCGCAAACGAGGGCTCGGGATCTACGAAGATGTGGACGGGGTGCGCTGGGACATTCGTGGGATCTCGGGGCGCTATGTCCAAGCTCGTCGGATCGCAGAGGCGCCGGAGTTCTACAGCACGGCGACCAACGCGAGTCCGAACGGTTTTCACAAATGGGAGCCTTACGAGGTTGAGGTCGTAGATCCCAGCTAGCGCACTCGAGCGCAAAGAGAAAGGGGGAGCTCCGAAGAGCTCCCCCTTTTCATTGCCATGCCTCTCCTCTCCGATCCCTGCCACGTCTCGCCGCTCCGTACCGTGCCTTGCCTGCCTCGCCTTCCCCATCAGACCTTGCCTAACCTTTCCATGCCTTGCCTGCCGCTCCATAGCGTTCCGCACTGCACCGCTCCCATCCGTGCCATCCCATGCCTGCCATGCCGTTCCGGAGCCTGCCCCTCCGAGCCCATCCTTACCTTGCCTAAACAATCCACGCCTGCCGTGCCCCGCCGGTCCACACCAATCCTCACCTCGTCATGCCACGCCAGTCCGTGCCTGCCAAACCACGCCAACGCCACAGAAGAACCGGGCCTGCCTAACCGCTCCCGGCCAGTCCTTTCCTTGCCACTCCGTGCCTTGCCTGCCAGTCCGTGACCCGCCAATCCATGCCAATCCTCGCCTTGCCTAGCCTGCCTAGCCATGCCTGCCACACCGGCCCATTCCCGACCGAGCCCTTCCGCCCCATTCCATGCCTAACCGTGCCTAGCCTGCCGACCTGACCCATCCTGCCTGACCTAACCCAGAAGCTCCGGGCCCAACCATGCCTGCCAGTCCGAGCCATTCCCGACCGTGCCTTGCCGTGCCAATCCAAGCCTGCCTTGCCTCTTTCCGCTATTCGGTTGTCAAAGAGCAGCGAGGGGGCCGAGCAACCCCGACCCCCTTTTGCCGTCTACGCGGGCTTCTTCATGCTCCGAATCGCCGAGTGAATCTTGGCGAACTCGTTGAGGTGTTCGTAGCGGCGAACCCATGACTGGAGATCCCGCCAAGCCTGTTGGATGAGACGGTCCCGTAGGTCGGGGTCATCCATCACGATGGTGATGGGCCGGTAGCCCGCACCATCAGACTCACCTCGTTCGATCGAAACGAACGCTGGAGCTGAAGCTGCCTCGTTCGTGCCCCTCGGGTCGTCCTGAAGGATGACGACCTCGATCGAGTTCATCAGCTCGCGGGCTTGGTGGAGACGCCACTTGTTGCTGGCGCTCTTGTTGTCCCAGTCGAAACACTGGTGAAGAGGCGAGCTCTTTCGCTTGGAATCCTCGAGCACCGCCTCAGCGGTGGCCTTTCCTCCGTGCTTCTTCGTGATGCGTTCGATCTCCTGGTAGGCGACCTCTGCATCCGGGCGCTGCGACACGGCCCGGGAGGATCGTTTCCACCGGACCTTCTGCGGGACGACGGGCTTCTTGCGCTGAGACATCAGCCAGCCTTGGTCATCTTCGCCGGCTTGGTGCGCGGCTCGACGATCTGGGCTCCCGTGACCTTGAACTTGCCCCACCCCATCGCCAGGGTCTTCTCCGGACGACCCTCACACAGGCCGATGCTCTCGCCTGCGATCTGGCAGAGCTGGAGAACCTGCTCTCGGCTGAGCATCCGCTCATCGAACCAGATGCGTGCCGTGGCACTCCACCCCGGAGCGAAGGTACCCCGGTAGCGAAGGTCTGCGGGCCTCGAGGCACCGGCCAGACGCACCACGTCCTCACGCAGCACGGGCTCGGCATCAACTCGAATCAGACCGCGCTCGTCACGGTGATCGAGACCGTCGTCCTCGACAAAGAGGTTGCGGCGGATCATGGACTTGCACTTCGGCATCACGTCCACGGACGCGCACACGATGGACTCGGCCAGCGCTCCCGTGGGGAACCCGTAGCTGCCGTCCTCGAAGACGTACACGGACTCCTCGAACTCCTCCTGGGGGTCTCGAGCTGCCTTGGCGGCCTTGGCCAAGTTCTGCTGCTTGGCCCGGATCTGGTGCTTCGCCTTCTCGGGGAAGCGGTGCGTCACCAGGAGTGACGTGCCTTCGATGCCGACGATCAGCAGCGTGCGCGGGCTGTCGGGCAACTGGATGGGCTGCGCGTTGCTGGGAACCTTCGCAGCGGTCTTGGTGGTCTTCTTGGTACGTGCCATCTGTTTTGTTCCGTCTGTTTGTTGGTGTTTTCGAACCCCGTGATGGGGCCGCAAGCCTTCTACCCACGTCAACTTTTCACGAAACAGAACGCTTCGTGAAAAATCGCAGATCGGCTTGGAAAGCCGGCTAGCGGCGCTTGCTCTTGACGCGACCCCACAACAGGAGGTCTTCGATGGCGCGAAGAACCCTCGGGTTCCGTTCGACGTTCCTGTGCTTGGCCTTGACGGCGATGTTCTCGGCTGGAGGACCCAGTAGATAGCCGCTGCGGGGCCCGTACTGGTGGAAATTCTTCGCCCAGTTGATCTTGGGGATGGACCTCATCTTGCGCTGCATCCGGTGCAAAACGAAGCTGGGATCGACGGTCACCATGGCGACGGCACGGAAGCCACAGAGCTTTTCACGATCGGCCAGTTTCCACAGGAGCCGCACGCACCAGTGAGCTCCATAGCTCTTGCCGACGAGGCACAGGACCTCACCGTTTTTCGAGTGACGCTTGAGCTGCTTGTAGATTTTGTTGAAGTTCCACGCGCCCGATGCGCCACGGCCCCGGATCACTTTCACATCGTGCGTATCGGGCAGGCGTTTCATGGCGGCAGCGACAAGCTCCGACACGTCTACTTCCCTCTTGCGGTCTCCCAGCAAGCCATTGAGGACGACGACCACCATGCCTATCTGGTCGTTGGTATAGGCACGTGAACGACGCGGGGGTAGAATGGGTGTGCGGCTTCTGGAAGTCTCGCTCGAGAGGTCGCTTTCTGTGCATGGTGTCCGGGGAGATCCCGGAACGGGGAGACCAGTCTTGAGTGGCCTACTGGTCCAGGTTTCGTTGGATCACCTGTTTGTCCCTTCATGAAACACACGGAACGCCGACGGTGGGGCCCTGGGCCCAGCCCCACACGGTCGGCTCTTTTTTGGTGTATTTCCTTCCGGCGCTCCTTGCTCGGGGAGATTCAGGTGCCTCGTCCGTCTAGGGGGTACGAGGCCGCTTCAATTTTCTTCTCCGCGAAGCGTCAGCTTTTTCTTTTCGCGGAGTGTCAGAAGTAGCTACCTGCCACCGTCTTACAGACACAAGGACAAAACACATGACCAACAGCAACAAAACCCCCACCTTCGGCATCAACTCTTTCGTGCGTCGTCAGACGCCGGAGTCGGAGTTCACGCACTTCGAGAGGGGGTGGGAACGCCTACTCGAGCTCGTAGCCGAGAACTTCGACCGGGCCAAGCCCGGCTACAGGGAAGGTGTGTGCCTGGTCCCTGTGCCGGCGCACGGCTTCTTCTGCGGCATCGTGACGCTGGAAGCCGGTGACAAGCTCATCGGGGAGTACCGGGCCCGGAGGGAGGGTGAGGAGCCCCGAAAGACCGTCAGGGTTTCCCGGCCTCGAGAGCGGCACGTGGGCCCCTCTGCCATCGAGCGCGGAGCTCACCCGAGTGAGACGCGCCCCATCCCTGGGGCCGGAAAGTCCCCGTGCACCCACGTGGATGTCGTTTTGTACAGCCGCGAGGTCCTCGAAGAGGGCGGTGAGGACTGCACCGGCGAGGACTGGGACGTGATCAGCGTCAACGGTCGGCTGACCGAGGACGAGATGCCCATCGCTCCCGAAACGCTCATCGCCAATCACTTCGAGCTCGACGGCGGTACGGCGACGGGGATGAGCCCCGAGGAGTTCGAGGCGGCTCTCCGGGAGAGCGTGCTCTTCTGGAAAAACAAAGCGATGCTGGCGCCAGAAGGTTGACCCCTGCGCGGTAATTCTGCGCATCTTTCGGTCACTTCTCAGCCACACCGTACGACCTCGCGAAAACCGTGGGGTCGTACGTTTGCGCTCGTCACTATCCTTTGCATGAGGCACCCTAGTTGTAGGACGCACTCATGCCCGACTTCCACGTGACTCAGGCCAAGATCAACGCTCTTCTCGAAGAGCTGCGAACTTGGGAGCCACTCGAGCAGAAGGCAACGCTGAACGAGCTCGCAGCTCAATTCGATCTCGACATCTTCGTTGTAGATCGGATTGCGCGAAGCGAGGGACTGCAAATCAAGTCCGGCTACCGGCCTGAAGAGGTGAACAACGGGGTCGATCCCGAGGCATCCACCTTGGATCTTGACCCTGACGAAATCCAGGACGCGCTCAAGCGACCTGATCCAAACCCGGAGTTCAACGAAGACGCGGACACCGGCGTTTGGAAGAAAAAGCCGACCGGCGAGTGGGAACTTGTCAACGGTCAGCGCCGTCGTAAAAAACGACGGAACTAGACTTCGACCGGCGTTTGCCAGGTCGGAAGTCTTCCGTACCGAGCTCGACCAACCCGAACATGAAGGTTCTCTCGGGCTCGGTATTCTCGTGCCCCATGCGTGTGTCCGGCCAGCACTTCCATCTGGATGTGCGGGTGTGCCTCGGCCACCTCCAACAGCGTGTCTCCGAGGACCTTGTTCACGTAGAAGGGCGCCGCGTGCTTCTCCGAGGGCTTGCCCTTGAAGTAGCTGGCCTGGAGGAACGGAGGCACGTGGGTGAGGATGAGGATGCGTCGAGATCCCAGGTCTCGAGCCCTCTCAACCTGCTTGCGGATGTGCTTGGCGGACTCGAGCCCGAGCTCATAGAGCTTCTCGAAGAGCAGGCGTGATCCCATCTCGAGCGCCTGGATCAGATCGCAGATGCCGTGCGGCAAGAAGAAGTCGGGCATCGAAAACTTCAGTCCCGGCTTGCCTTCCTGGCCGTCGTACCAACCGTCGTGTCCGATGATGGCGGTTTGTTTTCCGAGCATGACGACGCCAGCCTCACTCATCCAGTTGAGGGTGCCCGGAGGGGCGGCCTCACAGACGGCACGAACTCGCTCATGGGTCTCGTGCATCCACGCCCCGTAGTAGTCATGGTTGCCGAGCACGAAGTAAACGGGGCGTCGGTAGGCACCGGAGATGATGCCGAGGATGTCGTAGATCGTGTTGAAGCCGGCGATGTCTCCGGTGATGAGCAGACCATCCGAGTCACGTGCAGCCAGCTTCTTGACGAAGTCGAGCAGCATCTTCTCATCCCGCAAATGATCGAGGTGAGGATCGGTGAGCCAGTCGAGCTTCCTAGTCGTCATCTTCGTCCGTCTCCCGCATATTCTCGACGTAGGTGGACAGCGTAACAAGCCGCTTCTCAAGCTTCCTGTTCTCGTCTTGGAGCTGCTCAATCTCGAGCTGCATCTGCTTCTGCTGCTCCTTGTAGTGTTCGAACTGACGCTCCCGAGTGAAGAATGTCGAAGCTACGTAAGCCGTGCTGATGAGCAGAAACACAAACAGGGATGCCAACAGGCTACCCATGCGTGGGCTGATGTAGAGGAGACCCCCTGGATAGACGTGAGAGTCCCCCGGATCACTCTCTTCGTCGGCCTCTTGTGTGACCTCAACCCTGAGCCCTTTGGGCCTCTTGAAGATGCGCGAGGTGAGATCATCACCGCTCTTGCTGTAGTCGCCCCGGCCCACAACCACGACGAAGCACAGCCAAATTAGCGAACCCCCGAACCTGCGAAGTTCGGGGGGGTTGCAGGGGCTTCACCAAGCGCCGCCGGTGACCCGGATGGATTCTTTGCCGTCGTAGTCTTCGATCTCGATCTCGACGGTGACTTCGACGACCTTGAGATCGTTGAGCGTCTTCCGGCGCAAGTCGGTTCGCTCTCGCCATGACATGACCGTGTCTGAGTCCACCGCCTTCTCGTACTGCGCCGTCAACTCTTCGACCACGGCGACCAAATCCTCGTCGGCACGCAAGGTGTTGCCGGCTTCGGGGGGCAGGTAGTAGTCCCGGTGGGCACCGCCCACGCTCTCGATCTTGTCAGCCCACTTGCACCCGCGCGCCTTGAGCATGTCCACCATGGTCTTGGTGAGGCTGAACCCGCCGAAGTCGTCGTTGATCACGACCTTCGTTTGCCACCTCATCAGAACACTTCCCAGCCGATGTTTTCGCAACGACGACGGATGCCGTCCTCGCTGACGATCACATCACCGACAGAAGTGGAGCGAGTCTGCTTGATGCAGGTGACCTCGGGGTTCTCCCACCAGGCGTGATCGATGTGGTTGGTCAGACGAAACACGTCCCCGTAGTTTTCGGGATCGCACTCGACCTCCGCGACGACCTCGAAGTTCTCGTCGTTGAAATCCGGCGTTTCGCCGAAACCGAAAGTGGGGTTCTTGTGGTGGTAGACCTTGAACTTCATGTTTGCCTCCGGGAACTACACGGAGCTCGAGCCTGATTTACACCAAGGCGCGAACGCCGCGAAGAAGAAAGTTCGTGAGAGGGCTTGACGAGGCTCTGAGGCGCCTTTAGTTTGTGGGTCATGCAAGCACGAGCTTGACAGCCTAGGACGCCCCACCCGGAGTGAGGGGCACAGGGCAGGAGCCTGGAGGACGGCCTCAACCGCCATCCGAGGGTTCTTCGACTACATCATGGGTTTGCCCCGGGTTGGGGCCTTCAAGGGTAAGCACCTCGAAGCGTTTGGGTTCGACTCCCGCCAGACCCGCCATTCTCTGACGCACTACTGCATCCTGCGGGAAGACCTTCCGTTCGGAGCTCAGGCCGCGCAGCTCATCCATGCTGCTGGCGAGAGCTCTCCGGGGGACTTGCCCGAAGGTACATACGCCGTGGCTTTGGCCGCCAAGAGCGAGAAACATCTCGAGTTCTTGGAGGAGAAGTTGCGGCGTCTCGCAATTCCCCACGTCGCGATCCGTGAACCGGACCGCGATCATGAACTCATGGCGATCGGTCTCTACCCGGTAGAGGACCGTCGCTCCGTACGGCGTGTGGTGGGGAATCTGCCGCTCCTGGGAAAGGAGTCCAAGTAACCGTGCCAGTCGTACTGCTCAACGCCTGCGTGCTCTTCCGCGTGACACCGGTCGCAAAGCAGATCGCACTTGTCCAGCTCCTGTTTCAGGGCTTCGAAATCGGTGAGCTTCCGGCGTCCGATTTCGAATTCCTTGTCATCGTCACGGTGGTGGAATTCGAGCGCGGCCAAACACCGGTCGTATCCACACTTCTGGCAGGCCCCGCCCAGGTACGCGACCGCGTGAGCCTTCACGATAGCTTTGGCCTGCCGGATGCTGGCGTTGTAGCAGAGACGGCACTTCCCGGACTTGAGGGCGAATTCCTCCGTGGGTTTGTCTTTCTGACAAACGTTGCACGTTTTCAAACCGTCCGTTCGCACCTTCTCCAACTGTCGGGAGTTCCGGGTACCCCATGGACTGCAAGTCAGACAGTACTTACGCGGGGAGAGGTCACGACGTTTGCCGTCGATCACAACCGAACGTGGGATGTTGTTTCCGCAGTTCCGACACTCGCGCTCCACACGAACCTGTGCACCTCGAAAAGGGGAGCACTCCAGACACCGTTTCCGCTGCGACAGCTCACGGCGTTTTCCGTCGATCACGACGGAAGGAGGGATGTGGTTTCCGCAGTTCGTACACAGCCTTTTCACTTTAGCCGGGCGTCCCATCTGACTCCCATTTTACCCCACCTGGCGACCACATAGTCGTCGAAAACCAAAGAAGGAACCAAGAACATGAACATCAATCTGAATCAACTCAAGCAAGATCGACGCGAGCTCGAGGACCGCATACGTGCGGTCAAGAAGGAGCTCCGGTCCACCTGGACGCGCCCCATGGGCGATCTCCAGTGGGAACTGATCTCCCTCAAGCGACAGGCGACGGAGCTGTGCATCCTACGTGCGTGGGTCCGTGGTCGTCACCACCTCCCCGATGCCGACTACTGCCGTGAGGTCGCCGAGCGGATGGCCAAGCGGTACGAAATCGAGGAGGTTGCTGCCTAACCCCTACCGCTGCTTGTAGCTGTGCTGATCGACAGCGACCCGAAAGGGTGACTTAACCCGGTATAACTCCGGGAAGCAGCGACCTTGCCCTCGTAGCTCAGTGGTAGAGCACTTCCCGTTCACGGAAGAGGTCGTGCGGTTCGAATCCCGCCGAGGGCACCAATCTTCAATTCATCAGCGCGTGTACGCTCAGTGGGTAGAGCAGCAGACCTAAGCAATCTGAAGGACGCCGGTTCGAGTCCGGTCACGCGCTCCAAAGAGAACAAGAACATGACTTGGGCAGACAGAACGATACGAGAACTCAAGGAGGGGAAGATCAGCCAGTGTCGTCCCCATGGTGGTTCGATGCGAGGTCGCATCGAGTCGGGGCAACTGGTCACGCTCGACCCCAACCTCGAGCCCCAGGTTGGCGACGCGGTCCTGTGTCGATGCCGAGGGAACACCTACGTCCACTTGGTCAAGGCGATCCAGGGACATGGCGACAAGCGCCGCTTCCTGATCGGCAACAACCGAGGTGGCACCAACGGATGGACGACCACGATCTACGGCGTGGTCACGGAGGTCACCGACTGACATGGGCATCGCGAACCACATCGAACAGCTCCAAAAGGAACAGTCCAAGGCACAGAAAGAGCTCGAGGCCATCGAGAAGCTCAAGGTCGAGTTCCCCGATCTCGAGGTGGACACGGATCGGTGGGGCCACAAGCGCTACATGGCGAAGTCAGCGAACGCTCGAGTCACTGACGTGATGTTCCACCGCAACTGCGGGTGCTGTTCCGACACTCCGATTCACGCCCGCCCCTACCTCAAGCTCGAAGACGGGACGACCATTTACTCGAACCCCTGCAACGTGTGGATCGGTGAGGCTACCTGGAGCGGAGGCATCCGGGAGTCCCCCGCCTGGGAGCGAAAATACTGGGAAGCCGGTGTCAACCTGGACGCGATCAAGATCATCCGGCGCCACATCGAGGCCCTCAACGAAGACGAAGAAGACGAGGACGAAGACTGATGTTCTGCGCCAAGGATCGACTCGATCAGATCGACGAAACCCTCCGGATCGAACTTCGGAGGAAGGATTTCGAGATCGAACGGCTCCAACAGGAACTCAAGGAAACGCGGTCCTGGGGTCGTAAGTGGCGCGACAAAGCCAAATTCCTTCGGAAGGTTCGGAAGGAACTGACCGACAAAGTTCACGAACTGACTTCGTGAAAATATGGGTCGAGTAAAAGGCCCAGAATCAAACTCAAGCTCAGAAAGCGACAAGAAGATGCCGAAGCTCAATCAGATCCTTGCCATCGAGAAGGGCAAGAAGACTCAGCTCAACACCGAGATCTCCAACCTGCACAAGGCGACCCAGAAGGCTCAGCTCATGACGGGTCACCACAAGACCTTCGTTCCGACGGAGGAGGGTGGTGAGTCGTTCCCGGACGACGCCCAGCATGTGCAGCACCGTGCCTCTGAGGTCATCGAACAGGTGACCGAGCGCCTCACGACTCTCATGGACGTGACGGCCACGAAGGACTGGGCGAACTGCAACGCCCGCGCCGACGTGATGGTGAACGGTGAGAAATTTCTCGAGAACGTGCCGGTGACCTACCTGCTGTTCCTCGAGAAGGAGCTCAACGACCTGCACACCTTCGTGAGCAAGATCGTCGAGCTCGATGCCGCCGAGCAGTGGACCCTGGATCCCAACTCCGGGCTGTTCCGCAGCGAGCCGGTGAAGACCACCCGAACGAAGAAGACGCAGAAGCCGATCGTGCTGTACCCGGCGACCCCGGAACACCCGGCCCAGACTCAGCTCACCACGGAGGACGTGGTCATCGGACACTGGACGACGATCAAGTTCTCCGGGGCCCTCCCGCGTCCCGACAAGAAGCGGATGCTCGAGAAGATCCGAACCCTCCAGGATGCGGTAAAGTTCGCACGCGAGCAGGCCAACTCCATGGAAGCTGAGGAGCAGAAGGTCGGCCGCAAGGTCCTCGACTACATCTTCGCGTAGGAGGCAACAAGTTCCCATAGGGAGACAAGCTCAAGCTCAAGTTCAAGCTAAACGCAGGCCAACGGTCTTTGGAGGTTCGAATCCTTCTCCCCGCTCCATTTATGCGGGGGTGGCGAAACTGGTAGACGCAACGGCTATCGAAGCCGTCGACCCGCAGCCGCACTCAGGCTCAAGCTATCTCCTAAGCTCAACAACACACTGAACCACGACATCTCTCTGATCAGCTACACCTTCGTCCGAGATCGCGGTTAGAATCCGTGGGGGTACACCAATGGGGAGCGGAGTCACGCTCCCACTCGAGTGCAAGCCTCGAGCTCCCCTTCTTCACACGTACCCCTGGTCCAACGTTAAGACGCGGACTTTCCTCCTAAGAGCTGATACCTGCCGTTGTCGTGAAAGTCAGTGCCACCCCCAAACTCGGGGTGGGCCAATAGAACCCCCTAGGTGAGGTTACATCTTAGGGGGTTCGTTTTTTGGTTCAGGGATCAACCGCTCTTCCCGGTTGATGAGCACGTCGGCCGGTGCTTCGATGTACAAGCGCACCTGGTTTCCACGTATCTCGCCCACGGTGATGCGGACGTTCTCGCCGATGTAGAGGGCTTCGTGGACACGACGGGTGAGGCATAGTTTGGGCACGGCCCTACCGTACCGCATGGTCGAAAAATGAGGGAGGGTAGAAAGCTCGTGAGCGGTAACAACAGCACCCACAATCCCCACCAACACCTTCTCGGCGCCCAGGTCACCTTCACCAGTCCCGAGGTCAAAGAAGAGCTCAAGATCGACTGGGACTCCGGCGTCATCGTGACCGCGTTTGACACGGGTCGAGGCGTTGGGATCTACGTCGCCAACCCCGAGACGGGAGAGATCGCAGATGGGGTCACCCTCGATGCTGTCAAGCTCGGCCCGGACGCCATCAAGCTGATCCAGAACACGGGGATCATGAGCGCGATGATGCTCAACCGCATCGGTGAGATGTTCGCGGCTGGCGCAGACAGCCTCGGCTGAAGATCCCTCGACTTTTCACCAACTTCAGCACACCCACATTGGAGCCCTCTCGAGCTCTAGTGTGGGTGTCGGCGTATAACGGGTGACGTGTCTCTGAACAAAGAACAGGCCCGCGCGGTCAAGCATCGAGGTGGCGGGTTGTTGGTGCTCGCTGGAGCCGGAACCGGCAAAACCCGGGTCATCACCCACCGGATCGCGGACCTGGTGAACGATGGCGTCGAGGAGCGCCGAATCCTGGCGGTTACCTTCACGAACAAGGCCGCTCGAGAGATGCGGGAGCGCCTGTCCAAGATGGGCGTCTCCGAAGACGTGTGGATCGGTACCTTCCACTCGACAGGTCTGCGGATGCTCCGGATGCACTGCGAACTCGTGGGGTACAAGAAGAACTTCACGATCTACGACGACGGCTCCCAGAAGGCGTTGGTGAAAGCCTTGCTCGCAGACGCGAACACGCGAGGTTTGAAAGTCACCGACAGTCTCGTCCACCACTACATCCAGCAGATGAAGGGGAAGGACCAGGGACCCGATGCCGTCGAGCACGACAACTCGATCGTGCCCAAGCCTTTGCAGAAGCTCGTGAAGGAGGTCTACCGCCGCTACGAGGAAGCCCTCAAGCGCAGCAACGCGATGGACTTCGCGGACCTTCTCATCAACACCACACGGCTTCTCCGGAACGCTGAGGGTACCGAGGCCGAGTGGTTGCTCCGTCGGTTCAAGCACGTCCTCGTGGACGAGTTCCAGGACACCAATGCCATCCAGATGGAGATGGTGGACCTACTCGCCAAGCGCGGGGAGATCTGCGTGGTCGGTGACGATGACCAGTGCCAGCCTCCTGGGACCATGGTGATGACCCCAGAGGGGGAGACGCCAATCGAGAATCTCTGTGAGGGGGATCTGGTGGTGAGTTGGGATCGTCCCAACAAGGAGCTGCGAACGAAGGGTCGTAAGGTGTTGGCAACGGCCTCTCGCTACTACCGTGGCGAGCTTCATGAAGTAAGCATTGAAGGGGCTTCGACTCGGACCACTCCGAACCACAAATTTCTGGTGCGGTGGGCCGACCGGGAAGATCTTGGGGTGACAGTAGTCTATCTGATGTACCGCAAGGATCTGGGGTACCGAGTGGGTTGGTGTCAGCTTCATCGAGCCGATGGGGCTTTCCACTTCGGCCAGCGTATGAAGCTGGAAAAAGCCGAGGCTGGATGGGTCCTCGGCGTGTTCCGGGATCGATCGGAGGCGTCGGTCTACGAATCGGTGGTTGCCGTCAAGTACGGGATTCCGACCGTGACCTTTGAGATCCCCCAGGGAGGACGCACGGCGAGTCTGTACACCGAAGAGGGGGTACGCAGGATTTTTGCGGCAGCCGACCCAGGATCCGGCTCACGGTGTCTGAGGGATCATGAGCTCTGGGAGGACTTGCCGTTCTGGCCTCCTCCGGACGACGGGAAACGCCATACCGTATTCCAGTGTCACGCAGCCAACCTTCTGCCTGGAATCATGATGGTCCCCTCCAAAGAGAGTCGGGGTGGCTGGGAGAGGGTTACCAGGGCCGTCACGGAGCACTACGAAGGGGCGGTGCACTCTCTGGAAGTCGATAAAGATGGCACCTACGTCGCTGACGGGGTCGTGACCCATAACTCCATCTACGGATGGCGTGGTGCCAACCCCGACGGCATGATGGACTTCAACGCCCGACCCGGGGTCGAGCTCGTGAAGCTCGAGGAGAACTACCGGTGCACGTCCTCCATCCTCGACTGTGCCAACGCCGTCATCGCCAACAACGGGAAGCGACTGGGCAAGACTCTCCGGGCCAACAAGGAAGGCGACCTCGTTCGTGTCTCCTTGTTCTCCGATGACCGGGCAGAAGCCAACGCCGTCGCCAAGAGCATCAAGCCGGCATGGGGGGACCACGCTATCTTGTACCGGACCCACGCGCAATCTCGACCATTGGAGGAGGCCCTGCGTTTGCACGGAATCCCCTACGTGATCGTGGGCGGTCTTCGGTTCTACGACCGGTCCGAGATCAAGGACGTGCTTGCCTACTTCCGTCTCGCCATCAACCCCAAGGCCGACATGGACTTGCTGCGGGTGGCGAACGTCCCTGCTCGAGGGATGGGACCGAAGAAGATGGGTGCGCTCAAGACCTTCTCGGCGCAGAAGGGCCTGTGCATGTTCGACGCGCTCAAGGAGGTCAACGACGATAAGGCTGACAACCTTCGTCAGGTCTTGCTCAACCTCGCCAAGGCCAAGCACAGCGCTTTCACGCTGTTGGACTTCTTCGACTCGGTCATGGGCATCACTGGCTACCGTGCGTCGCTCGAGAAGACCGTCCATAAGAGCAAGAGCATGGTGCAGCGGGAGAAGGCTCAGCAGAAACTCGACAATGTGAACGAGCTCGCCAACGATCTCACTGAGTATACGGCCCGACATCCTGGTGCGACGGTCGAGGACTACATGGAGCACGTCGCTCTCGTCTCGAGCTTCGACAAGGAGTCGGGGCCGGCGGTGAGCCTGATGACCATCCATGCGTCGAAGGGCCTCGAGTTCCCCCACATCCACCTCGTCGGTTTCGAGGAGAAGATCCTTCCCCATTTCAACAGCATGAAGGAAGAGGAGAAGGGCAAGATGAAGGAGATCGAGGAAGAGCGGCGCCTGACCTACGTGGCGATTACGAGGGCGAAAGACCAGCTCGACATCACGATGGCGAGGATTCGATCGAAGGCGGGGCGACCCGAGCGTGCGTTGCCTTCCCGGTTCCTGGCCGAACTTCCCAAGGGACGCTACAGGACGCTCGGTTTCTAGGAAGGACCCATGACCAAAACACTCCCTGCTCTCGTTCTACTTTTCGCCTGTAGCTGCTGCGAAGCAGTGGAGAGGGATCACCATCTTCGATGCACGGACGATGACGGCAACGTCGTGATCGATACACACGATCTAAGGAGCGCTCCGATGCAGAACGAAACCGCGTGGCGCTGGAAGAACGCAGACGGTTCGGAGTACACCGAGATCAGCGTGCCGCCCCACAAGTGCGTGTACGAGGCCAAGCTGATGACCTTCAGCGAAGCTCCCGAGGCTCCCCCTACGTGGGGTGAGGACTAGGGGAGCACTTCGTCACGGCCGAGGTTGTGCACGACCTCGAGCTTGGGGCTCCGGTACATCACGTCCGTCCGCAAGGTGTAGCGGACGCCTGAGATGAGCGGTGCGGCTCCGTGGAGGATGTAGTGCGGGAACACGATCGCAGTACCGGCCTTGGGTTTGAACTTCTCCACGCCGCCGATGAGCGCCTCACCGCCCTCGTACTCGTCGGTCAGGTAAACCAGCACCGTGTAGAAGCTGATCATGTCGTCCATGATGTACGGCTGGTCGGCGTGCAGGGTGAACTGGTCACCGGGGTTACCGTAGCGGTAGACGTGAAAGCGGGGGTTGCAGCCGACGGGTTGGAAGTCAGGTTCGGAGTGGAGCTCGACGAGCTCTTGCACCCGTTCGAAGTACCTGGCCGCTCGAACAGACTGCCCCATCATCGTGATCCGGTCGTTGTTGCGGAACCGGTCGTCTACGCGAAGAGTCTTCTGGAACCCATGGAAGAACTCCACGACTTGCTCGCACCCTTCTGGGGTGATGAAGTCTTCGATGACGAACACGTCCGTCACGTTCTGGCTCGGGTAGAACCCCTCGACGTTGATCTTGCGGACGCTCGGCATCTCATGGCTTCTACTCCACCGAACGCGGTACAGTGGCTTTGTGGGTAGGGATCAGTCAGATTCCGGGGCTCTGGAGGCTCTGAAGCGCGATCGGCAGGCGTTTCTGCTCTCTATCGCGCTACATGGCCTGATCCTCCAGTGGTTGACCTTGTGGCTGGGGTAGAAGCTGTGTGAGCGACAAGCGAGCTGACAAGAAGAAGCGCAAGGGAGCTTGGGAAGAGATCGATCGCTTCCAGGACCCCGACAGCAAGGTCACGCTGATCTTGTCGGAGCGCATCCGTGGAAAGCACGGGTTCTCTATCCAACTGTGTGTCGAGGATGACCTCGGCATCAACAAGCACATCCAGATGCCGCCTCCGGGAGCGAAGCACGAGCTCAAGCACATCGTGTACTCGCTGGTCGAAGCGGCACAAGAAGCGATCGACAAGCGCAAGAAGAAAGAGGGTCTGTGATGAAGGCTCGAGCTGACTTCTACGTGGGAACCCGGTCGAACTTCCGGGTGTAGAATTTTCCGAAGGAACGTACACAGGGTAAGGAGAAAGCAGATGAGGATCTTTCTAGTTCGACACGGGATGAGCCGAGCCAACGCTGACTGGTCGGAGAACCGCCGGGTTGCTGACCACGCCATCGAGCTCACGGAGAAGGGCAAGGAGCAGGCACAAGAAGCCGGTAAGGCGCTCGCCAAGTACTTCGGAGAGAAGCTCGTCAAGTACGAGAGCGATGGCATCTTGGCGCCCACTCGCGTCGTCATCCCTCGTATCCGAATCTGGAACAGCCCGTACATGCGAACGCGCCAGACCCGGGACCACCTCGTGCAGACGTGTGTGCTTCGGGATTTGTCGAAGCTCTCCAAAGATTCCGGCAGCGGGATGCACTGGTTCCGCGAGGGCGGTGATGCGCTCTGGAAACACCTTCATCCCGACGACAACGACGTGAGCCGGCTGGCTCGCCCCAAAGCCGGGGATTCGTGGTTCGTGGATCAGCGAGAGCACTTCCTTCTTCACGAGCAACAGTTCGGCATCTTCGACGGCCTGTCCGATGAACAGCGTCGTGACCAGTACCCGGCCGAGACCGAGCACTACGAGAAGTGCAAGAAGTTCGAGGGCAAGGTCTGGGCCAAGCTCCCGATGGGCGAGTCTCGGATCGACGTGGCTCGACGGATGCACCAAGCGTCCGGGTCGTTCAAGCGCGACCAGGAGAAGCATGGCATCGAGAACATCGTGATCGTCGGCCATGGGACGACCAACCGGTGTTTCGCCTTCTCCTGGCTGCATCTGCCCTTCGAGTGGCTCGAAAAGGAACCGAACCCGAAGAACTGCTCCATTCGCCTCCTCGAGAACGGCGAGGACAAGGGCTACATTTTCAAGGGGTTCGACAACCCCCCGGGCTACAAACACCAGTCCAACAAGGAGGCCGAGGAGTAGGTGTTGCCTCCTCGGCTGACCGACAGAGAGAAGAGACGCCTGCACGACATCGTGCGGGCGTCTCTTTTGACTCGGCCTTCACACCCCACGAAGATCGAGCTCGTGGAAGCCTCCGTTGAGGTCGAGTTTCGTGACGGAAACGTCGCCCGGGTCGAGGGCCGCGCGTGGAGGTAGTCGTCCTATAGCTCCTCGTGGTTGTGGCGGTTCGTCGGTACAAGGTGAAATACGCCATCACCGCCGGAGGGAAATACAGGACGCAGACACGCGAGTTCAGCTCGCTACGCTCTGCCGGAAACTTCGTGCGCGATTTTCCGGACGACCACGAATTCGTCGAGATCCGGGCGATGGACATCGGCCCCTTAGACGAACAGGAGAAGGGTGCTTTCGCGTTCTTCACGGACGGCAAAGTCGTGCTCTCGTAGGCGGTCGAAAAAAGTTGAAGAAAGACTCTTGACTTCGCGTCTGTACTCACCTAAACCGACCAAAGAGAGTTCCTCATGGACACCGCCATCAACATCGCACGCAGCCTCGACGCGGCCACCTCTGGTGACCTGCGACGGCTTGCCCTGCGTCTGCCCCGTCTACCGTGGCAGCCCGGTGTCCTACGTCCGTAAATCAAACGGACCACATACCAGGACATCGGGCGAGGGCGGTACCAGAGGGCATCGCCCTCGGTCGTTTAAGCCCCAAACACTCTACTCGGGGAGTAGCTCAGCCTGGCTAGAGCATCCGCTTTGGGAGCGGAGGGTCGCAAGTTCGAATCTTGTCTCCCCGACCAACAGGATAGGTACGTCTTCAGATCAACTTTTCACGAAACACGCTCGAGTAGCTCAGGGGACAGAGCGGTCGGCTACGGACCGACAGGTCGAGGGTTCGAATCCTTCCTCGAGTGCCATGCAACACATCCTCCGTAGCTCAGTGGTAGAGCACCGAGCGGTCCTCGGAGGCCGGGGGTTCGAATCCCTCCGGAGGGTGTGTCGCAGTTTGTTCTCGTAGCTCAGGGGAAAGAGCATGTGGTTCCGAACCACAGGGTCGGGGGTTCGAATCCCTCCGGGAACACCATCACCAACATCAACTTGTTCTCGTAGCTCAGGGGAAAGAGCGTTCGGTTGCGAACCGAGAGGTCGGAGGTTCGATTCCTCCCGGGAACACCAAGGAGCGAAAGCCGGCCCAACTAGGCTTGACCGTTTGGAGAGACAAACACTTTCGGGATGTAGCGCAGTCTGGCTAGCGCGCGCCGTTCGGGTCGGCGAGGTCGGAGGTTCGAATCCTCTCATCCCGACTTTCAACCCAAACATCTAGGAGAACAACCTCACAACATCAACCCAAAACCATCGGGGTACGGACTCAAGGCGGGTCGCCAGTCTGGGGGACTGGACATCAGGTGGGTTCGATTCCCACTACCCCGACCATTTGAACCCTATAAACTTGTGCGCTAGTCTGAACCCAAGAAGGTTCAGATGCCCGCGCCTAAACATGAACTTAAACGCGAAGCCATTCGGCTTCGAAAAGAGGAACGGCTTTCGTACAAAGAGATCCAAGAACAACTCGGTGTCAGTAAAGGATCGCTCAGCGCATGGCTTCGGGATATCCCGCTCACGGAAAAAGAGCAGGTAGCTAGCCGGCGTCGAACTCGATCAGACAAAGGGGTGCGGAGGAAAGCACGAGGTGAACTGTCGAAGTTTGCCAGGATGGTGCAGGGACAGCGCCTCTCCTCGGATCGCAAAATGCGGATCTCCGAGGCGGCAGTTCTTTTCCGGCTTGCGCTTCTGAATTTCCGATCCTTTCGTTCCACCTCTGACAATGATCGCGTTGACTACGTGGTCCTCATCGGAAAAAAACGCTGGACCATCCAGGTGAAATGGTGTCGAAATCTCAAGACGGGTCTTCCCGTCATCCCTCTTCTCAGGTCCACAGGCGAAGCAAGAGGCAAAACTCGTTACAAGCCAGGGGAATTTGATTTCATTGTTGGATATGACCTACACACAGACACTTGTTACGTTTTCTCGGAACCCGAAACCCAAAAGTACGACGCCTGTATCACTGTAACCGAAGAGGCTGCGGAGGCGTGGGACAAACTTCTCTAAAACAAACTCTAGCTCGGGTGGTGGAATCGGTAGACACGTACCGCTAAGGACGGTATGCCCCTGTGGTGTGAGGGTTCAAGTCCCTCCCCGAGTACCAGAAACAAAAAACAACAACACAGGCTCGAGTGGCGGAATTAGGCAGACGCGCACGGTTCAGATCCGTGTGGGAGAAATCCCGTGGAGGTTCGACCCCTCTCTCGAGCACCAACCCTTACAACATGCGGGCGTGGGCAAGCTGGTAAAGCCGCCTCGTTGAGGTCGAGGAGATTTTGGGGGTTCGAATCCCCCCGTCCGTACCATCACAGAAGCTGAGTAGATAAGACGATCGCGGGGTCCTTCGGGTACCTCGAGGAAAGTCCGGGCCCCACAGAGCAAGGGTGCTTGGGAAATCCAAGACGGGGCGACCCGCTGGAAAGTGCAGCAGAGAGCAGACCGCCGATGGCCTTCGGGCACAGGTAAGGGTGAAAGGGTGAGGTAAGAGCTCACCGGGCCGCTGGTGACAGGGGTCGCAAGGTAAACCCCACTCGGAGCAAGACGAACAGAGGCGTTACGGGCTGCTCGCCCAGTCTCGGGTAGTCGCACAGATGAATGATCGCCGCCTGGTCAGGGAGACCGATCCAGGAACAGAACCCGGCTTACCAGTCTACTCAGGAGATGTGATCTCCTCTAAGGAACAGACCCATGACCCCCACGTACATACCCAACTTCGTCGAGCTCCCCAAGGGCGCTCTCGAGTCCGTGACGTGGGAAGACCGGGTCAACGCCAGGCGTGAGTGTTTCATGTCGGCCGAACCCAGAGCCTATGTCTACGGCTCTGGGAGAGGCGTTCGGACCTACACCTCGACACCCATGCTCGAGTGGGTCGCCGACATCATGACCAAGATGCCGGGCAACCCGAACGTCTGTTTCCTCAACAGGTACGAGGGCGAACGGAACGCGCTCGGTTGGCACTCCGATGATTCTCCCGACACGGCGAGCTCGGACCCGATCTCAGTCGTGTCCTTCGGTGAACCCAGAGAGATCTGGTGGAGGAAACGGGGAGACACAGGCATCGTTCCGGAGAGCAACCGGAAGTTGCTCGAGCCCGGATCACTCTTCGTGATGCCGCCTGGGTTCCAGGAGGAGTACGAACACAGGATCCCCAAGGGGTCCAGGAAGATGGGAGCGCGCACCTCCCTGACCTACCGGAGGATGCTCGACAAGTCGCTCATCCTCTGATCTCGACCGTTCCGGCGGTCTCTGCCTCGGTGGGCAAATTGGTAAAGTCGCTCGGCTCAGGCCCGAGAGTTCTGCGGGTTCGAATCCCGCCCGGGGTACCAAGTGGGTATAAAGCAGGATGGAGGGAGAAACCCGCACCTGCAAGGTCTGTGGCGAGACCAAACCGATCACGGAATTTCGCGTTCGTGGCAAAGGGAAATACTTCTATCGTCTGCGCACCTGCGACTCTTGCCACAAGGCGAAGGAGCGAGAACGGCGGCAGAAGTACCTCGCTGACAACCGTGAAGATCACAAGCGTCGGGCTCGACTCGACAAGCAGATCCGGTACGAAGAAGATCCCGAGTTTCGTGAAAAAGCGAAAGCCAGTTCACGAGCGTACTATGAGAAGAACCGCGAGAAGATCCTCGCGCGGAAGAAGCAGAAACGGGCAGAAGCCAAGGCCAAAGCTGAGGTGTAAAGTCTTCGAAGACTTCGTACAGGAGAAAGCATGTTCACGATCCATCAAGTTCGACTCGGCCTCGCAACCAACTCGAGCTCCATGCACAGCCTCATCATCCTTCCCGGTGGTGCCGAGGACAGCGAAGCGAACGGCGCGTATGGGTGGGACTTCTTCACGTGCGCTTCCAAGGAAGCAAAGCTCCAGTACGCTGCTATCCAGCTCCGCGACACGATGACGCAGGTGGCCGGCTCGGAGGTGGCTCAAGTCGTCGCTGAGTCTTGGACGGGCACGAAGCTCGGGGCCCCCGATTCGAACGGATGGTTCGATGAGTACGTGGACCACCAGAGCAGGTGGACCCTTCCTTTGGATTGGGACGGCAAGAGCGTGGACAAGGAGTTCTTCGACGACCTCAAGGCGTTCCTCGAGCGCGAGGATGTCGCCATCCTGGGCGGTAACGACAACACCGAAGAGTCTCACCCCCTCGACACCGAGGGCACCAGCTTTCAGCTTCGGGTACCTCTCGAGTCGGACTCGAAGAACCTTGTGTGTCGCAAGGACGACGGCTACTGGACGATCTTCAACCGGGAGACGGGGACGAAGATCCGCATGTCGTTCCACGCTGGGGGAGAGCACGTCGAGCCCACGAAGGCGAAGACGCCCGAGCTCGTGGACGTGAAGATCACGGATTTCTGCCCCTACAACTGCGAGTTCTGCTACCAGGACTCGACCATGAAGGGTGAGCACGCGGACGCGAACTACCTGTCCGAACTCGCTAGGACCTTCAGGGAGTTGCGCGTGTTCGAGGTCGCCATCGGTGGTGGGGAGCCGACCCTACACCCAAAGTTCGTGGAGATTCTCCGGAGCTTCCGGAACTGTGGCATCGTTCCCAACTTCACGACCAAGAACCTGACGTGGATCAACGACCATGGTCAGCGTGATGACATCCTCAAGTACGCGGGTGCCTTCGCATACTCGATCGAGTCGGCGAAGGACATCACGAAGCTCGCGGCTCTTCGGGACACGTACCACATCCCGAACCACAAGCTGAACTGCCAGTACGTGATGGGTACGGCTCGTTCGTACGAGTTCGAGCAGATCCTGACCACGGCAGCGGAGCGTCGCATCCGGGTCACGCTACTGGGCTACAAGACCAACGGTCGTGGCGACCAGTTTGAGCCCAAGGACTACTCCGACTGGGCTGAGGTCTTCAAGAAGGTTCATGACGCGCAACGGTGGGGCCTCAAGGTCGGGATCGACACCGCGCTTGCGGCCGAGTACCAGGGTCAGCTCGCTGACCTGGGAGTCCCCAAGTGGTGCTACGAGATCAAGGAGGGCAAGTTCTCCATGTACATCGACGCGGTGGCCAAGAAGAGCGCCAAGTCTTCGTACGGGCCTTCCTTGACCATGCGTCCGCTCAAGGGTCACCGTGCGTATAGCGACGACCTGATGAACGAGATCACCCAGCACTTCGCTGCGTACTGATCGTGAGAACATTTGAGCCATGAGAGTCCTGATCTCCCGCGACTGTTCCTTCTTTCTTTCTCGAGAAGCTCTTCTTCGAGCTCGAGAACTTGGTGCGGAGTGGGCTTCCAAGAAGCACATGCCTCTCGTGGATGAGCCTGAGCACTACGCCTACGGCTACAGCCTCTCGAGTGACGTGCCTCGTCACGATCCTGTGTTGCTTCAGGTCTTCGACGAGCTCGGTTCGGAGCGCATGACCGGCCCCGATCTCGACGGGATCGACGTGGTTTCGGTTCCCGATGACGTGGCGTACTTCATCGGGAGCTACGTCGCGGAGTGGGTCGCGGAAGCTCACCGAACGTGGTCCGAGCAAGGGGAGCACAGCGGCGGCTACCCCATCTTCACCAAGGACTCCAAGTTTTCCCCTCGACAGACTTGACGCCGGGTTTGAGCTCGGTTATGACACTTGGGTCGCAATGGTGCGGCCCAACGAACAACCCCGACTCAGGAAAGGAGACAAGCAAATGAACGCGACGTATCGAGATTATTTGCCGCTCCGTGGGTCGTGCGGGTCGTTTGTAGGCTGAACCATAGCCAGAACACCGCTAGGCACGACGTACGGAGCGATCCCGCATCGTTTCCCGGTCGAGGTCTGAGCGGTCAGACTGCGTGGCTGTAACCCACGTACCTTGGGGGTTCGAATCCCTCCGGCCGGACTGGCGCATCGTTGCGCCTCATGGGTCGGTGCCCGAGTGGTTAAAGGGAGCGGACTGTAAATCCGCCGCGTCCGCGCTACGAAGGTTCGAATCCTTCCCGGCCCACCAAGAGAAGGGAGAAGGTCATGGCAGACATCATCGGTTGGAGATCACGGAGGCATCTTTATCCAAGTCGTTGAGTGGGCTCGAGAGGGCTCCCACGAGGATGAGGTCCAAGCCTTCATCGACAAGCACACGAAGCGGCTCGAGCACCTGGCCCAGTCCAACCCGGACATCAGGCACCAGCTCAAGAAGGACCGCAAAGCAGCGCGGAAGCGCAGACAAGATTCAGGCTGACAGCCCGGAACAGACGGGCAGAAAGAAGAGACGCAACAGTCCAATGTACGAGAAGCAGCACTTGAATGTCGGAACCATCGGTCACGTGGACCACGGGAAGACGACCCTGACGGCAGCGATCACGAAGGTGGCGGCAGAGCTCTTCGGGGGCAACGCCAAGGCTTTCGATGAGATCGACAACGCCAAGGAGGAGAAGGAGCGTGGCATCACGATCTCCGCTTCCCACGTCGAGTACGAGTCCGAGCAGCGCCACTACGCGCACATCGACTGCCCCGGCCACGCCGATTACATCAAGAACATGATCACGGGCGCCTCCCAGATGGACGGGGCGATCCTTCTGGTCGATGGCAGCCAAGGCCCTCAGCACCAGACCCGCGAGCACATCCTGCTCGCCCGTCAGGTCAACGTGAGCCAGATGGTCGTGTTCATCAACAAGGTTGACATCGCCGATGAGGAGATGCTCGAGCTTGTGGAGATGGAGGTCGGTGAGATGCTGGAGTCCCAGGGTTTCACGGACACGCCGATGATCAAGGGTTCCGCGCTCAAGGCTCTCGAGGGTGAGGACATCGAGTGCATCAAGGAGCTCCTGTCCGCCATGGACAGCCACCTCAAGGTCCCCACGCGGGACGAGGCGGGTGACTTCCTGATGCCCATCGAGGGCGTGTGCACCATTCCGGGTCGCGGTACGGTCGTCACCGGTCGTGTCGAGCGAGGAAGCATCGCCACCGGCACCGAGGTGCAGGTCATCGGTCGTACCAACGGCAAGCCCATCACGGCGGTTGTGACCGGCATCCAGGCGTTCCACAAGGACATCCCCGCAGCCAAGGCTGGGCTCAACGTCGGGCTTCTCCTGCGCGGTGTGGAGCGTGATGCGGTCCAGCGTGGTCAGGTGGCCATCAAGCCGGACTCCATCAAGCCGCACAAGGTCGGCAAGGCGGAGATCTTCACCCTGTCCGCCAAGGAGGGCGGTCGTCACACCGGTTTCGGCACCGGCTACCAGCCCCAGTTCTTCTTCGGCGCGTCGGACGTGACCGCCATGATCGACGTGGGCGAGGCCGGCAACGTGACCCCCGGTGACCGTGCCGAGATCACCTTCAACCTCCAAAAGCCCGTAGCGTGCGAGCCGGGGATGCGGTTCGCCATCCGAGAGGGCGGGAAGACCGTTGGAGCCGGCGTCGTCCTGGAGGTCAACGCCTGAAACCCTAAGCCCGGTGGGAGCCTGAACCCACCGGGCTTTTTCGTGAGAGGAACGAGATGATGGACGCGAACAAACTCAAAGTGCTGCGAGAGATCAACTACGCGATCCATCCCTCGTGCGAGACCTGCAAGAACTCCGACCTGTCCAAGGATGGCTGGGGCTATTGCAACGTGCACACGTATCAACATCGCAAACACAGCGAGGACACGAGTCGCCTGAGCATCCACCGCTCGGGCTCTTGTAATTTGTGGGAGCCGGACGAGAACAAGATTGCTATCTTGGGGCTTCACGCCTTCCGGGAGTTCATCCCAGATAAGGAGAGTCACTGATGGGATGCTTGTTGCCGGTACTGCTGATCCAGCTTGATCTGAATCAGGAGCTCCTGGATTTTCGGGGTCAACTTCTCGTTGGTGGCCTTGAGGGTGTTGAGGTAGTTCAGCCTGAACTTGCGCCGGTAGACGAGGTCGTAAAGCTCGTCGAAGACGGCTGCGATCTCGGGTTCGACCGTGTCGGACTGGGTCTGCTGCTGGGTTCGGTACTCCGCGTGCACCGCTCTCTGAGCTGCGTCCCAATCACCGTCTCCAAGGAAGGAGATGAGGCGTCGGGTGGTGTCAGTCGGGTCTTGGACAAGCCGGTCGTAAGCCATGAGCCCCATCTTGTTTCGGTACTTCGGGAGGAGCCGGAGAAGAGCGTAGTTGTCGATCCACCAGCGGTACGCGGGGGGTAAACGAAGCGGGGGCGTGTAGTTCGGGTCCTCGAGAGTCCGAGCTTCGTCTTCGAGCATGTACAGGCGCCAGGCGGAAGCCTCCACCTCTTGCCATCGACGGACGCACCCGATGATGAAGTCGATGAACTTCGGGTTCGTCTGGAGAAGCCCCGGGACGAATACCTTCACCGCGTGTCGTCGCACTTCTTCGGGACGAAGATACGTTCCGGTTTCCGGGTTCGGATTGGTCCCTTTGTGAATCCCGTCCCTCAAGATCGATTCGTAAAAACCACCCGGGTTGGCGCTTCGCAAGGTCGACCTCCAGTTTCGTGGAAACTGGCTTCCGATCACCGAGTACCCGGCAGCTTCAAGAACCTGCATGACGGCCGAGGTGCCGGAACGCTTTGTACCCGTCACGATGATCATCGTTCCACACCCTACCGAACTTAGACGAGGCTCCCCTTCTGGAAGTCTTGGTCCGGGCTTGACAGGGCTCCTGGCTTCTTCTACAACTTCTCTCGGCCGAGAGGTCCCGACTCATGTTGGCAAACCCTGCAAACACATCTTCTGAACCTGGAAAGCCTTCGGTTTTCCAAACAGAGAAGTTTTAGCGTCTGACGGGTCCTGACTCCCGCCAGACGCGGCAAGGGAGTCAGACATGAGCAACAACAACATCATCGGTGTCCGCCATGCCTAGGGGTATGCGGGTCTCAATGCGGCAGGAGCAAGAGCGCCTCCGTGAAGAAGCCCTCCAGGAAGCTTTCCGTCGTGGGAAGGTCTCGGAGCCTCGGTTCTCAGCCGTCTTCGCTCTGACGGCTTTCGCACCGCTCCGGAAGCGGTGTCGGAAGGTGGCGGACTCTCCCCAGGCGTGGACGGTCCTGCACCGTCTCCTGCGCTTCCGGGGGCAGTGGGTTAACGACGTGTCGTCGTGGAAGCCCAAGGGCAAATCCGTCACCACGCTCCTCAAGAGCCTGATCCGGCACCTGATCTGCAAGTACCCGATGCCCTCCTTCTGGTACGAGGTCTGGTTTCGGGGGACCGAGCGGATGTATCGGCATCGAAACGGTGCTCTCGATGGCGCACCCATCGATGACGGTGCCTTTTCGTTCTGCGACATGTTCGTGAAGCTTGCTCAGGGTCACGGCATGTACAAGCTCGTGAAAAAGGGCGGCTTCCCCGTCGCGCTGACCAAGAAGCAGTGCCACGCCTTCATGCAACAGAAGAAGGTCAACAACGTGGTGCACGCGACCCGTTGGACCGTGGTGCGCAGCTTTGGTGGGGAGCGTTCCCTGGCCAAGGCCCTGTGCGACACCCGATGGGGTGAAGGCTTCGGAGCTCGAGAAACCGAAGTGTTTCGAGGCACCGTGATCCAATGGTTCTGTGCGCAGGGCATGTTGGACATGTCCCAGTTGGGGCCGCTGATCGACTACATCGAGTTTTGTCGCGAGAACGTGCCCGAGTGGGCCATCACCGGCCGCACCGTTGTCTCCTTGATGCGAGACATGGAGCAGTGGCACGCCGATCTTGTGGCCGACCGTCAGGCTCAACGTCGGGCCTCCTGGGATGCTCGCCGAAAGCCACCGCCCGAGAAGTTCGAGAGCTGCGGCATCGGCGACTGGAAACACCACCTCAAGCGCAAGGACAGCCAGACCGGCAAGCAGGTTCAGGAGTTCCACACCATTCAGGAGCTCCTCACCTACAAGGGTCTCCACGAGGAGGGTCGAGAGCTGCGACACTGTGTCACGAGCTATGCCTGGAACATCGGGCGTGGAGCTACTTCGATCTGGTCCTACTCGATGAACGGCGACAAGATCCTGACCATCGAGCTGGCGAACTCCACGAAGACCATCCGCCAGGTCCGTGGCTACCGGAACCGGATGCCTACCTCGGGCGAGATGAACTACGTGCAGCGCTGGGCAAGCGAGAACGCCCTCCTCATCGCTCCGAGTGCCGTCCGAAGGGGCTGGTGACCCCTAGGAGCTGGTGACCCTAGGAGCCCAGGAGAGCCTCGTAGGCTTCCTGTTCGGCCCTGGCGATGGCTCGACCCATCTCAGGGCCTTTCTTCATCCCGCGTTCTGCGAGGTCCTTGCCGGTGAGAGCCGGCGGGGATTCCGCGAAGTTCACGAACGCTTTCACCTGATCTAGCGCGGGCCTGCCCAGAGCTCGAGCTGCGGCCACCACTGCCGGTGAGTTGAGCTTGAGCTTCTTGTAGATCTTCTTGAGGTCGTAGGCCGACTCAGGCTCGAGACCGCGCATCTTGAGCATGAAGAGCACCTTTTGGATCTCGTCCTTGGTGTACTTCATCTCTCGCAGGACCCGCTCGATGTCCTTGGACTTGTTGTCTCGCAGAAGGCTAGCCATCTGGAGGATTGGGTCCGGCGTGTCGAGGTAGGTCTTACCGACTTTGAGACCCGGGAAGACCTGGTCGAAGAGCTCGAGCTCCTGCATCGTCTTGAGGTAGTGCTTGGGGTCCTTGGCGGACGCGATGCCACGCACGAACTCATCTCGGATGCGCTCGGGCGAAACCTCGTGCAGGTCTGGATCATCCTTGATCGCTTTGCTCGTCTCGGCATCGATCTCAGCACCGAGCCGACCCGCGAACCGAACGACCCGAAGGATGCGCAGCTTGTCCTCCCGGAATCGGTCCTTGGGACGACCCACGGTCTTGATGATGCCCTCCTGGGCGTCCTTGATACCGCCGACGTAGTCCACGATCTCCTGCGTGTCCATGTCGTAGAACAAGGCGTTGATGGTCAGGTCGCGGCGAGACACATCCTCGTCGATGGTCGTGAACTTGACCTCGTCGGGGCGACGACCTTCACCAATGTCCTGGCGGAACGTGGCGATCTCGTACTCTTCGCCTTCAGGGTCTCGAACACGCACGACGCCGAACTGCTCACCGGTGAGGTCGAGCTTGTCCTTGAACCGTTTGTCCTTCGAGAGAATGTCGATGATGCGCTCGGGCGGCGCTTCTGTTGCGAGGTCGAAGTCTTTGGGCTTCTTGCCGAGGACGTGATCTCGCACGGAGCCGCCGACCAGGTAGAGCTGGTGCCCCGCATCCTGCATGAGATCGTGGATGGCGTGCGCTCCCTTGGGTACGTCAATCTTGGACTTCACACGGATGGGAGTTCGACGTGTCCCCTTGCGGGCTTGATCTGCGAGCTCCTTCCGCCACTGACGGTACTCCTGTAGCGTCTGGGCCCGGAAACGATTGTCCGTCTTCATGAGCGTGAAGACCTCGACCTTGGGGTGAGTTTCTCGAGAGTCCGGGTTGGTGTTCGGCACCCTCGTTTGCCCTCCTTGGGCCCCGAACTTCTGCTCGAGGAACTTGAGCCAGAGCTCAGGCATTTTCTTCTTGGAAGGCATCTCTACGTAGGCTTTCGGATAGGCGCACTAGCGGCGTGGGTAAGGTTCAACGGTGACTCGGTTTTGCCGAAAACGCCAGAGAGCGGCGGGTGAATTTGACGAACTCGGGAGTGGCCGTCAATGCGCAAAGTAGAACGACCCGGAGATCAAAATCGGATTGGTGTCAGGATGCCGCCTGGCTGGTCCTCGGAGGACGCCGGGATCCCCGACATGACCGTGCCGACACCAGCCGAGCTCGAAGCCGGGTACGAGGGAGATCTCTGGGTCGCAACCCGGACGAACCAGCGGCTCGAGGTCCGGTGGCGGGGGGATCATGGCAAGTACCTGTGTCGTGTCTACCTGGATGCGGCGGCGGACGATGAAGCACCCACTGAAGCGCGTACCTTCGACTACCCGCACGAAGTCATCAACTGGCTTGGCTTGTGGTTCCAGAACATCGGGCCTTTTACGGCCGAGAGCTAGTTTTACGAGTCTGATGGGGGCTCACGCCGTCGAAGCTCTTCGATCACCAGGCGCTCGAGAACGCGCCACTCCTCATCTACAGTTGCAGCACGTAGCTTCGCAACACGAGGATGGATCTTCAGCTCATCCACCATATCGAGCAACCACATCTGGTGCTCGTAAGTCATCCTCCCATGCAAAGTGCTGCCCTTCCCCCAACCAAGGGATCTCTAAAGGAGCAGTAGGGAGGGCCTTCATTGACCTACCCGTAGCCGTCTTTAGCCCAGCCCGAACCTTTGAGCTGGAAGTTGGAAACACCGAGCGTTCGCTCGAGCGTGCCTTTGGCCTTGCAGTGGGGACACACTTCCGGAGCGGGATCGTCGAATTTTTGGATTTCTTCGATCTCGGCCTTGCACTGCCGGCAGCGGTAGGTATAAATGGGCATCGCGATGACACTCTACCGGGCATACGACAGCCGATTGCGCCACTCCTTACGTTAGGAGCGAGACGCTTTCGCGCGCACGTAGCCCTGGTGGTGGAACTGGTAGACACGGCCGACTTAAGATCGGCTGCTTCGGCGTAGAGGTTCAAACCCTCTCCAGGGCACCTTGTTTTCGAAGACGTTTCCGGACAGCGTTGTCGGAAACGCCCAGTGCTCTTCCAGTTTCAGAAAAGGAGGTCTCTTTCACCATCTTCAGCAACTTCTTCGTCGAAGGCCACACGATCTTGGGCTTGGCCCTCTTGGCTGCCGCACACTTGCGACATTTCAGGCCCTTCGCCGACACCGGGCGTCCACACGGACATTCGAAAACTTGGCGTTCCCGTCGTTTCTTCTTTTTTGCGCGGCCACAGTAGGTGGGCGTCTGGGAGTGGCAGTTGGGGCAAAGAAGACGCAGGTTCTCGATCCGATTGTCGGTGTTATCCCCGTTGATGTGGTCCAGGTGAAGAGAAAGCGGCTTGCCGCGCCACTCGGACAGGTTGCACTCGAAACACTGGTACTCCAGGAGTCCTTCCTTGAGGAGTCTTCGTTTCAGGTTCCCGGTGCTGTAGGTACTGTCTTTGACCAGGATCTCGTCAAGCGGTCGTTTCGGGCTGCGGGTATGGGTGGTCCCACGGGCGTGCGACTGGCCAAGCATGTGGGAGGTATCCAACCCAAGGCGCTTGATGTGTACCTTGAGGGTCTTGTAGCTTCCTCCACGCGGAACAAGCCCCAATTCCCGACAGACCCCAGCGATGCTAGTGTTGTCGCGGATAGCTCGCTTGAGCTGAGGATCGGTCCATGATCTCGAACGCATAAACGACTATACTCGAAAGTACGTGTGTCGGTTCGAGGCCGACCGTGCGTACTCCTGGGGGTGTAGGCCAATTGGTAGAGCCGCCGGCTTCAAGTTCCGGAGGTTGTGGGTTCGAATCCCTCCGCCCCTACCAACGACGGATCTAGAAGTATAATGACCGACAACGATGCCAATTCCGTCAAAACGTCGGATTCAAAAACTCTACAAGACAAAAACGGACGCGGAACTCGCTGACCTTTTCATGGTGAGTGAGGCCACGATCCGGCGCTGGCGGCGTCATCATGGGATCTTGTCGAAACCTCGAGGGCCTCGTTCTGCCATAGGGGTCACCAAGTTCTCGGACGCAAAGGTTCAGAAAGCGGTGAAAGCGAGCTACTCCGTTGCCGGTGTGCTTCGTTTCCTAGGAATGGCCGAGACAGGGTCCGGACACGCTTCGATGAAGCGTCGCATCGAACGTCTAGGGTTCGATACAAGTCATTTTGGGCGAAGGGTGTCCGTGCTCGGGGGTTCGGGGCACAAGCGTCCTTTGGACTAGATTTTGAAAAAAGGAACGACTTACCATTGGCGCCTCAAACAGAGGCTCCTTGATGAGGGTCTTCTGAAAGAAGAATGTTCTCTTTGCGGCCAGCTTCCTGTCTGGAACGGCCACCCTCTTACCTTGCAAATCGATCACATCGACGGTGATCGTCGCAACAACGAGCTCGAGAACTTACGCATCGTCTGCCCGAACTGCCACTCGCAGACCCCCACTTTTGCTTCCCGATCTCCAAAGTAGTTCGAGTCTCTCCTGAGCTATTTCGCTTCTCGCTCCCAGATCAACGTGCCGAACAAGGCATCGAAGATCGGGATTCCGACGTTGAAGTTCCACTTCGTCATCAACCGCAAGTCGTGGTGGATGGTGTGGTGGAGCTTCATCGCCTGGAAGACGCGGCTTCGTAAAAAAGGCAGCTTCATCCAGCGGTCTGGCAAATGGAACGCCAGGTGGAGAAGTTGCGCCAACGTACCGTAGAGACCCAGTACGCCACTTGCAAAAAATCCGACGGTCGTGCCCATCGTCAACGTCAACACGCCCAAGACGGTCAGTACGAACGCCATGGAGGCGAGAAGAACGGGGATACTCGGAATCACGAACGTGATCTCTCGAGGATCGTTTATCGCCATCGTGTCATGCGTGAAGTACCTGTGGTGCGCGATGGTGTGCTGCTTGAAGAACGCCTGCGTCAACTTGCGACGCCGGTGCATCGGCCATCGGTGCAGCGCGTACTCCACGAGGTTCGCAGCGAGCACGACACAAACGGCGGCGATCCAGGCGGCTAGTGGGATGGGGCCAGGCGGCAAAAGGACCAGGAGGGCGATACTCCCTCCTCCAAGTAAACCGATGGTGACCCCAAGATGGAGTGGCACGTACCAGGTTGGTACTTTGTGTCGAAGCCGTTCCAGCCGGGGGTCCCGCCTACGATGACGTTCCCCCACGAATTCAGAGTGCCACGTTTTCGTACACGTGCACGGCTTTTCACATCATTTTCGGCCGACCCAGGGAGCCCTCGGTGATCTCCACCCGACACTGTATTCGTCGGTTGCGCAGCTATGCCCGTCCATGGGTAGGAAGATGTCCGAACGAAGGCAACACCCACGCTGGGACGGCCACTTGCTGGTCGATCTCGAAGACCACAGCGGTCTCATTTTCGAGGCAGTGGGGCTCAACATCAGCACTGGTGGTCTGTGCATGATCTTCCCGGACGCACCGGCGCCAGCCCACGGCGCGGTGTACGGCGTGACGCTTCGACTTCCGAACCTGGTCGAGCCCATCGAAAACGCGGTCGAGATTCGATGGGTTGACCGGGTCCGGACGAAGCTATGCGGGGCGGCTTTCATCCGGGGCCTCCGAGCTCGAGAGGTCTACTGCCTCCAAGAGCTCCTCAGCCTGGACAAGTCCTAGACCACGATGCCCTGGAACCGCGTGACCCACCGGGAGGGCTGGAACTCCGGGATGGCGAGCGGTTCGAGCTTGTCTGCGCCTTCTTCCCAGAAGGACTTGAAGGGCAGACGCTCTCCCCCACTTCGGTAAAAGTGGAGAAGGTAGCGGAGATCGCAGGCTGAGTAGTCACACAGCCATTGGTCCATGTCACGAACACCCGCTTCATGAAAAAGCTGAAGGCTGTAGCGGCACGCATCCGTCTCGTACTTCATGAGCTTCTCGAGCCACTCCTCCGTGGGGTCCGCCTTGATCGTGTAGCCGATCTCTCGGGACTCCTCGCAGACGTTCCACTGGACCGTGTGTCCGAACAGGTGGGCGATGATGAATACTGCGCTCTCGATGTCCTCGTCGTAGTCCACGTGGATCTCCGATCCATCGAGGTCTCCCGAGAAGGGATCCGGCACATCACGGATCCGGACCGGCACGTTGTACCGGTTCTCGATGTGGGCCTCCAAGATGTTGAAGACCTCTCGCAGCCTGTCGTCACCCGGTCGGCTCATCCCTCGTCGGTCCCTTGTTGCCGCGAAGACGCAAGCTCGTGAAGGGTAGACATGATCGAGAAGGCCATGAGCTCCACCAGCAGGTCCGTGACCTTCTCGTGCTGCTCGTCCGTCAGGTCGTCCTGAATCGCCTTCATCGCGTTCACGACCGCTTCGTTCTGTGTCGAGAGCTCGTCCGAATCGATGATCCCGTCGGCCATCGAGTTGATGAAGTGATCCAGTTTCTGAACGCGCTCCTCAAGCGCCGGGGTGTTGGTTTCCTCGTCGAGCCAGTTGATTCGTGCCATGTGTCTGTGTTCCTTGCGTCATGTGCCGTCTACGGCGTGTTTGAGTGCATTGAGATGCTGTTGAATTTTGCTTCGGCCGCCGATCATTTCGATGTCTTGGCGAACGGTCGGAGGCAGGAACTCCTCGTCCGTGCACTCGATGATGGCCGCGTACTTCTGCAACAAGCGTTCCTGGCTCTGTGCCATCGGGATGAAACGCTCAACGCAGGCGTTGAGATCATCCATGTCGATGTGGTCCTCTCCCTTGACGAGCGCGTTCCTCCACGATCGCCCCAGGATGCCCTCGATGTCCGCTCCGGAGAGCTGCCCGAGCTTGTCTTCAGGAACCGCAGGTCCAAGCGGAATCTCAGTCCCGAGCTTGCGCGCGAGCACCATGAACATCTGCTCGAGTTCTTCCTTCTCGGTCGGGTAGAAGAGCGGGATGTGGACCTCGGCCCGACCCTGACGCTTGATGTCGATGGGAAGATAGTCAGGACGGGCTGTCATCAGCATCCAGAGGATCTTGCCCCGGTACTTCGTGTCGCCCATCTGTTGGGCGATCATGCCGAAGACACGGCCCGAGGTTCCCGAGTCTCCCGAGGACTTCCGGCTTCCGAGCTGAGCGTCTGCCTCGTCCACGATGACCATCACGGGGCCCATGCTCCGCAAGATCCCGAGAACGTGCTCGAGGTTGCTCTCCGTCTGTCCCACGAGGCCGCCACGGAAGTTCTTGAGCTTGACCGCTGGGATGCCCATTTCTCCGGCCGCACACTCGGCCAGAAAGCTTTTTCCGGTCCCGACAGGGCCACACAGCAGGTAGCCCATCGGGACGCTCTGGAGCCGTCCCTGAGCCAGCAGGGAGGCGTCCTCCTTGAGGCGCTTCTTGGCAGCCTCGTGACCCACCACCATGTCGAGCCCCCACTTGGGATCGAGGAACTCGAGCAGCCCACCTGCCTGACGCTCGATGAGCGTCTTTTTGAGCTCCTTGAACCGAGCCTCATCCAGGCGACGACCGCTGGCGATGGAGCCCTCCACGAGGACTCTGAGGTCCGTCAGGGACATGCCGGCAGTGAGCTCGGCGATCTGGTGTTCGCTGTAGTTAGAGAACTTGAGAACGGCTTCGTGGTCATTCCAGTCGGTGAGACTGGAGATGTATTTGAGACGCGCCCCCCAGTCGGGCATCGGGACATCGAGCGATGCGATGTGGGGGTTGTCGACCAGCCGCTCTGACATATCCCCGAGGGTGGTGTCGATGAGACAGATGGCCGTGTTCAGGCGTTTGACGTAAGGACTCGCCGCCCAGTTGAGCAGTGTGACGAGGTGCGTTGCCGCCTTGAGGCTCCGGTCGTTGCGGGAAGCCACGAACGAAGCGTGATTGATGATGAGCGCGACGGACAGGCGGTCCTTGCTTTCGGCCATCACGTTCTTTTGGATGAAACGATCGAGGACATGAAGCACGCGACTTGGGTCCTTACCGATCGGGGTCAGATCACCGATGGCCTTTGCCACTGTGGCAGCCATCGTCCTCTGTCGCTCACCGTCAGACCCCGCCGTGACTCGCAGGCCCGTCGAGAGGTCGTAGTACAGGACGATGTCCCACTGACCGAACAGGTGTTGCGCGATGAACTGGGACAGAGTCACGAAGGACTTCTTGGCCGAAACCAGATCATGCGTGTTCCCGTGCAGGATGAACGTGTTGGTGGTGCCGGAGAAGTAGAGCTCGGCAAATTCTTGAGCCCATTCTGGGTACCAATCCGGAAGCGTCTTGGGGTCTGTTCGTTCGCTGGTCATTGGGCGATGGAGAGAATGGCCGGAGTTTCGTCTTGTTCGAAATCTTCGACGCCGGGTACGAAGCTCATGTCACGCATGACGGCTTCGGTGTCGGAGACGCTTGCGGCCACAGAATCCACCTGGCTGCTGATGAAGTCGGGATCTTCATGTCCGACCGACATCTCGACGAGGGCCTGGATCTGGTCCTCGATACGGTCGAGCTCGATATCCACGAACTGAGCGTTCTCTTTTGCTTTGTCGTAGTTGTCGAGGCGAAGTTGTGCCGTGGCCAAACTGGCTGTCAGTGAGCGCAAGATCTTCTCGTTGCCTTGTGCTTTGGCGAACTTGATCTTGTCGTCGAGCTCGGAGACACGACGCTCCATGCCATCCGAATCCGTGGTTAATAGAAACTTCTGCAACGCCTGTTGAGAAGCGAGAAGCCGAAGGAACACCCAGAGCATCCGGTCAAGAGATGCGAGGTGCAGGAGGTCCGTCTCGTCTCGGTGCGTGTCGCCACGTACCTTGGCGGCGAGCCGGCTCATCTCCATGCACCGCTCGCGAAGTGACGTGAACCGCTCTTTGCGGTTGCGATCCAAATTGTCGAGTGCGATGTCCAGCTTGGATCGGGCAGGAGGTAGTTCTTTCTGCTTGTTCTCCTTGTTGTCGGCCGCCGCGATGGCTTTCTGGAACTTGGGGTTGGTCCCAAGGAACCCGAGATAGCCCACCTCTGCTGCGAGAACAATTGGCACGGCGATTCCCGGCAACGGGCTGATCACGGCTACAATCAGGGCTGCGGGAAAAGCCAACAGGTTCCAACGCCAGGTGAATGCCTTGGCGAGGTAGTGGGTCAATCCGGGTTCCTTGGGCATCTCAGTCGTCTCCGGCCCGCGTAGAGGCTTCGAGCGTCTCGATGGTGTCTCGAATGTCGAACACGTAGTCGAGGAACTCCTTGTCCTGCTGCATCTCCTTCGAGGGCCGTGTAGGAGCGGGCACCTTGATCTCGCGCAGGATGGTTCCTGGGGAGGACGACAGCAAATGGATGCGGTCGCCCAGGTAAACGGCCTCTTCGATCGAGTGCGTGATGAAGAAAACCGTGGCCTCGAGCTCGTGCCAGAGACTGACGAGGAGATCCTGCATCTTCATCCGAGTAGAGGGATCGAGTGCCCCAAAGGGCTCGTCCATCAGGATGATGCGCGGATGCAGGGCCAGGGTTCGAGCGATGGCAACACGTTGCCGCATTCCGCCCGAGAGCTCGTGCGGGTACTTCTTGGAGTCCTGCATCACGTCGAGACCGACCTTGTGAATCCATTCTCGAGCGATGTCCTCACGCTCTTTGCGAGGAACCCCACGACACTGGAGGCCGAACGCGACGTTGCTGAGTACCGTCATGTGGTCGAAGGACGTGTAGTCCTGGAAGACCATCCCACGGTCCGCAGACGGGCCCAGAACAGGCTTGCCGTTCACGAGCACTTCCCCACTGGTAGGTGGGTGCTGTGGCGTCAGACCGGCAATCATGCGCAACACAGTGGATTTCCCACAGCCCGAGGGACCGAGGATGGCCACGAACTCCCCAATGTCGGGGATGTCCTCGACCTTGAAGTTGATGTCCTTGACTGCGGTGAACGCTTTCTTGCCCTTGCCGTAGGTCTTGGTGACATCCCGGAATTCCACGAGTATCGGGAGCGGTTCGGGCTCTTTCGGAGCCTCGACTTCCTTCACCTCAATTTTGGGCTTGTCCTCAGCCTTTGGGACTTCCTCGGTCGGCTTCTTCGACTCCGGCACGTTTTTGGTGACCCTGTCGTTCTCCGGAGCCGGCTTGATTTCGGGATCAATGTGCGACTCCGTAACAGTGCCCTCGTTGAGCTTCGTGAGATCGTGCTTGGGTTCTTCTTTGGCGTCCATCACTTGATGTCCTTTCGATACGGGAACAGTCCGCGTTGGAACCAGAGAAGAGAGCGGTCGATGATGACCGCCAGGGCCGTGATCACGAACAGGATGAGGAAGATGTGCTCGGTCTGACCGCGACGTTGGCTCATGCGAAGCAGGAACCCGAGACCGGAGTCAGTGTTGATGAGCTCGGCCAGCATGATGTAGCCGAAAGCAAGCCCGAACAGGTGACGAAGCTTCGTGCAGATGTCGGGGAGTGCGAGCGGCACCAGAATCTTCGTGAAAATCTGGAACGTGCTCGCACCAAGTGTTTGACCCGTCTCGACGTACTTCTCGTTGATGCTGCCGACCGAGGCCGCCGCGTCCGAGAAGATGAAGGCGAAGGTAGCCATGAAGATGAACATGATCTTCTGGCCTTCCTCGAGACCGAACCAGACCATCGTGAGAGGCACCAGGGCCGCGATGGGGATGTTCCGGGCGAACATGACCACAGGGGCCAGGGCTGCTCCAATCGGTCTCCACGCGCCTGCTGCCATCCCCAGAGGGACGCCAATCAGGACTGCGAGCCCGAAGCCCATGAACACACGCTTGAGCGTGGCCAGGATGCTCTTGACGAGGTGACGCTCGTTGAGCAAGGAGTCCCATCCTGCCACCACCTCAGCCGGGCTCGGCAGGATGGTGGGAGCGACCATGCGCTCCTCGGGAATACCCGTCGTGGCTCGAACCCACATGAGCAGCAAGACAAGGACGAGGCTACCACCGAGCGCGAACTTCCCCCACATGGGGAGCTCTTTGCGGAGCTGGAACCATCCGAGCGACCTGGGACGGAACTTCGAGAAAAGAGCAGCCAGAGTAGGGATAGGCTCCCTGCCGTCTGGACCCGCCTCGAAGAACGCCTTCGCAGACGGCTTCATCGGCTCAGGGGCAGGAGTCTCTACCACCGGCTCCGTCGGAGCTTCTTCACTCTCGACGTTGGTGGCGGAAGCCTGAGAGGCCGAAGGGGCCGAAGCCCCCTCTTCCTTGATCTCTTCGTCGGACATCAGCCCTCGAGTGGGTAGACCTTGATCTCTACCCGGCGGTTCTTCGCCTGGTTGAAGGGATCGTTCACATCAGCCGGGCGGTCCCAACCGACGCCACTGGTGGCGAACTGGTTCGGCACCAAGTCGTAGTCAGAGACGAGCTTTTCCTTGACCGCGTTGGCGCGGTGGTCAGCAAGTTCCTTGACGGAGTTGGCCGGGATCTTGCCCTTCATGGACGAATCCGTGTGGCCCTCGATGACGATGCGAGCCGCACCGTACTGACCGGCCAGCTTGCTGATCTCTTCGACGACCTGCGCCGCGTTCGGATCGCACGGCTTGTTGTCGTTGCGAGGGTTGGTCGCGTCGATGTCCCAGGAGTTCGGACAGAAGTGGATCATGACGGTCTTCGTCAGGATTTCTTCGCTCTCAGCCTGGATAGACGAAGCGTGAGCCGGGGTGAACTTCACCTCGTACTCGTCCTGCTGGCTCGCGTACTTTTCTTCCTCCCCGAGCTTCTTGATCACGGAGAAGTCCACGATCTGCTCGAACGGGGTCTTGTGCTGGACGACGCGGATCTTGTTGTACAGGAACCACGCGGTGTCGTAGGTGCGCTCGAAGTTGGTCGGGTTGTTCTGGTTCAGGAAGAACGCACGGTTCTCCGCGTAGTTGGTCCAGTGAGCATCGGCGAGCATCGCCTTCGTCTCGGACGCGGGCATCGAGTAGCCATCGGCCATCCACGAAGCGACCTGGTCCTTCTGTTCGTCGGACTTGAGCTCCACCATGGAGTCGAAGATGCCGCGAACGATGCCTTCGATGATCTCGGGGTGGTCCTGCGCGAAGTCAGCACGGGCGTACCACACGTCAGCGATCAGCTTGTTGGCGGTAACGGTGCTGACGAGCATCCGGTTCCCGGAAGCCTCGGACAGGTTGTAGATGTCCGGAGCCCAGGACACGACACCCGCGATGGACGAATCGGCGTTGAAGGCCGCAGCAGCCTGGAAGGCGTCGGCGGTGTACTTGAACTTCACATCGGCTGGCTGGACACCAGCGTTGATCAGCGCGTTGAGCAGGAAGAACTGCGACGGACTGTTCTGAGCGAGCACGACGGTCTCACCCTTGAGGTCCGACATCGTCTTGATGCGGTCGCGGACGACGATGCCGTCACCACCGTTGGACCAGTCGATCTGCTGGAACACACGCGGCATGGCGCGGGAGTCCTTGTGCAGAGACTCGAGGAAGAGCGGGAGCATGTCCACAGTGGCCCACCCGATGTGGATGTTGCCGGCCGCGAAAGCGTCACGCATTGCCACGGGGTCATCGATCAGTACGAGCTCCACCTTGAACTTGTCGCCGTCGGGCGTCGTCCACACCTTGCCGGGCTTGAACCCTTCGTTGGCGTGAATGATGGGCGCCCATCCGGCCCACACGTTGATGGAGAACTTCACGGTCGGGACATCGCCCTCGAGCTTCTGGTAGTCAGAGACCCCCTTCACCTCGGGGAGCTTCTCGCCCGGGATGAAATTGTACTCCTTGACCGTGGTGATGGCATCACCGGTTGGAGACTCGGCGTGCTGCTTGAGCTGATCCATCTCGTCATCGGAGAGTTCCTGGACCTGCTGCTCGGCTTGAGCTTCTTCTTCGCCACTGCTCCCGAATCGCCAGAAGGCGAGCCCCAGGAGGCCGACGACGACCAATGCGATGGCGACGTAAAACGCGGGTTTGGGTTGACTGGACATGATCTAGTTGCCTTGTTCTTCGGTGAGGGATCCGAGCTGCTTCTCGACTTCGGGGGCGTCGTTGGTGGCCGGCGTCACCAAACCCATCTCGATCTCCATTTCGCGGAGAGCATCTTCAGCGAGGGACGCTTCCATGCGCTCCTCGGCTTCGATCTCAGCGATGCCACGTTCACTGAGGTCAGCAGCGACTCGAACCGCACCACGGTTCTTGTCGATCTTGCTCTGAATCACGTCTTCGATCTGGCCGAAGTCCGTGGTCACGTCGAAGTCGAAGTTCTGGCTGAGCTTGGCGATCTCGGCCTCGGCTTCGCTCATCTTGAGCTCGGCGTCGTACTGCTTGATCTTCTCCTTGAGCTCCGACAGCTTCTTGTTCGCGTGCTTGATCTTCTTGAGGTGGTTGGCGTAGGCCGCCTCGTGTTGCTGAAGCTGCTCCTGGTTCCGTTCCAGATCGGCTTGTGCCTTCTTGAGCTGGACAGCGAACTTGGAAGCAGTCTCGCGGTCGCCCACCTTGAGGTACGACTGCGCCTGAGCCTTGAGCTTGGCGACGTTGCGTTCACCCGACTTGACTTGCCGGGTGACTCGCTCGACCAAACCACGGTACTCCTCGAGCCCGACGCGACCGGATTTGAGGTCCTCGACCGCCTTGTCGTACTCGAGCTGCATCATGGCGATCGGGTCCGCCTCAAAAAACACGTTGGCGAGCTTGTTGAGCTGCGCCCTGATTGCTACGAAGAATTTCTTGAAGATCACGATGGGCCTTCCGGTGAACTGAGAAACATGGGGCGACATTCCATCCAGGGAATGTAAAACGCTCTACCCGGCTCGCGGAGCCGTTGGTCGAGCCTTATACCCTATGGGAGCTCAGGACAGCGCAGAAGCGTGATCGCCGGATCTCGTGTTTTGCCGTTGTAACGCATCTCCAAGTGGACATGAGGCCCGGTTGCTCGACCGGAACTTCCCATCGAGCCCACCTGATCCCCGCTTTTCACCTGATCCCCCTTGCTCACGCTAACTTCTTGCAGGTGGAAGAACGACAGGCGGTAGGGTCCCGACTGGACCGTGACGAAGCGTCCTTTGTACCGACTGGTCGAAACACGAACGACCTTTCCGCTCCACGGGGAGCGGATAGGTGTCCCGGCCTCGTTGGCGATGTCTATACCGTAGTGGAACCGACGCACGCGGGTGATGGGGTCCTTGCGATAACCGTAATCGGAAGTGACCCACCCTTCGGCAGGACACGCCGGCAGTAGACGCAAGAACAACAGCAGCGAAACGAGCTCCACTACACAGGGTACTCGATGGAACCAAAAACGAAGCCCCCGAGGTGCGGGGGCTTCGTTCGGTTGAACGGATCTCAGAGCGCGTTGGCGATGTCGACCACGAGCTCGTCGTTGTCGATCGTGATCGCGAAGATGTCCCCGTGCTGGAACTGGCCCGCGCCGGCCTTCGGGAACAAGATGCGACCTCGATCCTTGGCGATGTCGTAGTCCACCGCGTTGGGCTTCTGATCGAGGCTGACGATGGCTCGCTCGGGTCCCGACTCGAAACGGACCCACGCCTTGTCTCCGGCCTTGAACTTGCGACCCGTCGCGTGCATGAGACCCTCGAAGGCGATGCGAGGAACACAGAGGCGGTGATCGGCGTGGACCGTGGCCTTCATGTCCACCTTGCTCGGGACCTTCGGCTGGATCTGGACACCCTGCTGAATCGGGTGCTCCTGCGGCATCTGGGTGAGGCCACTACCCGGCTTCGGGATATCGAGCTCGAACGGGAAGTTGTCCACGTCGTCATCGTCGGCACCGTAGACGAAAACGGTGGTGCCCGCCGGGGTGCGACCGAGGCCGGCACAGACACGCGGGACCTGGACGGCCGGCTGGTTCTGGTACACGACCTCGCCGTTGTAGAAACGATCCTGGCAACGGGCACCGATATCGCCGTGGGCGAACCGAAGCTCGGGGCGGTAGACACGGAGGATGGTGGTGACGTGGCCACTCGTGAACGGTTGACCGAGCTGGGTGGTGCAGGCGATGAAATCATCGACGGCATCCTCCCAGGTGGCGGACTTGAGAATGGCGGTCTTGAGTGCGTCTTCGTTTTGCATGGTCTTGTTTCCTTGGCTCTAAGAGCTCCGGTTGTGGGTTAGCTGGGGGCAACGTCGAGACAATGAGCCCCATGTCCATTGTCTCGACGTTGCCCCTGGGTTGAATCCCCTTCCTTCGGGGAACTTTCGAGAGGGTTCTGGGCCCGCCCCTGGCCTTTTCGTGCTGGACTCGCTCGTACTAGAGATTGAGCTCAGCCCTCTGCTTCTATCCCTTCTTGTCCGGGTTCGGCCTCGGAGCGGCCTGCATGTGACCATTCCAGACCTTGACCTCGAATCGGTCGCCACGACGACGGATCCGGGTGTCCTTTGGCCCGCTTTTCTGTTGCTTCAGCTCCTGCACTCGCGTCTGGGCCCGCTCGTAGCCATCGTGGAACGAGTTATGGGTCCACGCCTTCACCTGCTCTTGCGTTGTTGCTTCAGTCATTGTTTTTCTTTCCATGCTTGATTGCATTTCTTCTAGTTGCCGAACTTTTCGTCCATGGCCTGCATGAGGTCAGGACATTCTTCACGCATTCGATCTCCCAACTCCGTGGGCTCAAAGCCGAGACGTTTCGTCTTGCCAATTGCCTTGTTGAGGATCGGGCCAGCCTGAAGGACGATTGCACCATTCAGCTCATCGCACGTTTCACGCGCTAGCTCCTGCATCTCCATGTGAGGCTTGAGTACGAAAAAACCAGCACCACCAGCCACGAGGACCAGAACGCCAACCAGGATAGCAATTCGTGTCTTGTTCATTTTTCTTTTCCTTTCTATCTACTTGAAATCACAGTCCCAAACACAGAACACATCGTAGAGCTCGGGTTTGTCACTGTAATCGGCGTCGGACACAGCGTCCCGTTCGAGCTGCTCTTGGGTGAGGCTTTCCATCAGGTGCTCTCTCCGGTCGTGAGGATTTGGTAGCGCCCCGATAGGAAAGCCGGTCGTGCTGCCCCAAAAAGAAATCGGATCATGCCGAAAAATCGACGGAATTGCATTATCTCGGTCCTGCCTGTTTCTGGACTGTGGTACTGAAGCAGGTATTTGGCTTGGGGCATGTACTTTTGATTCATCGCGTGGTCGCCTCGATGATGTAGCGGATGAACTGCTGGTTCGGGTCGAAGATGACGTACTCGTTGTTCGCCACGGAGGTGATGTTCCGCTTGGCGTACACCGAGTCGTAGCCTCGAGTGACGTTGGGCTGACCCCACAGAGTCGTGCGGGTCATGTGCGGCTTGCCGAGGGTCACGTCACACAGGAACATGAAGAACCCACGACGAGCGATGGCGCCACCCTTCACCCAGTACGAACCACTGGCACCCGTGTAGCCGTGCGACTTCTTGATGTCGTCGGCGAAGTAGATGCCAGCACCGAAGGCCGAGCCACTGATGTGGACGCCCTTGAGCTGCTTGGGCAGCCGGAGGTTGCTCGACAGGATCGGCTGCACGTTGACGGCACGAGTACCGTGGATGCCCATCATGACGTTGGCGTCGCTGTAGATGTCCGAGATGTCGGACACGTCGTCACGCTTCTTCGGCTGCAACTGCGCCCGATCGAACTTGGTGCCCTTGCGGCTCTTGGCGATGGCCTTGGCGCGATCGATGAACGCCTTGCGCTTGGCCACATCTTCGACGGCGAACATGTTGAGGACCTTGAACTTGCCACTGAGGTGGCCGTGCCGGTTGTTCGTCATGCCGAGGTAGGTGGTCTCGAGCCACTTGCCCTGTTCCGACTTCGGGTCGATCCAGGTGATCTTGCGACCGAGGACCTTGTTGGGGTCCACCTGGTTGTCCTCTTGGATCTCGGCCTCGAAGTCCTCGTTCATGAGGGCGGCTTCGAAGGCGTCGAGGTCGAGCTGAACGGCTGCGATGTTGGCCGAGGTCAGGAGGACCGCCGACGCATCCCCGCCACGTGGGATGGGACGCGGAACGATCGTGGCGACGTAGGTGGAGAGGTCTTGGAGCTTCTTGCTCTTGAGTTGCTTGTCCTCGTCGTTGCCGATTTTCTGGAGGATCTCGAGCGCGTCGGGGATGAGCTCGTCTCGCACCTTGGAGATCGAATCCATCGTCGGCGTAACGCCGGACTTGGCCGCAGCGGATCGGGCGTAGTCCACCGTACCTCCGACGAGTGCCTTCGCCAGCGAAATGACCTGCGGCTGTGCGTCGATCTTCTTCCGCTTCGTGGTCTTCTTCTTGGCCGCTTTCTTCTTCGCGGTCTTCTTGGCGAGGCCGGTGTCGTCCTTGATTCCGTAGGCGTCGGGGAGGCCACGCTCACGAACGGCGAGCTTCTGGACGACGTACCCGTCTTTGCCGTTCTTGCCGACCCAGATCTCGCTGTTGCCGACCTTCTTTTTCTGGAGGCGCTTGATGTTCTTCGAGCGGCACTGCTTCTCGAAGAACGCACGGGCATCGGCCTCACTGGTGCACTGCACGAACTGGAAATCCTGACCACGGAAGTTGCCCTCCCAGGACTTGCCTCCGGTGACGCGACCCCACTCGAGGTAGACGAACCAGGAGCCGTTCGCGTTGACCACACCCGCGTGGTAGTACTTGTTGTTGTTCGCATCGCCGAACTGGTTCACGCAGACCATGTCCGCGATGCCCACCTCGGGACCGAAGTCGTCCTGATCGACGGACGGGCGACCTTGGTACTTGAAGTCGTCCGTGCTGAAGTTGGAAGGGAATTCTTTCCTGCCGAGTTTGGTTGCCATGCTTGCTTGGTCCTTTGTCCGTTGTCTGAGACTTGGAGCTGACCGCTCAGGGCTTCTACCCCATCCAGACGGGATCAGAGGGTGCACGGAGTAGGGGACCTTTTTACATAGGTCTCGTGCAGTTTTTCGTGAAAAGG
>Ga0180436_10000112_pt1 | contig 82617 bp, 58 predicted proteins | sample SS_ome_2_FD_132434 | JGI IMG/M metagenome (GOLD analysis project Ga0180436, IMG submission 132434) | Hypersaline lake sediment archaeal communities from the Salton Sea, California, USA - SS_3_S_2 metaG | ecosystem: Environmental > Aquatic > Non-marine Saline and Alkaline > Hypersaline >...
ATCGGCGCTTGGGGGAAAGGGGGCCCTACGCCCTCCGCTACCGCTGACTCCCTGGAAAAGCGCTCCCCCACCACGCCCGCCAATGGAACCAGCGTTCAGCCGACCTCATGAATAATCCGGGCTATCCCTCCGGTGGGAGGAATTGTCCTCGCAAATCCTGGAAGCTCTTCGAGGCGCGGGCGTAGTCTTCCGGGCGGCCGATGTCCAGCCAGAGATCGTCCGAGAGGAAAACCTTGATCGGCAAGTCGCGGTCGAGCATCAGGTTGACCATTCGTGGGAAGTCAAGGTACTGCCCCGGCTCCACCCTATCCAACACGGACCGATTGAAGACATAGACACCCATGGAGACATCGTACGATAGCGTGGGCTTTTCGCGGTATCCGGTCACGTGCATTTGGCCGTTGAACTCGATGATGCCCAGGTCAATTTGCGTGCTGCAGCGGTGGCAGGCGATCGTCAGCGCGGCTCCAGATCGCTCGTGATAGGCTACCAACTGGTCGTACTTGAGTGTGGTCAGCACGTCCCCATTCATCACCAGGAAGGTTTCGGGCAGATCGTCGATCAGCGCCAAGGGCGCCACCGTGCCAAGGGGTTCGTCTTCGCGGGAGTAATCGATCTCGAGTCCCCAGCGGGAGCCGTCGCCGAAGTACGCCACCAGCAGTTCGGCGAGGTGGCCAACGGCCATCGTGACCCGTTTGAACCCACACGCGGCCAACTGTCGGCACACGATTTCAAGAATCGGCATGTTGTCAACCGGCACCAGGGGCTTGGGGAAGCTGATCGTGTAGGGCTCCAACCGCCGCCCCTTTCCGCCCGCTAGGACGACTGCCCTCATATCGCACTGTGTTTCAGTCCGTGCTTCCATATCGATCCAAGACACCTATTGACGGGGAGACGATCGTTCATGCTTGGCTGACGCCGATCCAGCCGGTTGCCCGGCTTGATACAAGTATGCCCTACGAAAGCCGCCAAACGTGGCGATGGCTGAGGATTTTGCACGGGACGCGGCGGCTGTCGAGGTCTTGGGCCATGACGTCTCGGTTGACATTCATCCGGATGTAACGGTTGTTAGCCCTCTGCGGCGTTGCGGTCAAGGGCTCAAACGCTCCTGGTGGAATGATTGGGACGTCGGTCAGCCGCCGATCGGGGGGCTGATTTCCGCCGAAACGATTATTCAAACACGCGACACGTCCCTTGCACGCGCGATCCAACTGGCGACGAGACGGGCATGATTTTCGTTCGCATGGGCGGCTGGCGGAGGTATGCTTGAAGATGCCATGGCCGGGTGGATATTGTCGTTGCAATGACTTGGGCGAGACTGTTTCCACAATCCCTGCCTGCCGGTGAAACGTCTGCGCGCGGAAGCAATTGGGGGGACTGACCGCTTGATTCCGGTGGCGGCTCGCCGTGGATGACCACAAGGATAAAGATTGCCTATTTTAACACGGCTATCTACAATTGAGGTTTGCTGGGTTCGGGTGTCAGTAATAAGCAATAGTGGTCCGATTCGTCGAAAGGTCTATCGATGAAAATCCTTGTCGCCGGCGGGGCCGGTTATGTCGGTTCCCCCCTGTGTCGAATCCTCTGGGAAGCCGGTCACGAGGTGACCGTGCTCGACTCGCTGTGCTTTGGCGGCGAATCGCTCCTGCCGCTCCTCCCCCAGCCACGATTTCGCCTGGTCGCCGGGGACATTCGCGACGAACGCCTGTTGGCCGAGGTAATGCCCGGCCACGACACCGTTTGCCTGCTGGCGGCCATCGTGGGCGAGCCGGCCTGTAACCGCGACCGCGAGTTGGCCGTCGACGTCAACCGCCACGGTAGCAGTCGCGTGCTGGCCGCCGCTCGGGCGGCAGGCGTGGGACGTTTTCTCTTCTTCAGTACGTGCAGCAACTACGGGGCGACCGATCCCGCGCAGCTCGTCACGGAGGAAGCCCCCTTGCAGCCGATATCGACCTACGCCGAGACCAAGGTGGCAGCCGAGGAGGAAGTGCTGGCCGCCCACTCCGCCGACTTCTGTCCGACCGTCCTGCGACTGAGCACGGCGTTCGGCGTTTCGCCCCGAATGCGGTTCGACCTGCTGGTAAGCGATTTCACGCTGGCCGCCATGCGCGAGGGCAAGTTGGTCATCTACGGCGAACAATTCTGGCGTCCTTTTGTTCACGTGGCCGACGTGGCCGAGACGGTGCAAACCGTACTCGCCGCCGACCAGAGCGTGGTCGGGGGAGAGGTGTTCAACGTGGGCCGCGATGACAACAATGTCCAGAAGATGACCCTCGCCCAGATCGTCGCCGAGCACGTGCCGGGAACCACCATCGAAACGGTCCAGCGCGACACCGACCCGCGCAGCTATCGGGTCAGTTTCGCCAAGCTTCGCGAGAAACTCGGTGGCGAACTGAAATGGACCGTGCCCCGCGGCGTGGAGGAGGTCCATCGGGCGTTGCAAGCCGGTATCTGGCGAGATCCAACCGAACCGCGGTTCCATAACTGATCGACGACGCCCGCACCCGACAAGACAATGGCCTGGAAATATCTTCTCTCCGACGTGGGCATGGGCGAAGCGGAAGCCCGGGCTGTCGCCGACGTGGTGCGCGGCAAATGGCTTTCAGCCGGTCCGCGGACGGCGGAGTTCGAGCAACGCTTCGCCCAATTCGTTGGCGCGGACCACGCCGTGGCCACGAGTAGCTGCACCTCGGCATTGCATCTGGCGCTGATGGGGTTGGGCGTCGGGCCGGGCGACGAGGTGCTCGTGCCCAGCTACACGTTCGTTGCCTCGGCCAACGCGATTCTCTACCAGGGCGCGGTGCCCGTCTTCGTCGATATCATCGGACCGCATGACCTCAACCTCAATCCCGACGATCTCGCCCGCAAAATTACCAATCGCGCCAAAGCGGTGATGGTGGTCCATTTGGCCGGCTTTCCGGTGGACATGGATCGCGTGCGGGAAATGGCCGGACGTCATGGTCTGCCGGTGGTGGAAGATGCCTGCCACGCCATCGGGGCCGAATATGAAGGCCGCCCAGGCGGGTTCCTGAACGGTCGCCGCGCCGGCACGTTGGGCGAGGTCGGTTGTTTCAGCTTCTTCGCGAACAAGAATCTGGTGACCGGCGAAGGCGGCATGCTGGTGACCGACGACTCGGAACTGGCCGAGCGCGCCCGCCGCGCCCGGTCGCACGGCATGACCAAGTCAAGTTGGGATAAGGCCGACGGTCGCGCTTTCGACTACGACGTGGTGAGCCTGGGCCACAATTACCGGCCCACGGAACTTACCTCCGCGCTGGGGCTGATCCAACTCGGCAAGCTGGCCGACGCCAACCGGCGCCGTGGTGAACTCGTCGAGGTCTACCGAAGGCGACTGGCTGGTGCCCCGGGTTTGGTGGCGCCCTTCGCCTCGCGGCGCGACAGCGCCCACCACATTTTCCCCGTCGTGCTGGCTAGCCCCGACTGGCGACCTCTGCTCCGCGAACGGATGGCCTCCCAGGGCATCCAAACCAGCGTCCACTATCCACCGGTGCATCTGTTCAGCCATTATCGACGCAGCAACGCTCGAGCCGAGGGTTTGGAACGCACCGAGGATGTGGCCGCGCGGGAGTTGACGCTCCCTCTGCATCCATTGCTCAGCGAAGACGACGTTCACGCCATCTGCGATACCTTGCTTGTCAACCTCCGCGAATTACCCGGCTACGAAAGCATGCTGGCGAGAGGTGCCGGCTGAGTTTCCCCGTCGTTGGTGGAGTCTCCGCGCCATCCCCATCCACTCGATTCAATTCCTGAGAAGCCATGGCCGAGAACAGCACATCCCCTCCCGACTTATCGATCGTCATGTGTACATATGATCGCATCGCCATGATGCGCGACGCGCTCGAGAGCCTCGTGCGCCAGCAAACCGAGGACCGGTTCAGCTTCGAGGTGGTTGTGGTGCATGCCGGCAAGGAAGGCTCGCGAGAGACGATCGAGGAGATCGCCCGGCGGGCGGCCGTGCCGGTGCGTGCAATCCACGTGAAAACCCCCGGGCAGGTGGCGGCCCGTAATGCTGGCCTAGCCGCGGCGAGGGGTGCATGGATTGCCAACTGGGACGATGATCAAATCGCCGACAGCCGCTGGCTGGTCGAGCTGTGGAATCTGGCCCACGAGAAAAACTCTCCTAGCGTGGGCGGTTCGCTGGAGCTGAAACTACAAGGCGAATGCCCGCTGCACCTGACGCCACTGATGCGGCGAATGCTCGGCGCCACGGTCCCCTGGGACAGCCCCCAACCATATACGCGCCAAGAGGGACCCGGCTCGGGCAACCAACTGCTGCGTCGCGACGTATTCGAGCGCGTGGGCATGTGGAGCGAATCGTTCACCCTGCGAGGATACGACACCGATCTGTATCGCCGCATCCGTGCGGCGGGCATCGAATCGTGGTTCACACCGACGGCCAAGGGCTGGCACGTGATCCCGGCCGAGCGGCTCACCGAAGAGTTCTTTCGCGAGACGGCCCTGCACAATGGCTGGAGCTTCGCCCGACGCGACATGCTGGAACGGGGCCGCGCGGTGGTAATGGTTTTCGCTGTCGCCCGGCTGATCAAAGCCGCACTGAATTGCGGCCGAGGGACCGTTCGTTCCTGGTTCGGGTCGAAGAAGCCAACGACTTTGGACGGGCGTATCTATTGCTGGCGAGCCCAGGGGTACTTGCGTTCGGTGCTCTATTGGACGTCGCCGCGGCTGTTTCCGCAGCGGGGTTTCTTCGCACGCTATGAGTTCCGTCCCGAGGAGAAATTCCGTGCCCGGCTCGAAGAGCCGCGACGTGGGGGGGGCGGCGAGGCCGCCGTCGGCGGAAGCGCGCCTGCCGGTGCAATGCCGGAAGACGGATCCGCCGAGCAGACCCAAAAGCGATCCGCGCAATACCAACCCTGAGCGACTCAACCGGCCCCCCACGATGTCCGGCATTTCCCGTCATCGACGCACGACGAGATGCATCCAAGGTGAAGCAGCCATGACCCCCGTCCGTTCGGCCACCGAAAGTCAACATATCGACCAGCCGGAGCGACTCTCGCTACGCGTGGCTTGGCTGTCGAACTATGTGGCGCCGTTCAGCCTGCCGAAGTACCGGGAGATTGTCCGGCGATTGGAGAAGCTGACCATCCTGATCTCCACGCCGATGGAGGGCAATCGGCAGTGGGAACCCGACTGGGGTACATTGGACGTTCGTGTGCAGAAGACGATCACCATCCGCCGTCCGTGGCGTCACACGGCCGGTTTCTCCGACACCGTCCATGTCCACCTACCGCTGGACACGGTGACCCAACTGCGCCGGTTGCGGCCCGATGTGGTTGTTACCGGCGAATTTGGGCTGCGGACGATCCTCGCCGTGATTTACGCCCGGCTGGTTCGGCGCACGCCGCTGATCCTCTGCGCAACCCTCTCGGAACGAACGGAGCATGGCCGCGGTTGGCTGCGGTATCTGCTGCGGAAGTGGCTCGTGCGGATTCCCGACGCACTGATCACCAACGGGGCCAGCGGCCGGCGTTACCTCAATCGCCTGGGAGCACGCAACGAGACCATCCGAGAAATCCCCTACACCTGCCCCATGGACACGACGCCCGACGGCGCGGAGCACAGAACGGCGGACGACGCCCATCGCCTGCTCTATGTGGGGCAACTGATCGAGCGGAAGGGGTTGGTGCCACTGCTGGAGGCCTTGAGCCGCTGGGCCGGCGACCATCCTTGGCGGCACGTCGAACTGACTGTCGTCGGCAGCGGTCCCTTGCAGCAGCGGCTCAAAGCGATGCCCCGGCCCGAGAACCTGCACGTGGACTTCGCCGGACCGCAACCCTATGACGAAGTCGCCCGATATCGGGCACGTCACGGCATCCTCGTGTTTCCCACCCTGGCCGATGAATGGGGGCTGGTCGTGAACGAGGCCATGGCGGCCGGGCTGCCCGTGCTGGGAAGCGTCTACAGCGCCGCGGTCGAAGAACTGATTCAAGACGCCGGCGCCGATTCGGCGGACCGTGAAGACGAATCCGCCGAACAAGATACGGGTTGGTTGTTTCACACCGATCAACCCGATGAGCTGTACAACGCGATTGATCGGGCGATGAACACCCCCGTCGACCAACTCGACCGGATGCGGCGGAATTGCCTGCAATCGATCGCCCGATTCACCCCCGCCTGGGCCGCCGACGCGACCCTGAACACGATCCGGGAGGTGAGCGGACAGTATTGAGCTCGGTGCGTCGGAGCTTGTTGTCAACATCGAGCGTCCAACGGCAATACTTGGCTCCCCAATCGGGCACGTATGTTACTGCGCTGGGCAGTAAACAGTGAACACGCTTGCGCGGGACAAGACGTGGCTGGCCGTGAAAAGCCACGCGGTGGCTGTTCACTATTTCCTGGCCCATCAATGACCGAGACGGGCCGATCCGGCCGTAAAAAATCGAGGTTTTCCATGGCGAGACGAATTCGGAAGAGAATCAAGAGTCGTGTCCCCGAGGTACTTCGGGCACCGCTACGACCGCTGTATGTGGCCTACAAACGCCTCTGGCATCAGGCGGATCGCCGGTTGGGGCCGTCGCCGTGGTCACGACTTCGTTCAACCAAGCCGGTATGTTCGCACTTCGGTGTCTGGCGTGGGAAGGTTGTCGATCGCTATTACCTCGAAGGCTTTCTGCAGCGGCACCAGGATGACGTGCGCGGCCACGTGCTGGAAATCGCCTCACCCGACTATACGCGGCGCTTCGGCGGTGATCGCGTCACCCAATCCGACGTACTGCACGCCGTCGCCGGGCGGGAGACCGCCACGATGGCCGGCGATCTGCAGACCGGCCTGCTCGTGGACGGGACACCCATGCCCGAGGGTGTCTACGATTGCATTATCCTCACCGAGACGCTCTGCTGCATCTATGACTTCCGCGCGGCGGTGGACACCGTTCATCGCCTGCTGCGGCCGGGCGGCGTGGTGCTGGCGACCACCGGTGGTATCATCCAGATCAGTCGGCCCGACATGGAAGCCTGGGGAGAGTACTGGCGATTTACTTCGCTGTCGTTCCGCCGAGTGTTCGAGGAACGCTTTCCGGCCGATCACGTGGAGGTCGAGGCTCACGGCAATGTATTGGCCGCCACGGCGCTTCTGCATGGCATCGCGGCCGACGAACTCACGGCGAAAGAACTCGACCACCACGACCCCGACTACGAGATCGAAATCTGCCTGCGGGCGCGGAAGCCGCTGCCAAGTCCGGCCGCTCATCCATGAGTCGCTCCTTTCCGCCGGGCGCTGCCGGGAGTCCATTGCGGCGCATTACGTCGGCAAGGACTTCCTCGGCGTGGCTCGGGCAGAAGCGGAGGGAATCCACGGTCCCCTGGCCCGGATGCCGTTTCTGGTGACGGACAACGGACCGTCGTTCATCGCCCGGCGGTCCGTTCGAGACCAGTACCGGCCTCAGAGGTTCCACTTGAACCTTGTACCAAGACCGTCGTTACCGCCGACTCGCACAACGGCAAGATTCTTGGGCTTGTCGTGGCGGTATTGCGGGCTGGGACGTTTCGGGCTGGAACGGGGAGATTCGGGCATCTGCGGCTCCTTTCTTCTGGAAAGTAGTACCGGTACTACCTTCTGGAAGACTTTGCAGCCGCGCTGCCGACCGCCGGCAGGTATCCTAAATCGAGGATTCGGCGACACTTACGGAAAGAGCGGGAGACGGGATTCGAACCCGCGACGTCCAGCTTGGGAAGCTAGCACTCTACCACTGAGTTACTCCCGCTTGAGGTTCAACTTAGCCGTGGCCAACTCGTACATCGCCCCTGGTTGGCCATCGTCGTTCGGTTAGCCATGGCCTGCGACCTCACTACGGAAAGGATACCAACGCCGGGCCGTTTTGTCCACATCGGGCGGCGACCAAGGCCTGGGGCATCGCACGTCACTTGCCAACTTCCCTCACCGTTTGGGCGGGCGGACGAGGGGTCGGCCAAGCAGAGGGCTCTCCCTCCGGTTCCTCCCGGCGGGCGGGAAAATTGGGACCGAACCTCCTGGCATCCTGCCATCTGCCCTGTTTCGCAACCGCCCTGCCAACAATGCGGCGGGCGAGGGCCCCGTGAGGCTCTCCTGGGGGGTGGAGCCGTTTGATTGCTTCTGGGCCGAGGGGTTGGTTATGATAGGTATTCCCCCGCCGCGGAGCCGACCCGCACTTGCCCCGGTTGCCCCAGGAGATTCATCGATGTTCGCATTCCCGTCGTTTATCCGCCGCTCAGGGTTTCTGCTAATGCTATTGCTGCTGGATACCCCGCTCGCCCCGGGGCATGCCGCCGAAACGGGCAGCGACGTGGCGGCAGACAGCGCCTCCAGAACGGGCAATGCTACCCGCACGGACCAAGCAACCGAGAGGGAGAGCGCCGAAACGGCGGATGCCGCGATGCCGAAGCCGGCCGGGCCATTGCCGGAATCGGCAGCCAGCGAACCGGTTGAGCATGATGCGCTCGATGGCGACGCGCTTTTTCGTCGCGTTGCCGCCGCGTCGGTCGAGATTCTTTCCAACGGTCAGTTGGCCGGCTCGGGCTGGTTTGCCTCGGCCGACGGGCTGGTGGTCACCGCGCGCCATGTGATTCGCGCCCTGCCGGGAAATCCGCGTCTGGAAGTGTTGCTTTCGGATGGAAGCCGGTTTCCCGTGGAGGAAATCGCCACGGCCCCCGGCCACGATCTGGCCTTGCTGCAGTTGACGATGGACGAGGATCCCGACAGCCGCCGCGCGTTTCCGTTTCTGCCGGTGGCCGAGCGATTCCCGCCGCCCACGGAACCCGTCTACCTGTTCGGGCAGATGGTCTTTCGCCATGGTTTGCTTCTGGCGGGTAAAGTGGCTGGGATTCGTCCCGCCTTCGAGTATCTGCCCGGCCAGAAGAGCTATGTACGGATCAACTACGTGGCCCCCGCCTTGCCGATCGGTACCAGCGGCGGACCCTGGGTCGACCGTCATGGCCGCGTGGTCGGCAATCAGGTCGGCACGGTGAGTCTGGGTAATTCGCCGGTGGGGATGTCGTTCGTCGCCGAGCTGTCGGGGATTCGCCGGCTGCTGAAAGAGAAGACGACGATCGACGTGGCGACGCTGGGGATGAGCGCGACCGAACTCTGGGAGCATGGGCCCAACTTTGTCGGCCAGTTTCCCCAGGGGACGTCGGGCTTGGTGCCGGGAATTCACGACAAGGAAGGCCCGGCCGCCGCGGCGGGGCTCACCGATAAGATGGTGATCACCGCCGTCGACGGCCGCGCGGTGGCTTATCGCCGGCAGTTGCTTGCACGCGTCCGCGAAAAGCAACCCGGCGAGAGCCTCATGCTGACCGTGCTCGAAGCCGGCAATGCGGAACCCCGTGAGCTGAAAGTCACGCTGGGACGTTTGGCGGAATAGGTCGCGCTCCTGCCACGGCGATTCCAGTGCTGGGCGGAGGCCGATGGACATTCCAGGGCCCGGCGTCTATACTTTGGCCGTGGACGACAATTTGTCGCCCGCGTTATCGCCCGCGTTGTCGCCTGTGTTGTCGCCCGTAAGGGCTCGCCACGATCGAGGTCGAGGCCTTCTCATGGAATGTTCCGCCAGCTTGGGGCGTGGTTGTCCGCAGCCCCTGAAGATTGTCCTGCTTTTGTTGCCGGCCGCGCTACCGGTCTGGGGTTGCGGTGGCGAGATGCCCAAGCCGCAACCGGCGGCCCCGCCCGAGGTCACCGTCGCCCGCCCGATCGTTCAGCAGGTGGCCGACTATTCCGATCAATCGGGCCGCACCGAGGCGATCGACACGGTCGATTTGCGTGCCCGAGTGAAGGGTTTTCTCAAGGAGGTGCGTTTCACCGCCGGCCAGATGGTCCGCAAAGGCGACGTGCTGATGACGATCGAGCGCGAGCCGTTCGAGGCCGAACTGGCCGCCGCCGAGGCGAAGAAACAGCAGACCGAAGCCCAGGTCAAGCTGACCGAGGCGAACCTCTCCCGGGCGCGTGAACTGGTCAAGAACAAGACAATCAGCCTGGAAGAATACCAGACGAAGTTTGCCGAGCGCGACGCGGCCGTGGCTCAACTGGCGGCCGACGAAGCGGCCATCGAACAGGCGAAGATCAATTTGAACTACACGCAGGTGGCCAGCCCGATCGGCGGCCGGATCAGCCGCAACTACGTCGACCCGGGCAACCTGGTTGGGGCCGACGGCAATACGCTGCTGGCCACCGTGGTGGCGATGGACCCGATGTATGTCTATTTCGACGTGAGCGAGAAGGTCGTGCTCGATTTGCTCCGCTGGCGTCGGGAGCATGGCGGCTCCGCCGCGGCGGGGAGCCCCGAGCGGGCCTCGGATGGCAGCGGGTCGTCCGACGGCAATTCGGTGCCCGAAGGCGAGGGGCCAACCAACCAGCCGCGTGAAGACGCCCAGCGCGGTCCCGACCCGATCGCCTATTTGCAGCTTCAGGGCGAGAACGACTTCCCCCACGAGGGGCGGCTGGACTATTTGGAGAATCGCGTCGACCCGACCACCGGCACGGCGATGGTCCGCGGCGTGTTTCCCAATCCCAACGGGTTGCTCTACCCGGGTGTGTTCGCCACGGTGCGCGTGCCGGGTCGGAAGATCCCCGAGGCCGTGTTGATCGAGGAGCAGGCGATCGGCACCGACTTGGACGGCAAGTACGTGCTGGTGGTGGGCAAGGACAACGTCGTCGAGCAACGATCGGTCGCCTTGGGCGGCAAGTTCGGCCAGATGCGTTTGGTCGAGAGTGGGCTCAAGCCCGACGAGCTATATGTGGTGATCGGCGTGCAAAAGGCCCGACCGGGCTTACCGGTGAAGCCGGTGCGGCGAAAGGGTGAAGAGTGAAGGCGGCGAGTTGGACAATAGCCGGGAGCTAGCAGCTCCCGCTCCGGCGGCTGTTGGCTGCCGGCGAGGAATCTTGGTAAGCCAAACGAACAGACGCGAATCCAGCCCATGAGCCGGTTCTTCATCCATCGGCCGATTTTCGCCTGCGTGATTTCGCTGGTGATCATGCTTATCGGCGGCATCACGATCCCGCTGTTGCCGGTGGAGCAGACGCCCGACATCACGCCGCCCACGGTGATGGTGACCACCACGTATCCGGGCGCGAATCCCCAGGTGATTGCCGAAACGGTGGGCCAACCGATCGAGGATCAAGTCAACGGCGTCGAGGGCATGATCTATATGTCGTCGAAAAGCTCGGACGACGGCCGCTATACCCTGACCGTCACCTTCGAGGTGGGCACCGACATCGACATGGCCACCGTGCTCGTGCAGAACCGCGTGGCGATTGCCTTGCCCCGGTTGCCCGAGGAGGTGAAACGCGAGGGCGTGAAGACCGACAAGCAGTCCACGGCCATCGTACTGATGGTCAACATGGTCTCGCCCGACGGTAGCCGCGACGAGCTTTATCTGAGCAACTACGTGACCACGCGGATCAAGGACGTGCTTGCGCGGGTGGAGGGCGTGGGCAAGGTCGACGTGATGGGGGCCAAGGACTTCGGCATGCGGATTTGGCTGAATCCCGATCGGCTGAAGGCGCTTGGGTTGACCACCAACGACGTGGTCGACGCGATCCGCGAGCAGAACGTGCAGGTGGCGGCCGGCCAGATCGGCGCCCCTCCGGCTCCGGACGGCCAACAGTTCCAGTACACAGTGACCACGCTGGGCCGGTTGAGCGACGTCGAGCAGTTCAAGCAAATGGTCCTCAAGGTGGGCGACCAGGGGCGGGTCGTCCGGGTGGGCGACGTGACCGAGGTGGAACTCGGCGCCCAGAACTACAACTGGGAAGTCCGCTACAGCGACCAAGACTCCAGCAACATCCCGTCGATCGCCGTGGCCGCCTATCAGTCGCCCGGAGCCAATGCCCTGGAGGTGGCCGAGGGGATCCGCGCGCGGATGACCGAACTGAGCGCCGACTTCCCGTCCGGAGTCGACTACCGGATCGCCTACGATACCACGATGTTCGTCAAGGCGTCGATCGCCGAAGTGGTCGAAACACTGGTGATCGCCGTGATCCTCGTGGTGCTCACCGTCTACGTGTTCCTGCAAGACTTCCGCACCACGCTCGTGCCCGCGCTGACCATCCCCGTCTCGCTGATTGGCACCTTCGGCGTGATGATGGGCATCGGGCTGTCGATCAACACGCTCTCGCTGTTCGGGTTGGTGCTGGCCATCGGCATCGTGGTGGACGACGCGATCGTGGTGGTCGAGAACACTATGCGACTGATCGACGAGGAGAAGCTCTCGGCCAAAGAAGCCGCGGCGAAGGCCATGGACCAGGTGACCGGGCCGGTCATCGCCACCACGCTGGTGCTGCTGGCCGTGTTTATCCCCTCGTCAATGATGGGCGGCATCACTGGACGGCTCTACCGGCAGTTTGCCCTGACAATTGCCACCGCCACGGTGTTCTCGTCGATCAACGCCCTGACGCTCAGCCCCGCGCTCTGTGGCATGCTGTTGCGTCCCTCGCCGACGAAGCGCGGCTGGTTCTTCTCCGCGTTCAACTGGGGATTCGATCGGGCGACCGGTGGCTACCGCGGCACGGTGGGCCTCCTGGTGCGGCGCGTGCTACTCACGCTGGTGATGTTCGCCGGGGTGGTGGGAGTGACGCTGATGCTCTTCGGCCGCGTGCCGGGCGGCTTTCTGCCGGACGAGGACCAGGGCTACTTCATGGTGAACGCGCAGTTGCCCGATGCCGCGTCGCTGCAGCGCACGCGGGAGGTCGTCAATCGCATCGACAAGATGGTGTCGGAGACGCCCGGCGTGAAGGCCGTGATCGCGATCAGCGGCTATTCGGCCCTCGATTCCTTGGTCACCACCAACGCCGGCACGTTGTTCGTCGTGCTGGAGCCCTGGGAGGAGCGGACCACGCCGGAGTTGCGGCTGGGCGGCATCCTCCGCCAGTTGCAGCCGAAACTGTCAGCCATCCAGGAAGCCGTTTGTCTGGCGTTCCCACCGCCGCCGATCCAGGGCTTGGGCAATGCCACGGGCTTCGAGTATTGGCTGGAAGATCGCGGCGGCGCCGGGCTGGTCGAGTTGCAGAAGGTGGGCGACGACCTGGTCGCCGCCGGCGAAGAGAATCCCGTCCTCGCCCGCATGAACAACAACTTCCGCGCCACCGTTCCGCAAATCTACGTCGACGTCGACCGTGTCCAGGCGAAGAAACTGGGCATCCCGCTCGGGTCGATCTTTTCGACCCTGCAAGCCTACCTGGGCTCAGCCTACGTGAACGACTTCAACAAGTTCGGCCGGGTGTATCGCGTGCAGATTCAGGCCGAAGGCAAGTATCGGGCCAGTGTGTCCGATATCGAAAACCTCGACGTCCGCAACCTCAACGGCCAAATGATCCCGCTGCAAACGGTGGCCGATGTGAGCGACACGGTGGGGCCCAAGACCGTCTACCGCTACAACATGTACCCCGCGGCCACGATCACCGGGCAACCCGCCCCGGGCTACGCCTCCGGGCAGGCCATCTCCACCATGGAAGGTCTCTCGGAAAGCCGACTGCCGCCGTCGATGGGCTATGAATGGTCGGGCGTGACCTATCAGCAGATCGAGGCGGGCGACATCGGCACGTTGATCATTATCTTTGGTGTGGCCATTGTCCTGGTCTACCTGTTCCTGGCCGCGCAGTACGAGAGCTGGTCGACGCCCGTCTCCGTGATGCTCTCCGTGCCGCTGGCCCTGTTCGGGGCGATCCTTGGCACTTGGCTTCGCGGGCTGGACAACAACGTCTACACGCAGATCGGACTGGTGCTACTGATCGGCCTCTCGGCGAAGAGCGCCATTCTGATTGTGGAATTCGCCAAGCAGCGCCGCGAGGAGGGCTCGTCCATCATCGACGCGGCGGTGGAGGCCTCGCAACTCCGCTTCCGCGCTATCCTGATGACGGCCTTCTCCTTCATCCTCGGCGTGCTGCCGCTAGTGATCGCCAGCGGAGCGGGGGCGGGCAGCCGTCGGGCGCTGGGAACCGCCGTGGCCGCGGGTATGTTCGCCGCTACGCTGCTCGGCGTGTTCTTCATCCCAACGCTCTATGTGGCCGTTCAGGCAACGGTCGAATGGTTCTCCCCGCGGAAGAAGAACGACGAGTGATTCGTCATCGCCGGGTGCCACTGCTGGAAAAGCCCAGCAGTGCCGGCCTGGTTCGCGATCCCGAGGAGCGCTAGGCGGAAACAGCCTATCACGCCTTGACAAGCGTGACAAAGAAGCAACGATAGAATAGACTGCAACTTACGAGGATCGGCGTAGTGCGCGTTAGGTTGACAACCTTGCAGCCTACAGGCGATACGCTGATCATCCTGTAAACAAGTTAGCGGAAGAAACTAACCGCTCTTCATGATGCATCGACCAACGCCTATTTTAGTGACTGCGTCAGTCCTCGTTGATGCACCAGTTGACATTGCATCGGCGGAAGCACTGCTCAACCAGGTCTCTGACCAGATTGGCAAGGCGCTCGATTGTGCGCTTGAGCAGTCCCCGGTGGCTAAGAATATTGACACGTACAGTTTTCACTGGCTCGCGGACCCCAAAACCAACGCAGAACCCTGCGCGGGGTGCGGGCGGTGGACAACTGACCGACAGTCGCAAAGTCCAATTTGCGGACTTCCGGAAGGTATCAAACGGAACGGTCAGCTTTTCTGCGATGAATGCCGTTGTTTTGGCCAAAGCAGCCGCTAACCATTCGCTCGACCGGAGCGGCGGTTGGTCGCGATACCAAAACCAATATCGCTGACTGCCGCCCGGTCAGCTCGACCGTTAGCCACATCATGAGATACACGCTGACGAAAGCACTCGTTGCCTTGTTGCTGGGAACGCTCATAGGGTGCGAAGGGACGGACATACCGGTGGAAAACGCGGCGAGGGACGACGACACTGGCCGGTTGTTTCTTGACAGCCACAACCCAACGTCGAACCGCTTTGCGATCCTTGCGGACAATGGTTCAAGTTGCTGGCTGTATCTGACTGAAACGGGCAGCCAACGTCCCGAGAAGGATTGCTTCGTGTACTCGCCCGTGGAGCCTGCTCAGGAACTGAATATAGATGCCGTGCGAACGAGCGGAGATCCTCCTATTCTGACCAAGGAAGTCGCTTCGTCGACCGCAGTGCTACGAGATCCTTCGGCCGAGGAGTTCTCGATTGTGTGGGCGACGGACGGGGAATCTGTAGCGGTAGTGCGACGCGAAGAGCCTGTGGCGATGATCGTCAGAGACGAGAAGCGGGGTTACTCGAAAGCGCTCGCCAAGAGTAGCTTCTTCGGCGAGCCATGGGACGAAACCACTTACACACTGTACTTCAAGTGAGGCGGTGGCTAACTAGCCGATCGACCCGACGGGGATGGCCGTCGGACCTTGCGATGAAACCAAAGTGACGCGCGGCCATTCCCCGCGGGTGCCACTGCTGGAAAAGCCCAGCAGTGCCGGCCTGGTTCACGATCCCGATGAGCGATAGGCGGAAACAACCTATTACGCCTTGACAAGCGTGACAAAGAAGCAACGATGGGATAGACTGCGACTTACGAGGATCGGCGTCCCGCGCGTTAGGCTGACAGCCTTGCAGCCTACAGCGTGATACGTTGACCATTCTAAAACCTAGTTGGCAGAATAGAAACACTATGAGCATCACCGTGCAGATCATGTCGATTGTTGTCGCTTCGTTGCTGGCGGCAACGCCGTCTTTGTCCGCCGATAAACCACACGTCCTGATGATCGCAGTGGATGACTTGAATGACTGGATTGGCTGCATGGGGGGACACCCAGACGCAAAGACTCCGAACATTGACAAACTGGCAAGGCGGGGAGTTTTGTTTACCAATGCACATTGCCAAGGCACTATGTGCAATCCGTCACGAATCAGCATCATGTGGGGGCTGCGCCCATCTACGACGGGCTTCTACAGTAACCACTTCCCTGCCGGCAAAGCCCCTGAATTCCTCAAGAAACATACCAGTCTGCCTCGCCACTTTGAGGCAAGTGGCTACAAAACCCTCACTGCAGGAAAAATCTACCATGGCTCGTGGGTCCCACCCCATGACTTCCAAGTCATAGGGCCGAGGCCCGGGCAGTGGTCAGAACATGACAAGGCCGTTCAGAGGAAGCCCAGACACTACCACAAGATTTGGGACTTCGGCCCTCAAAGCTATAGCGAGAATCTCTTTGTTGATTATGAAATAGCAAGCTGGGGTGTTAAGCAATTGCAGGAGAGGCACGACAAGCCCTTCTTCATGGCAATCGGCTTTATGCGCCCGCATGTACCTTTCTTCCCCCCTGTCCGCGTGTATGAGAGCGTACAGCAAGCTCGACTGCCCGAGGTAAAAGAAGATGATTGGAATGATTTATCTGAATCCGCAAGAAGACTGACCCTTAGCAACAAGAAGATCCCCACTCACGATTGGATGAAGGAAGAAGAAAGGTGGAGTCTCGCGGTCAAAGCCTACCTGGCCTGTGTGCGTTGGGTAGACGAACAGATTGGCCGGGTGCTCGACGCCTTGGATGAAAGTCCCTATGCCGACGATACCATCATCATCCTCTATACCGACCATGGGTACCACCTTGGGGAAAAACAACGCTGGTCGAAATTTTCATTGTGGGAGCGCACAACGCGGGTTCCTTTCGTCGTCAGCACACCCAAAGGAGAGAAGGGTATATCCATTAGACCTGTTGAGCTTCTCAGTATCTATCCCACACTTATTGATCTTTGCGGCCTGGCGCCAAACAAAAGTATTGAAGGTGTGAGCATAGCCTCTCTGCTCAAGGACCCGAATGCGGATTGGGAGCATGTTGCCATTTCGACATTGGGTCAAAACAACCACTCCATACGAGACGAACGCTGGCGGTATATTCGCTATGCAGACGGCAGCGAGGAACTCTACGATCACGATACAGATCCAAACGAATGGAACAATCTGGCCGCACGCGCAACTCGTGCTCCAGAGCACGCGAAGATTATTGCACTTCTTAAGAAACACCTTCCCAAGGTGAACGCGCCGCAGCGAAGATGACTGACGAACAGAGAATCGAAGACTGCCAACAACCACCTGCACGGTACGTCGCTAACGCGCCGACCGTGAGGTGAAGTGTTCGCTGGAAAAAGTAATCCTTGCCATCTCGCTTTCGCCCAACGAATCCTGTCGACGAATACGCCGCTGATCGTGTGCCCGTATTCTTTGACCGCTCTGACCTCGCGTATCTCTCACAGCACTGCTGTTGTGCAGACGATGCCGACGATGCGACTCGTGAACGTTGTGGACGCATTCGTTTCCGCTGCATGGCGGCGACGCACAAACTTGATGCTCTCGCAAGCGAAGTCCAGCCTCCGGGAATGACAGGAGGATTGCAAAGTTGGGCCCGCCCGAGAAAGGGACCCAAGCCGTCATTCCCGCACAGTGCCTGCCCTTGCGGGGGCGGGAATCTAGACGTTTCCAGCGTTTCACTGGATTCCCGCTTCCGCGGGAATGACGACGAAGCCGACTTTGCAGTCCTCCTGCCGGCACCGCTCGCTCTGGATTCGCCATCTCCGCCAGTTCGTGCTACGATGGAGGCCTCGCCGAAACTCCCTCCACGACGAACCGACGCATGCAAGCCCGAAACTCACGTTGTGTTGCCATCCCGCTGCTGGCCCTCTTTGTGTTGGCGGTTGGCTTGCCCAACATGTTGCCCGCCGCCGAGAAGCCGAACGTGGTCCTGATCTACGGCGACGACGTCGGTTATGGCGATGTGGGCGTGTATGGGGCCGAGAAGATCCCTACGCCGAACATCGATCGGCTAGCCGCCCAGGGTTTGATGTTTACCGACGGCCATTGCGCGGCGTCAACCTGTACCCCGTCGCGGTATTCGCTGCTGACCGGTGAGATCGCCACGCGAAAGGCGGGAACCGGCATCGCTCACGGTTTGGCCAACATGATTATTTCCCCCGACCAGTTCACGCTGGCCGACGTTTTCCAACAGTCCGGCTACGCGACCGCTGTGATCGGCAAGTGGCACTTGGGGTTGGACACCGAGCCGATCGACTGGAACGGCGTCATTGAGCCCGGGCCGGAGGCGCTGGGGTTCGACCATCACTTCATCATCCCCGCGACGAACGATCGCAACCCATGCGTCTACGTGGAAGACGGCCGGGTGGTGAACCTGGACCCGGAGGATCCCATCACCGTTTCGCGCCGTGGTCGCATTCCCGACTCGGTGCCGGGCACCGTGCATCCTGACGCACGACTCGATCCCGAATCGATTACCGCCTATCCGGGCGATCGCGCACACTCGGCGTCGGTCATCAACGGCCTGGGGCGGATCGGCTACATCAAAGGCGGCAAGAGTGCCCTATTCAAAGACGAAGACATCACCGACGACCTGGTCCGCGAAGCCGGCGAGTTCATCCGCGACAATGCCGATCGGCCGATGTTCCTGTTCTTCTCGGCCAGCGACATCCATGCCCCGCGCTGGCCACACGACCGCTTCCGCGGCAAGAGCCAACACGGGCTGCGGGGCGACGCCATGGTCTCCTTCGACTGGAGCGTCGGGGCCATCGTGAAACTGCTCGCCGACCAAGGCCTGACCGACAACACCATCGTCATCGTGACCAGCGACAACGGTCCGGTCTATATCGACGGCGGCTATCGGGATGGATGTGAGACGGTCGGCTCCAGCGGATCGGATCGTGGGCATGACGCCTCGGGACCCTATCGCGGCGGCAAGTATCAGATTTACGAGGGCGGTACGCGCGTGCCGATGATCGTCCGCTGGCCGGGCCGCATCGAGCCGGGCACCTCGAAGGCGCTGATCAGCCAAACCGATTTCCTCGCCAGCTTCGCCGCCTTGTTGGGAGTCGATGTGCCGAAGGACGCCGCCATCGACAGTCAAAACGCCCTGCCCGCCCTGCTGGGTAATGATGCGGTGGGTGATCCGATGATCGTCGCGCAAAGCGGCCGCAAGTTGGCACTCAGAAAGGGAGCGTGGAAGTGGATCCCCGGCGATAAGCGAACGCCGGCCGGGCAGCTCTACCATCTCGGCCGGGACGTCGGCGAGACAACCAACGTGGCGAGCGAGCATCCGGACGTGGCCAAGCAGATGGCGGACACGCTCGACCAAATCCGAGAAGGACGCGGGCTGCGCGACTCTCACAATTCGCGCCTTTGACAATCATTGAAACCGGCGACGTTACACCGAACAGTGACGCGCTCCAAGGAGTGACAAAAACGTGAAACTGACCATGCTACGAAAGACCAGCTGTCTCTGTTTCCTGTTGTGCGGTGCGTGGCTAGGGGCCGCTTCTAGCGTCAACGCCGAGCCGCGGGCCAAGTCGGTGAGAATTGTCTACTTGGTTTCTGCTGATCGACCAGTTCGAGAGGATTTCGCGAAGGCCATTGAGATGGCGGCGAAGGACTTGCAGGTGTGGTATGGCAAGCAGCTGGACGGGGCGACGTTTCGACTCAATGATCCGGTTGTCGAAGTCGTTCAGTCTGACAAAAAGGCTGACTGGTTCTACGACCATCCGAACGGACCGCACGAGAGCTGTTGGGGATTCAACAACGGGCTAGCCGAAGCGAGCCGGCTTGTTGGCGCTCGCCATGGCGATCCGGACTACATCTGGGTGATCTACTCCGACGGGCCCGGCAACCAAGGCCGCGGAGGTGCTGGCGTGGCCGTGCTGCCGGAGGATGATCTGCTTGGGCTGATCGGCGAACACCCTACACAGAAGGATGTGAAGAGGTGGATTGCCGGCCTGGGGCACGAACTGGGCCACGCCTTTGGCTTGCCCCATCCGGAAGACACGAGAAAGCACCACGATGCCATTATGTGGGCCGGGATTTACGGGAAATACCCGGACAAAACTTACCTCACCGATGAGGATAAGGCCACGCTGATGAAGAGTCCTTTCTTCTTCCATGCCGACGGTCGCCCAGTGGTCGAACCGCCCGAGGCCGTGGAGCGGTACACGCACAACGGCGGACACTTCACCAAGTATTCCAGTGGTGACGACTCGTATTGGCTGGAAGCGAAGACCGAGGGCACCGAACAGTACCGGTTCCGCGAGAAGAGCCGAGACGAGACCTGGATTCTCCTATTCGATCGCAGCCGGAACATGACGCTGCGTTTGCCGGTCGACGGCGGAATGTCCGCGTGGTCGACCGATGGCGGTGCGAACTGGCATCCGCTTTATCGGGTGGCTGAGCCCGAGTAACACGGATTATCCATGAACTTCGTAACAGAAGGCTCGTGAATAATGCGGGTTAATATGTGACCGATTGCCGTTCATGCCCTACTGCCGGGACGAATTGGACGGCCAGAAGCGTCTGGGGTGCTGCGAGGCGGGGCATCCGCCGCGCGCCTACGACTTGTCCAGCAGCCGATTCAACTGATCGGCCAGCAGGGAGGGGTCGTCGCTGGCGACGATGTGGTCGATCTGCTTTCGCGGCACTTCCAGATTCTCGAGCGCCGTGGCGGCCCGCTCCCAGAGTCGCTCGCGTTTCTTTCCATCGGCCAAGTAGAGTTCGGTGACCATTTCGCCCAGCTTCTGGAGCATGATCTGGTCGCGATTCTCGTAGTAGTTGCGGATAATCTTCTGTTGATGTGCGGATCGTTTGGCCATGGGGGATTGCTCGGGGTGTTGTGAGGCCGGCATTCTCGCGGATCACCGGCCCGGTCCGCCGTCGGCGGATGCAGGCGTGTCGCGGCCCAGCCAGCGTAAACGCGTGGACATTGGCTGTGGCAGGGTCAGTAAGGCGTCGGCCTTGGCATTCAGTCACTGGGCTTTATCGGCTCTTCCAGCAGGAGTGCCCGATATCCCGCCTGCTGAAAGTGCTTGTCGGTGGTAAGTGCGGCCGTGAGACCACGCTTCCGCATTACGACGAACGAGATGCAATCGACCAGTCCCCAGCTCTTGTCCGTCCGGTTGCAATAAAGCTGCCAGCCGCTGGCGAACAACGGGTGATCCAAATCGACGATCTCGACGTCGTCACGCTGTTGGAGGTGTTTGATTAACCGAATGGCGTGAACTCGCCACTCTGGTCGGGCAAGAGCATTGGCCGTTTCCAACAACACCGGGGTGGTTGTTGTGATGCGACCCTCGACGCTAAGTGCCCACTGTTGTGCTCGCTCGTGATGAAAGTCTTGGCGAACCACCAGTGCCAACCAAAACGCGGTGTCGGCAAAGACTTCGACGGGAGGTTCATTCATTCTTTGGCGTACCGTAGAGATAGTGGTCGTGTTGGTTCGCCAAGTCTCTTGGGGCATCGGGCAAATCGGTGCCAAACCGCGCCAAATCGCCAAACTGCGGCGATTCTGAATCCACCGCGCGAATCTCAATTTCGATGCGCTGTCCGGCCCGCAGGTCGAGTGGTCCATCCGGCACAATCACATTGCCATCGAAATGTCCTCGGATTGACTGGGACATCATTGTCACCCTCATTCGCTCGCGCGGAAATGCCGGGGCTTGTGTTGCCAAGGACCGATACCCACGGCCCTCAAGAGAACTGATCCAGCAGCATACCAGACCGGCGACGCGGCTTGATGAATCTTCGCTGAGCCGGCACCGTTCAACTTCACTCTTCACGCCTCCCTATTCTACACAAGATTCGGCCAACAACGTAGAGGGATGCTGTCGACGCCAACATTGCCTGGGCTGTACTCACATGGCCGTCCGGCGATCCATTCAGCCTCGCGGCCGCCCGCCTACTCAATCCGCACCTCGTACCACACGGTGCGATGCTCGGGGCCCAGTTCCACCACCGCGCCGAAGCGGCTCGCTCGGGCGGGGATCGGTTCGCCGCGCGGGTGGCCCGTGCCGTCGAGCGGTAGAAGCGTAACCCGATCGGCCTTGACCGGCAAGGCGATCTCGGCGGGCACCCCCTCGCAGAGCACCGGCGGGTGGCCCCAGCGGTCGCCCAGGGTGATCCGCTTGTCACCTAGCGAACGCGGCTCGCCGTCGGTATTGCGGACCACGCCGGTGGCGGCGACGAGGATTCGGCCCGGCCGAGCGAGCGGCGCGCCGTCTTGTCGGGCCAGCGAAAGGGTGGCCCAGCCCAGCCGCGTCGGGCCGATGCGCACCGCCACGCCGCCCAGCTCAACGGTCTGGCCGGTGGCGAAGCCGGTCAGCAGCCGCACGCCGGGTGCAATCGCGCTGAAATACTCCCTCCCGTCGCGGGGCGGTTGCAGGGTGATCTTGCCGGGATCGTCTGTCCGGAGCACAAGCAAGCCGCAGGCCGGGAAATGGGCCAGTCGGGCCGGATCGGCCAGCACGTCGAAGAAGCTCGTGATCCGCTCGCGCTGTAACTCGCGGTTGTGGGCATAGGCGAAACTGAACACCCCGTCCCAACCTTCCACCGCCGCGGTGGCCGCCAGCATCGGGAAGCCCTCGGCCCGATACTGATTTGGCGCCGGGTGGTTGTATTCGCTCACGGTGTACGGTTTGCCCTCGACGCGGCTTTCGATCAGCCGGCCCAGCGTGCCCGGCCAGTGGCGGACCATGGCCAGGTTCTGGACGTACCAATCACGGCGGTCCCATGGCCGGTTGGGGAAGCGGGGATGCTGCCAGTATCCGTGGGCGTCGACGTAGTCCAGTTGCGACTGGATCTCCGCCGGGCTCCAGCCGCCCACCTGACTGCCCGAGATCGGCGACTTCACGCCGAGTTCATCTTTCAAGAACCGGTACATGCCCAGCGTAAAGTCGCGTTCCGTGTCGTGGAGAAATTGGTCGAAATCTTCCCTCGCCGCGGGCGTGCGATCCATGCGCCGTCGCTGCAACACGCCGACGGAGCCGTTCTCCAGCCGCTCGTCGGGACGCAAGGCATCCACGCCGCCGGGGCGGAGCGAGACGTCGGCCAACTCCAGCCGGCCCGGCCTGAGCGAAGTGAACGTGATCCGCGCGGCCGGATCGTCGCGCGTGGCAATGAACGTCAACCGCTGTTCGCTCCACTGCGGCGAGACGTCCACCTCGGCGTCGAGCCCCAGCGTTTGCCACGGCGGGTGATCCATGCCGCAGTTGACGCGCAAGGTGTAGGCCGGCCGGCCGCTGATGCGGAAACCGAGCGTGTAGGGCTTCCCGCGACGGACCGGGAAGGGGCTGATCTTCAGTTGCGGCACCCATGGTTCTTCGCCCATGCGGCGGATGTCGAGCGTCGCCCGGCGACCGTTCGCGCCGGTTTGCAAACGGGCCTCGGCCGATCCATAGGATTCGAGAATCCAACGTGGGCCATCGTTGTCGCCCCGTTGTTGGCCCTGTCGTCGTTGGCGATTGTCGGGCCCGTTACCAGCGGCGGGGCCGATCAGCTCTTCGCCGAGTTCCACCGCCCCGCCCGACCACGCGCGGCGGAGTTGGGCCGTGTCGCCGTATTTCTCGCGGAGCCAGTCGTTCCACGCGCGTTGGAACGTGCCGGCGTACGGCTCGGGCAAACGGTCCAACGCGCCGCGACGCCAAACGCCCACCAGCCCGTTCTCGTTGGTGATCTCGACCATGGCCACGGCCGGCTCGTGCGTGTAGGGGTTGCCCGTGTATGGGTTGACGTGCGTGAGCAGTTGTCGGGCGTAGGCGCGTTGCAGCTCGATCATCCGTGGCTCGAATTGCCCGAGGCCCTTGTCGAAGTTGGGTCGCTTGTCGCGATGAGGGAACCCGTCCTTTTCGTCCAGCCAGCGCGAGACGTGCAGGTTGATGTTCACGTAAATACCGCGCTGCTTCAGTTCGTGAACCAACCGGTCGAGCCGGGCCATTTGCTTGGGGTCGATTTGGGTATGGCCGCCCGTCTCGCCCCAAATGGAATACATGTCCATGTGGTGCAAGCGCACGCAGTTGATACCCAGCCGCGCGAGACGCTCGGCCAATTGTGGCGCCTGGTCTGCCTCGGGGAAGCAGGCATCGAAGCAGAGGTTCGTTCCCCAGAAGCGGATCGGACCGGCGTCGGTCACGAAGCGATCGCCCTCGGGCCGGATGAATCCATGGCGACCGGCCGGCCGATCGAGCATCCCGGACAGGTCCGCCGCGCCCCGGGGGCCATCGTACGAGAGCTGCATGGGGAAGAGGGCCGTCGGTTGGTCCGCGCGATCGGCTGCCTGACACGCCGTCGGACGCGCAACCGAGACCAGCGCCCCGATCACCGCCGCGCAGACGACAAGCACCCCGTGACGGCGGCGGCCGTGCCCGCGGGGCAACGGGATGCTTGCCAGCGTCGGTCGGGTCTCGGCACCAAACTTCCAATGATACGTGCCGCTGGGCAGTTGAGTCGTCATGTCCGCTGTTTTAAACGGGCGGCGAGAATTTGGCAATCGAGGACCACGCCCGTGATGGGCTTCGCGACACGACGGTGTCTTGGCTCCTCGCATTTCATGGCAGCGCACTTCATGGCAACGTGGTTGCGATCCCCATGGCACACGGGGGCCATCGCGCGGCTCGGGCCCGGGTGGAAGGAGGATTACAAAGTCGAATTCTTCCGTCATTCCCGAGAAGCTTGTGCCCGCGAAAGCGGGTATCGGGAATCCAGTGATGCGTCCGAATTCCCTGGATTCCCGCGTACGCGGGAATGACACGTGGAGCCTCAGCGCAAGCTGTAATCGACTTTGCAATCCTCCCGGGCACGGGTGGGAGCCTTCTTGATTCGTGCGTGGCGTTGTCGTATCATGGAGGGAGAGTTGCGTCGTCGCGGCCCTTGCCCGTCGATCGGTTTTCCGCTCCCCGCCTTGCCCCTCTGCTTTCCACCCCCCACCCCCGCCGAGCACCATGCGCCGATATACCTTCGCACCGTTTTTCTGGCGGCGTCCGTCGACTGGCTGCTTTGCGGCGATGATCGTCGCCGGATTGGTCGGGCTGACTAGTCTGGTGGCGGTTCGGGCGGCCACCGCGGCGGATGGTCCGCCGAGCGGTCAATCCAACCCCGCCACTGCGTCGCTCCGCGCGGCGGTCGAGCATCTCGAGCGCGAGTTCCCCGAGCGTTACGACGACGCTGGCGAGTTCCTTGCCCGACTGAAGCGCATCGAGCTGCGCTTGTCGAACGAGTCCAAAGCATCCGCCGAGGATCGGAAGGCGGCGCTGGCTGAACTCGAAACATTGCGCCGCGAGGCCCTGCTGGCCAATCCACTGGTCGATGGGCAGCCGATCCTCTTCGTCGTCCGCCACCAGTACCGGTCGGATCATCACAACACGGCCACGATGTTCCAGAACGGCGAGATCAACACCGGCAGCTTTCAGGGCGGCGGGGCGCTGAAGACGATCGACCTATCCACGGGCGAGTTGAAGACACTGATCGAACTGCCCGAGGGTGTGGTTCGCGACCCGGAGGTGAGCTTCGACGGCCGTCGGATTCTCGTTTCGATACGGAACAACAAGGCCGACGACTACCACCTGTACGAGATGCAGGCCGATGGCTCCGCGCTGAAGCAGCTCACGTTCGGTTCCGAAGTCTCCGACATCGATCCGATCTATCTGCCCGACGGTCGAATCCTCTTCACCTCGACCCGCGAGCCCAAATACTGCATGTGCAACCGGCACATCATGGGCAATCTATTCACCATCAGCGGAGACGGGGCGAACTTGCAGCAGATCGGCCACAGCACACTGCATGAGGGCCATCCGTCGCTGCTGCCCGACGGCCGCGTGATCTACGACCGCTGGGAATACGTGGATCGCAATTTCGGCGATGCTCAGGGCGTATGGGTCGTGAACCCCGACGGCACCAACCACGCGATCCACTGGGGGAACAATACCAACTCGCCGGGCGGGGTGATCGACGCCCGCGCCATTCCCGGCACCGATCTCTTCGTGGCCACGTTCACCTCCTGCCACGACCGGCCCTGGGGGGCGCTGGCAATCGTTGACCGTTGTAGGGGGCTGGACGGCCGCGAGCCGGTCCTGCGGACCTGGCCGCCCGAGGCGATCGAACTTGTCGGCAAGGGCAACTACGACACCTTCAAACGCGTCCGCCCGCGCTACGAGGACCCCTACCCCCTCTCCCAAGAGTTCTTCCTCTGTGCCCGCACCATCGGCAAGGGCGAGCAAATGGGATTGTTCCTGGTCGACACGTTCGGCAACGAGGTTCTGCTGCACGCCGAAGGGCCGGGCTGCTTCGACCCCATGCCGCTGACCCCGCGCGAGCGTCCGCCGGTGATCCCCGCCCGGATCGACCTCTCGCAAAGCGAGGGCCAGTTCTACGTGCAGAACGTCTATATCGGATCCGGCATGGAGCGGGTCGAGCCGGGCTCGGTCAAGTATTTGCGCGTCGTCGAATCGCCCGAGAAGCGGTTCTGGACGAAACCGGGGTGGAAATCGCCCGCCGGCGCACAGGCGCCCGGCATGGCCTGGGACGACTTCAACAACAAGCGGATCCTGGGCACCGTGCCGGTGGCCGAAGACGGCAGCGCGTCGTTCCGCGTCCCGGCCGATACGTTTGTCTACTTCCAGTTGCTCGACGAGCGGGGAATGATGGTCCAGTCGATGCGGAGCGGCACGATCGTCCGCCCCGGCGAAGTGGTTGGCTGTGTCGGCTGCCACGAGGATCGCCGCTCCACCGTGGCGACCGACAACGCCCTGGCCGCCGCCTACCGGCCACCGGAAGCGCTCCAGCCGTGGCATGGCCCGGCCCGGTTGTTCAGCTATCGGGCGGAAGTGCAGCCGGTGTTCGACAAGCACTGCGTCTCCTGCCACGACAACGGCCGGCTAGGCGCCGCGGCGATCATCCTCGCCGACGACTTGAACCTGTTGTTCAACACGTCGTACACGCAGCTACGCGAGAAAGGGTTGGTCCGCGTGGTCGGCGCCGGGCCGCACAAGGTGCAGCCTCCCAAAAGCTGGGGGTCGGGCGCCAGTCGGCTGGTCAAGGTGTTGCTCGAGGGCCACGGCAACCCGGTCGTCGACGATCAAATCGAACTGAGCGACGAAGATTTCGATCGGATTGTCACCTGGATCGACATCAACGCTCCCTATTACCCCCGCTACGCCAGCGCCTACGGCAAGAATCGTTACGGCCGCTCGCCATTGACCGATGCGGAACTCGGCCAGCTTGCCAAACTGTCCGGTGTCCGACTGGGGCACAGGGACTTCCACAAGGTCAACCTGACCCGCCCGGAATTGAGCGCTTGTCTGCAATCCAAGGACATCCCACCCGAGCGGCGAAAGCAAGCCCTGGCCCTCATTCGCGCGGCCGCGGCCCGCCTGGCCGAGCGGCCCCGGGCGGATATGCCCGGCTTCCGCCTGGTGGACCCAGTGGAAATTGTTCAGCAACGAAGGTATGATGAATTACTTCGCATCGAGCGGGCGATGCGCGAAGCGATCGCCCGCGGCCAGACCCTGGCCTATCCCACCGCGGAATCATCCTCCCAACCCCAGCAATTCGAGGAGTGAACAGTATGAGTGAACAGAAGCGAATCACGCGTCGCGCGGCCCTGGGCGCGGCCGCCGCCACGGGCGCCGCACTCGGAATCCCCATGTCCACACGAGCCGCCAACCCCTGCAGCAAATCCACCGTGAAAACCTACAAAAGTGCCGACTTCTACAACGCCGAGGGCGAATTCCAGGTCGACAAAGCCCGCGAGGCCTACTTTGACATGTTCCAGCGTTTCGGCTATCCCATCTCCGAGAAGCTGAAGGCCGAGATGTGGACGCTCGACTTTGGCCTGGGCGATTTCGCCCGCGTGGGCATGGCCGGCATCTTCTGGCTCAACCGCGAGGACTACGGCTATTTCGGCCACGAGATCTTCCTGCTGCCCGGGCAGATGATCCCCGAGCACAAGCACGTGCCCACGGCAAAGGGGCCGGCGAAGATGGAATCGTGGCAGCCGCGCCACGGGATGATCTACACATTCGGCGAAGGCGATCCCAGCGAGGAGCTGCTCGATAAGATTCCGCCCAGCCAGCGCGATCTGGTCCACTCGAAGCACTGCACGCCGCTGGAGATCGACGAGCTGGCCGACCTGAACCGGCGCGAGGCGTGGCACTTCATGGTCGGCGGTCCGGAGGGCGCGCTGGTCACCGAGTACGGGACCTTCCACGACATGGACGGGCTGCGGTTCTCCAACCCCAAGGCGAAGCTGTAATCTGCCCGAAGCCTTCCCCCTGAAGGGCGAGGTTCCCGGCGAGTCAGGCGAAGCCGCACGTACCATACGCCGCCCCGGCGCCCCGCCGGGGCGGCGTTCGTTAAGACCTCGACCGGCTGGGCCGAGGGGCCGAAGGCTTGCGGCCGCAGTCCCGACGCAGCCCGCTCACCCCTCGCCGGTCGCCAGTGCCAGGGCCACGCGAACGGCCTTGCCATATTCGCGCAGGTCGAGACGTTCGGACGTCGTGTGCGCGTTCTCTTGTCCCGTGCCCAGCGTGACGGTGGGGATGCCACGGAGGGTCATCCAGTTGGCGTCGATCCCGCCGTTGCAGACGGCCCGCTCCGGCCTGCCGCCCACACTTCGCACGGCCCGCTCCGCCTCGGCGATGCAAGGTTCGTCGTCGTCGAGCCGGAAACTCTCGTAATCCAGGCGGCCGTCGATTTCCACCGCCGCACGATGGCCCTCAACGCTGGCCACGCGGCGGGCGGCTCGCTGGAAGGCCCGCTCAATGGCCTGTACGATCCGGGTGCGAAAGCCGGGGTGATGACTGCGGGCTTCCGCCCGCACGAGCACCTCGGGCGTCACCACGTTCGTGGCCTCACCGCCGCGGACCACGCCGATGTTGCTCGTGCCGCCCTGGCCGCCGCGTTCGATCTTGCCCAGCCATTTGTGATGGTGCAGGTCGGCGATGGCCAGCGAGGCCACGGTGATCGCACTGACGCCGAACTCCGGTCGGCTGCCGGCGTGGCTCGCGCGGCCCACAATGCGGATATCCATGCGGTATCCGCCCGTGGCGCCGACGGTCAGTTTCTCGGCCGTGCCGCCGTCGAAATTGAAGGCCAGCCGTGGGCGGCCAAGGAGCGAGAGCGTGGCATGCCGGGCGCCGTGCAGCCCCAGCTCTTCCTGCACGGTCCACATCAACGTCAGCGGAGGATGGGGCAGTCGCTGGGTGAGCACTTGCAGCGCCGCGCCGAGCACCACGGCACAGCCGGCCCGATCATCGGCTCCCAGTCCGGTCTCCTTCGACGCGGCGACCAGATGCCGCCCGCGCCGGACCGGCCGGCAGCCCTCGCACAGTGGCACCGTGTCGGCATGAGCCATGAGCAAGCGTCGCGGGGCCCGCACCGTGCCGGGCAATTTGCAGACAAGGTTGCCCACCTCGCCCTCGTGCACGCTTCGCCAGTGAGCCCGATCGAACCGGATTGCCTCCTCGGGCAGGCCCGCGCCACGGAGCCGCCCGACGATGTAGTCGAGCACTTGACGCTCACGCCCGCTGCGCCCGGGGATGGCGAGCAGTTCGATGAGCAGCCGCTCGGCATCGAACGACGCGGATTTCTTCTTCATGGTGGGGATCGGTTGAGGAGTGGCGACGACTCGGGGGGGCGCCGACGTGTCGAGGCGAGGATACTGCGAGGATATTGCCGTCTGGCCCTCAAGCAGTATGCTATCAGAAACTCGCCCGGCGAGCGAGAGGCGGGGCGGCGATTGGGCCCCGTCGACAGCTTGCCGCCGGTCGGGCGCGGAACGCCCCGTTTGGCGCTTCCCGCGAGTCGCTTCCCACCGGGTGCTTTCCCAGGGATGGGCTGGTGGGCGCGCTGGCACCCAGCATCCCGACTTCCACTCTCCAATATCCCAATGCGGTTTTTCATTGCCGGCATCATGCAGGGGTCGCACACGGCCAAGGCGGTCCACGATCAGGACTATCGCCGGGAGATTGCCGATCTACTGCGCGAAGAGTTTCCCCAGGCCGACATCTACGACCCGCGCGCTGCGCACAAGAACTCACTCGACTATGCCGAACTGACCGGTCGCGAGGTGTTCATGCGGCATAACGAGATGTGCGGCCAGGTCGACGCACTGGTGGCCGTCCTGCCCTCGGCGTCGATGGGCACGGCCATCGAGATGTGGGAGACCTACCGTCACGGCGGCGCGGTGATTTCGATCAGCCCCATGCGGCACAACTGGGCGGTGAAGTTCCTCAGCCACCTGATCTACGCCGATATGACGGCCTTCACCGCCGGACTGCGCGGCGGAGAAGTGGCGCGGACCATCCAGCAAGTACGCGATGCCGGTTAGCCGATCGCGTCGACGCGGAAATGCCGGTCGAGGATGCCGTCCACGACCGACCGCATGTGCGGCATCTCCTTGCAGAGTCGTTGTCGGGCGATGTGGACCGCCTCCTTCTCCGATTCGCAATCGAGAGTGTACTCGGCCAGTCCCACCTGCACGTGGAATCGGCGTGCCGCGTTGGTTCCGCTGTCAGTCACGAGCCCCATGATCATCACCTTTCTGCCCCAAGACGGGGACGTGTCAACCAGCGCGGCGGCCCCGGCGGTCGTTTCCGCCGGTTTGCCGCTGGTTGCCCAAGCACGAATTGCAACATCTCCTCAATGAGGCTTTTCGGCTTCCGGCGATGGTCAACCTGAGTGGATAGGTCGCGGCGTCGGGCTGCGTGGCCTGTGTCGAACGGCGGAATTGCTCCGCCGGGGGCGATTGTGATGGCCACCCGCGCTTTGCAACCGCCGCCCAGCCCAGCTCTGCGGCAAGCCGGCCAACGGGGTGTCTTCCCCGTATCTCGCGCGCGGTCTGTGCCGTCTGCCCGTGGGATGGTGGCTTGAGCCGCCTTTCGCCCTTGCCAGACGGTCTATTGTAGCTAGGATTAAATACAGGATTTCCTGACCAAAATGATCCGACGGGCGATTCGCACTCCCCCCGAGAGGGGCGGTCGCGAGTCATCGCCCGCCGGCCAAACGCCAACATTCGACCAGTTTCCCCATGTCCACCGCAACTGACAGCACCCTCCGCGAGTTCGCCGAACGCGAATACAAGTGGGGTTTTCATACCGATGTCGAGGCCGATTCCGCGCCGCCGGGGCTCAATGAAGACGTCGTCCGCCTGATCTCCGCCAAGAAGGGCGAGCCGGATTGGCTGCTCCAATGGCGGCTGAAGGCGCTTCGCCACTGGCAGACCATGGAGGAGCCCGACTGGTCGAACGTCCATTACCCGCCGATCGACTACCAGAGCCTGGTCTATTACTCCGCGCCGAAGTCGAGGAAAGACGCGCCGAAGAGCCTCGATGAAGTCGACCCGGCACTGCTGGAGATGTTCGATCGCCTGGGCGTGCCCCTTCACGAGCGCGAGGCGCTGGCCGGCGTGGCCGTCGACGCGGTGGTCGACAGCGTGTCGGTGGCCACCAGTTTCAAGGAGCGGCTTGCCCAGCAGGGGATCATCTTCTGCTCGCTCTCGGAAGCGGTCCGCGAGCATCCCGACCTGGTCCGGCAGTACCTCGGCTCGGTCGTCCCGCCGCGCGACAACTTCTTCGCCTCGCTGAACTCCGCCGTCTTCAGCGATGGTTCATTCTGCTACGTGCCGCCGGGCGTGCGCTGCCCGATGGAACTTTCCACCTATTTCCGCATCAACGCGCGGAACACGGGCCAGTTCGAGCGGACGCTGATCATCGCCGAGCCGGGCAGCTTCGTCAGCTACCTAGAAGGCTGCACCGCGCCGATGCGCGACGAAAACCAACTGCATGCGGCGGTGGTGGAACTGGTGGCCCACGAGGACGCCCAGATCAAATATTCCACCGTGCAGAACTGGTATCCCGGCGACGCCGAGGGCCGCGGCGGCATCTACAACTTCGTTACCAAGCGGGGTACCTGCCTGGGCGATCGGGCGAAGATCTCCTGGACGCAGGTCGAAGTGGGCTCGGCCATCACCTGGAAGTATCCCAGCGTGATCCTGCGAGGCAACGAATCGGTCGGCGAGTTCTACTCCGTCGCCCTCACCTCGGGCCGCCAGCAGGCCGACACGGGCACGAAGATGATCCACATTGGCCGCGATACCCGAAGCACGATCGTCTCGAAGGGTATCTCCGCCGGCCGCTCGCAGAACAGTTACCGCGGACTGGTGAAGATGCTCCGCGGCGCGCGAAACGCCCGGAATTACTCGCAGTGCGACTCGCTGCTGATGGGTGATCGCTGCGGTGCCCATACGTTCCCCTACATCGATGTGCTCAACCCCACGGCCACGGCCGAGCACGAGGCGTCCACGTCGAAGATCGGCGAGGATCAGATCTTTTACTGCCAGCAGCGTGGGCTGTCGGCCGAGGACGCGATCAACCTGATCGTCAACGGGTTCTGCAAGGAGGTATTTCGCGAACTGCCCATGGAGTTCGCCGTCGAGGCCCAGCGGCTGCTGGCCGTCAGCCTTGAAGGTAGCGTCGGCTAGATGTGGGCAAAACCACAGCGACAACCAAACATCCAGTTCCTTAACATTTCATCCGTCCAAAGCAGCTCGCCCAATCCTCAACGGTTTTCGTCATTCCCGCGAACGCGGGAATCTAGGGGGTAGACACGAGCGACTGGATTCCCGCTTTCGCGGGAATGACTGGCTTCAGACCGGCGAAGTGTTGTCCAAGTCCCAAAATGCTCCAGCACGGAACACCGAAGACCCTCCAATGCTCAGCATCAAGAACCTTCACGCACAAATCGAAGACAACGAAATCCTCCACGGCATCGACCTCGATGTCCGTCCCGGCGAGGTCCACGCCATCATGGGCCCGAACGGCTCTGGCAAGAGCACGCTCGCCCAGGTGCTGGCCGGCCGCGAGGAATACGAGGTGACCGACGGCCAGGTGACCTTCCTTGGCCATGACCTGCTGGAGATGGACGCCGACGAGCGTGCCCGCGAGGGCATCTTCATGGCGTTCCAGTATCCGGTGTCGATCCCCGGCGTGAGTACGATGTACTTCCTCAAAGCGGCGCTGAACGCCGTCCGGCGGCACCACGGCGAGGAAGAGGTCGACGCGATGGACTTCCTCGAACTGGTTCGTCGCAAGGCCGCGCGACTGAAGATCGACGAGTCGATGCTGCATCGGGCGATCAACGAAGGCTTCTCCGGCGGCGAGAAGAAACGGAACGAAGTGTTCCAAATGGACGTCCTCCAGCCACGGCTGGCCATCCTCGACGAGACCGACTCTGGGCTGGATATCGACGCGATGAAGATCGTCGCCGACGGGGTGAACGCGCTCCGCGATCCCAGCCGCTCGTTCATCCTCGTGACCCACTACCAGCGGCTGCTGAGCTACATCGTGCCCGACCGCGTGCATGTGCTCCGCGACGGCCGGATCATCCGCTCCGGCGGCAAGGAACTGGCCTTGGAGTTGGAAGAACACGGCTACGGGCTATACGAGGAAGCGGCAGTCGGATAGCTCGGAGGTTTTTGGGGAACCTGTCCAAGGTCGCGCCGTGGGAAGGGTGAGGTTCCCGCCGAGTCGGCAGCGGCAAGCCGCCGTGGATGTCGAAGAAAATCGAATTGCCGTCGGCCACGCGGAGATCGGAGATCATTGATGCCGCCGCGGCCCGGCCCCGTGAACCAACGAGCAGAATCCAACGATAGTGTCACGAACCCGAGAGGCTCATGAGCACCAGCACCGCCCAACAAAACGTTTTCCGCGAACACTTCGACCGGCTGGAGCCGCGGTTGTGCGATCACATGCCGTCGTGGCTAGGGAAAATGCGTCGCGCCGCCATCGGGCGGGTTGCCGAGAGGGGTTTACCGTCGAAGAAGGATGAGGACTGGCGCCGGACCCCTCTGGCCCCGCTGCTGGAGACGCCGTTCGCCCCCGGGCCGCTCGAGGGGCATCGCGTGGCTCCCACCGATGCCTCGCCCGTGCTGGACCACGGTGCCACTGGCGTCCCGCCAGTGCTGGATGGCCCGTGGGCTGGTGCACATCCGTCATTTCAAGGGGTGCTGGCATCCGCAGGCGCTCTATCCAAGGGGGCGGAGCAGTCGCACGAAGCGGACCTTCAGGCAGCAGCCGGACCCCGGTTGGTCTTTGTCGATGGCGTATTCGCCCCGGCCTTGTCCGTAGGTGACGGGCTCGCGCCGAACGTCTACTTCGGTAGTCTGACCGGCGCGTTGCGTGCCGACCCCGACCTGGTCGGTGAGCACTTCGGCCGCTGCCTGCCGCGAGATCACGCCTTCGCGGAAGTGAACACTGCGTTGTTCGCCGACGGCGGGCTGCTGATCGTCCCGCCCGAGACCGTGCTCGATACGCCGATCCACCTCGTTTGCATCAGCACCGAGCCGGAGCAGCCGGTGGCGGTGCATCCTCGGCATCTGATCGTCGTTGGCCGCCATGCCCAGGCGACGGTGGTGGAGACGTACATTGATGCCACTGACATTTCGCCAGTGCATGACCCGGGTGCCACTGGCGTCTCGCCAGTGCTCACCAACTCGGTCACGGAGATCTTGCTCGACGACGGTGCTCGGCTGGATCATTACCTCATGCAGCGGCAGCCGTGGAGTGCCCTGCACCTGAGCAACGTGGCGGCCGTGCAACGGGCATCCAGTCATTTCGAGACGCATCTGATCGCCCTGGGCGGATCGCTGGCCCGGCACGAAACGGGTACCCGACTCGAGGGCGAGGGATCTCACGCCACGCTTAATGGGCTGTACATGCCGCGGGGCGAGCAGCATCTGGAGTGTCGCACGCGGATCGATCACGCCGTTCCGCACTGCACCAGCCACGAAGTTTACAAGGGAATCATCGACGATCGGGGCGTGGGCGTGTTCAATGGCAAGATCTTCGTTCATCAAGACGCCCAGAAGACCGACGCCAAGCAGTCGAACCAGGCCTTGCTGCTGTCCGATCTGGCCACGATCAACACCAAGCCACAGTTGGAGATCTTCGCCGACGACGTGCGCTGCACCCACGGCGCCACCGTGGGCCAACTAGACGCCGAGGCCTTGTTCTACCTCCGCAGTCGCGGCCTGAGTGACGAACATGCCCGAAGCCTGCTGATCTACGCCTTCGCCGGCGAGGTGGTCGAGGGGATTCGGCTGCCGCTGGTGCGGCATCAGGTCGAGCAGGTGCTGCTCGACGCCCGCGGCTTGCCGCCGGAAGTGGCCGTCGACGACGGTGCTCTTGATCGGCGATGGCTCTCTGGCGATCAGCAGGCTGTCGACCAACCGACGGCTGCCTCAGCCGAGTCCAGGCCGACGGGCTGGGGACGGTCCGGCCGGGAGCGGTCGGACTCGCAACCCGCGAGCGGCGAACGCAACTCGAATGAGCAGATCGCCGAGGAGGCCCGATGAACTATCTCCAGACCATCGGCGAGCGATCGGTCGCGTCGGCCGGCCCTGCGTTCGACGTGGACGCCGTGCGCGCGGAGTTTCCCATCCTCGCCGAGCGGGTAAACGACCGGCCGTTGGTCTACCTGGACAACGCCGCCACCAGCCAGATGCCGCGGAGCGTGCTCGACGCGGTACATCATTTCCATGCCCACGGGCGGGCGAACATCGGCCGCAGCGTCCACCACCTGGGGGAGCAGGCGACGGCGGCCTACGAACACGCTCGGCGACGCGCGGCCGAGTACATCGGCGCGTCCAGTCCACGGGAGATTGTTTTTGCTCGCGGCACGACCGAGGCGATCAATCTCGTGGCCCAGTCGTATGGCGAGCAGCTTTCCGCCGGCGATGAGATCATGATCACCGCGCTGGAGCATCACGCCAACATCGTGCCCTGGCAGATGCTCTGCCAGCGGCGCGGCACGGTGTTGCGCGTCGCGCCGGTTGACGACGACGGGCAACTGATCTTCGAGGAGTTCGAACGGCTGCTCGGGCCTCGCACCCGGCTGGTGGCCGTCACACAGGCGTCGAACGCCTTGGGCGTGATGCCGCCGCTGGAGCCGATCATCGGGGCAGCCCACGACCGCGGCGCGCGGGTGCTGATCGACGGGGCCCAGGGAGCGCCTCACCTGCCGGTCGACGTGGCCAAGTCCGATGCCGACTTCTACGCCTTCTCCGGGCATAAGCTCTACGGACCGATGGGTGTGGGCGTGCTCCATGGTAAGCGCGATCTGCTCGAGTCGATGCAGCCGTATCAAGGTGGCGGGGGGATGATCCGTCGCGTGCGGTTCGAGGGAACCACCTACGAGCGGGCGCCTCAGAAGTTCGAAGCCGGCACGCCCAACGTGGCCGGCGCGGTGGGCTTGGCCGCGGCCATGGACTTTGTCGACTCGATCGGCCGGGAGTCCATCGCGCAGTATGAGGCCGAACTGAACGACTACGCCATGGACACGTTGCGCCGAGTGCCGGGCCTGCGGCTGCTGGGCGACGTCGGGCCTAAGGTGGGCATCCTCTCCTTCACCCTAGAAGGGGCCCATCCACACGACGTGGGCACCATCCTCGACCGCCAGGGGATCGCCACGCGCACCGGGCATCACTGCGCGCAGCCGCTGATGGACCGGCTCGGCGTGCCGGCCACCACCCGCGCGTCGCTGGCCTTCTACAATACCTACGACGAGATCGACGCACTGGTCGACGGTCTGGCGCGGGTACGGGAGGTGCTCCAATGAGCGGCGATCTGCGCGACCTGTACCAGGAGGTGATCCTCGACCATCACCGGCGTCCGCGGAACTTCCGCAAGGTGAGTAACGCCAACGCCTCGGCCGAAGGCCTCAACCCGTTGTGTGGCGATCAACTGACAGTGTACCTTCGCCGCGACGGCGGCCGGGTGGCCGACGTGGGGTTCGAGGGGCTCGGTTGCGCCATCTGCCTGGCCTCCGCTTCAATGATGACCGAGCGAATCAAGGGACGCGATACGGCCGAAGTGGAGCAACTGGCCGATGCCTTCCACGAGATGCTGACCGGAAACCGGGAGGAACACCATAAGCGGGAGGGTGAGGCTCCCGGCGAGCCCGACCTCGGCAAGCTAAAGATCCTCGCCGGCGTGCGGCAGTATCCCATGCGCGTTAAGTGCGCCACGCTCGCCTGGCACACGTTGCGCGCGGCCCTGCGCGGCCAGGACGAGCCGGTATCGACCGAGTAAGTCGAACGGCGAACACAAGCTTTCGTAACACTTCAACTGTCTGGAGCGGGCGACGAAATCGGGGGATTCCCGTCACTCCCGCCCGCGCGGGAATCCAGTTGAGACGGAGCAAAACCATGGCAATTGGCGAAACGGTGGTCCTTTCGCGCGGCTGCACGGCCAAGGAGATTCCGCGGGGCACGCCCCTGGAACTGCCCGCCGGCACGCCGTTGTGGATCCGTCAGGCGGGCGACGGCTGGTTCACCGTGATGGACGACTCGGGCCGCATGCTCCGCATCGCCGGCGAGGACGCCGACGCGATGGGTATCGATCCCACCGAGGCCGACGCGCCCGAGGTGCCCGTGCCAACCGAGGGCACGTTGGAAGAACGCTGCTGGCAGATGCTCCGCACGGTCTACGATCCGGAGATCCCGGTGAATCTGGTCGAGTTGGGGCTGATTTACGACGTGGTGGTCGAGCCGCTCGGCTCGGGCGGGCAGGAGGCGGTCGTTGAGTTCACGCTCACCAACCCGGCTTGCGGGATGGGCGAGGTACTGGAGGAGGAAATCCGCCGGAAGCTGGCTTTGCTGCCCGAGGTGGAGGAAGTGCAGACGGAGTTGGTCTTCGACCCGCCCTGGGACATGTCGCGGATCAGCGACGCCGCCAAGCTGCAACTGGGGTTGTTGTGATCGCGCGGTTGAAGCTCACGCCGAGGATCCGGCGGCGCCACCAGGGGATTGCCATCACTCGCGCGTGGGAACCCTGTCATTCCCGCGTAGTATGCCCGTCATTCCCGCGCAGTTTGAACGTCATTCCCGCGCACGCGGGAATCCAGTGGACGCATCCTGCGAGTGTTGACGCGACGTGCGCGTCATTCCCGCGCACGCGGGAATCCAGTGGATTGCGCCAATCGCCGTCATTCCCGCCTGCCCGGGAATGACGGAATTCAGACGGCTGAAGCGATTCGGAAGCGCGGAGCGATAGCCGCTCCGGGCCAACGACGATCCGGTTGGCGTGAACCCTGGACCCCCAAAAGGGTCTATTCGCGGCAGGGCGCCAGAGCCAGCAGGCAGTAGCCGGTGACCAGGGCCGGCTCGCCTTCGAGCCAACGCGGGTTCTCGTTGACCCAAGAGCCGTTCTCCTGCTGCCGCTCGGCCAGCTCGGCGATGAGGTCCTTGCGCCAATCGCGCTTGGTGCCCTCGTCGGTTTCCACGACGTCGAGATCGGCGGCGTCCAACGCCTTGGCGAACACCTGGTAGTAGTAGAACAGCCCGGCCTTCTGCATGCCCGGGTTTTCCTCGAGCGTGTAGTGCTTGCCGATCCAACTGAGGGCGGCTTCGGTGCGTGGATCGTCCTTGTCGACGCCGGCGTAGATCATGCTCTTGAGGCCAGCGTAGGTCATCGAGCCGTAGCTCCGCAGCCCCCCGTTGGGTGTCTCGCCGGCCTGACTGGAGCCACCGGCGGCCGGTGTGTAGTAGAACCCGCCGTCATTGACCTTCGCGGCGAATTCGGTCGTATTGTGCGGCGATTCTAGGTTCTGGCAGCGCGACACGAAGACCAGGGCCTTCTTCATGGCCGGATCGTCCGGGCCGCAGCCGGCCGCTTTCAGGGCGTCGATCAGGAACGTGGTGTTCGACAGGTCGGGCCGCTTGTGCTTGCCGTAGCCCGCCCCGCCGTAGGCACTATCGCTGCGGCTGAGTTCATTGTCTTCGTCCCACTGGATGCCCTTGATGAACTTCTCGGCGCGCTCGATGGTTTCGTCGTAGCGGCCATCCTGGTTGGCTTCCACGAACGCCATCAGCGCGATGGCCGTTTCATAGTTTCGATAGAACGTTCCAGGGCGATAGATGCCGCCGTCGGGTTGGATGAACCCTTTGAGGTACTCCAGGCTTTTGGCCACGGCCGGATCGTCGGCCGTTCGCCCGTGGCGCAGGATGCCGGTGGTGACAATCGCCGTCACGCCGGGGCCGGCGTAATCGGCATAGGCCCCGTTTTCACCTTGAGCTTCGTTCTCCAGGAAGTTGACCGCGCGGTCGACCATCTTTTTCAGCTTGGCCTGCTGGGTCGCGTCGTCGGCTCGCGAGGTCGAAACGCCCAGCAGCGAGAAACCAATCGCCAGCGCGGCGAGCAACGCCGTGGCTGATCCAGCATTTCGTGAAAGGGTCTTCATCGGGGGCTCCTTGAGTCTCGGGGGTCGTCGGTTCACCGCATTGGATTCAATGGGAAGCACATCTTGAAGGGTGTGCCAATCTCCTCCCATTCTAGCATGACGTGGCCGCGAGGCCAGTTTGGGGAGGGGCAGGGCAGGGGGGTAGCAATGCAGCCCCAAGCCACACCGCCACGCCGATCTATCCATTCGACCCCAGCGTGTCGGACTATTCCACGCTTCAACCGGATTCCGCAACCGATGCGGCCTGCCGGGGTTGCGCCGGAGGGGAGGCCCCCGCGTCAGAATGGCAGGGCCTCCAAACTGTCATTCCCGCGCACGCGGGAATGACGAAGAATCCGGCTTTGCATTTCTGCTGCTTGGGGTCCGGGGCGGGAAGATGACCGCCAGCAGGGCCGGGATGCCATCGGTGCTGGCTCTCCCGGCCGAGGCAGACCAGACAAGGGAAGGCCAGACACGGGAAGACCAGACAAACGGCCGTGGCAAACCGTGGTCACCTTCGCCCAGGCTATGGCAGAATGGCCAGGACTTCGCTCTCGCCCATGATCAGCAGTTGCTGACCGTCCACGTCGACCTCGGTTCCGGCGTAGCCGCCAAACAGCACCCGGTCACCTTCGCTCACCATGTGCTCCGCTCGCGAACCGTTCGGCAGCAGCCGGCCGTCGCCGACCGAGAGCACGCGGCCTTGTCGCGGGCGTTGCTGGGCGGCCTCGGGCAGGACGATCCCCCCGCTGGTGGTCTCCTCGGCCGCTTCGCGTTTGACCACGATTTTGTCGCCCAGGGGTACAAGTTTCATCTGCCGTCACTCCTCGAGGAAGCCTTGATTGCCGGATTGGCGGGTCCCGGGCGTGGGGCACTCGCTCGACGTGGCGAGCCGGCCGCCCGGCGGTGAAAATTGACGATCGGCTATTCTCGCACGCCCGGCCGCGCGAGGCAAGTGCCCCGTATCCAGTCTCAGATCGGCCATGCGCTTGACAAACCCACCCCGGTGGGTTTCAATGAACATGGGCCAGCCAAGCGGAACAGATGCGGCCAAGGGCATGCCGCTCGCTACGGGGATGACGAATCTCCCGAGGATGGCAGGGCGAGGTTGCCGATATTGGTGGGGTGGGATTCCTGCTTAGCCCAGCGCTGGCGCGACGCCAATGGCACGCGCGACGGGGTGGCGGCACGCGATTAACACCCCCGATCAACCGGCAAGCCAACGCCTCTGGGTCTGGGAGCTGTTATCCCCGGCTAGTCTTCGGGAAGAGGTCTCCTCATGTTTCGGCCCACTGAGTTTTCTCGAACGGATATGATCTCCATGATGCCTCGGAAGAAACGAGCCGCGCGCGGTTATACCATTGTCGAACTGCTGGTGGCCACGCTCCTGATGACCATCGTCATGCTGGCGGTGGTGGAAATCTTCGCCGGCGTGGGCGAGGGGGTGCGCAATTCCCGCGCCACGCTGGAGACCTTCGATCGGGTCCGCGCGGCCAAGCTCCGCCTGCAACGCGACCTGGATGGCCTGACCGTCGACCCGGTGCCCCCACGTGGCGAACAGGCCGACGGCTACCTGGAGATCATCGAAGGGCCGGTGGGTACCGGCCCGGCAATGACCAAACCCTGGGACGTGGCCACCAATGACGACGAGGGAACGAACGACACCACCGTCGGCGACTTCGACGATATCCTCATGTTCACCAGCCGCAACACCGACACGCCGTTCGTCGGGCTGTACCAGGGCAACCCCATCGAATCCGACGTGGCCGAAGTGGCCTGGTTCCTCCGTGGCCGGAACCTCTACCGCCGCGTGCTGCTGGTGCAGCCGCGGTTGACGGTTGGCCCGGCGGCCAGCGGTTTCTTTGCCAACAACGACATCTCCGTGCGCCCCAACGGTGGCGGCGGGATCATGGCCAACTCGCTGGCCGATCTGGCCCGGCGGGAGAATCGATTCGGGCATCGCGGCGGTTACCCACATGACGCGCGTATTTGGGGGGCATGGCGGCTGCCCTTGCTCCGCGAGAGCGCGAAGTCGGGATGGCAGGCTTGTTACTCAACACCCAGCGGCGCCACGACAATGGCGTCGACCGACTTCTGGAATAGTCCGGACCCGCTGATGGGCGTGGGCAATGCTGTGCCTGGCGATCCGCGACCGACCGACGACTTGATCCTCACGAACGTGATCGGGTTCGACGTGAAGGTCTATGACCCGGGCGCGGGGATGTACGTCGATCTCGGCTTCAATCCCGGCGTGAATACCCACTTTAGCCATCTGGGCATGCCGATGTCGGGCTTGGATGCAAGCGGGGACCAGGCTCGCGTCTACGATACCTGGACGCTAAGTTACGAGGGCGACGGGATCGATCAGTTCAACGACGGCATGGCCGACCTAGCCAGCAACGGCTTCGACGATGACGGCAACGGCGCGGTCGACGACGTGAACGAGCGCGAGACGATGGCCCCCTATCCGGTTCCGCTGCGGGGCATTCAGGTGAAGATCCGCGTCTTCGAGCCCGACAGCCGGCAGGTGCGCGAGGTGACCGTCGGAGCCGATTTCTAAGCCGATCCCTACCCGGCCGGTTCGAAGCGACCGAAGACCATCCGGCCGGCGCTGGTCTGCAGCACGCTGGTGACGGTGATCGTGATGTCTTTGCCGATCTGTTCGCGACCGCCCTCGACGACCACCATCGTGCCGTCCTCGAGGTAGCCCACGCCCTGACCCTGCTCCTCGCCCGCCTTGACCACGCGCACGTCGATGTTTTCGCCGGGCAGGAAGACCGGCTTCAGCGCATTGGCGATGTCGTTCAGATTCACCACCTCGACGCCCTGCAGCCGCGCCACCTTGTTGAGGTTGTAATCGTTGGTGACCAGCTTGCCTTGCAAGTGCTGGGCCAAGGCCACGAGCTTCAAGTCGACCGGTTGTCCGGCGAACTCGGGCAGCTCGCGGTCGAAGATGCGCAGCTCCACGCGCGGATGGTTGCGGAGCCGGTTGAGGATGTCGAGCCCGCGTCGCCCGCGGCCGCGTCGCAGCCGATCGTTGCTGTCGGCCACGGCTTGCAACTCGCTGATGACGAACTTGGGCATCACGAGTTCGCCGTCGAAGAGGTTGGTCTCCACGATGTCGGCGATCCGGCCGTCGATGATCACACTGGTGTCGAGGATGCAGGGCTTGGTGCCCTTCACCTCCTTGGAGAACTCCACGTAGGGGATGAGGAAGCGGAAGTCGTCCTTGGTTTGCATCAGCAGGCTGATGCAGGCGTAGCAGAAGACGGCCGCCAGCACCAGGTTGACCCCCTCGTGGATGCCGGCGCTCATCGATACCGGGGCCAGGGCGATACCCACCACGTAGGCCAGGAAGAGCCCGACGATCATGCCGAAATAGACGGCCGAGATCGTGGCCAGTTCCTTGCGTCGAATGGCCATGTCCAGCCCGATGACCGCCAGACTGAGCACCAACATGCCGATGAAGACCGCCGGGGCGGCCCACTCGACGTCTTCCGGCACGACCGGTGAATTGATCAGCGTGATGGCCAGCCCGGCCGACACCATCACGAACACGACTCGGAGGATAATCAGGGACATGGAATCTTGCCGTTCGGGTGGCGACGGACGGGTGCGTCCTCGGCGAATGCCCGCCATTTTAGCGGAGCACCCCGCTGGAGTGCAATCCACCCGGGACGGGTTTGCTCGGGGTTGCCACGGCCTCGCGCCAGCGGCAGGGTCCAGCAGCGGCAGGGCCTGCCCGCCACAGAGCCTGCCCGCCACGGAGCGTGCCCGCGGCGCAGGACGATTGCAAAGTCGGCTTCTTCGTCATTCCCACGAAAGTGGGAATCCAGCGAAACGCTGGAAACGCCTGGATTCCCGCGTGCGCGGGAATGACGCCTGTTCGGCCTCGGCCTCGATGGCGGCAGACCCTGGATTCCCGCGTACGCGGGAATGACGTACTGCGACCAGCTCGTGCGGATGTATCTGACCCCCTGGATTCCCGCGTGCGCGGGAATGACTGATGGGGGACCTTTCCCAGGCAAAAACGACTTTACATTTCTCCTGGCCGGCGGCGGGGCCCAATTGTCAGCGTGGCGCCGGTGATTTAGGATGGCGCGGCCGCCATGACATTGGACCAACAAGGCGCCGGGGCAAACCGCGTCGCCGCTCCCCGGCGGACCGTTGTGGACGGTTCATTCATTCCCGCGACGCACGCCACGACCATTCCCGCGACGCACACCACGACGAACGGAGACCCACCATGGACGCGCTCGAAGCCATCCACACGCGCCGAAGCATTCGCCGCTTCACCGAGCAGGAGGTCGACGACGACACGGTCGAGCGGCTTCTGCGAGCCGCGATGATGGCCCCCAGTGCGCGCGATCAGCAACCGTGGCATTTCATCGTGTTGCGCGAGCGGTCGACCCTGCGGCGGATCGCCGAAAGCTGCCCCAACGCCTCGATGGCGGCCGAGGCCCCACTGGCCGTACTGGTCTGCGCCGACAGTCGGCTGGAAAAGACGCCGGGCTACTGGGCGCAAGATTGCGCGGCCGCGGTCCAGAATCTCCTGCTGGCCGGTCACGCGTCGGGGCTGGGGGCCGTCTGGTGTGGGATCCACCCCCGACCGCGCCGCGAGGAAGCGTTGTCCGAAATGCTCGGGCTGCCCGAGGAGGTCACCCCTCACAGTCTCGTGGTGTTGGGTTACCCGGCCGAGCAACCCGCGCACCCCGACCGCTTTCGACCCGACCGCATCCACCAGGGGCAATGGTAAAGAGCAGCCTTGTCGGCGGCGCGCAACCGCCGTGCCGCGTGGTGGGAGCGATGACCAACCCACCTTCAACCTGAACATGGCGCCCGCCGTGCGTGGCGGCCACGCTTCTTTCCGGGGGTTTTCAAGATCGGGCGGGTGAAGTATGGTGAGACGTCTCGGCCCAACCGCTAGCGGCACTGGCAGAGGACCGGTGGCACACGCGGCACGGAACCGACCGTCAACCAATCGCAAACGAGGTGTCGACATGGATATCCCCCCGATCAAACGCGCGTTGATCAGCGTCAGCGACAAACTGGGCCTCGGCCAGTTCGCCCGCGGGTTGGTCGAGTCCGGCGTGAAAATCTACAGCACCGGCGGCACGCGTCGGCATTTGGAGCAGGAAGACATTCCGGTCCACGACATCGCCGAGTACACCGGCTTCCCCGAGATGATGGAAGGCCGGCTGAAGACGCTTCATCCAAAGGTCCACGGCGGCATCCTCGCCCGGCATGACAACGAGGAAGACATGCAGTCGTTGGCCGACCATGGCATCATCACCTTCGAGCTGGTCGTGGTGAACCTGTATCCGTTCGAGACCACTGTCGCGCGCGAGGGCGTGACGGTCGAGGAAGCGATCGAGCAGATCGATATTGGCGGGCCGACGATGGTCCGCGCGGCAGCGAAGAACCACGGCTTCATCACCATCGCCACCGACACGGAGCAATACCCGGAGATTCTCGACGAGATCCGCCAGCAGGGCGGCACCACGCCCGAATTGCGGCGCAAGCTGGCCGGCGAGGCGTTCGCCCACACGGCGCGTTACGATCGGGCGATCGCCGACTACTTTGCGGGTGTCACGGCCGAGGGGCCGTTCCCCGGCACATTGCATCTGGGTCTGCGGCGTCGGTCGGTGCTGCGCTATGGCGAAAACCCACACCAGCAGGCGGCCCTGTACGCCCAGGCCCACTCGATGAAGGCATCGCTCGTCTCGGCCAAGAAGCTGCATGGCAAGGAACTGTCGTACAACAACCTGCTCGACCTGAACGGCGCGTTGGCCATTGCCCGGTCGTTCACCGAGCCGGCCGCGGCGGTGATCAAGCACAACAACCCGTGCGGCGCGGCGGTGGCCGACCGTCTGGCCGAAGCCATGCGTCGCGGGATGGCTGGCGACCCGCTCAGCGCGTTCGGCTCCGTGCTGGGAGTGAACCGCCCGGTGGATGCCGCCACGGCCGAAGTGCTGGCCGAGCCGGGGTTGTTCATCGAGGCGATCGTCGCCCCCGACTTCGAGCCCGAGGCCCTCGAAATCCTCACCACGCGGCCGAAGTGGAAGAACAACGTGCGGTTGGTGAAGGTGGGGCATATCGAGCCGCTCGACGCCACGTGGACCTACCGGTTCATCGATGGCGGGGCGCTGGTCCAACAGGCCGACGTCGGCCCGGAGGCCGAAGACGAGTGGCAGGTGGTCACCGAGGCCAAGCCCAGCGGCGAGCAGATGGCCGACCTCCGCTTCGCCTGGGAGATGGTTCGCCACGTAACGAGCAACGCCATCGTCTTCGCCAAGGAGCGGATGCTGCTGGGCGCCGGGGCGGGGCAGATGAGCCGGGTGGACTCGGTCGAGATCGCCGCGGCCAAGGCCGGCGATCGGGCGGCCGGCGGCGTGATGGCCAGCGATGCCTTCTTCCCCTTCCCCGACTCGATCGAGCGCGCGGCGGCCGCGGGAATCAAGGCGGTGATCCAGCCGGGCGGCTCGCGCAAGGACGACGAAGTCACCGAAGCCTGCAATCGCCATGGCCTGTCGATGATCTTCACCGGACGGCGGCACTTCAGGCATTAACGTTGGCCCGAGGCTTGGCATGTGGCCATTGGCGGATTGCCAGATCAGCGGCGGGGCGGCATTGCCCCTCCGTGGAGGGGGTGGGGCTCGGGCGAGCAATCTCGCGGCCGGAACCTCACCCAGCGGGGAAGCCAAGCAGGAGCGAGGCGTGGCCGTTCTCTGGCCCTTCGCGACCCGATCGCTTGCATTTCCCGACGCCGCCAACTAGCCTGTATAGTGAGAGTTGTACGAATGAAATGGCCGCTTGGCGCTCACGGTCCGCCCGAACGCGATCGGGCCGGCTCCCGACCGATCGGCCGAGAGGCTCGCCCATCGCCAATCAATCGCCAGACCAGCCGGCTGCGTCCAAGCGGAGGACGGCTGGCGCCGCTAGAATCGGCTAGTCCGTCTTGAAGGAGAGAATCCCATGTTCAATCGCTTCGATCGTCGTTCGCTTTCGCCACGGCTGGTTCTTGTGGCCATGTTGACCCTGTTGAGCCTTGCCATCACGGCCCCACCGGCGGCGGCTCAGAACAATGACTTGTTCAATAACCGCGCGGTGGGCGGCATCTACACCGACGCCGAGGGGATTCTCAAGAACGCGGCGGTCGACGAGTTGGGCCAACTGGCCAAGCTTCGCACCGACGCCCTGGATCCCATCCCCGGCGAACTATCCGCCCCGGCGGCCATGCGCAAAGTGTCGTTGCGGCGGCTGGAAGCGGCCATCGAGAAGTCGCTCAAGGACGGCGAACCACTTCCCGACGAGGTCATGTATCTGGCCGGATTGCAGGAGATTCACTACGTGTTCGCCTATCCGGAGTTGGGCGATATCGTCCTCGCCGGACCGGGCGAAGGCTGGCGCGTCGACGAGCGTGGCAACGTGGTCGGCAACACCACGGGCCGCCCGGTGCTGATGCTCGACGATTTGTTGGTTGCCCTGCGCGCTGCCCATGCCGAGGTGAAGCAGCCGATCAGTTGTTCGATCGACCCCACACAGCAAGGCTTGCAGCGGCTACAGAAGCTGGTCGCCCGGCTACGCACGGCGGGCGATCCGCGGATGACGGCGCGGGCCATCGAGCAGGCCCTCGGCCCGCAGGCGGTGACGATCGACGGGGTGAACGCGCAGAGCCACTTGGCGCGCACCCTGGTGGCGGCCGACTATCGTATGAAGCGAATCGCCATGGGGTTGGAGGCCTCGCCGGTGAACGGCCTGCCCAGTTTCATGAGCATGCTTGGCGGCGGTGGCCGGGGGATGAACAACATGTTGCCCCGCTGGTGGCTGGAGCCGAAGTATGAGCCGCTGCTCCGCGACGCCAAGGGTTTGGCCTACCAGTTGCGTGGCAGTCGCGTGGTCTGCATGACCGAGGCGGACTTCGTCGCCGCCAGCGGCCGTAAACAGCAGACCGGCAAGGCCAGCCCGAAGGCCCAACGCTGGGCCGACCTGATGACCAAGCATTACGACGAGCTGGCCAAGGCGGAGCCGATCTTCGGCAAGCTGCGCAACTGCATGGAATTGGCCGTCGTCGGAGCGCTGATCGTCCGCGAGAACCTGGCCGCGAAATCCACCTGGAGCATGCCGTTGCTGCTGGACGGGAAGCGGCTCGAAGTGGCCACCTTCTTCCCGCCACGCCAGGTGGATACGGTGGTCAACCCCGTGCGCAAGGGCCGCAGTTGGGTCTTCAGCGCCTCGGGCGGCGTGATGATCAATCCCTGGACGATCACCGGGCAGACCGAGGTGAGCGACGAGGTCGCCGAAGTCAGTCCCGCGTCCATGCCGAGCGATCCGAGCCGCTGGTGGTGGAACTGAGGGGCCCGGTCGGAGATGTCTCACGTGGGCCAGCCCGTGTCGGCTTTCGCGCCTTGGATTGCGGGTTTCGCCGCGTCCCGCGTCGGCAATCTTGCGCCGTTGCAACGCAATCTTGCGTTCTTGCGCTAGCGCGCCCCTGCCAGCCAGCCCAAAAACTGATCGCCGGCCAGGAACACGGTCACCCCGCCGACGGCTACCACGGCGCCCAGGATCGCCCGCGCGGAAACCCGCTGCCCGCGCCAAGCGGCGATCGGCAGGGCGAACAACGGGCAAGTGGAGAGCAGCGTTTGGGCGATGGCCGTGTCGCTATGCTTGAACGCCGTCTGCTGGAGCCAAATGGCGAAGTAGGTGCCGATCAGCGTGGCCACCAAAGTATAGACGGCCAGCGCTTTCCACGGCGCGGCGCGGGCCGCGTCGGGGGCTCGGCCCGACCGAGAATCGACCGCCCGAGCGCTTTGGCTGATGCTCTGACGAAGTCGGACGCCGCGGTTGCCGGTTTGCCAGGCGAGGATCGGCAGGAGCACGGCCGCCCCGGCCATCAGGCGAATCAGCGACGCCCAGAGCGCGGTGACGTCGGGTGCCTGCATCACGTCGCGCGAGATGACCGCCCCGACGGCTTGCGCCACGGCGGCCACCAGCCCGAAGATCACGCCCAGCCAAGGGATGGCCGACGCACGGGTCGTTCCGATGGGCGTTGCGTTTGCGTTTGCGGAGGTCTCTTCGCCCGGCGCCGTGACTGGCGGCTTTTCATCGGCCGGGGCGTCCGCCGGCGATGGCACTTCAAGCGGCATGCCGGCGGCCAGCGCATCGGCGGGCGCGTCGGCCGCATGGCTGTCGCCCTCGGCGATGACCCAGCCGAGGCCGGCCAGCGTCAAGCCGATCCCTGCCCACGAGGCGACGCTGAGCACTTCGTTCATCACGACCAAGGCGATCAGCCCGGCGAAGATCGGCGCCAAGAGCATCATCAGTAGCGAGTTGCGGTGACCCAGTTGTCTGAGCGAAATGAAGTAGGCCGTATCGCCCAGTCCCAGGCCGATCACCCCGCTGACGGTCAGCCAGATCCACGCCCGGGCGTCGGCGGGCGGGGCCTGCCAAAGCACGAGAATCGTCAGCCCCAGCAGCAACGAAGCGATCGATCCCTTGGTCAGATTGAGCAGCCATGCTGGCAGCACGTTGCCGACACGCTCGAACAGCGCCGTCGACACGGCCCAGCAAACGGCCGCTCCGAGGGCCGCGGTTGGGCCGATCCAGCTATCCATCGTCGGGGTGCTCCGGGTGATCGAGACACGGGGGTTCCAAGCTCGGCAGGGCGATGCCCACGGCTCGCCGGAATCCGTATGGCTGACTGCCCCAGCTTACCTCACGACCCTCCCGGCTGACAAGCGAGTGGGTACCGCCTCCAGGAGGATTGGAAAGTCGATTGCAGCTGGCGTTGAGCCTCCACACGTCATTCCCGCTCCGGCGGGCTTCCCCTCCACATGTCATTCCCGCGCACGCGGGAATCCAGGGAATAGGGACGGATCACTGGATTCCCGATTCCTCGGGAATGACGGAAGAAATCGCGTTTGCAATTCTCCTGCTCTCGCGCCGGCCGCCGGCTGCTGGCCGCTTCACACTTGCCCAACGACTGCCCCCCGGCTAGACTGAGGTCAAGCTAGTTGGGTGCCGTTGAACACCGTCCGGCTGTGCCCCTGTCCATCTCGGTCACGACAGCGAAGGGAGACCAGGTGAGCCAAGAAATCATTTGGGCCCCGTGGCGGCTCGAATTCGTCAAGGGAGAATCCCCGGGAGCCCTGCCCGAGGAATTGGAGAATCTGCCCGAGGGAGCCGAGCCGGATTGTTTCCTCTGTCGGGCCGTGCCGCCGGGCGACGATCGGCGTCGGCTGGTGGCCGGACGCGGATCGCTGACCGTCACGGTGTTGAATCGCTATCCGTACAATAACGGCCACTTGCTGGTCTCGCCCAAGCGGCACGTGGGCCGGCTGGACGACCTGACGGCGGACGAGCATCTGGAGTTGATGCGAACGGTCACCCGCCTGGTTGCCCGACTCGAAAAGCTGCTGGCGGCCGAAGCGTTCAACGTGGGGCTGAACTTGGGCCGCCCGGCCGGGGCCGGCTTGCCCGGACATCTGCACTGGCACATCGTGCCCCGCTGGAACGGCGACACGAACTTCATGCCAGCGCTGGCCGGGGTGCGGGTCATCCCGCAATCGCTCGAGTCGCTGTGGGAACTGCTGCACGAGGCGGAGTAGGCCCCCGTGGCCGCAGGTCAACGGTTCTCGCTCCGCCGCCGGAAGTGCGAGGCCGGAGATCCGGGGCTTGAGACCCGGGGCGTGCCGGATTGGCCAATCGCCCAGGAGAAATGCAGAGTCGATTGCAGCCGGCGTTGAGCCTCCACGCGTCATTCCCGCGCACGCGGGAATCCAGAGAGTTGAGGCGGGTCACTGGATTCCCGATCCCCGCTCTCGCGGGAACAAGCTTCTCGGGAATGGCGGAAGAAATCGACTTTGCAATCCTCCTGGCCAATCGCCAATCCGCGTTGACATCCAACGCCCGCGCATTTACGCTGGGGGGATGGCGAATTCTTGTGCTCCGTCTGCTGAAAGGTTGGGCATGGCCGACAAGGCGTGGGGGGGCGTGTTCCGCGAGGCCACCGATCGCCGCGTGGAACAGTTCACCGAAAGCATCAGCTTCGATCAGAGACTCTACCTCCACGACATCGAGGGCTCCATCGCCCATGCGCAAATGCTGGCCGCCGTGGGCCTGATCAGCCCGGACGAGTGCCACCAGATTGAGCAAACCCTCGGAGAAATCCGCCGAGAAATTGCGGACGGCACCTTCCCCTTCACCACCGAGCGGGAAGATATCCACATGCACATCGAGTCGGCGCTGATCGAGCGGATCGGCGACACCGGCCGCAAGCTCCACACCGGCCGCAGTCGCAACGATCAGGTGGCCACCGACCTGCGGCTCTGGTGCCGGGAGCAAATCGACCGGCTCGACGGGCTGCTTCGCGACCTGCAACGGGCATTCGTCAGCCGCTGCCCGGGGGATGCCGATGTCATCCTCCCCGGCTACACCCACATGCAGCGGGCTCAACCGGTGCTGGCTGCCCATTATTGGCTGGCCTATTGCGAAAAGTTGCAGCGCGATCGCGAGCGGCTGGCCGACTGCCGCTGCCGCGTGAATCGGCTTCCGCTGGGCACCGCCGCGCTGGCCGGTACCAGTTTGCCGATCGATCGGGCCGACGTGGCCCGGCGGCTGGCATTCGTCGATCCGGCGACCGGCGAGCCGCAACTCGTGGCCAACAGCTTGGACAGCTCGAGCGATCGCGATTTTGTCGTCGAGTTGGCCTTCGTACTGACGCTCATCGCCGAGCACCTGAGCACGTTGGCCGAGGAGTGGATCCTTTGGTCCACGGTGGAATTCAATTTCATCCGCTTGCCCGAAGCGTTCTGCACCGGCTCGTCGATCATGCCGCAGAAGGTGAACCCCGACGTGTTGGAATTGATTCGCGGGAAGACGGCTCGCGTGGTGGGCAATTTGCAGTCGCTGCTGGTGCTGATCAAGGGTTTGCCGCTGGCCTACAATCGCGACCTACAGGAGGATAAGCCGGCGCTGTTCGACTCGTGTGACACGGTCGCCGCCTGCCTGGAGTTGGCCGCGCCGCTGGTGGCCGGTGCGGAGTTGAAGCGGGAGTCGATCGCCGAGCGGCTGGATCGGGGCCACCTGGACGCCACCGCCTTGATGGAGCACCTGATCCAGCGCGGCGTGCCCCAGCGGACCGCGCACGGGGTGGTCGGACGGCTGGTGCGGCGCGCGCTGGATCGCGACGTGCGTTTGAGCGATTTGTCTCTCGATGAGTTCCGCGCGGAGTGCGAACTGCTCGACGAATCGGTCCACGAGGTACTCGGCCCGCGGCAGGCGGTCGCGGCGATGCAAAGCGATGGATCGACCGCCCCGGAACAAGTGGCCCGGCAGGTGAAAGCATGGGAAGAACGACTGAAATAGCGCAAGTCAATAGCCGGGAGTCAACGACTCCCGATCCGGCGACTGTTAGCCGCCGGCGATGCCTGGTTGTCTTGGTCTGCGTGTCGCTGGCCCTGGGAATCTGGCAACCAGCCGCGGCGCAAGAGACCGACATGGCGGTCGAGGCTCTGCTGCAAACCAATCCCGACACGCCGGCCGAATGGTTCGACGCGGCGGTGATCCTCAACGATCTCGACCGCCGCGACTTGGCCAAGGGCTTCCTCCAGCGGATCATCGCCGCGAAGCCTAACGCCGAGCAACTGCTGGCCTTGGGCGAGCAATTTGGGCAGCAGGCGTTCGTCAACCTGGCGGGCGTGGCCGAACTGAACCCCGAAGCTCAGCAACTGGCCGACGCGGTCAGCAAGGTGATCAAGCGTCATCGCGAGGACTCCGCGCGGATTGCGGCTTTGATCGACCGCTTGGGGCAATCGCCCCAGCAAGCAATCAGGGAATTGAGGAAGGTCGGACCAATGGCCGTGGGGCCGATGCTTGCCGCGCTGGTCGACCCGGCCAACGCCGAGCAGCGCGACACGATCCGGCTGGCCTTGGCCGCCATGGGACCGCAAGCGATTCGGCCGCTTGTCGGCGCGGTGTACGACGCCCCAGCGGAGGTGGCCGTCGAGGCGATTCGCATTCTGGCCAATATTGATTCGCCCGCGTCGCGTGCCGGCTCGAATGATCCCAGCAGCCCCGCCGCCGAGCCCTCGGCCGAGCGCGGAGCCATCCCGCCCCGGTCCCGGCCGGCCCTGCTTGCGGTGGCCTTTTCGCCGCGAAAGAAACCGATCGTTCGCCGATACGCCCGGGCTGCGCTGGCAAAGCAGAGTGGCAGTCGGCCGACCGCCGAGGAAGCCCTCCGGCTGCTCACCGGGTGGGCCGACGATTACTTCAACGAGGACGTGCCCGTCCGGGGGCTGATCGACAACCGCATCACCGTTTGGCACTGGGACCCGGAGCAGAAGACGCTCGTGCCGCGGGAACTGACGGGCGAGCAGGCCCAGCGCGAGTTGGCGGCTCGGGCAGCCCAAGCGGCGTACGAACTGGCCCCGGACGACCCGGCTCTGAGGCGGCTGCATTTGGCCACCATGCTCGAGCAGGCGAAGTATCGCGCCGGGCTGGACCAGCCGCTGCCATCCGATGAAGGAGGCATCGCCCGGCAAGCCGCCGGCTTCGGCCCGGACGTGCTGGAAGACGTGCTGATGTGGTCGATGGAGAAGGGCCATCCCATGGCCGCCGCCGCGGCTGCGCGAATTTTGGGACGGCTGGGCACGGCCGAAAGCCTGCTGATCGAGGGCCCGCGTCCCACGCCGCTCGCCCGGGCCGTGATCCATCCCGACCGGCGCGTCCGCCTGGCCGCGCTGGAGGCGATTGCCGCATTGCATCCCAAGGGCACTCGGCTCGACACCTTCCCCGGTGCCGCGCACGTGAGCGACGCGCTGGCTTTCTTCCTCAACACGCAGGGAAAGCGTCGGGCGTTGGTCGCCGCGCCCAATCGTACCGAAGGGATGCGTTTGGCCGGTTTTCTTGGCGAGTTGGGCTACGAAGCGGAGACGGTGACCAACGGCCGCGATCTGGCGCATCTGGCCGCCCGGTCGCCCGACTTTGAGTTGGCCCTGGTCCACACGGGCATCACCAATCCTCGGCCGCGGGAACTCATGCAGATGCTCCGCTACGATTACCGCTCGGCCGACTTGCCGGCGATCTTGCTGGTGCGTGGTGAAGAGTTCCGCGAGGGTGAGCGGATGGCCCGCCGCGATCCGCTGGCGGTGTCGTTCCCCTGGCCGCACGACGCAGCCTCGCTGGCCTGGCAGTTGGAGCAGCTAGCCGAAGCGACCGAGGATTTTGACGCCGCACTGCAGGTGCCGCACGCGGAACGGCAAGCCATGGCCCAGCGGGCGGCCGATCTTCTGATCGAGTTGACCGACCCGATCACCGCGGGTCAAACGCCTCAGCCCGGCGAATCCCAGCCTGACGAATCCCAGCCTGGCGAATCCCAGCCCAACGAGCCCGAGGCGGCCGATGGCGAAGACGAACCGTCCGGCTCGACCGGGCAGGGCGAAGCCGATTCGGCACAAGCGCGGATTGAGAATCGGATGGCCGGCTCCGCCACCCCGCTGGTCGACTTGAAGCGGCTGGAGCCGGTGCTGATCAACGTGCTTCAGCAGCCGGGTTTGACCGATCTAGCCCGGCAGGCCGTGGTGCTGCTGGGACGCACGGGCACGCCCGCCGCGCAGACGGCCCTGACCGAGGTGACCGGCAGTCGGCATCGGCCGGTCGAACTGCGGCAGGCGGCCGCCGACGCTTTGGGGCGCAGCATCCGTCGGCACGGTATCCTGCTGACCACCGATCAGATTCAGCAGCAGTACGCGCTTTACAACGCATCGGAGAACGAACCGCCGGAGGTGCAACGCGTGTTGGGCGACGTGCTCGACCACATCGAGGCCCCGACGCAACGGAAAAGGTAGTCGATCGCCCCATCCCACAACCAATCCACTCGACGACCGGCGCAACAATCGCCGGACATCCGACAGCAACGTAATGACCCGTCTTCCAGCGACCAACCCGACGCTCTCGACCGGGCCGCCCATCCCCGGGCTGATTGGCTCCGGTCCGGCCATGCAGAAGGTCTACGGACTGACTCGGCAGGTGGCCCGCTCCCACGCCTCGGTGTTGCTGTTGGGCGAGACCGGTACCGGCAAGGAGCTGATCGCCAAGGCGATTCACCGGATCAGCCCGCGCGGCAGCGGCCCGTTCGTGCGGGTCAACTGCGGCGCATTGGCCGAGAACCTCCTGGAGAGCGAGTTGTTTGGCCATGTGCGCGGTTCGTTCACCGGGGCGATTGACAACCGGACGGGCCGCTTCGAGGCCGCCCACACCGGCACGGTCTTCCTCGACGAGATCAACTCCACCACCGCCAAGCTGCAAGTGAAGCTGCTCCGCGTGCTGCAAGAGCACGAATTCGAGCGCGTGGGCGATACGCATACAATCCGCGTCGACACCCGCGTGATCGCCGCCAGCAACCGCGACCTGCTCGAGGAAGTCGAGGCGGGCCGCTTCCGCGAAGACCTCTACTACCGGCTGAACGTGGTCACGATCTACCTGCCGCCGTTGCGCGAGCGGCGCGAGGACATCCCCGCCCTGGCCAGCCATTTCTTGAACATCTACTGCGAGAAGAACGACCGCCACGTACCCCACATCGCCCGCGACGCGCTCGAGGTGATGCAAGCCTACGACTGGCCGGGCAACGTCCGGGAGTTGCAGAACTACATTGAGCGGGCGGTCGTGCTCGCCCCGGGCGACGAGTTGACGATCGATCTGCTGCCGGAAACGGTGCGCGGCGAGCGGCCGCGTCGGATCGGCCGGCATCGGGGCGTCGACATGGAAACCCTTTGCGCCGAGCTGGTCGAGCAGGGCGTCTCCTCCGCCGGGCCGATGGCCGAGAACCTGCACGCCGCGATCGTCAATCGCGTGGAGCAGGAACTGATCGCCCAGGTGATGGGTACCTGCGAAGGCGTGCAAACCAAGGCCGCCGGCCGCCTGGGTATTAACCGCAACACCCTGCACAAGAAACTTAAAGAGTACGGGCTGGAGAAGTAGCCGGTCGCACGATGGGGCCTCCGCGGGTCACGACGACGCGGCGAATGAGCAACTCCCCCGGGCCATGTCAACGGCATGTCGACCGGCTCCCCTCCCGGACGGCAGCTACTCGTCCGCGACGTATTCCTCCTCGCAAACGGCCGCCAGTTGCTCGACGAGTTCGCGGCGTCCGTCGTCGTGGCTGCCCGTGGCCATCATCTCCTGGAGCCGGCGTGCCAGTTCGGCCAGCCGCGTGAGCCCATACATTCCGGCCGCCCCCTTGAGCCGGTGGGCCAGATGCTCGATTTCTTCGTGCTCGTCGGCCAGATGGGCGGAGCGGATGGCCTCGATCCGCTCGGGCAATTCCGCGCGAAACTGCTGAACAAGCTCCTCCAACTCACTGGCGGCGACGAATCCGCTGCCGAGTGGCCGCGCCGCGGCGTATTCGCCCGGCGAACGGCTCGACATCGGGCCGGTCTCGCCGCGACCTTCGGCGCGTTCATGCTCCGCGCTGTTTTCGCCCCTGCCGCGGTGTGACCTTTCGACACCCGGCCCGTCTCCACCCGCCGACGCTTCGTTCACCTCTCGACGCGGCAGGTGGCACTGGATCGCATCGAGCAACGTCCGTTGGCGGACGGGCTTCGCCAGGTAGTCGTCGAATCCGGCGGCCAGGCAGCGTTGGCGGTCGGCTCGCATGGCGTCGGCCGTCAGGGCGATGATCGCCCTGGTCCAGCCTTCGGCGCGCAGCCGACGCGTGGCCTGATAACCGTCGAGTTCCGGCATGTGGATGTCCATGAGGATCACGTGGAACGGCCGGCCCGCGGTTTGAGATTTCTCCGCCATCTCGCAAGCGATGCGGCCATTCTCGGCTTCGACGACCTCCAGCCCGACGGTGCGCAACAACAGGGCCACCAGGTGGCGCACGTCGTCACAGTCCTCGGCCAGCAGGAGTCGTCCGGCCAGCCGCCGACCAGCACCAGCGTGCTGATCCAGTGCGGCGTCGGAGGCGCGTTCGGACGTTGCGGGGCCCAACCCGTCCCCGGCCGCCGCGGGCCCTTTGTTGGACGGTTCGGCTTGCTCGGCGAGAATTTCCACGATGAATGTGCTGCCTCCGCCGGGCGTGCGTCGCGCGGTGATGTCGCCCCCGAGTGCCAAGGCCAAGTGTTTGGCGATGGCCAGACCCAAGCCCGTTCCGCCGTAGCGGCGGGTGGTCGACACATCGGCCTGGGTGAACGGCTGGAAGAGCTTGGCCAAGTGCTCCTCGGGGATACCGATCCCGGAGTCGGCCACCTTGAATTGCAGGGCGACCTTCCCCCGAGCCGGAGCATCGGCGGTTGCCGAGATATTCACCCCGCCTTCGTCGGTGAACTTCACGGCGTTCCCCACCAGGTTAACGAGGATTTGCCGCAGCCGCCCAGCGTCGGTGCGAACGACCGGCGGGACATTCGCGCCAATTCGGCGATGAAGCTCGAGGCCTTTCTGTTGGGCGACCACGCTGAACATCTCGGCCACGTCGTCCACGATGTCGGCGACGCGGCAGGCCTCGTGCGCCACCTGCAGGTGCCCCTGCTCGATCTTCGACAAGTCCAGCACGTTGTTGAGCAGTTCCAACAGGTTCTCGGCATTGCGGCGGAGGGTGTGCAGGTAGTTGTCCTGCTGGCTTGGCTCGAGTGTTCCGGAGAGGAGCAGGTCGGTATAGCCCAGGATTGACGTCATCGGCGTGCGGATTTCGTGGCTCACGTTGGCGAGGAAGGCCGTTTTGGCATGACTGGCCGCCTCGGCCGCCTGCTTGGCCGCCAGCAGTTCGGCCGCGGCCCGTTTGCGCGCGGTGATCTCCTGCCCGAACTCGGCCAGACCGACCATTTTGCCTTCTTCGTCGAACACGGGGCATCCGCGCAGAAACCAGAAGCGGCCGTCGGGGGTCTGCACTTCCGACTCGTGTTGTTCGCCCGTTTCGCGCGCGAGCGTTACCGGGCAATGCTCGCAAGTGGTTTCCCGCTGATGCCAGACCTCGTAACACTTTCGCCCGACGAGTTGCTCGGGAGGCTGACCGACGGAATCCGACGCGGCCTTGCTGGTCCAGATAATGTTCAGATCCAAATCGTAATAGGCGAACATCTCGGACATGCTGTCGAGCATCGCCCGCCGTTGTTGCTCCGAGTCGCGCAGTGCCTCCTCGATTCGCTTGCGCTCGGTGATGTCGCGCACGGTCACGAGAATGCCGGTGGTCTGGCCGTTCGCGTCGATCAACGGGGTCTTGATCGTCTGCACGACTAGGGCGCCGTCGTGGCCGGTGCCCGTCTCGTCGACGATGACCGGCTCGCCCGTGGCGAGTGCCTCCCGGTCGGATTGCGCGAACGCCTCGGCTTCGGCGGCCGGGAAGATGTCGAAATCGGTCTTGCCGATCAATTCACTCTCGGAAAGCCCGATGAATTCGCAGAACGCCGGGTTGACTGCCTTGAAGCGCCCCTCGGCGTCCTTGAGGATGAGGAAGTCGGGCGTGGACTTGAAGATCGTGCGAAGCTGCTCTTGCTTCTCGGCTAGCCGCTGCTCGCGCTGTTTGCTTTCGGTAATGTCTTGCCCCATGCCGACAAACCTAGTCGCTCGCCCGGAATCGTCGCAGACCAACTCGCCCCGGACGCGTACCGTCCTCACTTCGCCGGTGTTGGCACGGATGATGCGATGCACCAGGTTATATTTTGCATCCCCGGAGCGAACTTTCTCGAGGGCCTGCTGGATCGACGGTAGATCATCAGGATGGGCCAGCGGAAGCAACTCGTCCGGCGTGAGGTGCTCGCGGTAAAGGCCGTGGATTTGCTGCCAACCGGCCGAGACGAGAATCTTGTTCGTATCTAGCTCCCACTGCCAGGAACCAATTTGACCCACCCGCTCCGCCGCGCTGAGCATCGCTTCGCGCTCGCGCAAGTCCGATTCCAGACGACGGCGATCCGTGATGTCGACCGCCAACTCGTAGCGGACCATCCGCCCGTCGGGCCAACGCACGGCCTTGTCGATGCACCGAAACCAGCAGCCCGTTTTCTGGTTCCGGAACTCCCAGACATACGGTTTGCCCAGGTTCGCGCCGAAGATGCGATCGTTGGTGCAGAAATCGCAAGGCGCGTCCAAGTTTTGGAGCGCTTGGTAGCACTTTCGGCCGAGGATTTCGTCGCCGAACTGGCGGCGGGCGGCCTCGTTGACGTAAAGCAGTTCGTAAGTTGTGGGATCGGCTACATAGATCACTTCGTCGATGCCGTCGAAGATCGACAGGAGCTGACGTCGATCCCGCTCGAGCGCCCCCCGGGTCTCGACTAGCTCGGAGACATTAAGCAGGCTGGATCGATGACCCAGAAACGTGCCATCGTCGTCGTACATCGGATGCCAGGAGAGAGCCACCCGACGCGTGCCGCCATCGCGGTGCAGCAGTCGCAAGTGAACGTTGTGGCCCTCGGACGCGCGGCCGGGCTCGGCCATCATATCGGCTACCCGCGGACGATCGTCCGGGTGGACGATCGGCATCGGATAGTCGGCCATGGCCAGGCACTCGTCGGGCGTGTAGCCGAGGACTCGCTTCACGGCCGAGTTGACCCAGCGGAGCCGGCCGTCGGTGTCGAACCAGTGCTCGCACTCGTAAGCGTAATCGGCAATCAGCCGGAACGGATGGTCGCCGACCGGGCTGGAGCGAGGGCCGCGCATGACATCGAGTTTCAGCAGGTAAGGAGAGACACGAACGGCCGGGTGGTGTGAGACCAAGAAACCGACGAGGCGACACCACGTGGGCAATCCGGTCACGCTCAGTTGATCAACGGTCATTTGATCGGTCGAGCGCGACGCGGTCAAGTGCAAAGGTGGCGAAGCACGCCGAGGTTGCGCAAACCCACGCCGCAAACCAGTGCGGGTTGCCGCAAGGTGACCGCAAGATCGACGCGGATCGATGGCTGTTGCCGATCGACGGTCGCGCCGAAAGCATGCATCGAAACGGGCGCGAGTGGCGAGCGAAAGTATGCGTGAAGAGTGAGCGCGCAAAAAAAGATCCCGCCGCGAGTCTGTCAGGTATCGACTCTCGACGGGATCCACACCGCGGGGATAAACCTGACGCCTCATGCGGTGTCCCCTGGCAGGCGGCCGGCGGCGAGGCAACCGCACCAAACCCCCTGCCACTGAAAGCATAGTTCACGTTTTGCGGTGGGCAAATTGGCGCGCGGTTTTTTGCCAAACTGCATCCGTCCGATAGTCGGCCGCAAAACCCCTTCTCCGTCGAGTGTGGAGCAATCATCGGGCATTCAACGACCCCGGGCATCGCATTTCTCCTGCGGTGGCCAGAACGGTGCTTGACGGGCCGGCGTCGAAGTAGTATACACGCGTATATTGACCGGCGGGGTCTCTCTCGGCGTCGACTATTGCCCTTCCAGTCCAACACGGGTGGCCGAATATGTGGCAGCACACAGGCGACAATCTCCAGCGGCTGATGGCCGAGCGGGGCCTCTCCACCAGGGAGGTCGCCCGGCACACGGGAATCGACGAACGCACGCTCCGCGCGCTCAGCCGCGGGCAGCGTCGGCCCCGGCCGCTCACCGTCCACCGGCTCGCCGAAGGTCTGGGGATTCCCGTCGAGGAGCTGCTCGTCGACCCCGCCAGTACGCTCCGCCGGCGGTTCGATCGGGTCACCAACCCGGCGGTAGAGGAGCTTGTTCGAACCCGGGCGGAGCTTTTCCACGATTGGACTTCCGCCGATTTCGACGAGCTATACAGCCGCGTCGGTACGGGCGGGGAGCTGACCACCGACGGCGCCGAGCAAGTTGTCGAGCGGATGAATCATCGCCGTCGGCTCCACGGCAAGCTCGATTTGCTGCTGGAGAGCACGCACGGCGAACTGGTCGGCCAGATGATCGAACTGATGTATCGCCAGGTTGCGATTGACGTGGACGAAGCCGACACAATGGACGGGCCAACGTAGCGACGTGTCCGGGGTGGCAACGCGAGGGGCGAGTCGCGGCAGTCGGGCCGCATGATTTCCCCGGGGTCGTTCACGGGCCGGCCGGGGACGGGGCGATTCTATCGGCCAGAACGCGGCTTTCTTCCGAGGCATACGAGGGCCGCCAGACAGGAGGATTGCAAAGTCGATTTGTTCCGTCATTCCCGCGCACGCGGGAATCCAGGCGTTTCCAGCGTTTCGCTGGATTCCCACTTTCGTGGGAATGACGAAGAAGCCGATTTTGCAATCGTCCAGGGCCGCCGCACGGCCCCGTCGCCAATTCCTGCCCAAAGCGTTAAGATAGATCCCCCGACCGCTTGACGTTCGGACGTTTTCGCCGGTCGATATCTTCGCCGGTTACCGTTCCGATTCCCACGCACGCATCGGGTTGCACGCGGGCAGCGCTTCAGCCGGCCGGCGTGTCACCCAGTCACCCCTTGCCTTGGCGATTGCACCCATGGGTCTTTTTGACAAATTCAAGCAGGGTCTTCGGAAGACCAAGCAGGTTCTGAACACCGACATCCGCGACTTGCTCAAACAAGAGGGCCGTCTGGTCGACCAGGAAGTGCTCGACGAGTTGTTCGAGTCGCTGGTGAAGACCGACATGGGCGTCCGGCCCGCCCAGGAGATTGTCGACGATATCGGCGGTGCGTTCCGCGCGCGGGTGGTCCACACGGACGAGCTGGTCGCGCACATCAAGGCGAAACTGATGGAGCTGCTGGCCCAACCGGCCACCCCTGTCGATTTCGCCGAGCAGGGGCCGACGGTCATCATGGTGGCCGGCGTGAACGGGTCGGGCAAGACCACGTCGATCGCCAAGCTGGCTCACATGTTCCGCCAGCAAGGCAAGTCGGTTGTGTTGGGGGCGGCCGATACGTTTCGCGCCGCGGCGGTTGAGCAGTTGACCGTTTGGGCCGGGCGATTGGGCGCGGTAATCGTCACTGGCGATCAAGGCAGTGATCCGGCGAGTGTGGCCCATCGCACGGTGTCCAAGGCGGCGGACGAGGGGTTCGACGTGGCCATCGTCGACACGGCCGGACGGCTACAAACCCAACAGGGCTTGATGCAACAGTTGACGAAGATCCATCGGGTGATCGGCAAGCGGCTCGACGGCGCGCCCCATGAGGTGCTGCTGGTGCTCGACGCCACCACGGGTCAGAACGGCATCAGCCAGGCCACGCATTTCACCGAGGCCGTGCAGTGCACCGGGCTGGTGCTGGCGAAGCTCGACGGCACGGCCAAAGGCGGTGTGGTGGTCGCCATCCGCCAGCAGGTCGGGTTGCCGGTGAAGTATGTCGGCGTGGGCGAAGGGGCCGAGGACCTCGCGCTGTTCGAGCCGGAGCCCTTCGTCGAGGCCCTGTTCGCCGAAGGGCAGTGAGTTCGCCGCCGCGCTTGGCGAGTTCGTCGCCGCGCTTGGCGAAGCGGTGAAGCGCTGTTGGCCGCGCGCTGCTGGCCGCGCGTTCTTGGGCAGATGCCGTCGATTGGGCGGGCTATTGGCCGGCTCACCACTCCAGCGCCACGGCGGCGCCGGTCAGCCCGGCGCCCACGGAGCAGAGCAGCAGTTTGTCGCCCGGCTGGAGTTGGCTTTCCACTTCGACCAATGCCAGCGGGATGCTCGCGCTGGAGGTATTGCCGACGTGGTCGAGGTTGATGAAGAAGCGGTCTGGGTCGACGCCGCTGCGTTTGGCGGCGGCGCGGAGGATGCGGCCGTTTGCCTGGTGCGGGATGACCCATCGCAGTTCGTCGGCTTGCCAGCCCGACCGACGCAACGACTCCCGAATGAGGTCGGTGAAGGCCTCGGTCGCGCGGCGGAACAGGGCCGATCCCTGCAAGCGAATCCAGGGGTCCAGCGGGGGCAGGTCGGGCAGCCCGGCTTGCATGGCCTCGGGGACAAGGTATCCCGGCTGGGTGCGGCGGGCTAGGTCTTTGCCGCTGCCGTCGGCCCAGAGCAGGACGTCGCGAATGCCGTGATCGCGATGGTGGTCGCCCTCGGCGGCGGAGCCGTCCGTCGACGTGCCGCTCTCGTCGAGCGCGGAAACGATGGCCGCGCCCGCCCCGTCGCCAAACAGGAATAGCGTGCTGGAGTCGGTCGGGTCGAGCAGACCGGAATGGCGTTCCGCGCCGACGATGAGCACATGCCGCGCCGTGCCGCCAAGGATCATCCCCTTGGCCACCTCGAGGGCGTAGAGCCAACCGGAGCAGGCGGCGTTTAGGTCGAAGGCGGGGCGCCCGGCCAGCCCCAGTTCGGCTTGCAGAGCGCATGCGGTGGAAGGCATCGCCCATTGCGGCGTGGCCGTGGCGACGATCAGCGCGCCGACGGCCTCCACCGGCAGCCCGCTGCGCTCCAGGGCCGAGCGGGCAACCTTCACCGCCATGTCCAACGGAGATTCATCCTCGCGGGCCCAATGACGCGTGTGCATCCCGGTGACCTGGCGGATGTAGTCGGCGTCGACCTCGGGGAACCGCTCGGCCAGTTCCTCGTTGGTGACGATCCGCTCGGGCAGATAGCCGGCCACGGCCCGCAGTCCCACGGCGACGGCCGGCTGACCGGCGGCGGGAGCCTCGGGCCATGCGGCTGCCGACACACCGTCCGACTCGTCCGACGCCGACTCGCCGGCGCGCGAGGCGTCCGGGAGCGATTCGTCCCGGGCCGAGGCGGGGGGGATCCAGTCGCGCATCGACTCGTCGGTCGTTTCGATCTCCAAGACGGGCTCGCTTAGCTCGAACGGTTCCCCGGCCGGATGCAGCAGCCGGGTGACCGTGCCGTGGCAGGGGGCCTCGAAGTCGAACACCGACTTCGCGCTGTCGACCTCGGCCAGCACCTGGCCGCTCTCGAACCGCTCGCCCTCGGCCACGCGCCAGGTGATGATCGTCACCTCGGTCTCGGCCGCGGCCTGGGCGGGCAAATAGAGCGAGATGCGCATCGCTTCGCCGGCGGGGGTGTGCGTGGGATTGCTCACGTTGCTCAACTGATTGCTCTGAGAATGCCTGGTTGTTGGGGGCGATGACCCAAACGCGGGCGACCGGGCCCGTCGGATTGCCCGAACTCGCCGGATTGCCCGAAAACGCTTTTTCCGTGCCCCCAGCTTAACGACGCGGGGCGAAATCCTCAACCTTGCTTGGCGGGGCCGGCCATCTCGCCCATCACCTGGGCGATCCGCTCCACGCTGGGCCGGAACTCGGTCTCCAGTTCCGGGGCGAAGGGGACCGGCGTGGACGGGGCCTGCACGATCCGCGGCGACGCCTTCAGTAAATGGCCCGAGGAGCAGCACAGCCGGCCGATCACCCGCTCGCCCACCCCCATCCCGGCCGACGCTTCCTGGACGACCAGCAGCCGCCCGGTCCGCGCGAGCGACCGGCGGATCGGCTCCAGCCGCATGGGGCTGACCAGCCAAGGGTTCCAAACGTCGGCCTCGATGCCCGCCTGCTCCGCGGCCTTCACGCACTGGCCAACCATCGAACCGTAGGCGACCACCGTCACGGCATCGCCCTGGCGGTGGCAACGTGGCTGCCAGCAGTCGGCCGTGTTGCCGTCGAACTCGATCGCCCCGCTTCGCGACCAGTAAAGCAACTTGTTCTCCAGCACCAGCACCGGGTTCGGATCGAGCAACCCGGCCACGAGCGCCTCGAACGTCTCCTGCGGTGTGACCGGGTAGAGGACCTTCAGCCCCGGGAACGAAGACCAAAGCCCCTCGTATTCACCGGAGTGGAACATGCCCATGGTGAGCCCGCCGCCGCAGGGCAGCCGCATGAGCACCGGGGCGGGCTGGCCGGCGCGATAGAACCAGGTGCCGCAGTTCAATCCGATTTGCGTGGCCGCCTCGGTGGCGAAATCGGCGAACTGGAACTCGATGATCGGTTCGGCCCCCATCTGCGACGCCCCCAACGCGAAGCCCACCGTGGCCGACTCGCAGATCGGCAAATCCATGACCCGCTCCGCCCCGAAGCGATCGAACAGCCCCTTGCATGTCTTGAACGCCGAGCCGTATGGGCCGACGTCCTGCCCGGCCAGAAACGCCGCCGGACGATGCTCCAGCAGATACTCGAGCGCCATGCGGACGGCGTCGCCGTTTTTGGCCCGCGCTGCGGAAAAGCTGGGAAGCGAGAGATCACCGGTTGCGGCGGAGTTGCTCGCCGCGGCTGGTGCGGTGGCGCGGGCGAAAGTCAGCCGCTCGGCCTGATTTTCCGATGAGTCGCCGTCAGGCGAGCCGTCGCCGGTTCCAGCGGAGGTCGCCCGCGGTCGGGCAGCGCGGATCGCCTTGGCCGTAGCCTCTTCCACGACGTCGACAACCGCCTGCTCCAGCTCCTCCACGTGCCGCTCTTCGCAGCCGGTCACTTCCAGGAGCACGTGCCGAGTGCGAGGCAGGGGGTCGCGGGCGGAGAGCTGCTCGCGCTGCTCGGGTGAGACGTATTCCGCCTTGTCGTACGCCGCGTGGCCCTGCATGCGGATCGACAAACACTCCAGCAACGCCGGTCCGGGATCGTCGGCCATGCCTTCGACCAGCGAACAGGCGGCCTCGTACACTTCCCAGGGATCGGTGCCATCCACCGTGCGCCCGGGGGCGCCGTAACCGATCGCCCGATCCGAAAGCCGCTCGCACCGGAATTGGAGTTCGGTGGGCGTGGAGAAGGAATAGCCGTTGTTCTCGATCAGGAACAGGACCGGCACCCGATGGACCGAGGCCAGGTTGATCGCTTCGTGGAACTCGCCCGTGCTGCTGCCGCCGTCGCCGATCGGGGCCAAGCCGACGACGTGCTCCCCTTGCCGTCGGGCGGCCCAAACGCCGCCGACCACCACGCTGAGCATCCGGCCCAAGTGGCTCATCATCGGGTAGCGTCGGGCGGCCGCATTGCCGTGATGCACGTTGCCCTCGCGGCCGTGCGTGGGGCTCTGGGCATTGGCCATGTATTGGCAGATCAACTCGTACGGCGTCGCCCCGAATAGCAGGTGGGCCCCGAAGTCGCGATGCAGCAGACCGGTCACGTCGTGAGCGGGGCGCATGGGCATGGACGCGCCAATGGCGGTCGCCTCGTTGCCGATGCTGATCGTTACCGTGCCCTTGACGTAGCCCTTGCGGAACAGCTCGAGCAGCTTCTCCTCCAGACGGCGCGAGAGCAGCATGGCCGGATAAGCGGCCGCGTAAAACGCTTCGCGCGAGAGCCGCAACGGACGCCGGGGCACCTCCAGGGCTTGCTCGGCACCGAAGCGCGGCCATACCGGTGCCTTGGCCGCGGCTTGCGGCGGCCGCCAGGGGATCGACGTGGCGCGCCCGCCTTGCCGGTCCGGCCCGGTGGCCAACTCCCGCGACGATTTCGATCCGAGGTCCATCTTTGGTGTCCCGTTGTTCTGCAATGGTCCAGTGGTCGGCATGGGGGCGGCGGGGGAATACCGCCGTGAGTCCGTACTTCGAGGCACGGACCGCCTTCAGCCCGTGGTGGCCATTCCCCCACTAGCGGCAATGAAAGCCAGGAGCCAGGGAGGACCGCTCTGCCCGCATTTCCGCCGAAAAGCCCTCCAATCAGTGGTCTTGAATACCATGTTTCGCCGTTTGAGACAACCTCGTCCGGGCGGAAAGGCCCGTTTTGCCGGGAAAAATGACAATTTATGCTGTCATTGCCGGCGGTTGCTGTTGTCGATCCGCGAGGTTGGCCGCGTCGGATCGCGGCGCTCGGCGGGGCGATTCTCCCGGTCGAGTGTGCGATAAAACCGGCGGCCCCGCTGTCGCGGGGGTCTCCGCGCGCACGGGCCCCGCACCGCCGAAGGGCGAAGCTGCTGTGGTTTAACAAACACCGAGGCCCTCTGGCGATGCTCTGCCCCCGCGTCGAATCTCACCAAGTGTCGGCTCGTGTTGGGCCGTTGCATGCCGGCTCGTTTTGCCCTTTGGGTGCATCGACCCGTAAAATGCCAGCCTGCGCGCGGTCTAACGCGGGCTGAAGAAGGCTGTTTGGGTTGATTTCCGCGCGATGGTTTTGTTCCCCCTGAAGAAGGTAATTCCTCGATGAGTAACACGATTGAGCTTCCCCTCGGTCGGTCGCGCCACTGTGATGATTCGCCGAGCGGCTCCGAACCACGACGGCCCGAGAAGCAATCCCACGCCCAGCGGAACTATGCCCGCGCGGTCGCCAGTGGCTTCTATCAGCGCGACGTCCGGGGGTTGGAGGGCAAGTTCGACAACGTTCGCCGCTATTGGGAGGATCAAATCACCCGCTACGTCCTGCACCCCTTCGTCGTGCCACTGGTTCAGCGCAAGCGGCGGTCACTGGATCGCATTCGGATTCTCGATTTGGGGGCGGGGTCGGGCGAAGGCTTCGAGCTTCTGTCGAACCTGAAGAAGCAGGGCGAGAGTTTGCCCGCGAGGGAACTCGATTTGATGCCCATGGAAACGATCGGTGAATACAAGGGGCTGGACATCAGCCCGGCGATGGTCGAGCAGGGGAACGAAATCTACCGCAGCAATCCCAAGGTCCATTTCGCCGAAGCGGACTTGGCCGACGGGTTGGGCGCGGCTCGCAACGACGCGCCTTACGACATTTACTTCTCGTCTTATAGCTCGTTGTCGCATTTGCGCGACGAGGGACTGATCCAACTGCTGACGGACATCTGCGAGCATATCGACGGCTCCTGCGTGTTGGTGGCCGATCTCTTGGGCCGCTACAGTTTCGAATGGCAGTGCTATTGGGATCAGCCCACCGACGAAAGCAATATGCGGCAGTACTCGATGTCCTACTTGTATCCCGCCGAGATGCTCGACCAGATCGAGGTCGAACGCTTCCCGATGCGTTATTGGGGAGCACTGGAATTCGACCGCCTGTTCAACCGCATCGCGCGGGAAAAAGGCGTGACGATCACCAACCGGCAGCTCTCCGATCGATCGCTGGTCGTCGGTCGGCACGTCAACACGGCCGAGTACAACCCCTACGTGCGGCCAATTCGCCAAGCGGTCAACAGCTTGCACGCGCTGGATCGACGGACCGACTTGCAGGAGCTGGTTTTCGATTACATCCCCAAGCCGGGCTTCGACGAACTGAATCACTTCTTCGAGCGCTTGCAGATGGCGTGGAACACCGTGGTCTTCGAGGCAATCGACGCCCTCGATCATCCGGCCGCCCAGCGGGAACGATCGCTCGACGCCGAGGACGGCTACCCCGAACCGGTCCAGGAGGCCGTCCGTACGATCCGCAACGTGGTTGGGAACTGCCAGTGGTTCCGCATGGGCGATCCGCGGGCGAATATCGTCGAACCGCAACTCGGCTACGTGCTGCGCAACCTGGAGATGGACCTTCAGCAGGGCTTGGGGTGCGGCCACGGGCTGCTGGCAATCTACGAATTGACGTCGGCAAGCTGAAAGCCGCCCGGCCCCGTCGCCAGGCCAGTTTATCGCCCCCCCTTGCTTGCCCGGCGGGGGACCGGATATGCTAGTGGGTCGGTCAGGTAGCGGAGTGCCGCCGGGTGGTGGCCCGCTGTCCGGCTTGCCGGGGCGGGCGACGCCTCCTGCCGTGAACCTTCCGCTGTCCCGGCTCGTAACCGGGGGGCGGAGGAAGAGCGGGTGGTGCGTGCAGGGCGTTCTCGTACGGAATGCTCCCTGAGGATGCCAGCCAAAAGATTTTGGCGTTTGAAGCGAATACGCTCTTGCCGCCGTTTCCCGATCATCCTGCCTTGCCGTGGGAGCGTGACTGTTTTGTGGGGGGCGCTCGTTCGGCGCTTGCCGCGAGGTCCACGACCCTTCCAAAGAATTTTCCAACTTTCCAGTTTCAACCCGAGGAGCATGAACCGATGAAGCGCCTAGTTCTAGCGGCGTTGGCCGTGGCCCTGATGGCCGCCAGTCCCTTGACCACTCGCCTGATGGCCCAGCCGGCCGATTCGCTCGCCGCCACCGGCGCGAAGCCCCTGGTGGTGGTTTCCTTCTCCGGCTACGCCGAACTGCAGAAGGACGCCAACTACATTGGCCAATTGGTCGAGCAGCCGCAGTTGGCTCAAATGCTCGACGGCGCAATTATGATGGGCACCGGCGGTCGTGGGCTGGCCGGCGTCGATCCCAACCGGCCCTGGGGTGTGGTCATGCAGGCCGATGGCCAAGCGTTCCCCACCGTTGGCTTCTTGCCGGTGAACAACATCGACGAGTTGGTCGGCCTGCTCGAATCGCTTGACCTGAAGGTCACCGACAAGGGCGACGGCCGCTACGAAGTGGTCACCCCCGCCCAGCCACTGGCCATGCGATTCCAGGACGGCTGGGCCTATGTGGCCGACTCGGCCGACCGACTCGAACAACTGCCGAACAACCCGCTGCAACGCCTGGGCTCGCTGCCGAAGAAGTACGACATCGCCGTGCTGGTCCACGTGGTGAATCTGCCCGAGCAAATTCGCGGGCAGGCGATGGGTGCCTTGACCATGGGTGCCGCGGGCGCCGCGCAGCGTCAGCCGGGCGAATCGGACGAAGAGTACGCCATGCGGAAGATGGCCACGGAAAACGCCATCAAGCAGTTTGGCAAGATGCTCGATGAACTCGACAAGATCCTCATCGGCATCAATATCGATCAACAGCAGCAGGCGGCCTTGGTGGACGTGGCCGTCAGCGCGCAGCCGAACACCTCGCTGGCCCAGCAGTTCGCCGGCATGAAGGACGTCAAGACCGACTTCCACGGCTTCGCCGACAACGAAGCGGCCGTCTGGGCCAATTGGGCGGGCACCATGTCGGATGACGACGCCGCGCAAGCCAAAGCCTACCTGACCCAGTTCCAGACCAGCGCCGAGGAGACGCTCGCCAAGCAGGACCTCAGCGAAGAAGATCTGGCCAAGGCCAAGGAAATGCTCGGCAAGCTCTTCGACGTGATCAACGAGAACGTTGATGCCAAGCACAGCGACGGCGGGATGGCCGTCTACGCCGGCGAGGATCGGTTGACCCTCACCGCCGGTGGCTATCTGGTCGATGGTCCGAAGCTCGAAAACCTGGTCAAGGAGTTCGTCGAGCAACTGGCCACCGAAAAGCCCGAGATCCGCACGCTTGTCAAGCTGGATACGGACAAGCACGCCGGCGTGAACTTCCACGCCCTCAGCGTGCCCGCCGAGGCGTTCGACGATGCCTCCGAGCAAATCAAGCAACTGATGGGCTCGCCGGTCGAGGCCATCGTGGGCATCGGCCCCAATAGCATCTACCTGTCGGTCGGCAAGGACGCGCGGTCCACGCTTCGCAAAGTGATCGACGCCTCGCAGGCCGCCAAGGGTACGTCCATCTCGCCCGCCAAGGTGGTCGTGAAGCTCACGCCGATCCTCAAGGCCGTCGCCGGAGCCGCCCAGCAGGCGGAAGTCAGCCAGGCGACCGACATGGTCCTCGCCGCGGTGAACAAGGCCCCGGGCCGCGATAAGTTGCTCGTGGAAAGCCGGCCCATCCCCAACGGCTCGATGACCCGAATCACCATCGAGGAAGGCATTCTGCGGGCGATTGGCGCGGGCGTGAAGCAGGCAATGCAGAACTCGGCGGCGGGACCCGGCATGCGGCCCGGTGTCGTGCCGCCGCAGGGTGAACACGGTGGCTTCGATGGCGGCGGGTTCTAACCCTGCCCCAGGCCGCGGCTTACAGACGACAGCCCGGGTGCCATGTCACGCGCTGGCGTGGGCATGGCACCCGGCTATCTCCAATGTTTGCATGATGACGCGTTTCCCCACGCTTCGAACCGAGATCGCCGGGCTGACTGTCGACGAACTGGCCCGGCGTTTCGGCACGCCCACTTACGTCTACGACGCCGCGGTGATCGTGGAGCGGATCGGGCAACTGCGCGCGTTCGACGTCATCCGCTACGCCCAGAAGGCTTGCTCCAATCTGGCCGTGCTCGATTTGATGCGCCGTCACGGCGTGCTGGTCGACGCGGTCAGCGCGTTCGAGATCGAGCGCGCACTCCGGGCAGGTTATCCGCCAGGGTCCGGACGCTCGGAAGGCGAGCCGCCGCCGATCGTCTTCACGGCCGACATCTTCGACGCCGCCTCGCTGGAGCTTTGCATCCAGCAGGGAATTCACGTCAACTGCGGCTCCGCCGACATGATCGACCAACTCGGCCCGCGGGCACCGGGTGGGGCGATTACCCTGCGGATCAACCCCGGCTTCGGCCACGGCCACAGCCAGAAGACCAATACCGGCGGCGAGCAGTCGAAGCACGGCATCTGGCACGAGCAACTCGACGATTGCCTGGCCCGCGCCGCCCGGCACGGCGTGAAGGTCGCCGGGCTGCACATGCACATTGGCTCGGGCAGCGACATGCGGCACCTGGCCAGTGTGTGCGAGGCCATGGAGCGCTGCGCGCGAAAGGTGGGCGAGCAGTTGCAGTCGATCAGCGCCGGCGGTGGGCTGCCCACGCCCTACAGTGAAGACGAGCAGCCGGTCGACACGAGCGCCTATTTCGAACTGTGGGACGCCACGCGGCGACAGCTGCAAGACACCGTGGGCCACCCCGTCCATCTGGAGATCGAGCCCGGGCGGTTTCTCGTGGCCGAGGCGGGCTACCTGATCACCGAGATCCGGGCGGTGAAACACCAGGGCGGGAACCTCTTTTATCTGGTCGACGCGGGCTTCAACGACCTGGCCCGGCCAATTCTTTACGGCGCCCATCACCCGATGTCGATTGCGCCGCGGGAAGGCCCCGGCGATGATGCGACGGATCGGCCGTCGCACGAGGTCATCGTCGGTGGTCCGCTATGCGAGTCGGGCGATATCTTCACGCAGCGCGAGGGTGGATTCGTTCAGACACGCGCCTTGCCCGAGGCCCGCGTGGGCGATCTGCTGGTGATCGAAGCGGCCGGCGCTTATGGGGCCGTGATGGGTTCGAACTACAACTCCAAGCCGCTGGCGGCCGAGGTACTGGTGCTTCAGGGCGAGCCGCACGTAGTCCGCCGCCGACAGACGTTCGAGGAGTTGGTCGCCGCCGAGTCGATCCCGCCGATTGGATGAGGCGGGGGACGGCTGCGTTTTCGGCTCTGTCGCCCCACGCGACGAATGTCCCGCTGGGCAAACATGACAGGCAACTCGCACAAGCCAACAGCCGGGAGCTAGCAGTTCTCGGGGGGCGTTGTTGTCAATTGCCTCCGGGACCTGTTAGCTCCCGGCTACGGGATGATGGCGCAATGGTCGCTTGGTGTTGTTCGCCTGGAATGGGCGTTCACTGCGAAATCTCGCGCATCAGTCGCAGATGAAGGACGTCCAGCAACCGCTCCAGGGCTTCGGGCGGCAAGTCGACCTCCCCGGTGCGAAACCCGGCCAGTTCGGTAGGGGAAACGCCGACCTGCTCGGCAAGTTGGTCCGTCGGGCGGCGAGCTGTCGCGATCGCTCGGCGAACATCGCCGAAGAACCCGGGCTGCTCGCACGCCGCGCGGATCTTCCGCACCTGCGCGATATTCGCCTCCTTGCCGGCCATCTCCTCCTCCACCGCTGCCCGCCACTGGTCGGCCTGCTCGGGCGTGAACCGCGTCGTCACCGATGTGTCGCCCGCGTTGCGCGCTCGGCGAACTTGCTTGCGTTGCTCGGGAGTGAGTTGCATGGTCAAACTCGATTATCCCGAGCACCGGCGTGCCGCGTCAAGACACAGTGGACTTGGTCGCAAGGCAACGTTTCTCGGCTGGTGCGGGGACGCCGTCGTTGGGCGATCCAATTCAACACAGACTCGCGTCTCTTGGGAATGCCCTCGCCCCGGCCCTTTCCCGGCGGGAGAGGTCACACGATATGAGCGATTACAACGGGAAAGGGAGTATTGCACGATGCAGTATCACGCGATGCCGTGGGCCGCCTCGTAAGCAGCGATCTTGGGCTCGTATTCAAGCGTCATGCCGATGTCGTCCAGCCCTTCGAGCAGGCAGCGGCGGCGGAACGGGTCGACCTCGAACGTCAGCTTCAGGCCGTGCTCGTCGGTGATCGTCTGGTTCTCCAGGTCGACGGTGAGCCGGTAGCCCGGGTGCCCGGCGACGCGCTGGAACAGATCGTCAACCTGCTGCTCGTCCAGTGGGATTGGCAGCATGCCGTTCTTGAAGCAGTTGTTGAAGAAGATGTCGGCGAAGCTGGGGGCGATGATCACGCGGAATCCGTAGTCGCCCAGCGCCCACGGAGCATGCTCGCGGCTGGAGCCGCAGCCGAAGTTGCGGCGGGCAATCAGCACCGAGGCCCCGGCGTATTCCGGCCGGTTCAACTCGAACTCCGGGTTGGCCGAGCCATCGTCGCGGTAACGCCAATCGAAGAAGGCGTATTGCCCAAAGCCGGTCCGCTCGATCCGCTTGAGGAACTGCTTGGGGATGATCTGATCGGTATCGACGTCGGCCCGATCCATTGGAGCGACCAGGCCGGTGTGGGTGGTGAAGGGTTGCATGGCGTGAGTGGCTGATGGGTGATTGGTGGTTGTCGCCTCTACCGATACTCCCATTCCCGGATATCGGTGAAATGGCCTTCGATGGCGGCGGCCGCGGCCATGGCGGGCGAGACCAGGTGAGTACGTCCCCCCTTGCCCTGCCGGCCCTCGAAGTTGCGATTGCTTGTCGCGGCACAGCGTTCGCCTGGAGCCAGCTTGTCGGGATTCATGGCCAGACACATGCTGCAACCCGGCTCGCGCCAATCGAAACCCGCGTTGGTGAAAATCTTGTCGAGCCCCTCGGCCTCGGCCTGCTGTTTGACCAGTCCGCTGCCGGGCACGACCATCGCGCTGACCGTCCCGGCCACGGTGTGGCCACGGGCCACGGTGGCCGCCGCGCGCAGGTCCTCGATGCGGGCGTTGGTGCAGGAGCCAATGAAGACGCGATCGATTGGCACCTTCTTCAGTTGCGTGCCCGGCTTGAGGTCCATGTAGGCCAGCGCTGCGGCGATGGTCTTGCGATCGGTCGGATCGTCGTAGTCGTCCGGCGAGGGAACTTCGCCACAAACGCCGGTCACCTGCGCCGGGTTTGTGCCCCAGGTTACTTGCGGTTCGATCTCGGCGGCACGGAACTGGCGGCTCTCGTCGTACGTGGCGCCGGGATCGGTGGGCAGTTGGCTCCAGCGGTCGACGGCCGCTTGGAAGTCCTTCGGGGCGAATTCGCGTCCTTCGAGGTAGCGGTAGGTGGTTTCGTCCGGGGCGATCATGCCCGCGCGGGCGCCGCCCTCGATGGTCATGTTGCAGACGGTCATCCGCTCTTCCATGGTCATCCGCTGGACGGCCTCGCCGGTGTACTCGATGCAGTAACCGCGCCCGCCCGCGGTGCCGATCTGGCCGATCAGATAGAGGATCATGTCCTTGGCCGTCACGCCGTAGGGCAGGGGGCCGTCGACGCGCAGCTCGAGCGTCTTCGGCTTGTGCTGCAAGAGCGTCTGCGTGGCCAGCACGTGCTCCACTTCGCTGGTGCCGATCCCGAAAGCCAGCGCGCCGAAGGCGCCGTGGGTCGAGGTGTGGCTGTCGCCGCAGACGATGGTCATGCCCGGCTGGGTGAGCCCCAGTTCCGGTCCGATCACGTGGACGATGCCTTGCTTGGGGCTGTCCAAGCCATAATAGCGGATACCATGCTCGCGGCAGTTGCGCTCGAGGGTGGCGATCTGCTGGGCGGAGATCTCGTCGACGATCGGCAAGCCGCGATCGCTGGTCGGTACGTTGTGGTCGGCGGTGGCCACGGTGTGCTCCGGCCGACGGACTTTCCGCCCGGCCAGGCGGAGTCCCTCGAAGGCCTGAGGGCTGGTCACTTCGTGGACCAGTTGCAGGTCGATGTAGAGGATGGTCTGTCGCCCCGGTTCCTCGTGGACCACATGATTGGTCCAGATCTTCTCGAACATGGTGCGGGGCTGGCTGGATGGTGGCATGGGCAGGCGAATGGTTTGGGGGAGGGTGAGGTCCGGATGATGGACAATGGATTGCTCGGGGACGATGTTTCGCTCGGCCGCCAGGCTTGCTCCGTCACCAGGCTCGCTCGGTCACAAGGCCCGATGCGTTGCCAGGGCGAGAAACCCGGATTATAGGCACGGTGGCAGCCTTTTGCCAATCAGCCGCGAGCGGCTTGAGTGGTCGCGCAACCTTTCCCATTTTACCCAACGGGGGGCAGCGACAGGAAAAATTGACGAAAACCCCTCTGGGGTAGGGTTAAAATCGAGTCCCAATGTTTGACAAGCTGTCGGCAAATAGGGTAGAATCCCGAATGCGTGGGAGGCAAACCCTGGGTGTGGAAGCACCACGGGGATTCCCCCGCGGCGGGAGAGACGGAACGAGGAATCGAGCGGTCGCGGTTCTCATCTCATTCGATTCAGATGATTTCTGTCGATGAGGGGCCGCCGGAGGCATCGACTCATTTCCATTTGATCCGTTTGTTTTTTGTTGCGCGGCGGTGGACGCCGCGCGCGTGGGTTGTCTTATTTTTTTCTGAAGGAGGTGGTCTCATGATCACGTCGCGTAGGAGAGGCCGATGGGGGTTCACCCTCGTCGAACTGCTGGTGGTGATTGCCATCATCGGCATCCTGATTGGTCTGCTGTTGCCGGCCATTCAGCGGGCGCGCGAAGCCGCGCGCCGGGCGTCATGCATCAACAAGATGAGGCAGATTGGGATCGCGCTGCACAACCGCCACGACTCGGCGAAGCGCTTCCCCGCCTCGGCCCAGTATCCGGCCCCGGACGCCACGAGCAGTTCGGGCAAAACCAAACTGGGTTACAGTTGGTTGGTCTATCTGTTGCCGCAGCTCGAAGAAGAGGTGCTCTACGATGAGATGAAGATCAACACGCAGCGCGATCCGCTGAAAAACACGACCGCGAATCAAACTCGGCCGGGGCCGTTCGTCTGCCCCAGCTACGGCGGAGTGGAGTACGTCAACGACGATGGCACAACGAAGGAGTGGGGCATCACCAACTACAAGGCGCTGAGCGCCTCGTCAAAGGAGAGCCTGGAGATGTTCGTCGGCAGCGGCGACCCGCCCTACGGCGCGGCGAACAAGCACCCCGACGGCGGTTTGGTGCCGGGCAAGCAGTTGCGGATTAGCGACTACACGGACGGCACCTCCAACACGGCGGTGGCGACCGAAACAGTCGAGCAAGAGGCGGCTGTCTGGCAGGACGGCACCAGTGCCCAACTCTGCGGGATTCCGGACGGGGTCAGCTACGACCAGCCGACCGGCTCGTTCTACGCCCCGGTGGGCTATGTGGCCGGCCTCTATGGTGACCAGAACCCGAACTACAAGTTCGTCACCTATCTCGACTGGAATTACGAAACGACCGGCACGGGCATGGGCGAAGGTCTGTACGAGTCAGCGGGTAAGGACGGTACGCCCTACATGCAGTACGGTCCCAGCTCGGAACACCCGGGCACGGTCACGCATCTGTTCGCCGACGCGAGCGTGAAGAGCGTGGTGGAAGAAGTGGACCAATCGCTGTACTTCTTCATCCTCACCCGGGATAACGGCGATCCGGGCAGTGAGTTCCACGCGAACAACTAGCCCTGAGTTTGCTCGGGCCGAAGAAGTCGGCTCGTTGAAAACCCGCGACCGCCCTCGGTCCTCGTGGCCGGGGGCGGTTTTGCATTCCAGGGGGCGCCGACATGCCCCACGTGGCTCGGCCACCCGGCAAGCTGGCGAAAACCCATCACGCCGCCCGCCGACGGCGACCGGCCACTTCGGCGTAGATGCCGAGCACGTTCTCCACGTTCCGCTCGAACGTATTTTGCAAGGCCATCTGGCGGGCGGCCGCGCCCATTGCCTGGCATCGGTTCGTATCCGTCACTCGTGAGAGACGCTCGGCCAGGGCTGCGTCGTCGGCCGGATCGTCGATCACGTATCCACTCACGCCTTCGGTCAACAGTTCACCGGCGCCGTTCATCCGCGTGGTGATGCACGGCAATCCGGCGGATGCCGCCTCCAGCACGCCCAAACTGCATGGGTCGTAGAACGTGGGCAGCACGTAGGCGTCGGCCGCGGCGTAATACGGCGTCGGGTCGGCCACCGGACCGACAAAGCGAACCGACGCGCCCGCCCCGTGACGCTCCGCCAGTCGCCGGTAAGGGGCAATCCGCTTCCCACCCACCACGGCCAGACGCAAGGGCAGTCCGCCGCGCGCGAGCCGCCCCATCGCGCGGAGCAACGTGGCCAGTCCTTTGCGGACGAAGTCGTGTCCGACGAACAGCAGCAGCACTTCACCCTCACCAACACCGAGTTCACGCCGCGTGGGCTGGCGATGTTGCTTCCGGTCGTCGGGGGTGAATCGCCGGGCGTCGACGCCATTGTAGATCAGCCGCAGCCGCTCGTCGCCGACACCCAGAAAGCGGCGATAATCGTCGGCCACCATCCGCGACAGGGCCATGATGATCCGGTGCGGCTCGCTCACCTGCCGGGCGATCAGGCGTCGAAAACTCTCGTAGCGCGGCAGGTGTCGGATCATTGCTCGCTTGATCGGCCGGGTCCATGCGGGGAGCATGCGGACTTTTTGCTCCCACTGCGCGAAACGGACCCCGTCGTGCGAGAGCAGTACGTCGGCATACCAGCCGGCGCCCATGTCGTGAATGACGTCCAGTGGCAAGCGGCGCAGCTTGTCTTCCGCGGCGGCGGCGAAGCCCAGCCGGGTATGCTTGCCCGGCAGGGGATGGAAGTGCACCGGCAGGGGCGGCCCCTCGGGTTGCGTGTCGCCGGCAACGACATGGACGTCATGCCCGCGCGCGAGGAGTTGCTCGGCCAACTGGCAGGTCCAGCGTTCGGCCCCGCCGCGTCGCGGATCGAAGTGCTCGATGACCAGTCCGATACGCATCAGGCGACTCCTCGATTGTTGGAATGCCGGTCGACGGATCGAGGCCTACCCTGCCGGCCGCTGCCGGCGCTGGAACCGCTGATCGGAACGCCTCGGTCGCGGGCTCCCATCGCCTGCCGTCGTCCGTGGATTTCCTCATAGACGACGACGATACGGTCAATGTTGCGCTCAAACGTGTGCTGCTCGGCCAGCCGTCGCGCGGCCACCCCCATCGCCGTCCGGCGTGATTGGTCGCCTAGCCACTGCAATCGCTCGCTCAGCGCGAGATGATCGCCGGCTCGGTCCAGCAGATATCCTTCCAGACCGTCGGTGATCAACTCGCTCACGCCGTTCTGTCGCGTGGTCACCACCGGCAGCCCGCAGGCCAGGGCTTCGAGGACCACCAAGCTGCAAGCGTCATAGAACGTGGGGTGGACGTAGAAATCGGCGGCTGCGTAGAAGGGGCGCGGATCGGTCACCGGGCCGACAAACCGCACTCGGTCGGCCAGTCCGCGGCGGGCAATCCGGCGTTGCCAAGGCCCGAGCGATTTCCCACCCACCACGGCCAACTTCACGACCGGCGCCGACTGTTGACCGCTGGTGTTGGGTCGCCGGTCTGTAGGCTGGTGTGTCAATTGTCGTCCGAGGGCATCCAGCAGCGAGGGCACGCCTTTGAGCTGGAAATTGTGGGTCACGATCAGTGCGAGCAAGTCGTTGTCGCTCAAGCCCAGCGCGCGTCGCGTACTTGCCCGCCACTGGTCGCGCCCGGCGGGCGAGAATCGTCGAGTATCGACGCCGTTGTGAACCAGCCGCAGCCGGTGACGGGGCACGTGGTGGCGGTGGTGCAGGTCGTCGGCCACGCGTTGGGAGATGGCGATCAGCAGCCGGCCGTCATCGATTAGCTGGTGTCGCAACAACTGATTCCAGCGGTGCCAGCGCGGCAGGAGCCGATCGGCTGCCCGCTTCCATGGTCGCAGCAAGGGCGGCAGCATGGCCACTTTCTGTTCCTGCATGGCCCAACGGGAGCCGGTATGCGGCTGGAGCACATCGCAAAACCAGCCGGCCCCCATGTCGTGGATCACGTCCGGGTTCAGTTGCAGCAGCCGCTGCTGGGCGGCGGCCGCAAAGCTCGGCCCGCTGTGGGTGTGGGGCAGAAGACTCAAGCGGGCCGGCAGGGCCCGCTGCTGGTGCCCGACACTGCGCGCCACCACGTCCAGCCGATGCCCGCGCGCCAGCAACCCCTCGGCCAACCGGACGGTCCATTGCTCCAGTCCGCCGCGCGCGGGATCGAAATGCTCAAGCACCAGGGCGATGTTCATTGAGGGGCGCGGGCCGGGGGCGGTGGGTTGAATGGAAGTGACGTGCCGGATGCCGCCGCGATGTCCGAATTGGCTCGTTCGGCGCTCTCGGCTTGCTCGGCGCTCTCCGCTAGTTCGCGGTTCTCGACGAGCTGACCGCTCGCGACGAGCCGAGGCGCCGCGGCCGGTTTCGGGCGGCTGATGTCGCGTGCCTGCTGGATGCCCAGCCGGCGCTCCATTACCTGATGCCGGGAAAGCACCTGGCGGATCAGCCGCTTGTCGCGCGATCGGAGTCGCCGCACGCCCAGGTACTCGCGCATCAACCGCAGGCGTTCGGTGGCTCCAACATGCGATCGTACGGCCGAGTAGGCCAGTTGACCGAGGTCTTTAACAATCCAACGACGCCGAAACCAACGTCGGCGCTGGACGCGCTGCAAGTCGATCAGCCGCAGCTCGAACTGGCCCGGCCGCGGTTCGCGAACCAACAGGTGACAGCAATAGAGGTCGCGATGATTGTAACCCGCCCGGTGGAATCGGCGGACCAAGCGGGCAACCTGGGCGAGAAGGCAATCCAGATCGGGGTCGCGACGCCGGGCGTGGTCGATTGGCCGAGGCGGGAACCGCTGCTGGAGGAAGATGTCGAGTTGCGTGAAGCCGGCCAGCTCCTCGGTGATGACGAACGATTCGAGCCGACCGTTGGCCGAAAGCCGCTCGCCCTGGGAAACCAGCTCCATGCTGGGTACGCCGGCGTGACGCATCGCTCGGCACTGCTCCGCTTCGACCGCGCCGGCCGTGCGACCGGGTCCCAGGCCGAGCCACGCGCGGAGCCGGGTCCACCAGTTGCATACGTGGTGCTTCTTCAGATACAAGCCTGGCCGACCGGCCGCCGGGTCGCCCGGCAGAAACCAGTTCTCGCGGATCTTCAACGCGCGGAGACAACGACCTCGCCGTGATTGCATGACCGCGGCGAGGTCGGTCAAACCCAGATGCTGCAGCGTGGCGGCGTGGCGGAGGTTGATCCGCATTGTCCCCCCTCCGGCTGAACGCTGTCGCGTGACCGGCGGGGTTGCTTTGACGCTTGGGCTTGCGACCGGCTCCGCGCGGCCCATCAGCGCCAGAAGTCCCGCACATCGGCCCGACTTGGGCGGGTCGCCGGACAGCCGCGATTCACCTGTCGGCTGGAGTCGTTTCATGCGGCGTCTCCCCGGCGTTTGTCTTCCGTCTTCGATGGCTCGGTAGCCAACACCTGGGCGGCGGCCCCGAAAACCCGCTCGGCCGATAGCTCGCGCATACACCGGTGGTGACCCAGCGGGCAGGTTCGCCGAGCGCAGCCCAAGCACGGCAAGGCATCGTGCCGAACGTCGACACCGCGAATCGTGGGGTTGGCGATCCAAATTGAATCGGTTGGACCCATCACCGTTACCACGGGTAGCCCCAACGCCGCTCCCACGTGCCGAGGGCCGCTATCGGTCGAGATCAACATGCGGCAGCGGGCCAGTGTGGCCTTGGTCACCCCAATGCCCAGCGGTCCGTCGGCCAGCGAAACGACATTTTCCCGGTCGGCCTGGGCGGCGATGGCGCGCGCCCGTTGTCGTTCGGCGTCGGCCGGTCCGCAGATCACCAGCACCTGATGGCCCAGCCGATCCACGAGCAGTTGGGCCAAGGTGGCGAAGTGTTCCGGCGGCCAGAGTTTCGCGGCACCGTAGGCGCCGCTGCAATTCAGGGCCACGACGGGCCGGTCGTCACGCAGCCCCGCAGCGGTCCACGCCCGTTCGCCCTCGGCGGCCTCCGCCGGGGTGACGGCCAGCTCCAACTGCCGGGAGCCCGGCGGGCAGCCCAGGTGACGCGTCAGTCGCAGGTAGCTATCGACGACCGGCTCCGGGCGGATCCGGCCCTCGCGACGCGGCGGACTGATTGGATCTGTCAGCAGATAGCGTCGTCCGTAGCGGGCGTAGCCCACGCGCGTCTTCGCCCGCCCCAACGCGGCGGCCAACCCGGTGCGGAAGCTATTGGTCAGCAGCAGGGCCAGATCGAACCGTTCGGCGCGCATCCGTCGCGCCAGCGTCCAAGTCGAAATCCGCTCGCCTTGGCCGGCCTTGGGGTGATAGGGCCACAGTTCGTCGAGCCAGTCGGTCCCGGCCAGTAGCCCCGTCAGATGCGGCCGCAAGATGCCCACGAGCCGGGCGTTGGGGCCGAACCGCTCACGCATCGCCCGCAGCGCGGGCGTCGCCATCGTCAAATCGCCGAGCCAGTTGGGCAGAAAGATACAGGCATTCATGGGCGGCGGGCATGATAATCGCCGCTGCCGGGCGGGGCCAAGGTCAATTCAGCCGCTACGACAGCCTCGAACCGCCTTGGGCGGACGCGGCGGCATCGGCCTCATCGTCCGTGGCGGCATGGGTTTACGTCAATCTTCGGCAGTCCGCTTGACGATTTCGGGCGGCTGCTGTAGATTAGTCGTCGTTACAACGGTGCGTTGGTGATCGGCCGCCTCGCGTTCGAGGGGCCGAAGAACAGGGAACCCGGTGCGATTCCGGGACGGTCCTCGCCGCTGTGACCGAGTGTAAGTAGGCTTCCGCCATTCTTTTGGCCATTGCCGCGGGTCGTCGCGAAATGCGGGACGGCGGTGAGAAGGCAGGCGGATGCCCCGGCTCGGGAGTCAGAAGACCTACCAACGCAAGGGATGTGGCGCTCCGCGAGGGACGGAGTCCACTGAACGTCGGTTTTTGTGTGTCTCCCGCTCCAGTTCGGTCCCATGTTCGGCCGTGTGGCGCGCGGAGATCGATCGGTTTCCCCCATGGCCCGGCTTCGTCGCGGATGCTCAGGCTTCTCGCTGATCGAGTTGCTGGTGGTGATCGCCATCATCGGCATCCTGATCGCCATGCTGCTGCCGGCGGTGCAGGCGGCGCGGGAGTCGGCTCGGCGGATGAGCTGCCTGAACAACTTGCGGCAGATCGGGCTGGCCGCGCACGGCCACCACGACGCTCGGCGGCGCTTCCCGCCCGGCGGGCTCGACCAACGCTGGTTCGGTAACCCCGACGGCTTGCAGCACGCCTGGTCGGCACTGGTCTTGCCGTACATGGAGGAAGACGACCTGCACGCGCGGATCGACTTCACCAAGGCGTTCGACGCCGAGGAAAACGCCGCGGCCGGGGCGCAGTCGCTGAGCGTCTACCTCTGCCCCAGCGTCAGCCGGCCCGACGGGCTCGTCGATGGGCGGGGGGCCTGCGACTACGGCGGAATCTTCGGCCAGCGGATTCGCGGTCGCAACGATCCGCCCAAGGGCGCGATGATTTACGACCGCGCGTTCGCCGTGCGCGAGATCACCGACGGCACGTCCACCACGCTGATGATCTCGGAAGACGCCGCCTGGCGCGAGGGCCAATGGATCAACGGGGCCAACCTGTTCGATCAGGCCTTCCCGATCAACCAGGCGCCCGACTTCGAGAACGACATCCGCGCCGATCATCCGGGCGGGGCCAATGGGCTGTTCTGCGACGGCTCGGCCCGTTTCCTGGATGAACAGATGGAGGACGATGTACTGGCCGCCATTTGCACCCGCGCCGGCGGCGAGTACGTCGCCGCGGAGAAGCTGCAATAGCCGAGAAGCGAACGGCTCGCGCGGCGCATGGCCACCACACGACAACCGACCCTGAAAGCTCGTTGTGACAACCGTGGTCGGCCCGGCCGAGTGGTCGGGCCAGTGTTTCTTAACTCACACCTTTGGAGGTAGCGTCTGATGAATCACACCACCACGCTCGGGCGGCCAACGCTGGTCGCCCTGATGGTCTCTTTGGTGACCATGCTCGCTTGCACATCGGCGATGGCCGATGCCGATTTCGAGGACCTCACGCCGCTGACATCCTACACCGGGCCGGGCGGCGGAGCATACTACAACGGCAGCGACGAGGCCGGCGGTTTCCTCAGCGGCGGGATCCAATTCGACAACAACTACAACGCGGACTGGGATAGTTGGGACGGCTGGGCCTACTCGAACACCACCGACACCACCACGGCCGGCTACACCAACCAGTACAGCGCCTGCACCGGCGGGGGCGAGGACGGGTCCAGCAACTACGGCATCTACTACCAGCCGTTCGGTAATCCGGTTCCGGCGACGATCACTGGCATCACCCCCGGCACGCTTAAGGGCGCGTACATCACAAACACCACCTATGCGTATCTCGCAGCCCGCGACGGTAATGCGTTCGCTTGGCCCATGGGCTACCGCGACAACGACGACAACGGCGACTACACCGACCCCGACGATTTCAATGGCGACTTCGAGGATTGGTACTTGCTTACGATCGAAGGATTTGATGCGAGCGACCAGTCGACCGGAACTGTGGAATTCTATCTTTCCGACTACCGCTTCGCGAACAGCGCCGACGACTACATCGTCGACGAGTGGACCTGGGTCGACATGACAAGCTTGGGCAATGCGACGAGCCTCTCGTTTGCCATCACGTCCTCCAACCACAACCAGTACGGCCAGGCTCTCCCGGCCTACTTTGCCATGGACGGCCTGATGGCCGTGCCCGAGCCGAGCTCGATACTGCTGCTGCTGGCCGGGGCGATGATGCTTCTCGGTTGGCGCCGAAGGGGCTAGACGTCGCGTCGATGTATCTTCCTCAAAGTGAAAACGATATCACGTTTCCAGTAGGATCATGCTTTTCAGTTTCTTGCCGACGCGGCGATTGCGCGAGCCGGTCTCCATGGCGCTGACAGCGTCGTCCCAGATCATGCTCCGC
>Ga0180436_10000114_pt1 | contig 82573 bp, 52 predicted proteins | sample SS_ome_2_FD_132434 | JGI IMG/M metagenome (GOLD analysis project Ga0180436, IMG submission 132434) | Hypersaline lake sediment archaeal communities from the Salton Sea, California, USA - SS_3_S_2 metaG | ecosystem: Environmental > Aquatic > Non-marine Saline and Alkaline > Hypersaline >...
ACTCTTTCATTCGCAACTCCATGCCGGTTTATCCCGGCGCTTTCGGACAGGTCCATGTTTTCGGCCATCTTTCTTCCCTGAACACAACGCGTCCAAGCCGAAAAATGGACCAGTCCCCGGCCGGCTCCACAGCACTGGCAAGATGCCAGTGGCAGCCTCATTCTTAACCGTGATAGAGCACTACTCGATGGCGATCGCCTCGACCGGGCACTGGTCGGCCGCGTCCTTCGCGCAGTCTTCCTGATCCGCCGGCACCTCGTCCACCTTGGTCACCGCCTTGTCGTCGTCGGTGGCTTCAAACACCTCCGGGCAAAGCTCGTAACAGAGTCCACAACTGATGCACGCATCCTGATCGACAGTGGCTTTCATGGGGTTCTCCAGTTCTTGTGTGAGGTGGGCGCGGAAACGGCGCCATGACAAACGGCCCAATCGTCGGCGGCCAACAACCGCCGGGCCGCAAACCATTTACTCCCGGTCGGTTACGCCAGGATCGCTTGCAGATCCTCCTCGGGCGTGCCGATCGGCTGGATCCCGAACTTGTCCACCAGCACGCCGAGCACCTCGGGGGTGACGAACGCCGGCAGCGTCGGACCCAGCCGAATATCGCGCACACCAAGATACAACAATGTCAGCAGGATGGCTACCGCCTTCTGCTCGTACCAACTGAGAATCATCGAAAGCGGCAGGTCGTTCACCCCGCACTCGAACGCCTCGGAAAGGGCCAAGGCGATGCGGATGGCCGAGTAGGCGTCGTTGCATTGCCCGCAATCGAGAATCCGCGGCAATTCGCCGATGGTGCCGAAATCGAACTTGTTGAAGCGGTATTTTCCACAAGCCAGCGTCAGGATAACGCAGTCGTCGGGCACTTGCTGGGCGAACTCCGTGTAGTAGTTGCGTCCCGGCTTGGCCCCGTCGCAGCCGCCGACCAGGAAAAAGTGACGCAGGGCCCCGGAGCGGACCGCCTCGACCACCTTGTCGGCCGCGCCGATGACCGTCTGGTGGGCAAATCCGATGGGGATCCGCTGTTCCGGCTCGTCCTGCTCGAAACCCGGCGCGGCCAGGGCGGCCTCGATTACCGGCGTGAAGTCGCGGTCGCGGCCGATGTGCGTCACGCCCGGCCAGGCCACCAGCCCGCTGGTGAAGATGCGATCCTTGTAGCTCTCCTTGGGCTTCTGGATGCAGTTGGTCGTCATTAGGATCGGGCCGGGGAAGGCGTCGAACTCCTTGCGCTGATCCTGCCAAGCGCCGCCGTAGTTGCCCACCAGATGCGGATACTTCTTCAACTCCGGATAGGCCAGGCAGGGGAGCATCTCGCCGTGGGTGTAGACGTTGATCCCCTTGTCCTTGGTCTGTTCGAGCAGTTCGGCCAAGTCGCGCAGGTCGTGGCCGGAAACACAGATGCACTTGCCCGCCACCGGGGTGATACGGGCTTGCGTGGGCTCGGGATGGCCGTAGGCCTCGGTGTTGGCCGCGTCGAGCAGTTCCATCACCTTGAAGTTCAACTCGCCGGTCTTCAGCGTCCAATCGAGCAGTTCGTCGGCCGAGGCCGGTTCCCGCGTGAGGTAGTCCAGCGTGGCATGGAAACGGGCGTCGATCTCCGGGTCTTCCTTGCCGAGCACGCGGGCATGATCGGCGTAGGCGGCCGCACCCTTCGCCCCGTAGAGAATCAACTCCTGCAAGCCCGCGACATCGTCGCCCAGGGTGACCTTCCGGTCGGGGATGCCCACGGCCTTGCCCTGCTCGATCAACCCCTGGAGGTCGGGGGCCGGTTCCCAGGCGGCGGGGCCGCCGAGGGTCTCCGGCTCTTGGCCGGCCTTGGAGCAAGCCTCCTCGTAGAGCGCCTTGGCCCGCTGCCGCATGTCGGCCGCCTGATGAAGGTGCTCGGCCAGGCGTTCGGGGTCGAAGTCCACGTTGGTCACCGTGGCGAAGAGGGCCTCGACCACGAAGCGATCGATGGCCGGGTCTCGGTGTCCCATCTCCGCCGCGCGATGGGCGTACATCGAGATGCCCTTGGTGGCGTAGACCAGTAGGTCCTGGAGCGTGGCCGTGGTGTCGTCCTTGCCGCAGACGCCCAAGTCGGTGCATCCGCTACCGCCCTTGGCCTGTTCGCACTGATAGCAAAACATTCTGTGTTTCTCCTCTCGGTTGGTCCGACGGCGGAGCCGTCGGCTTGGGATTGGGACCGACGACGGAGCCGTCGGCTTGGGTTTGGGTCCGACGATGTGGGGCGTCGGCTTGGGTTTGCGTTCGACGACGGAATCGTCGGGTTGGTGTGTTTCGGTTTGCCGCGGAGACGGGCGAGCCGGCCGGTGTCGATTCGCCCGCCGGCATCCCCGCCGCACGCCGGTATTCTAGCCGCACACTGGAAAGGGGTCCTTGATCTGCGTCAAGCGGTCGGAAAGAATCTGGTGTGAAGTGCGAGAACGGTTGTCCGTTAAGCGTCGTACCCGTTAGGGAAAGAGAAGCCTCGCGATGCCCCCCAATGTGCTGGATGTATTGAACGATTGCCCCCTGTTCGTCCGGGTGCCGCCACAGTGCTTCGCCCGGCTGGTGACCATGGCGGGGCTAAAATCGTTCCAAACCGGCGAAATCATCTTCCGCGACGGCCAACCCTGCCCGGGCGTCTACGTGGTCAGCCACGGAACGGTGCGGGTGTTCAAAACCAGCCCCGGCGGAAAAGAGCACGTTTTGCACCTCGTCGGGCCGACACAGACGTTTGCCGAGGTGGCGGCCATCGGCGGGTTTCCCGTGCCGGCCTCGGCCGAGGCGGTCGAACCGACCACCTGCGTGCTGCTGCCGACCGAGCCCTTTCGCCGAGCGTTGGACGAAGACCACCTGCTGTGTCGCGGATTGTTGGACGGAATGACGTACTGGGTGCGGCATTTAGTCGGACTGCTGGAAGACGTGGTGCTCCGCGATGCGGCCGGCCGGCTGGCCCGACTGCTGCTGGAATTGAGCGCGGGGGAATCGGGCAAGCGAGAGCCTCGGCCCGGCGAACCGCGGGCGGGGGAGATCGGCGAACCGGGCCTGGTGGCCTTGCCCGGGCTGAAGCGGCACATGGCCAGTCACCTCAACCTGACGAGCGAGACGTTCTCGCGTACGCTACGGCGTCTGCTCGACGCGGGACTGATCGCCGAAGCCACCGAGGGCCGGCTGCGGATCGTCGACCGCGACGCACTGAGCCGCGTGGCCGAAGGACGATTCCCCAAGGTGTGAACGCCCCTCGGGCAGCGTCCCGCGGGCCTGCCCGTGAGTGGTTGCCAAGTAGTGGAAGGCAGGGAGCCCCCGCACCGGGTCCTGGAGCGAACCGTCGGGTGCATCCTTCCGCCCGGAAGGTTGTCGGAAGCCGCTGAAACGCAGCCCCTCGCCGATCAACGGGCAGCCTTCCACTGCTTGAGCTTCTTCCGCCAATACTCCAACCCTTGATCGGATAATCCGGCGACTCTGTCAATGGCGATCGCCGGAACGTGTCAACCTGTTTGAGACACCTGCATGTCGGAATTAGTGTAGGATGGACTCGCTTCGCGAGCAGATTTGTTTGGATGTGGGGGCCAGCCCCCACGCCCCCGGGATTTTTTTCAGGCATGGCTCGGGGGTCCGAGGACGTCCGGGCGTCGCAGAGGCATGGATATTTGGCACGAAAGAGTATTGCGGTCGGCGGCCGTTTGTGTCATCCTGAACTGCTGGCGGAGCGGGGTTGCCGACCGTTCGCATCCCTCCCGCTCCCTTCCAGCCCACCACCGATGACCTACCCCAACTCCAGGAGCGAATGATGTCCCGTCGCCAATCCGCGCTGATGCTCTGTCTGCTTGCCGTAGCCCTCGTTGGTCCCGCCCCCGGGGCGGACGGCCCGGTACAGGTCTACATCCTCTCCGGTCAGTCGAACATGGTCGGCATCGGTGCGGTTGGGCCGGGCGGGATGTCGCGGTTCAACACCTACGTTTCGGCCGACGAAGACGCCGAGCAGGGCTCCACCCTCTCGATCTACTCGGGCGAGTACGACGCGTCGGTCGACTACGATAAACGGAAACCGGTCGAGACCCATCAGGTCCGGCTCGGCTATTGGCCACATCAGTCGTCCCCCACCCTCGACGAGCCGTGTACCCACATCATCCGTGGCTACATCCGCATTGGCCGGCCCGGGCGGTACAGCTTCCGCACGACCGGCGGTTCGTTCCTCGAACTCGAAGGCGAGGAGATCTTCCGCAACGAGCCCAACAAGGAGCCGGTCCAGAAGACCGTCAAGCTGGAACAAGGGACGTATCCGATCAAGGTCACCTTCTTCGGCCGGAGCCGGTCTTACCTTGGTCACTCATTCTATGATCTTCCCGGTTCGCTCTACGCCGTGGTCAAGGAACAGGGCAAGTACCCGTTCTTGCTTGATGAAGACGGCGATTGGGCTTCGCGCGACGACGTCTGGTACAAGGGCGTGGTCACCGCCGGGGCGAACAAGTGGCTCAGTGTGGGCTGCGGGGCGGGGGCCGGCAAGATTGGGCCCGAGCTGGGGTTCGGCTGGGTCGTGGGTGATCACCACGAGCGGCCGGTGCTAATCCTCAAGACGTCGCAAGGCAATCGCTCGCTGGCCTGGGATTTCCTCCCGCCGGGCAGCGAACGCTATGAAGTTGGCGACACGGTTTACGCCGGCTATAAAGACCCCAAATCACGCTGGCCCAAAGGCACCACGCCCGAGCAGGGCGGCTGGTACGCCGGCAAGCAGTACGACGACTGTGTCGCCGCGGCCAAGGAGGTGCTGGCCAACTTCGACGAGCACTTCCCGCACTGGAAAGGCCGCGGGCACGAGATTGCCGGCTTCGGCTGGTGGCAGGGTCACAAAGACACGGGCAGCGAAGTCCACGCGCAGCGCCACGAGCAAAACCTGGTGCGGCTGATCGGGGCCCTGCGGAAGGATTTCGACGCGCCCGACGCACACTTCGTCATCGCCACGATCGGCTTCGGCGGCTGGGAGCTGGACGGCAACGGCTTGACGGTGGCCAAGGCCCAGCTCGCGATGAACGACTACGAAAAGTATCCGCAGTTCAAGGGCAACGTGAAGACCGTCGAGACGCGCGATTTCTGGCGTCCGGCGGACGAGTCGCCCAAGAACCAAGGATATCACTACAACCAAAACGGCGAGACCTACCTCAACGTGGGTCAGGCCATGGGCAAGGGGATGCTGGAACTGCTGAAGTCGGGCGACTGAGCGTCAGGCCGCGGGAGGCGGCGCTTATGTCGCGCGTGAGGTTCGCCTTTCCGAACTTGGCTTAGCCGACTTTCGGAAGCCCTAGACGGCCCGATAGCGGTTGCCGATTCCGTACTTCGGGCCTGCTTCCTTTTGCAAGCATTCTTTCAAGCGCCGGATTCCGCGATTCGGATTTGGGGTTCCGTCAGTGCGCGTCCGGATGGAAGAGCGACCTACAGCACTGGCAAGATGCCACTGGCGGCGCCCCCATTCTTAGCCGTGACAAAACCCTAGCGGTCCAACTCACCGTCCAACTCGGCTTCACCGTCCAGCTCGGCTTCACCGTCCAGTTCGGCTTCATTGTCCAGTTCGCGCTCCATTTGCTCGATCTGGCGGCGGAAGTGCTCATGGATGCGCTCGGCGGAAGGGGCGGGCAGGTAGAGGTCGGCGTCGTCGGTCGGCTCGCCGGCCCGCGGTTCTTGGCGCGAGCCCGGCGAGTTATCGCCGGCCGCTCCGTCGTCGCCTTGTTTTGGCGGCTGCCGGCGTGGCACCAATTTGAGCACGGGCCGCTGGCCGATCCACGGCAGGCCACCCAACATGCGGTTCACGTGTGGCCTGACATCGTCGGGGAGCTGATCGAGTTTGTCCTCGCTGACCTGCCAACGCCGCTGGCCGCGCTCGACGGTGATCTCGGCCGGCCGGTCGCCTTGCTTGCTGATCGTAATCCGCATGTCGGCCGGGAGGTTCGGCGCCAGTGGCACGTCGCGCGGCAGGATCATGCCGGGATGGACGAAATGCAATCGCAGCCGCCGTCCCACGTCGGACGGATCGATCGGCCCATGCGGCTGAACCTGCTCCAGCCAGCGACGCACGCGGGCCAAATCGCGGGCCAACTCTTGATCGATCGTCGGGTCAACCGGCGAATCGATTGTTGATCGGGCCTGTTGTCCGGGGCGCGGTTTTGGGCGCACGTCGATGGTGTGTCGCTCGCCTCCTCGGATCAGCTCGATGGCCATCGGTTCACCGTCCGCCTGTTCGATGGCCCGGCACAGATCGCCCGGGCCGTGGATCGGTTGCCCGTCGGCCGAAAGCAGGACGTCGTGCGGCTTGAACCCCGCCCGGTCGGCCGGACCGCCGGGCAGCACCTCGTCGACCAGCAGACCGCCGCGCTCCACGGTTAACTGCGATCGCAGACCGGGCGAGAGGTCGCCGCATCGCAGGCCGAGCCAGTGTTTGGGGAGGCGGTCAGGGAATCCCTCGTCCGCAGCCAAGGGCTGACCTGTCGGTTCATCGGGCGAGGCGTTTTGCGCCGGTGCCACGTCGGGCTCGGCATCGGCCGACGGTTCGGGCGGGGCAGCCAGGGAGGGCGAATTTGCCGCCACGATCGGCAAGGCAGCGAGAAACGCTGGCCAGAGGAGGCGTGGAAATGTCACCCGCATCACTTGGTCCTCCGGAAACAGTTGGACAGTTGGCCGCCATCGTGGGCGATCCGGACCATTAACTTGAGATTGTCTATCTGCTTTAGCCGCACTAACCGGATCCATTCGCACCGACGGCGAACCGCCGACACGGCTGGATCACATAGGCGGTTTGGTTTCCGGATCGACCAGCACCTCATCGACCGGCACGACCAGGCGCCGGCCGTCTTCCATTTCGATTGGGACAAGCTGCCGCTGTTGACGCACGCGGTGCCCCATCCGCTCCAGCGCTTCGCGCACCTCGGGTGGCATGGGCGTGGGCAACTGGCGGAGCCACTGGCGATCGAGCGACTGCCCTTCGCGGGCGGGAACCTGCACGCGTTGCGGCCGATCGCCCTCGGAAACCAGCGTAACAATCTCCGGTGGCGCGCTCGATTCCACTGACGGACGCTCTAACCCCGGCAGTTCCGAACCGGTGGATGCACCGGGTCCGGCCCCCGCGCGGGGTGTTTCGTCCTGGGCGAGCTGGCCCGCGCCAGGCAGCGTCGGGCCGCCGCCGTCTCCGCCGTCGTTCCAGAGAGTGGGCAGCCACGAGCCGAGCGTCAGTGCAATCAGGAAACTGGCCGCCATGGCCACGGCGGTCCCCGGCCGGCTAGCCAACCAACGCCGTCGAGCGGGGGTGGGCGGGGTCGCCCGAGGCGTGGTGGCCGCCGACACGGGGTGGAGGCGTTCTTCTTTTCCGGCGCGCAGGCCGCTGGGTTGCTCGGCGGCTCGGATGGCCATTTCCGCGGCCGGCCGTTGGCTCCCGGATTCCGGCCGCGCGATGGCGCCGAGCAATTCGTCGACCCCCTCGCGCCATGTCTGCGCTTCGAGGAAGGCCAGGGCGCAGCGCCGCCAGCCGTCGGGCTGGCTTTCAAGATGCAGCAGCAGTTCGCGCCGCTGCGAATCACTCAGTTCGCCGTCGATCAGCAAATCGAGTTGCTCGTCGGCCGAGAGGTCGCTTAAACGTGGATGGCTTGGGGGGTGGGACATCACTTCACCTCGATCGCGTCCGATTGGCTTAGCTGATTGCGTAGTCGCCGTCGTGCCCGATGCAGTCGCGCCTCGACGGCGCTTTCGCTAATGCCCAGGTGCTCGGCGATTTCCTTATAGCTCCAATCTCGTGAGTATTTGAGCATGAGGATCTCGGAGTCGCGCTGGGGCAGGTCGTCCATGGCTGATCGCACGGCGGTCCGTCGTTCTTCGGCCAGCAACCAGCCGAGCGGGTCGAGCTGTCGGTTGTCGGCCTCGACCGGCCGTTCGCGTTCCGCGTAGCGGTTGGTGAGTTTCCGCTTCCGGCCCATCTTCCGACGGTACAGCAGCGACTGCGTGACCGCCAACCGATAGAGCCAGGGGGCGACTTTGTTGGGGTCCTCCAAGGGAGCTTTCTGCTCGACGGCGGCCACCGCCACTTCCTGCATCACCTCGTCAATCGCCTGCGGCTCTCCCAGACGCGCGGCGATCACCGTTCGCAGCCACGGACCATGTTCGGCCAGGGCCGCGGCCCAGTCGACCTTTGCCCCCGCTTTCGGGGTGCCTTGGGTCGGGTCCGGGGCGTCGGTGTTCGGATTAGACGGGACTGGCCGTTCGTTCGCAGCCATTGCTCGTGGAGGTGGTTTCCGAGGGGACTGGTTATCTTGCTCAATTTCCGGAAAATGGAGGCCCGTAAGTTGAACCACACCCGGGACATGCGGTTTCGGATCCCGCGCGCCCCGCCGGCAGGCATCCGGGGGGATCGTCGCAACCGATTCTCTCCCGATGGTTTACGCAATACAAGTGCCCCCGGGTCGCGCTGGACGCCTCTGGCGCGGTTGATTTGGTCCCATGTCGAACCCGCTCCAATGGATCGACGACGAACTGCGGCGGCTCGACGAGGTCTCGCTCCGCCGACGGTTAGCGCTGCGCGAGGGGCCGGTCGGCCCGACGGTCCATTTTGACGGTCGGGAGCTGATCTGTTTCGCCTCGAACGACTATCTGGCCCTGGCCGGCGACGAGCGCCTTGTCGAGGCAGCCACGGCGTCCGCCCGCCGCGAGGGGGCCGGTAGCGGAGCCAGCCCCCTGATCTGCGGACACTACGGTGTCCTGGCCGAACTGGAACGCGAGTTGGCCGAATTGGAAGGCACCGAGGCCGCGCTGGTCTTTCCTTCCGGCTTCGCCGCCAATCTCGGCACGATCGCCGCCCTGGTCGGGCCGGGCGACCTCGTCCTCACCGACCGCAAGAATCATGCCAGCCTGCTCGACGGTTGCCGCCTCTCCCGCGCCGACGTGCGGGCGTTTCGTCATGCGGATGCCGATCAGCTCGATCGCTTGCTCCGTCGGCGTGCCGACAAGCCGGGGCGCCGGCTGGTCGTCACCGACAGCCTCTTTAGCATGGACGGCGATGTGGCTCCACTGGCCGATTTGTGTGAAGTCTGCGAGCGCCACGGGGCCATGTTGATGATCGACGAGGCCCATGCCACGGGGGTCTTCGGCGCGGGTGCCCGCGGCGTGGCGGAGTACCTCGGCGTGGAGGAACGCGTCACGGTTCGCGTCGGTACGCTCAGCAAGGCGTTGGGCGCGGCCGGGGGATTCGTGGCCGGTTCGCGCAAGCTAATCGAGTGGCTGGTGAATCGTGCCCGACCTTACATTTTCTCCACGGCCATGCCTCCAGCGGTGGCCGGCGCGGCGGCCGAGGCCGTGCGGATCGTTCGTCGGCAGCCGGGGCGGGGCGCCGAGTTGTTGCGCTGTGCGAGCGACTTACGCGCGCGACTGGCGGGACGCGGCTGGTCCACCGGCCGGTCGGCCAGCCAGATCATTCCCGTGGTGATGGGCACACCCGATCGGGCGTTGGCTCTCTCCTCCCGGCTGCGGGCCGCGGGGCTGCTGGTGCCGGCCATCCGCCCGCCAACGGTGCCCGAGGGCGAGGCCTGCCTGCGGATCAGTTTGACGGCTGGACATTCCAAGCAGCAGATTGAACGCTTGCTCGCGGCACTCGATGAGTCGGGACCAGCGGAGGCGGTTTCGTAAGGCCGGCACGCTTCCGCGATTATGCCCGCTCCGGTTGCGCCGGCCGCTCCGGTGTTCCCGGGTCGTCCGGTCCGAAGCGGCCGCGGTATTCATCGGCCGGATACTTCAACTCGTTCTTCGCCAGCTTGCGGACGGTGGCCTCGGTCAGGTCGAGGTCCAGTTGGCTGGTCATCGCCAGCAGATAGCAGAATACGTCGGCCAGCTCGTCGCCGATCCGTTCCATGCGGGCCGAATCGCCGGTCACGCCGCGCGACTGTTGGATCGTGAGCCACTGGAAGTGCTCCATCAGCTCGGCCGCCTCGATCGCCAACGACATGGCCAGGTTCTTCGGCGAGTGAAATTGGCGCCAGTCGCGCTGGTCGACGAATTGCTCGACCCGGCGACGAAGCTGGGCGACGGTAGTTGTCGAATCGTCGGCATGGCCGCCATCGGTCGTGGCGGCTGGCGGAGTCTGCCCGGGCAAATCATTCATTAAGGAACCCTCCACCGATTCGACGATCACGTTGGGAAAAAAGCACGCCTGGAAAACCTACCCTTGTGAAACGGCGTGCCACAAGCTACGCCGATTGGCGATGGCCCGTCAAGCCCGTAGTTCCGGTGGCTACCCCCGACGAAGTGGGCAGTGCCCCCCCACTATGACATATTGACGTGCGAAAAACACCAGGGGACAATGCCAGAGGGCGTAATGGAAGCCAGGGAGGAGCGAATGTCTGAGTCAGCCGCGGGTGAACCGTCTGCCCCTTCAGCCGCCCCGCTGGAGGCCGAATTGGATCGGCTGCGCAAACGGCTGGAGGCGCTCGAGCTACTGGAACGCGACCACACGCGCGACCAGCAATCGTTGGCCGATGCGTTGGCGCAGTCGCGACGCTTGGCCCGCGAGAGCGAGACCCTGATCCGGGCCGCGCGCGCCGTATTGGAGTTCAAAACCTTCAAGCCTGCGGCGCAGGCCATCTTCGACTGCTGCAAGGAGATGACGGGGGCCACCTCCGGCTATGTGGCCCTACTCTCGCCCGAGGGCGACGAGAACGAGGTGCTCTTCCTCGACGCCGGCGGACGCCCCTGCACGGTCGATCCCGAGTTGCCCATGCCCATTCGCGGCCTGCGAGCCGACGCCTACCGAACGGGCAAGGCCGTCTACGACAACGATTTCTGGCACAGCCAATGGATGGAGTTCATGCCGGCGGGGCACGTCGCGCTGGACAACGTGATGTTCGCCCCGCTGCCGATCGATGGTCGAGTGGTCGGTCTGATGGGACTGGCCAACAAGCCGGCGCCGTTCAACGAGGACGACGCCCGCATGGCCACCGCCTTCGGCGAACTGGCCGCCGTTGCCCTGAAGAATAGCCGCATGCTCGAGGCCCTCGAGGATGCACGCCTGGAGGCCCAAAGCGCCACGCGGGCGAAGAGCCAATTCCTGGCCAACATGAGCCACGAAATCCGCACGCCCATGACGTCGATCCTCGGCTTCGCCGACATGCTGCTGGACGACGAGGAAGCGGCCGACGTGCCGCCCGCCTGGGGCGACGCCCTAGAAACCATCCGCCGCAACGGCAAGCATCTGCTGCAGTTGATCGACGACATCCTCGACCTCTCGCGGATCGAGGCCGATCGGATCGAAATCGAAGCGAGTGAATGCTCGCCCGCCGATCTGGTGGCCGACGTCGTCGCGGTAATCGAACCCCGCGCGCGGGCGAAGCGTCTGAAGCTGAGCACGGAATGGCGCGGCGCCATGCCGCGACACATCGAGACCGACCCGCTACGGCTGCGGCAGATCCTCATCAACTTGCTGGGCAACGCCGTGAAGTTCACCGCCAGCGGCTCGGTGCGACTGGTCGTGGAGTCGGTTCAGCAGGAAGACGGACCGGCCGAACTGCGATTCGACGTGATCGACACCGGGCCGGGCATCCCCGCGGATCAGCAAGACAAACTCTTCACCCCGTTCACCCAGGCCGACGCGTCGATTAGTCGCGAACACGGTGGCACGGGGCTGGGGCTGGCCATCAGCCGCCGACTGGCCGAGATGCTCGGCGGTGGCATCAGCCTGACCAGCTCGCCCGGCCAGGGCAGCACCTTCTCGCTGACGATCCCCGCGCGGTCGCCCGCGCGAACCCCGGCAATCACCGGCCACCCAATCGACGAGTCACGGCCCGCCTCCCAGGTCGACGGGACGGAAACGGAACCGTCGGCTCAAGCGGCTGGACCGTCGCCGGAGCGGGCGGACACGCCGGGGCAAGCTGGGGCAGCTCGGCCGGCATCGGCTTCCGCCCCCTCGGGCAACGGCGAGCGGCCGAAGCTCGCCGGGTCCATCCTCTTGGCGGACGACACCGACGACAACCGTCGACTCTTCGCCATGCTGTTGCAAAACGCTGGTGCCCAAGTGAGCACGGCCGACAACGGGCGCGATGCCCACGAGCAGGCCATGGCCGCCGAGCGCGCGGGCAGCCCGTTCGACGTGATCATCATGGACATGAAGATGCCCGTCGTGGACGGTTACGAGGCGACTCGCGCGCTGCGGCGCGATGGTTACGGCGGGCGAATCATCGCCCTCACCGCGCATGCCATGGAGGGCGACGAGGAGAAATGCCTGGCGGTGGGCTGCGATTCTTACGTTAGCAAACCGCTCGATTGGCCGGCCCTGCTGCGGCAACTGGCCGAATCCATGACGTCCCCTGGGTAAACGGGCGATTCCCGTCATTCCCGCGTAGGCGGGGATCCAGTGGGTTGCGTCAATCGCCTGGATTCCCGCGTGCGCGGGAATGACAAGTCGAGCGGGACCGCGTAGTGCTCGGTCGACCCTGGATCCCCGCGTGCGCGGGAATGACGTGCGCGGGCCCGCGTGGGCGAGAATGGCGTGCTTCAGACGGCTGAAGTGGTACCGAGTTCTGATACTCGGATTGCGTGCGGCGGCCGAGCGGACCAGATCGTTTTTGCGCAGTCGTGTCAAACGCCCCGGACACTCACATCGCCTCCGCCCAGTTGGGCCCGACCTTGACGTCCACCTTCAGCGGGACGCTCAGTTGCCGTACGTCGGCCATCTCCTCGGCGACCAATCGACGCATGGGGTCCATTTCCTCCGACGGGATCTCGAAGACCAACTCGTCGTGGATTTGCAGGAGCATCCGCGATTGGATGTGCTCCTGCTTCATGCGGCGATGAACGGCGATCATGGCCAGTTTGATCAAGTCGGCGGCGGAGCCCTGAATGACCGTGTTGACGGCCGTCCGCTCGGCCATGTTCTTCGCCCGTTCCGCGTCGGCGCGGATGCCGCTGATCGCCCGACGCCGTCCCAGCAGGGTGCGGACGAATCCCTCGCCTCGGCAGCCGGCCAGCACCTGACGGAAGAACTCGTCGATGCCGGGATACTGGCGGAAATAGTTGTCGATGAAGGCGGCCGCCTCGTCGCGCTCGATCCCCAACGAGCGCGCCAGCCCGTAGGCGCTCTGGCCGTAGATGATGCCGAAGTTGACCGCCTTGGCCTTGCGTCGCATTTCGGGGCTGACGTCGTCCAGCCCGACCCCGGCCACCTCGGCCGCCACGCGCGCATGGATGTCCTCATCCCGGGCGAAGGCATCACACATCCGCTCGTCGCCCGAGAGGTGAGCCAGCACGCGTAGCTCGATCTGCGAATAGTCGGCGGCCAGCAGCGACCAGTTCGCCTCGCCGGGGACGAAGGCCGCGCGGATCTCGCGGCCCTCCTCGGTCCGAATGGGGATGTTCTGCAAGTTGGGATCGCTGCTGCTGAGCCGGCCGGTGGCCGCCACCACCTGATTGAACGAGGCGTGGACTCGGCCAGTCTCCGGGTGGACCAGCCGGGGCAAGGCGTCCACGTAGGTGCTCTTCAGCTTGGCGTACTGCCGGTATTGGAGGATTTTGGCCGGCAGTTCGTGTCCGGCGGCCGCCAGCTCCTCCAGCACATCGGCGTCGGTGCTGGGTCCCGTCTTCGCCGTCTTCTTCACCACCGGCAGCCCGAGTTCCGTGAACAGCACCTGCTGCAACTGCTTGGGCGAGGCGATGTTCAACTCATGACCGGCCAACCGGTAGATTTCCTGCTCGATCGTTTCCAACCGCTCGCCGTAGCGGCGGCTGAGGGCGGCCAGACGCTCGGTATCGACGGCGATGCCGTTGTGCTCGATCTCGACAAGCACATCGATCAGCGGTAGTTCCAACTCGGTGAACAGCTCCTCCAGTTCGGTTTCGGCAAGTCGCTGTTGAAGGATCGGCCGCAGCCGCCACGGCACCACGGCGTCCTCGCCCGCGTATTCGGCCACCTGCTCCACCGGCACTTCGTCCATCCGCCGTTGATTGCGTCCGGAGCCGATCACCTCGGCCGTGGCGATCTTCTTCAGACCCAAGTAGCGCAGGGCCAGATCGTCGAGATTGTGGTTCCGCCGTCCGGCGTCGAGCAGGTAGCTGGCCACCATGGTGTCGAAGCCGATCCCGCGGAGTTCAACCCCCACGCCGCGGAGCACGATGGCGTCGTACTTGAGGTTCTGCCCGAGCTTACCGATGCTTGGGTCTTCCAGGACGGGCCGCAGCTTGTCGACCGCCGCGGCGGGATCGATTCGCGGCTCGCCCTCGGGCGCGCGGAGCGGCACGTAGTGGGCCTCGTCGTCGTCGAAGCTGAAGGAGAACCCGACCGGCTCCGCCCACCGCGGCCAAAGGTGCGTGGTCTCGCTGTCGAACGAGAAGCTCTCCTGTTGCTCGAGGCGCGCGATCAAGGCGTCGAGCTTCTCCGGGGTGTCGACCGTGTGATAGGTGGGCTCCCAGTCCGGGGGCGTCGCCTTTTCCGTGCGTCCCGCGAGTTCGTCCAGCCGCGTGCTGATCCCGCGAAACCCCAGCTCGGAAAAGAGAGCCCGCGCCGGGCCGGCGTCGAGCACCTTCACGCGACCGCCGAGCCAGTCGATGGCGACCGGCACCTCGGCGTCCAGCCGCACTAGATCCCGGCTGAGCAGGGCTTGCTCGCGATGGCTGGCCAGGTTCTCGCTCCGCTTCTTGCCCTTCACTTCCGTAGCGTGTTCGAGCAGGTTGTCCAGCGTATCGTACTGGCCGAGCAGTTGCCCGGCGATCTTCGGGCCGATCAGGGGGACGCCCGGCACGTTGTCGACCGAGTCGCCCACCAGCGCCTGGAAGTCGACCACCTGGCGGGGCTCGATGCCCCAGTCCTCGATCAGGGCATCGCGATCGAGGAATCGGTCCTTGCGGATGTTGTAGAGCCGCACCCGTGGGGTGATCAGTTGCCGGCAGTCCTTGTCGCTGGTCACGACGATGCACTCACCGCCGAGTTCCTCGGTCAGCCGGGCGACCGTGGCCATCACGTCGTCGGCCTCGTAGCCAGGGCAGCCCAACGCCGGGATTCCCAACGCACCGATCATCCGCCCGGCCAACGCGATTTGCGGGACTAAATCCTCGGGCATCTCCTTCCGCTGCACCTTGTAGGGCTCGTACATCTCGTGGCGAAACGTCTTGCCCGGCAGATCGAGTGCGCAGAAGAGGTAGTCGGGCTGCTTATCGAGCAACAGGTAAAGCAGGTCGCGTGCCAGTCCGTAGACGGCGCCCACCGGGCGGCCGTCGGGGCTGGTCATCTCCGGCAGGGCGTGGAATACCTGATGAATCAACGCGTGGGTATCGACGATCCAGACCGTCCGACCCTGGAGGCTTTCCGGCGGCGGGGTGGCCTCGGATAAGATGACGTTCTCCGGTACCGGTCGGGCCTCTTCCCGCCCGGGCTGCATGCGTCCCGTTGAGGATTGTGGCGGCTGGGCGCTTGGCGAGGCCGCGGCGGACGGATCGGCCGCGGCAGCCGGGCTGGCTGGCTGCCCGCGTGGCGGCTCGTCTTCGAAGCCTGGCAGCGACGTTTGACGCGTTTTTCGCGATTGCTTGGCCATGCCGGTGGTTCCAGGCGGGATCCGGGCCGTTTCGAGCGGTTCTCCGCCCCAACTCCCGTGCTCAAAGCGACTTACTGCCGCTGTTGTACCTCGGGCGGGGGCGACTGACAACCGCCTCGATCGATCTGCACCGATGGCGGGAGGCGAATCGTTGACGCGCGGCCGCGTCGTAATTACAATCAAACTTGGGCCTTAAGTCGCGGTTGAGGCAATCCGTGACCTGCTTTTTCGGGCCCCGCCCGAGGACCGTGCCGGAGTGATCCGCCATTGAAACACTGGACGGCGGTTACCCGAGCGGTCGGGCGAACGGAAACAGAGAATCCAAGGTCACCTTTTTCCTGCCGAGTGTTTCTTGCCGGAAACGCTCCGCCTTCTCAAGGAGTCAGCCATGGCCCGCCAGAATCAAGGCCTACAGATCGCCCTCATCGTGTTCGTCTTGCTCACCCTCGGCTTGGGCGTGACCACGTTCTTCCTCGCTCAGCAGTCGAACGAGGCAAAGCAAATCGCCAAGGACGCCAGGAAGAAGAGCACCGCGTTGAGCGATGCCTTCAGCACGGCGAAGGACGAGAACGAGCGGCTGAAGAAGTTGATGGGTTTCCCGCCCTCGATGGAGTTCAGCGAGGTCAACGCCGAGGTGAATGAGGACATCAACACCTACGCGGCCAACTTCGAGGGCGAGACCCGCGGCTATCATCAGGTAGTCGCCTATTTGCACCAGACCATCCAGGACAAGATGAACTCGGTGGCCGAGTTGACCGATCAACTGGCCACCCTCGAAGCACAAATCCCGGCGATCGAAGCGGCCGCCCGCTCGCAAATCCAGACGCATGCCGGCAAACTGGCTTCGGTGCAGCAACAGGTTCAGCAGCAAGTGGCTGCCCACCGGCAGACCGAGCAGCGGCTGGCCCAATCCAATCAGCAGACCACGCAGGAGCTGTCCAAGGTGCGGACCGACGCGCAGGGCCAGGTCGTCAAGATCAGCACCAAGCTCAAGGAAACCGGCCAGAAACTTCAGGGGGCCGTCGAGCAAGGCCGCAAGGCGATCGAGAAGCTCTCCAAGTTGAAGACCAAGACCTTCGAGACACCCGACGGCGAGGTCCGCTTTGTGGACCACAAGCACGGTAAGGTCTGGATCAACCTGGGTCGGGCCGATTCGCTCCCCTCGCAGATCACCTTCGCCGTCTACCCGGCCGATGTGACCGCCCCGAGCGAAGATACCGTGAAGGGCAGCATCGAAGTGACCAGTGTGACCGACGATCACCTGGCCGAAGCCCGCATCATCTCCGACAGCGTCCGCGACCCGATCATGCGGGGCGATAAGATCTACACACCCATCTGGGAACCGGGCGAGCAGCGGCGATTCGCTCTGGCCGGCGTGTTCGACCTGAACGACGACGGTCGGCAAGATCTGGACGTCGTCCGCAACCTGATCACCATGAATGGCGGCAAAGTCGACGCCGTGGCCGGTGCCGACGGCAAAACGATCGGCCAGATGACGCTCAACACGCGTTACCTCGTCTTGGGCGAACCGCCCAGCGCCAAGGGCCGGCCGGGATGGCTGGCCAACTACGGCGAGATGAAAAGCCGGGCCGAAGACCTCGGCGTCGAAACCATCCCCGTCAGCCGCTTCCTCGACATGATGGGCTACCGCCCGCAAGCCACCGTGCGGCAATTCGGCGATCGGCCGGGCGGGAACGCCGGCGCGTTCCGCGAACGCAATCGGGCCACCGAGGGTGCCCCGCGACGCGCCGGGGGCAGCGTGTCGGAACTCTACGAGCGTCGCCAGCCGCCACGCGGCGGGGCCGGCGGGGCCTACTAAGAGCTAGCGGCGACAACCTAGCGAAGATAAGCAAGGGCCTCCCGGTCGCGATGACCGGGAGGCCCTGTTCTTTACGCGTCACGGATCGTGAACCCGCGATCTACTCCTTGTCGTGGCCAGGGCAGCCGTTGTCGTCGCAGCCAGACAGCTTGTCGCCGTCGTCGTCGCCGCAACCCTCGCAGCAGGACAGCTTCTCGCCGTCGCCCTCGCCATCCTCGCCCTCGCCATCCTTGCAACCGCAGCCGTCGCACAGGCAATTGGCACATTCGGTCGCCGCGACCTGATCACCCTTACAGGTCTCGCACTTGCAGTCTTCGCAGGTGCAGGCCTGGCCATCGGCACAACCGCAGTTGCAACAGGATTTCATCACCTCGGCGATGGTGCCCGACGGGGCATCCAAGGCGTCGGTCGCGGGAAAGGTCAGCGCCATCGTAATCATCGCAAGCTGAAACATAACAACTCTCCTTGGTTAAGGGATCTGCCGCGTCGTGGCTCAACCAACTTGCAAGCTCGTTCGAGCCATCGATACGGAAACAACGCAAGTAAACGAGAAAGTGAAATCACAAACCGAAACGCCCGTGGAACGAACCCCGCGCGTGTCACTCGAATTGCATCGCAGCTTGGTTTTGGGCGTTCGCCACTGGCGCCAAGGCCAGTGCAATACCTGACACGACCTGAAGCACGGCCACGCTGTCGTTGGCATCCAGGCATGTCGACGAACTTCCCAAACGGGATACTAGCGCGGCTCTTTCGTGGGGCGCGGCGCCATCAATTCCGCCAGACACAGAGCAGCGATTGCGGGTGCAGGGCTGCCCCGACAGCCCTCGCGAAAAGCTTGGGAGCGGGACTCCAGCCCGCTTGATCACTCCAGGCCAGCAACCCAGCGGAGATGCGGGGCAGCAGCAACGTGGTTGGTTCAACGATCGGACGGCGAACGTAATTCAGATCCGTTGCCTCGCTCGGCAAGGTGACCCGGCAGGGACACTTGTCGCGCGTGTGGGATGCGCCCTCGTCAGCCCGACATGGACAGACGGGCGACAGCGACGCGCCGGCCACGCTTTCTTCCGAGCGGTCCAGCGTCGGTGGAGCAGTCGATGTCAGGAGTGCCGGGTTTCCACAACAAGGGCACCCCGAACGGTTGCCGTCGGCAGGTGACGCCTCACGAACGGCACCCGTGATTTCAGCGTGTGCCGTCTCGTGACCAAAGCATCCCGCGCACCCGGCGGCGGCCTTGCAGAGACAAATGCCGCCCATACCGGAGGCCAAGCCGGCGTGCAGCAGTAGCGCAACCACGGACAAGCCGGTGGTCAGGGCTCTCGTGCGTGGCGAGTTCTTACGAATCATGGGCATCGCATACTTCCAAGAGCATGGTATGCGTGCCCGAGAGATCGTCAACGCTAATTGACGTGCTGATGATTCGCACCCCCCGCAAGGCCCGAAACGGGCCTTGCGGAGAATGCTGTTCTAAACAACAGCGCGACTGGCAGTTGCGCCGTTCGGGAGACTATTCGCACCCCTATTCGACAATCACCCTGAACCCAGCGTGGTAGACACGTTGCCAGGTGGGGTAGCCGAGCCGGAAGCTGGACGTGCTGCGGAACGGCCGATCGTGCCAGGAGCCGCCACGGAGGACCTTGTCACTACCGCCGCCCCGGTTCCGGCCGTCGTTGGCGTTGTACGGATACGCCTTGTAGTCCGAGAGGGTCCATTCGGCCGCGTTGCCGTGCATTTCGTAGAGGCCCCAGGGGTTGGGCTCGTAGCTGCCAACCTCGGCCAAGTGCAACACACCGTCGTTGGATCGCGGGTCCTTCAACTCGAAGTCCACGTGATGGTTGGGGTTCTTGATCGGCTTGGGGTTCACGCCTTTGACGGCCATCTCCTTGACCGTGATATCGGCCAGGTTGGCGTGCTTTGAGAAATCGGTGTCGAGGTTGCCGAACGAGAGCGGCGTCTGAGTGCCGGCGCGGCAGGCCCATTCCCATTGGGCTTCGGTCGGCAAGGTAACCTTGCGGCCGGTCTTCTTCGACAGCCACTCGCAGAACTCCATCGCCTGCTGCCAGGAGACGCGGATCACGGGGAACTGCATGTCGTTCATGTAGTAACCCCGTTTGACCTGATCCTTGTAGTGCATGTCGTAGACGCCGTTGAGGTAGTCCGGGTCGAACTGCCGGAACTGCTCGAGGGTCACCTCGGTGGCGCCCATCAGGAACGGCTTGTCGATCTTCACGCGCGTGACGGGTTGCTCCATGGGCGTCTCGTCGTTGCTGCCCATGGAGAACTCGCCGGCGGGAATGCCCACCAGCTTCATGGTCACGCCGGCGCCCAGGTCGAACTCGATCTCTTCGTCCTTGTTGCCATGAACCTTCGGCGGCTCGGGTTTGACGACCTCGCGCTCGCGGGGCTCCGGCAAGATGCGCTCTTCCTCGGGCAGCGGCTCGTAGGGGTTGATGATCGCCTCGGGATCATAGTCGACCAGGTCGTACTTCGCCCGGAGTTCCTTGCGGCGTTCGAGAACATCCTTGTTCGCCCCGGCCTCGGTCCACGTGCCGTGCAGGGGGGCGTTGAGGTCGATCCAGGTGATCAGCCGTTCCCAGGCCTCGTCGTCGAGGTGGACGTTGTGGTGGCCTTTCTCGAGCATCTGGACCAACTCGCTGGTATCGGCGTGGAACTCCAGCGGCGTGAGCAGATGGTAGTCGCCTTCCGGGCCGTTACGGCGGACGTACGGGTGGAGCATCGCGTGGGCGGAGCGGGGATCGGACAAGTCGGGGATACCGGACTCGGTGAACTTCTTTCCGGTGTTTGGCCCGGTGCCGATGATGCGATCGGCCACCGTGTAGCGGCCCTGCTTGTCGCGACCGTTGCGGTCGAGGTCTTTCGACCCGTCGTGGCAGCTCACGCAGTATTTGTCGATGACCGGCTGCACCTCCCGTCGGAAGCTAAAGCCGCGTGTTGGGCCATGAAACGGCTCGAGTTCGCTGGACTCGCGGAACATGGCCGTCGTGCGGCGACCGATCGGTGGGGTGTCTTGCCCTTCGTGGCAGCCGACGCAGGAGAGTCGCTCGCCGGGCATGGCCACCGTCCAGCTTCGCATCAGTTGCAGCGCCTTGCCCTCCTCGTCGAGTGGCTGCATGGCGAACGGCTGGTTCGCCGGCACCTTGAAATTGACCGAGCCGTCCTTCTCGACCGGCGCGGTGCCGAGCACCTGCTTCGAATCCCAACCGGCCTCCATGCCCATCGCGTAGTGGCCGCCCTTGTGGCGCGGTCCATACTCATAGCGGTAGACCCGAAGTGCCTTGACCGTTCCACGCGGCACCCCGGCCAGCCCGGGGCCCTGGTAGATGTCGTTGATCAGCACGGTGGCCGAGTCGCTGTCGTAGTTGACCCGCTCGGGCGCGATCGCCGGTCGCTCGACCTTGCGCAGCGGAATCGGTTCCCAGTAGCTGCCGTCCCCGTCGCGTTGCTTCAGGCAGAGCATATTGTCGAACACGTCGACCAGATAGACCGAACCGCCGGTGACGGCCAGGAAGTACTTGTCGTCGAGTGGCCAGGGGTGGAAGAACATCGGGTTGTACGCCCGGGCCAGGTTGTCGATCACCAGCGGCTCGACCTTCTTGCCGCGGCCGGTGATGAACTGGATTGCGCCGTCGGCCTCGTGGCGGCCTTTCGAGACGTCGAACAGGCACATCGCGCCGCCCTTGGAGTGGCTGTGGTGTCCGGTGATCGTGGCGACGAACTTCGTCGGGTGGCCCGGAATCTGCCGGGCGAAGAAGATGCTGTTTGGCCAGTACGAGTTGCTCCCGTAGAACGCCTTCTGGTCGGTGCCGTCCGGGTTCATGTTCATCAACACGCGGCTGAAGTAGTGGGCCGAGTCGGTATATTCCCAGCGGGTGTACAGCACGCGGCCGTTTTCCATCACCGCCGGGTGCCAACTGGCGTCCTGATCGTAAGTAATGCGGCGAACGTTGCTGCCATCGGCATCCATGCGGTAAAGGTTGGCAACGTAGGAGCCTCCGCCCACGCACGGCACGCCCTCGTAGCTGGCCGTCGAGGCGAAGATGATCTTGCCGTCGGGCAGGTAGCAGGCGTCGTAGCTGTCGACATCGTTGCCCATGTCGGGCGAAACGACCCGCGGCTTGCCCTTGGCCTTGCCGGTGCGGGGGTCGATCTCAAGTTCGAAGACGGCGTAGCCCTTGCCACGGCCGGGGGCCTTGGTCAGTTCGTCCATGTCGCGATGCGAGGCGAAGAGCAGCTTGTCGGCGTCGAAGTGCAAATCGACGTCGCCAACGAACTTGCCGTCCGGGGCCTTGTAGACCACCTCGACCTTGCCCTCGCAAATCGGCGACATGACGACCAACTCGTCGTCATAGTCGCCCGCCTTGCCGCAGTCGACCCGGGTTTGCCAGTTCGACGAGAACCGCTTGCCCTTGCGGCTGCGGACCATCAGCAGTCGGTCGAAGTCCAACAGCGGGTTGGCCAGCAGGGCCTCCTTCTTCAATTCCTCAAACTCCTTGGAGCGTTCGTTGTCAATCTCTTCGAGCCGCTTGAGAAACTCCTCGCCCCTGGGATACTTCTTGCCGTAGGTGGCGATGAGGTCCTCGATGGCCAGCCGGAGCGACTCGCGGTCGCCCTGGCCCTGGGCCTTGTGACCGCCCTTCATCAGCGGGCCGTTGAGCACGCCACGGTTGGGTAGCGCGGCTTTGGCCGCCGGAGTCATGGTCATGGAGAGGGAGGTACGGTCGCCGTCGATTGCCCCAAACTCCTTACCCGGTTTGATCGCGCTCTTCGCGGCGGCCACGTCGAGCACCGTCTTGCCAGAGCCGGCGTCGGGCACCATGCCGCCCCAGGCGACCTTTCGGTCCGCGTCGAGCACCAGTACGTGGGCGCCGTCGAGCCGCGACTCGAATCCGTCGCGATTCCAGATTGCAATCTTCTCGATGGCCGCCTCCTTGCCCAAATCGACCTCCCAGGCGGGTTTGCTTACTCCTTCGCGCGTGTGCGTGATGCTTCCCTTGCCCCAGTCGCCGTCGGTATTGCCGTCGACCGCCCGCGCGGCGTCGCCACCGTGAGCGGTCGAGCTTTGCACGACCGACTTGCCGCGGGCGATGTTTTCCTTGCCGCTGAAGACCTGCACCTCGGCCAGCGAGAGCGTCCGGCTATCGCCCGGCAGGTAGACAGTTACGTAGCGCCCGGTCGCCGGGGCGGCCTGGACGGCGGCGGACAACACAGGTAGAGCCAAGAGGGCACAAGCGGCGGCGCGGATGGCGGTTCGGCTAAGTCGGTTGGCAATCGTCATCGGTGGGTACTCCATTTTTTCAGATGTCGGGAGGGGCAGCTTAATCCGGGGAGGGGAGATGCGTTAAGTGGCAGCAGGGGGGGGCAGTTGTGGTGGGGGGGAAACGTCGCATTAGCGAATCACAACGAGAGCAGGTACTCGATCAAGTCGTCGATCTGCTGCTCGGAAAGCTGACCGGTGTGGCCGTGGCGGTCCTCTTTGTTGCGGTCGACAAGCACCTCGCGCAACGTGGCCGCGCCGCCGTCGTGGCCATAGGGGGCGGTGCGCCAGATTTCAAGCAGGCTGGGCGTATCGAACTTGTCTGAGCGGTCGGCCGCCTGCCGCGTGCCCACGTCGTGCATTTTCAAATCGGTGTAAAGCGGCGCCGGATGACAATAGGCGCAGCCGGTCTCCGGCGAGTGGAAGATGGCCTTGCCACGCTGGGCGGCCTCAGTCAGCGAGCCGTCCGCCTGGCGGTGCGGGCTGGGGAGCGGTTCGAGCGACTTGATGTACTCGATCGTCGCCTCGAGTTCCTCGTCGCTGGGCACGGTGAACTGGATGTGCGTGAAGCCGGCCTTGGCGGCCGTCTCCATCTTGTCGCGCACGCCAAGCGACATCACCGGCGGCGTCTTGTGCGAGTAGACCATCGAGCGGGCGTTTTTCGGGTTGCCCAGCCCGTCGTTCAACAGGTCCCAGTTCAGCGCGTCCACGCGGCCATCGGGATGACAGGTGGCGCAACTGAGCCAGCTCTGGAAGCAACGCTTGCCGTCGTGGAAGACGCGTTCGCCCATGCGGACCAAGTCGGGCTGGGGTTGCTTGCCCAAGGCGACGCGCGTCGCGTTTCCGCTGGGCACGTCGCGGATTTCGACCTCGCCGCTGAAGTAAACCGCCACGGCCAACCGCTTCCCGTCGTTGGAGAAGGCCACGCCGCGCGGTCCCTTGCCGTCGATCGGCTCTCGATTGATGATATCGGTTCGGTAGAGCCCGGCCAAATCGTTCACCAGCGCGGCTCGATCGGCTGTCTCGAGAAGCTTGTGTAGGGCGGGCAGGTCGATGTATCCCAGATCGTGCGTGCCGCTGATCGTGACGACGAGTTGTTCCGCGTCTTGTCCCGCTTCACCGCCGATGGCCACGCCCCAGGGATCGGCCGCGCCGAGCGTGGGGTGATCGAGAAGCACGGTGGCGTAACGCTCGCGCTCGGTCAGGTCGATCACGCTCATGGCGTTCGTGTTCACCCAGCCGCGTTCGAGTTGCGTGGTGGGGACGTTGTATCGCCCCAGCGTGTGGACCACATAGGCCCAGCGTCCCTCGGGCCCGACGGCCACGCCACGCACCGCCGAGGAGCCGACTGGCAGCGTGACATCGGTTCGCTGGCCGAGGTCGTTGAGGTCAACCAGGCTGACTACCGCGCCGTAATCGGGGGCCGTCGCCTGGCCCACCGGCAGCAGGTTCGTCACCACCGCGAGCGACTCGTCAGGCGTGACGGCCACGTCAAACGGTTGGCGCGGCAGATCGACCTCCGCGCGGATCTTGCCCGAGGCGATGTCGATGGCCAGCAGTTGGTCGGATCCCCAGCCGGCCACCAGCAACAGTCCCTTCTCGGGCGCGAGGGCCAGATTCTGGGGGTAGGGGCCGGCACTGAGACGGCGGATCACCTTGCCCGAGGCCGGGTCGATCTCCGCCACGCGGCCATGGTCGAACTCGGCGGCGTAGAGCTTTTTGCCGTCGGCCGAAAAGACCACGCCGGTGACCGGCCCTTCCAAAGCAACCGTGCGGACTAGCTTACCGGCGGCCGGGTCAATCAGCGCCACCGCGCCGGCCGTGCGATCCGAGGCGGCAAGCAACTCGCCGTCGGGAGCGAAAGCCACGGCATAGGGCGAATGGTAGTCGGCGGCCGGGGTGGCGTGCCGCTCCGCGGAAGCGACCCCGCCGCTGAACCCAACGGCGACGGCCACGATTACCGTGAGCAAAGTCGCGGTTGGGAAGGAAGCCGGCAGGTGGTGCTTGGAGTGGATAGTCATGATGCGCACGTGGTTCATGCTGTTATGGTAACCGCACGCCGTTCCGCCGTCCAATTGATGCCAAACCATCCAGCGTAGCACGCCAGACCCGTGGGTCCGGCATGGCCCGTCCGGCGGCAACGACGTTGGGCTCGCCGTCCGAACCGTTGGGATGCCGCCTCTATCTCGCATGCCAGGCCGGAACGGCGGTGGGTTGGGCGGTCAGTTCCACCTCGAACAACAAGTCGGGCCGACAGACTTCACCCACCACGGCAATGTTCGGCCAGTCGACGGTCGTCGACCAACGTTGTCGCCAGCGGCGGAGCACCGACTCGTCCTTGGCGTACACCAGGGCGAACAAAGCCCGATCGTTGGGACAATGAAGCTGTTTCAGCAGCGCGCGAAGCTGACGCAGCGTGGCGTCGATCTGCGCGTCGGTATCGCCGGTGTGCTCCGTCCGACCTTGGCAATCGATGGCGGCCGTGCCGGAGATGAACGCCGTCGGCCCGCCGGGCATCGGCGCCACCGTCGCGCGGCTGAACGCGGAGCCGTAGTCGAACGCCGAATTCTGCGCGCCGCCGGCGTCGAAGCGCTGGATCGACCCGCGGTCGCCAGGCAAGGCGATCAGGTCCATCGCACACGCCCGACCACCCGCCGGCTCGATGCCGATTCCCGTGCTGGCCGGCAGGTAGGTCCGCTGGTTTTCCACGTCGATCAAGCCGCGGGTCCGGAAGAACGACGAGCGGACGGTGTTCAACTGATCGTACCAGGTGTTGATGTCGTTGAGCCACAGCCAAGTGCGGGCCACGTCGTGGAAGCTGCCGCCGAAACGTGAGAGGATGGCGTCGGCCTCGTTGAACATCGCGGTAGCTTGCTCGGCCGGGCCGCCCGCTTCGGCGTTGCCCAGCCCGTTGAGCATCAGCCATGTCCGGTCGCCTTGGGTGAGCCGGCGTCCGACGGGCCGGCCATCGTGTTCAACGGTTTCGATCGTTACATCGCCCAGCACGGCGTGAAGCTGCACACCGTGGACGGAGGTGCCGTCGGCACGCGGAGCGAGCAGCACGGTGGGCAGCACATCATCAGCCAAACCGGATAGTGCCTCGCGGCGCGCGGCCAAGGCGTCGGCCTGGGCGTCGGGCGCTACCAGCAACCGCTCGCAAAGGATTCGCGCCCCGGCATCCATTAATGCCTCACGCGCCTTGCGATATAGCGCGTCGGCCACTGCGCGGGCTGGCCCGTTGCCGGTGGCCGGAAGGGTCAAATAGAGTTCATTCGAGGAAGCCATCCGCGTGAACGACTGGCGATCCGCGCGAGCCGGGCGGCCGGCGAGAGAGTGACCTTGCTGCATGGCGGGACCCTGGTGCGGGAGGGGGCGGAGGGGGGAAGGTTCGCGGGATATTGGCTCCGCCAGCCAATAACTCAATTGTGCCAGACGTGGATAATGCTGTCAAGCGAGATCACGGGCGTTCACCGGTACTTGCGCGTTGTTGGAGCCCGATTGTGCCGCCCCGATGTTCATGGTGCCGGAGAATATTCGCTGACCTGTGCAGATACACGCTTGCACTGTCGCCACGCTCGCGGCGACAAACAGGACCAAAAATCGTTTTATGTCAAGTAAACCTTTCTTTATTGGCGGGCGTGGATTGGCAGGTGTGGCGTACGATTGCGGGTGGATTATGGAAGGTGCTATGATATTCCTGCCCCCGCGAAAGGCTTCAGATTCCCCTCACTCGTTCGCCGAAGGAGCTCTTCCGATGATGCTCGACCACCTGCCGTCGGTCCGCTGGATTCATCCTCGCTTCCCGCTGTTCGCGCTGTTGACGCTCGCGTTGCTTCTCAGCTCACCCAGTGCGCCAGTTGTATCGGCCGAGCCCGAAGCGTCCTCGGTCGCCAAGCCAATCCTCACCCCCAAGCCAGGGCCGGCGCCGCGAATCAACGGTCCGCGTTTGTTCGGCGTGCGTCCGGGGCGGCCGTTTATCTACCGCATTCCTTGCACGGGCAAGCGGCCGATGCAGTTTGCCGTGGACAACTTACCTGGGGGACTGAAGTTCGACGCCCAGAAGGGCATCATCACCGGCAACGTGCCGCGGGAGAAGGGCGACTACGGCGTCACCTTCCGCGCGAAGAACGCGCATGGTTCGGCGGAGAAGGCATTCACCATCGTGGTGGGCGACACCGTGGCACTGACGCCGCCGATGGGCTGGAACCACTGGTACACCTGGTACCATCGGATTACCGCCAAGAAGATGAAGCAGGCCGCCGATCAGATGGTGGATTCCGGAATGGCCGACGTTGGCTACATGTACGTTAACATCGACGACTGCTGGATGAAGATGCCGCCCGAAGGATACGAGATCCGACGCGACCGGCTGAAAGGCCTCGACGTGGAAGCGGTTGTCGGCGACACCCGCGACGACGAAGGGCGAATCCTCTCCAATGCCCACTTCCCCGACATGCGCGAATTGGCCGACTACATCCACGCGCGGGGACTGCGCGCGGGGCTCTACACCTCGCCGGGCCCGCTAACCTGTCAGCGGTATGCCGGCAGCCACGGCCACGAGCGCCAGGACGCCGAGCAATACGCGGAGTGGGGCTTCGACTTCCTCAAGTACGACTGGTGCACCTACGGCCAGGTGGCCACTGGCGAGGGCGTCGACCGCTGGCAGCGGCCATATCGCAAAATGGGCGCGATCCTCGAATCCCTCGATCGCGACATCGTTTTCAACCTCTGCCAGTATGGCCGGGCTGACGTCTGGACCTGGGGAGGCGACGTCGGCGGACACTGCTGGCGCACCACCGGCGACCTCGGGCTGACCAGGGGCAACCAGCTGCCGGGCTTCTACCACATTGGCTTCTCGAACATGCGTCACTGGGAGTATGCACGGCCGGGCCAGTGGAATGACCCGGACTACATCTTGCTCGGCTATGTGGGCGTGCCGCCCGCCGCCGGCTTCCAGCTGCCCAAGCCAACCAAGCTGACCGCCGACGAGCAATACAGCTATATGAGCATGTGGTCGCTGATGGCCGCCCCGCTGTTCTTCTCCGGCGACATGGCCCGCCTCGACGAATTCACGCTCAATGTACTCTGCAACCCGGAGGTGATCGACGTCAACCAAGACGCATTGGGCAAACAGGCCAAGCCGTTGCGGCACACCGACGAGGAACTGCTCCTGGCCAAACCAATGGAAGATGGCTCGCTGGCCGTGGGGTTGTTCAACCTGGGCGAAGAAGACCGCGAGATCACCGCGTCGTGGGACCAGCTTGGAATCGGCGGCCCGCGCCGTGTCCGCGACGTTTGGCGCCACCGCGACCTGGGTACGTTCGAGGGCCGGTTCTCCTCGCCGGTCGCGCGCCATGGCGTCCGCCTGATCCGGCTGTTCAAGCCGGAGTAGCGCGCGGCGTTAAGCGGGCAGACGCAGCTCGCGCGGCAGGAGCCTCGCCCTCCCAAACGAGGCCCGCGTCCCCCCGAAAGGGCTTTGCCCTCGGCAAGCGAGTCTTGCCCGCCCTCTCCAATTTGGAACGAAAGTCACCCCGATTCCGGCAGCCGGAACAGGCGGCGGGCATTCGCACTGGTCCGCGCGATCAGTTCCTCGACCTGCTCGCCGCGCAAGTCGGCCAGGGCCTCGGCGGTTAAGCGGACCAGCGCCGGCTCGTTTCGCTTCTGCTTTCCCCGCAGCGGATGCGGCACCAGATACGGGCTGTCGGTCTCGATCAGCAGCCGGTCCGCGGGGATCGTTCGCGCTACCTCGCGCAGCGGGCGGAATTTGCGGTTCGTGTAACTCACCATGCCGGCAAAGCTGATGTGCAAACCCAACTCCAGGCAGTCGGCGGCGAAGCGTTCATCGCCACTGAATGCGTGCAGGATGCCACGCAGCGGCCCACGCCCAGCGGCCTCGCGCAACACACCGAGCACCTCCTCCTCCGCCTCGCGGCAGTGGACGATCAGCGGCAAGTCGCGCGCCTGGGCCAGCTCCGCGTGTCGAGCGAACCACGCGCGTTGAACGTCGATCGGCGTGAAGTCCCAGTAGCGATCCATCCCCGTCTCGCCGATGGCCACCACTCGGTTGGGCGCCTCCGCAGCCGACTCGCGCGAGACCTCATCGAGCAATTGCTCCACGCGGGCGAAGTCGTCCGGAGCGGCTTCCGCCGCCGAGTTCGGATGGACCCCGATGGCGGCCGTTACCGAGGGATACTCGGCCGCCAAACGAACCACCCCTTCACTCGAAGCGACCGTGGTGGCCACGCAAACGATCCACTCCACGCCGGCCTGCTCCGCGCGGCCGATCACATCGGCGCGGTCGTGGTCGAAGTCGGGCAGATCGAGATGAGCGTGGGTGTCGATCATTAGCGTGTCGATCATTGGGTTGTCCGCGGCGGTGTGGAGCGGTATGGCGTCGAGAGATTGGGGCAGGAGGATTGCAGTGCCGAGTTCTTCCGCCATTCCCGACAAATCGGATGTCGAGACATGTCGAGAGTTGCAACGCCCCGTTGTCGCTCTGGGGGACATCTTACCCTACGAAGCTGTCCCAGGCTGCGCCCGGACTGGAGGTTTCGGCCCCGTCGGGATTTGTCACACGTGCCCTGCCGGGCGAAGTTGCCCGGTTGCCGCCCGGTTGCCAGGTTGCGATTTCTCTGGTAGAAACGACGTCGTGCTTTGTGACAGTCGGCTTTGTGGCGGTCAGCATCGTAACAGTCGAGGGGCGACAGTCGAGGCCAGGGGGGCTGACACGAGCGAACATCAGGATTCATCGCAAGTCGCAATCGTTGCCACGGGAGGAAGACGCCATGGATAAATGGCCTTTGGGTGTTTTTGCCAGCATTGACGCCGGTTTGGGCGTCGACTTGAATGTCGCCCACGAGTTGGGCGTCCCCACCGTCCACCTGCACGCTCCGGAAAAGTCGGGCCGCACGCCCGAGAATGCCGAGCAGTTTCTCGCCAAGCTCAGAAGCCTGGGGATCACGATCAGCGCCGTTTTTGGCGGGTTCGAGGGCGAAAGCTACGCCGACATCCCCACCGTGGTCAAAACCGTCGGCCTGGTGCCGCCGGAGAGCCGCGCGGAGCGGACCCAGGAGATGAAGGAGATCGCCGACTTCGCCCGACTATTGGGCGTCGACGTGGTGGCCCTGCACCTGGGCTTCGTCCCGCACGACAAGAACGATCCGCTCCGGGCCGAGGTTCTCGAGGTTACCCGCGATCTGTGCGATCACTGCAAGGCGAACGGCCAGCGATTGCACCTGGAAACCGGTCAGGAAACGGCCGACACTCTGCTGGAGTTCCTCGCCGACGTTCAGCGCGACAACCTGTTCGTCAACTTCGACCCGGCCAACATGATCCTCTACGGATGCGGCGAGCCGATCGAGGCCTTGCAAAAATTGGGTAGCCACGTGCGGAGTGTCCACTGCAAGGACGCCACCTGGTCGGACAAGCCGGGCGAAACCTGGGGGGCCGAGGTGCCGCTGGGCGAGGGCGACGTCAATTTCGAGCGATTCCTATCCACGCTCAAGGAGATCGGCTACGACGGACCGCTCACCATCGAGCGCGAAATCCCGCAGGAACCCCAGCGGCAGAAGGACGAAATCGGCCAGGGCATCACGCTGTTGAACAACCTCAAGGCCCAACTGCTTTGATCACCGCGGCAGTCGTTTATTGATGCCGGCGCAGCCATTGTTCGCGTTTCCGAGAAAAGAATGGGCACGATTTGGCTGAAATCCGGAGATTTTCGCTGAGTTTATTTATCCCGACCCCGCTCAGCCGTTCATTAGCAATGCAACCCTTAAGAAATACTCGATCGGCGGATTCAACTGCCCCCACTCACCTGCCCCACCCAGCGCAATAGCCGGGGCGAACGCCGGGTGGGAGGTGGGTATTTGTGTCTGCCGATCGCCACAACAGGCAGCCCAGGTGGCTTTCCCGGCCGCGTAGGCCGTCGGGTGAAACGTCGTGCTGAGTCGTGCTGTGTCGAGTCATACTATGCCGAGTCGTGCTGCCCAAAGAACCCATGGGCTGACGTCCCGGCTCACCGCTCTCCCGTCGGACAACCAACCACGAGTCATCCTTGCCGAGTGCTCAAATCATGGCCAATAAGATCCTGATCGCCGACGACAACCAGCAAAACGTGGAATTGCTCGAGGCCTATCTGGCCGGCATGGACTGCGAGGTCGAAACGGCCTTCGATGGCCAGCAAACCCTCGACCGGATTGCCGCGTTCAAGCCCGACCTGGTGCTGTTGGACATCATGATGCCCAAGCTCAGCGGGTTCGAGGTCTGCAAGAGCGTGAAGCAGGACCCGGGATTGAAGGACACCATGATCCTGATGGTCACCGCGCTGAACGAGCCGGGCGACATCGAGCGCGCGGTGGCGGCCGGCTGCGACGACTTCCTCACCAAGCCGATCAACAAGCTGGAATTGGTCAAACGGGTCGAGAATATGCTCAAACTGTTGCAAATCAGCGACGAGCTGGAGCGTCTGCGGCGCTACATTGATGGCGTGGAAGCCTCGGCCGGCCCGGGCAAGTAGGCCGGCCAGCCAGCCAGGGTCTTACCTCCTAAACTCCTCGGAAATCGCTACTTGCGCGCCGGCCTCTTCCGCCCGCGAACCTGGCCAACAGCCGGCGTCGTGGATGCCATCCGGGGGTATTACGCAACTTTTACGCGAAAATGGCTTGTCGCCGGGCGATGGAGGGTCCAGAATAAACGGGCTGAATAATTTCACCCGCAGCAGTCGAAAACCAAGCCCCTGGCATCCCCTATGGCCACCACGACCAAACACGTCCCGCGCAGCCACCCCAACGACTCTCAAACCGAAGGGCTCGAACCGCATCGACCGACCGAGGAAACGCCGCCCGGCGCGGCGGACAACGCCGGCGCTTCCGAGCAGCGTTGCATCGCCGACCCCTGGCGTTTGGGGCTCCGCTGGGACACGCTGATTTGGTTCGGCTTGATTCACGTGGGCGCGCTGGCGGCACTCCTGGTCTTTTCCTGGCAGGGACTGGCGGTCGCCGTGTTCTTTACTTGGCTGACCGGAGCGGTCGGCGTTTGCCTCGGCTACCATCGACTGCTCACCCACGCCAGCTTCCGGACATATCCTTTCGTGCAACGCGCCTTGGCCGTCTGCGGCACCCTGGCCGGCGAGGGCTCGCCCATCGCCTGGGTCTCCGTTCATCGAAAGCACCATCACTACTCCGACCGCGAGGGCGATCCCCACTCGCCACGCGACGGTGGTTGGTGGAGCCATGTGCTGTGGATGCTCTCGCACCAAAACGACCTGCCGCCGGAAATGGTTGAGCGCTACGCCAAGGATCTCACCCGCCAACGATTCATGCGCTTCCTCGATCGCACCTTCCTGCTTTGGCACCTGACGCTTGGCGGGTTGTTGCTAGCCGCGGGCTGGGCGATCTGGGGTCCCTACGTGGGCGTATCGATGGCCCTTTGGGGAATGTGCCTGAGACTAACCTTCGTGTTGCATTCCACGTGGCTGGTCAATTCGGCCGCCCACATGTGGGGCTACCGCAACTACGAAACCAAGGACGACAGCCGCAATCTCTGGTGGGTCGGGCTGCTGGCCTTCGGCGAGGGCTGGCACAACAACCACCACGCCTTCCCCGGCCGTGCCCGGCACGGCCACCGTTGGTGGGAATTCGACTTTACCTATCGCACCATCTGCCTGATGGAGCGATTGGGACTGGCCTGGAGAGTGAACCACGGTCGGGCCAAGAAGGACGGCTGACGTCGCGAAGGGTGGCGCCCCGCCAGCGCGACACATCGCATGGCGCGCGGCACGTCACGACCGCGAAACGTTGCGCCGCGACATCATGCGTCCGTGAAGTACGGCCTCGCGGCACACGGCGACTGCACCGGCACCGGCCGTGTCTACCGTCGCACGCTCACGCGGGAACCGACGCTCAAAATGCCGTAGATGTCTTGCACGTCGCGCTCGCCCAGGCAAATCGTTCCCCGGGCACACGACCCGCCGACGTTGCGTGGATCGTTCGTGCCGTGCAAACCGACGGGGGTTGGGCGTCCGCCGCTGTCGCCCAGCCCCAGCCACCAGCCTCCCAACGGATTGCGCGGGTCGCGTTCCCGGAAGCTCAGCCCATCGGGACCTTGGTAGCTTGGTCCCACCGTCTTGTCGGTCACCTGATAATCACCTTCGAGCCGGCCGGTGGGTACATCGTTCCCCACGCCAATGACGAAGCGTCCGGCGTATCGGTTGCCAAGCATCAGCGTGAGTTCGCGGTCTTGCAGGTGGACCACGGCGCGGAACGGCCCGCGAACCACTTTCAACTCTTCGCCGGGGGAGAGGTTCTGGGGGTCATCGATTCCGTTGATGTTGGCCAGCAGTTGCCAGGGCACGTTGTATTGCTCGGCGATTTGTTCGAGCGTCTCCCCCTCGCGCACCACGTAAGGCGGTTCCAAATGATGTTCGCGCGAGTAGATGACCGTACCGGCGAGTTGATCGAGCAGTTCGGTGACCTGGCTGGATTGCTCGGCCGTCAAGCCGGGCCGTCGATAGAAGCGGCTCAACGCCAGATGGGCTTCACTCAAGTGGCCGGCAGCCAACTCTTCCTGAATTTCGCCCATGAACGCCTGGAACATCTGCTCCAGTTGGGCGTCGGAGGCCGGGTCCACCACCGGGGCATTCGCCCGGTCAGCGCGGCCTGTTTCGGCATCGGCGTAGTCCAGCTCACCGTGAGCGGAGGCGGCGTAAGACGACGCCTCTCCTCCGGCACCCGCTCCGGCGTAGCGGGGCGCATCGCCCGAGTCGCTACCCGCACCCGCCGGGCCGGGGCCGAAATCCGTGGCGCCGGGCTCCGATGTACCGGTGCCGAAAGGGGGCGCGTCGCCACCTGCGCTGTTGCTGCCCATGGACGCGTCTGATTCACCTCCCCACGCCCTGGCCGAGCGGCCATAGGGCGGTGCCGGTTCGGCCGACGCGGCGGAACCGTAGGGCGGGGCCATGCCGCCGACGCCGGGGGCCCCGTCAGCCGCCGCCGGGGCGGACGAAGCATAGGGAGTAGCGCGGCCCAGCGGCGGTGGACCGCCCGGCGCACCTAGTGCGTCGGCCCCCGCCTGACCGCCAAGCTGTATCGGTGGGCCGCCGTCGCCCGGTGCTGCCGAGCCCGTGTAGGCTGCCGCGCCAGGTGGTGGAGCCTTCTCTTCACCCGGCCCGCTGATCATCACATACACCACTGCCGAGACCAGGCCCAAGGCCACGACGATGAATACCGGTTTGAGCGAGTTCATGATCGTCCTCCTTGACGATTCGACCCCGATCGAGTTGACTGACACCTTGGGCCCCGGCGTCCTGCCCGGGCCTAGCACGCGGCTTTCGACCTTTTTACTTCACCGCGTTTGTGTCCTAATGTCCCAGGTCCTAATGTCCCAGTTCGATGAGTACGACGAGCCCGATGGATTGGATGAGTTCGACGAAGACGACGAGCAGGCGGATGAGTCGGTCGTCATCGACTGCCCCGAGTGCGGCCAAGCGGTTTACGAAGACGCCGAGCAATGCCCGGGCTGCGGCCGTTGGCTAACCGACGCCGATCGCCACGGGGGCCCCACCGCCTGGGTCGGGCGGCCGACGTGGTGGATCGTCCTCGGTTTGCTGGGGATGGTGGCGACGATCGTCGTGCTCAACTTCGAGTTCGTCCTCCAACTGCTATGGTAGTCCGCGGAATCTTACGGAATCGGCTCGGCCGACGCTACGGCAATCTTAAAAATCGCGCCACGCCGAGACCACCGAGACCGCATCAACCGCAAGTCGGCAGCGGTTCGACTGGAACTGGCCACGCAGCCCCCTCCGCAAGCCGCCCATTTTACCGCGATGCTCCCACTGCTCGACCATCTCGACGAACTGACCCGACGTCTGGCCGAGTGGGGGCAACCCGACTTTCGACGCCGGCAGATTCTCAGCTGGCTGCTGCAGCGCCGCGCGGAGGACTTCCAGCGGATGACCGATCTACCCGCCGCGCTCCGCGAACGGTTGGCCGAGCATTTCGCGCTGTTCGGCTCACGGGTGGTGGCCCATCAGGGTGATCCGGGGGGCCATGACCGCACCGAAAAGCTCCTACTCCGGCTCGAGGACGACGAGCGGATCGAGTGTGTGTTGTTGCGCGACGAGCAGGGCCATCGCACGGCCTGTATCAGCACGCAGGTGGGCTGCCCGGTCGGCTGCGCGTTCTGCGCCACCGGGTTGGACGGTCTGCGGCGCAACCTGACCCGGGGTGAGATCGTCGAGCAACTGCTGCACCTCGCCCGCCTTCTGCCCGAGGACGAACGGTTGACGCACGTGGTCGTGATGGGCATGGGCGAGCCGTTGGCCAATCTGGACGCCCTGTTGCCCGCCCTCGGCATCGCCTCCGACACCGAGGGACTGGGGATCGGCGTGCGACGGATTACCATTTCCACGGTGGGCTTACCCGAGGGCATCCGGCGTCTGGGGGAACTCGCCTCGCCATATCACCTGGCCGTTTCATTGCACGCGGCCGACGACCGCACGCGCGACCGGCTGGTGCCGATCAATCGGCATCACAACATCGCGGCCGTTCTCGCCGCCGCGGACGACTATTTCCAGCGGACCGGGCGTCGCGTGACGTTTGAGTACGTCCTGCTGGCCGGTGTGAATGACCGGGCCGAGGACGCCCGCCGGCTCGCCGCTCTGCTGGCCGGGCGGCCAGCGCTGGTGAACCTGATCCCGCTGAACCCGGTGGAGGGGCTGCCTTTTCGCGCACCCTCGGCCGAGGAGGTGCGGCGTTTCGCGGCTCAACTGGAGCGTGGCGGCTTGAATGCCCAAGTTCGACATCGCCGGGGCACGAAGATCGACGCCGCTTGCGGGCAACTCCGCCGTCGCGAGCCGCCGTCGGACGCCGACGACGACGCACAACGCCATCCCTGACCAGGAGAATTGCGAAGTCGATTTATTCCGTCATTCCCGAGAAGCTTGTGCCCGCGAAAGCGGGTATCGGAAATCCAGTGATCCGTGCCAATTCCCTGGATTCCCGCGTGCGCGGGAATGACGCGGACGTAATTGCCTGCTACTTCACGCCCGGGCCCTGGATTCCCGCGTGCGCGGGAATGACGCCTGGAGGCTCAACGCCAACTGCACTCGACTTTGCAATCTTCCTGCATCCCTGACACGGCTCAGCCGGACTGGTAGAATCGTTCGATATGATCGCAAAACTCGACGACGTCATCCGCCTGCTGGAAGAGATCGCCCCGCCCCATCTGGCCGAGGAGTGGGACAACGTGGGGCTGCTTGTCGGCGATCCGTCGCGCGACGTGGGCCGCGTGATGACCTGCCTGACCGTCACCCCCGACACGGCCGCCGAAGCGATTCAGCGGCGGGCGGACCTGATCGTCACCCACCACCCCCTGCCCTTCCGGCCGCTGAAGCGGCTGACCACCGAAACCACCGTGGGCCGGCTGCTGCTCGAGCTGATCGCCGCGGGCACGGCCGTCTACAGCGCCCATACCGCGTTCGACTCGGCCGCCGAGGGGATCAACGCCCGACTGGCGGCCGGGCTGAAGCTGAACGACGTTGGGCCGCTGATCACGACGGCCCCGGCGACGGATGCCGGGCAGCCCGCCGCCCCGTCGTTGGGCACCGGTCGGTTGGGCACGCTGGCCGAGCCCATCACCCTCGATGAACTGGCCGAGCGACTCAAAACGTTTCTCGGCGTCGGTAAGTTGCGATGCGTGGGGCCGGGCGATTGTTCCGTCCGGCGCGTCGCCATCGGCTGCGGCGCGGCTGGCAGCCTGCTCGATGAAACCGTGGCGGCCAACTGCCAGGCGATGGTCCTCGGCGAGGCGAGTTTCCATACCTGTCTGGAGGCGCAAGCACGACACATGGGTTTGCTGCTGCCGGGCCATTACGCCAGCGAACGGTTCGCTTTGGAGTGGCTGGCCGAACGGCTTGCGGAAAAGCTGCCGGGCTTGGATGTCTGGTCCAGCCGGAGGGAGCGTGACCCGATCCGTTGGCTGGATTGAGCCTCGGGGCCCCGTCGCCCCGGTCCGCCGTGGGGGACGCGGGGCCCGAACACCGCCGCCATCTATGCGGACTATCGCCGCTTATCGCCGCAGTTCGTAACCCAAGGTGATCGACTGGGCCCAGAACTCGGAACTGTTCCAGTCGAACGCCGGACGCTGGGGTCCGGTGGGCGTGGTCTGGATGGGCGGGATGTAGTTGGTGTTCACCACGCGATCGATCTGATCGCCAGCCCGCACCACGTCGGTCCAGAGGAGGAACTCGTAGCCGACGAACACCCGCGAGCAGCAGTTCAATTCATAGCCCAGCTCGAAGCCGAAATGCGGGATCACGACAAAGCGATCGCGCTGATAGCTGCCGATGTTGGTGTCCAGGGCGAGCAGCCCGCCACTGTGGGTGACCGGGTCGTTGCCGGGCACCGTGACGATCGTCTGGCCTTGGATGTCGACCGTTTGGCGATTGTTGCCCAGCCCCACCTTGGCCATCATTTCAAAGGACCAGCGATCGCGATATCCCTGCCACACCAGACCGAGTTCACCGCCGTGGAACTCGTTGCGGGTGCTGAAGGAGTCGCGCACATCGAAGGTGGTGCCGGCCGGATTGCCGCCCTGGCCCGTGGTGAGCGTGACGAACTCGTTGATGTCCACGGAATTCTGCAAGCGGTAGTGGCGGTAACCGCCGATCAAGTCGAGCCGCCAGCAAGTCGAGCCGGCGCTGGTCGTGCCGCATCCCAGCTCCTCGCAATCATACTCTTCACAGGAGCCGCAGCCGTCGTCGCAGGAGAAGAAACACCGCAGGTTGCGGCGCAGCCCGACGCCGGCGCCGAGGAAGTCCTCGGCCACTCGGGAATCGACCGATCCGCTGGCCGTGCTCTCCTTGGAGATGATCTGCGAGCCTTCTTGATCGGTGAGGATGTCGTAAATCGGCCGGGCCAACAGCGGGTCGCCGGTCGAGGAGTTGGAATAGCTGGTCACGTCCTGACCCAGGTCGAGGAAGTCGGCCTCCAGCCCCCATAGCCGACATTCATCCAGCCAGCCACCGAAGCGGATCCGGTAACCGTGTCGGATATCGGTTCCGTAGGTGCGACCGCCGAACAGCGTTTGTGTGCTCGATTGCCCCAAGATGCCGTTTTGCGCTTGCGAACTGGTGGTCACCAGCGGTGGCACGTCCTGACCGTTGGACCACCACATCAAATAGTCGGCCCGAACCCAGAAGCGTCCGGACGGCCCGCAAGGGCAGCAAGGTCGGCAGCAATCGCCGCCGCAGTCCATTTCGCCACAGCCCTCGGTGCATCCACCGGCACCGCATTCGGCGGCACCACCCGCGCCGAGGAGGCCAACGAGTCGTGCTTCGACCGGCTGCATCAAGGAGGTGAAGATGACCGGAGCCGACTGAATCGGCCCCAAGGTGGATGTGCCCAACTTGCTGGCTGTTTTGGGCGACTCGGCAGAAGCTGGGGCGGCGGCGATCGCGACCATCCCGGCCAAAAGAAGCGCCCCCAGCGCACGCCCCAAGGTGCGACGAAACATGATTTCCCCCCGGAAAAGAAAGATTGTTGACGTTTGCCGCCGACGGCGACTGTGCCTATTCTGTTGGTTTTACGAAAAGGCGCGATCCGGCAACCTTTGCCGGTTATTCCCTTTGTATCGTTTCGACCGTTTCCCCCTCGGACATGAGGCTGGCGAGGAGAATTGCGGACCGATCCGCGGTTATCCCGGTATCCAGAATGCAAAAACTCAGGGCCACGCCCCTCTGGCGAGGGGTTGGGCAGGGCGATTGCCGACGGAGCGGGCCGCTACTTTCGACCCAATTTCCGCCGCACGAGCGTGCAATTCCCGGCGGCGGGAATTATCATGGAGATTGGGTGGTTCCTCTACGCGGCCTTCCGCGTGGCCGACCATTCTGTCACGAGGACCCATCCCCGCCACGGAACGATTTCGCCCCGGTACTCACTTACCCCGGTACTCATCGAGGACAGCCATGCGTCTTCATCTTTCCCATCTCACGATTGCCCTGATCCTTGTTGCGACGTGTGTTTGGACCGCGTCCACCGAGGCGGCCGACATGCTGAAGATCGTCCCGGAACGAGCGGCCAATCAGCATGGCCTCGCCAGGCCGTGGACCGCCCAGGTTCGCTCGGGTCGCGGGCTGGGTGAGCTGGAGAATGTGGTTTTCTATCGCGACACGCTTTACGCCCAGACCAGCAGCGGCATCATTCAGGCACTGGAAGCGGAGAGCGGCGCCACGCTTTGGGTCAAGCAGGTCGGCAACCCGCGGCACCCGACTCTCCGTCCCGGGGCCCACGGCGACTACCTGGGCGTGATCAACGGCTCGCAGCTTTACGTGTTGAATCGACACAACGGCGATTTGCTTTACCAGACCGAAACCAGCGGCGCCCCGGGGGCCGGACCCGCCCTGAGCGACCACTGGGCTTACGTGCCGATGGTCAGCGGGATGATGGTGGCCTATCGCCTGGAACCACTCACCGACCCGCTGATGGAACTGGGGGTGCTCGCCGAGGAGCCGACCGAGGTGGAGCGTCTGGAGCGCGAAGCCCGCCGACGGGAGAACATCCGCATCGACCAGCAATACCGGCGTCCCCTGGTGACCAAATCGGCCGGACGGATCATGGTGCAACCGCTGACCACGCGACAAACCGATCAGGTGGAGTACGTCGCCTGGGCGACGAACCGCGATCACTTGAACGTGGGCTATATCGACCCGGACACCAAGGACAATCTGTCGGTGATCTTTCGTATCGAGGCCGAGGGCCCCATCGAGTCCACCCCCGCCTACCTGCCCCCGGCCCCGCACGATGACAAGAGTGACGGGATCATCTTCTTCACTTCCGCCGACGGCCATGTTTACGCCGTCGACCAGCGTTCCGGCGAGTTGAGCTGGCGGTTCTCCACCGGAGAACCGATCGTCGAAGGGCCGGCCCTGGTCTTTCCGCACCTGTTCGTATGCAATCAGCTGGGCGGCATGCAATGCCTGGACGCGATGACCGGACGGCCGCTGTGGTGGGCGCCAAGGATCGAGAGGTTCCTCTCGGCCAGTGAGAAAATGGTCTACGCCGTGGATGTGCGAGGCAATCTGGTAAGCATCGATCGGGCAACCGGCGCCTGGATCGACACGCTGCCGCTGCCACCGCTGGAAATGAAGGTCAAAAACCAACAGACCGACCGCATCTACCTGGCCGGACGCCATGGCCTGGTGCAGTGTCTGCACGAGATGGGTGTCCAGGAGCCGATCCTCCACAATCAGCCGGAACAGTTCGGCGAGAACGGCGAGCAGGACGAGCCGGCGGAGCCCGAGCAGCAACCCCAACCGCAACAGCCCCAGCCCCAGCCGCAACCGGATCGCGACGAGCCGGCCGGCGAGGATCCGTTTGGCGCGGCCGATCCGTTTGGCGCTGGCGGCGGCGACGCTGGCGGGGCCGGCGCGGATGATCCGTTTGGCGCTGGTGGCGGCGACGCTGGCGCCGGCGCGGATGATCCCTTTAGCGGCGGCGGTGGAGATGCCGGCGGCGGTGCGGCCGACCCCTTTGGTGCTGACGCCGGAGGTGGCGGAGGCGGAGCTGCCGATCCATTCGGTGGCGGCGCTGGAGGCGGGGGCGGGGCCGATCCGTTCGGCGGTGGCAACGACCCGTTCGGCGGATGATCAGGCCACTCGAGGGAAAAGCTCTCGCTCGCAGGCCGCGGCGCGGCAGCACACCTTCCGCTTTCGCTCACGGGCCGCCTGGGCGGCTTCCCCCAGGCCCCCGCTTCGTGGCCAAGTTCACCGCTTCGCGGCCAAGTTCACCGCCCCATGGCCCAGGCTCACTGTCCCGTGGCCCAAGCTCATCCTCCCGCGGCTAAGCTCACCTTCCCGTGGCGGTCACGCAGGCAAGATCGTCGAAAAAGCCGGGATAAGTCTTCGCCGTGCAGCCGGGGTCGCCGATCAGCACGCCGGGCACCCTCAAGCCGACCAGCGCCAGGCTCATCGCCATGCGGTGGTCGTCGTAGGTCTCGATTGTTGCCCCGTGCAGCTCGCCGGGGGTGACGGTGATCCCCTCGGGCGTTTCCTCGCACTGGGCGCCCAGCTTCCGCAATTCGGTGGCCAGCGCGGCCAGTCGATCCGTTTCCTTGTGTCGGATGTGGCCCACGTTGCGTATCGTGGTCGGACCATCGGCGAACAGGGCCACGACTCCGAGCGTCTGCACGGTGTCGCTGATGGCGTTCATGTCGACGTCGATTCCGCGGAGTGAGCCACCGCGCACGACAATCGCCTCGGACTCATAGTCCACTTGGCAGCCCATCCGCTCTAGGCAGTCGCAGAGAGCTACGTCGCCTTGGAGGCTGTTGCGCGAGAGTCCCTCGATCCGCACGCGACCGCCGGTAATGGCGGCGGCGGCGGCAAAGTAGCTGGCCGCCGAGGCGTCCGGCTCGATGCGGTACGACCCCGCCCGATACTGCTGATGTCCATCGAGAATGAATCGCCGCATTTGCTGCACTTCCACCGTCACCCCAAAGCAGTTCATCACACCGAGGGTCATCGTGATGTACGGCTTGGATACCAGCTCACCCTCGACCACCAACTCCACGGGCCCTTGCGCGCAGGGGACGGCCAACAGCAGCCCGGTGAGAAACTGGCTGGAGATGTCGCCTTGAACGGCCGCCCGGCCGCCGGGTAAACCGGAGCCGAACACACAAACCGGTGGGCAACCATTGCCCGACTCGTCGACCACCTCCGCCCCGAGTTGCCCCAGGGCGTCGATCAGATCGCGGATTGGCCGCTCGCGCATCCGCGGCGTGCCGTCCAGGCGGAACTGCCCGTGTCCGAGCGTGGCCATGGCGGTGAGGAACCGCATGGTTGTCCCGCTGGCCGCGGCGTCGATCTCCGCGCTGCCGGCCGGGACACGACCGCCTCGTCCACTGATGCGAAGCCGGCACTCGTCCCAATCCTCCTTGACGCGAAAGCCAAACGCCCGCAAGCCGTCAACCATCACCCGCGTATCGTCGCTGTCGAGCACCCCCTCGAGCACCGAGGTCCCCTCGGCCAATGCGGCGCAGACCAGGGCCCGATTGGTCAGGCTTTTCGATCCCGGCGGGCGCACCACGGCATCGATCGGCCCACATGGTTCAATTGGCAAGGGATCGAGCATACGCATGGACTCCGAGAAGACAATGGCACTCGGCGGAGAACCACTCCCCGCGACGCACGAAAATCAAGCCAACATTGTGACGCAATCCCACGCCCGACGGAAGTGGGGCTGGCACCCACGCGGCGCCCCACTGTTCCAACGCGTCGAGGAACTGGTAGACTGTCGGTTGATGCACCGCTTCACTCTTGGCAACGGCCGGCCTTTGAACGGTTACTTACGCAGCCCGAGCCCCCGCACATTCATTATCAGCCATGAACGATCAAGCGAATACCAACCGCGGACAAGCCGACATTAACTACGACTTCGTCGCTCCCGGGCGAATCATCTTCGGCTGGGGGCGCCGCGCGGAAGTCGGCGTCCTGGCCGCCGGGCTGGGACACCGCGTCTTCCTCGCCCACGGCCTGCCCGCCGCCACGGCCGATCCGGTGCTGGCGGAAATCCAGCGGAGCCTCGACGCGGCCGAAGTGAGCCTCGAGGTGGTCCAGTCGATCGATCACGAGCCGGAAGTGGCCGACGTCGACCGCTTTGTCGACCGCCTGCGCCAAGAAACGGCCGGCCCGGGTGATGTGTTGCTAGCCATCGGCGGCGGAGCGGCCATCGATCTGGCCAAGGCGGCCGCCGCGCTGGTGATCAACGATGACGGCGAGAGTGTCTGCGACTATCTCGAAGGTGTCGGCCGTGGGTTGAAGCTCACCGAGCAACCGCTCCCGCTGCTAGCCATGCCAACGACGGCCGGCACCGGGGCGGAGGCCACACACAACGCGGTCATCTCCAGCTACGATCCGGCGTTCAAAAAGAGCCTGCGCGATCCGCGGATGGTGCCCGACGTGGCGCTGATCGATCCGGAGTTGACCGTCAGCGTTCCCCCGGAGGTGACGGCTGCCAGCGGGATGGACGCGATCACACAGTTGATCGAGAGTTACGTCTCGCCCCTATCACGGCCGATTCCGCGGGCCCTCTGCCTGCAAGGGTTGCGATTGGCCGTGCCCGCGCTGCCGGTGGCCGTGGAGCAGCCCGACGATCGATCGGCTCGGGAGGCGATGTCGCACGCGGCGTTGCTTTCCGGTCTGGCATTGGCGAACGCCAAGTTGGGGATGGCCCACGGCGTGGCGCCGGCGCTCGGTACGCATGCCCGCGTGCCACATGGCTTGGCCTGCGCGCTGATGCTGCCCACGGCCCTGAAGGTAAATCGCGAGGAGAGCGAAGCCGAATTGGCCCGTTTGGCGCACGTGATTTATGGAGAGAGCGCGCGGCAGTCGCCCGGCGAATCGGTGGATCGGTTGATCAGCGAGATCGAGGCGCTGCGCGACCGGATCGGATTGCCCAGCCGGCTGAGTGAAGTTGGCGTGACGCGCGAGCAACTGCCGGCGATCGTGCGTGATTCGTTCGGCAGCAGCATGCGCGGCAACCCCGTGCAGCTGGATGAGGCTCGGTTGCAGAGCTTGCTGGAAGAGTTGCTCTAGCGTGCAGCCATTCCCGGGTAACACGGACACTTCTCCGCCGATCAGTTCACCATCATCGACGAACCTTAACGGAGAAGCGTCGGTGTTGCGTCAGCAACAAGAGGCATCGGAAAGCGGGACGGTGCCGCCCCTCTTGTGGCTGCGCCACCCCGCAACATGCCCACATCACGGGCACATCCATGGTGCATTCGAGTGTTGCCCGCGCCACCAGGAAAGCCTAACGGCCAACCGGCGAATCGTTCAGGATGTGGCGGCGGAGGCTTCGGCCGGCACGGTCTTCTCGGCGGAGGCGAACCAGCCCCGCGTCCGCAGGCAGAACTTCACCAGCATGAGCATCAGCGGCACCTCGATCAGCACACCCACCACGGTGGCCAGTGCCGCCCCGGAGGAGAGCCCAAAGAGCATCGTGGCCGTGGCAATGGCCACCTCGAAGTGGTTCGAGGCGCCGATCATGGCCGTCGGCGCCGCGTTCTCGTAGGACAATCCCAGCAGCTTCGACAGCAAATAGCCCACGGCAAAGATCACCACCGTTTGGATCAACAGCGGGATGGCGATCCAGACAATCGTCAGCGGGTTCGAGAGGATCACCTCGCCCTTGAACGAGAACAGCAGCACCAGCGTGACCAGCAGCGCGGCGATTGTTACCGGCGTGAGATAGTGCAGGAAGTTCTCGCGGAACCAGGCTTCACCCTTGGCGGCGATGATCCAGCGCCGCGATAGATACCCGGCCACGAGCGGCAGGGCCACGTAAATGCCGATCGAAAGCAGCAGCGCCTGCCACGGCACGGGCAACTGGCCCACCCCCAGCAGGAACCCACCCAGCAATCCGTAGAGCACGAGCATGGTGAGCGAGTTGATGGCCACCATCACCAGCGTGTGGCCGTCGTTTCCGCGGGCCAAATAGCCCCACACCAGGACCATGGCGGTACACGGAGCGATGCCCAGCAAGATGCAGCCGGCCAGATAGCTGCGCCAGAGGGGCACTTCGAGCATCTTACGGCCTTCATGCATCACCACCTGGCCGGCCCCGTACTGGTCGCCCACCGCAAGATCGGCCCCCAGCGGCAGTTTCACGTAGTCGACAGCCTCCGGGCCGATGAACCCGAGGAACAACGTGCCCAGGAAGAACAGGGCGATGGCGTACATTGTGAACGGCTTGATCGCCCAGTTAATCACCAGCGTGAGCCCGACCGGCTTGACGGCCTTGCCCGCCCGAAGCACTTCGCCGAAGTCGATCTTCACCATGATCGGGTACATCATGAAGAACAGGCAGAGGGCGATGGGGATGGACACGACCGGGGCGTCGCCCACGTAAATGGCCATCTCGTCGAGCGAACGGGCGACCCCGGGTGCGAGCCGACCGAGAATGATGCCACCCGCAATGCAGAGCAGCACCCAAAGTGTCAGGTAACGCTCGAAGAAGCTGATGCCCTTGCCAGAGGATTGTGGTTCGGTCGCGGTTGATTGGTTTGTCATGATGGTTGGCTGTTGTGTAAGTCTTCGCGGGCCAGACGCCGCTGGCATCCTAATTGCAAGCTGTAGGTGCCCGAGCACAAGCTGTCACGTGGCGCGAGGCTCCGTATTCACTGGTCAGCCGTCTCCAGTGCCTCGGGCAGCGTTTCCACGAAGGCGCGAATCTCGTCGCGCACCCGGCGGTAATGCCCCAGGGCTTCCTCCTCGGTGGCCGCATCTCGGGCGAGCCTGGGCGGGTCGTCGAAGCCCACGTGGGTCACTCGCGTGGCACCGGGAAACACGGGGCACGACTCGTGGGCATGGCCGCAGACGGTCACCACGTGGTCGAACGCGACGTCGCGCAGTTGGTCGAGATGTTTCGACTGGTGGTCGCTAATGTCCACGCCAGTCTCGGCCATCACGCGGACGGCGTTGGGGTTCAGCCCGTGCGTCTCGATACCCGCCGAGTAGGCATCGAGCCGGTCGCGCTTGAGGTGTCGGGCCCAACCTTCGGCCATTTGGCTGCGGCAGGAATTGCCCGTGCAAAGGAACAGAATCTTCATTTTGGTTTGCTTGGTCGATGAACGGGTGAGCGGTAAGGGGGCAATTCCGGCTGCGCGAACACTTCACTGCGTCGGCGTCGCTAGCATTTGCAGGCGCTCTGCTGTCGGCAGAGTTGTTCGGGGTCGAGTTTAAGGATTTCCTTGAGCCGGCGCCGATCGTCGCGAGCCCGGCGGTCACGCTTCAATGCCCGGCGCACGAGTTCGCTGGCCTCGGCGGCGACGGACGAGGCATCTTCGTCGAGGCGGAAGTAGTTCCAGCGGCCCTGCTTACGCGAGGTGACTAGGCCGGACTGCTGAAGGATGGAGGCATGCTTGGAGACGGTCGAGGTGGCCAGGCCGAGCAGTTCGACCAGTTGGCAGAGGCACAGTTCGCGTCCCTCCAGTGCGGCCACGATCCGCAGGCGGTTCTCGTCGGCCAGGGCCTTGGTGATGGAGAGTAGTTCGCGCATGGCGTGCGGGGAATGGGGTCTGGAGCGTCGGTGCTGGCGGCGGATGATAATCGTCATTTCGCCAACTAACGAAATGATAGAAGCGTCATCGGCTCCGGTCAAGGGCCCGCTTGAGAAGAACGGCAACATTGCCGCGGCTGGGCCGTCCCAGGCACGGTATGCCCCCGCGGGCGGGACCCCCGGTCCCGGGACGCACCTTGCCCGATCCCCCCGGAAGCTCGCATGGCTCGTTGCCGCCCGTCCGATGCGTCGATACAATCAGCGGTTTGCAGCGGCCACCCGGCCGCCCGCCAACGGCTCGAAGCCACGTTACGGCGGCCGGTGGCAGCCCCCATCCCCTGCTCGAGGACCCGCGATGCCCCGCTATAACCCGGCCACGATCGAGCCGAAATGGCAGAAGTTCTGGGAGGACAACGCCACGTTCGCCTGCCCCCGCCTCCCCGAAACCGGTGCGGAAAAGCTCTACGTGCTCGATATGTTCCCCTACCCCAGCGGCGACGGGCTGCATGTGGGCCACCCAGAGGGATACACCGCCACCGATATCGTCTGCCGCTATCACCGCATGCGGGGCCGGACGGTCATGCACCCGATGGGCTGGGACGCCTTCGGCTTGCCCGCCGAGCAGCACGCCAAAAAGACGGGCACCCATCCACGGATCACCACCGAAAAGAACATCGCCACGTTTCGCCGCCAGTTGAAGATGCTGGGGTTCAGCTACGACTGGTCGCGCGAGCTGGCCACGACCGACGTCGACTACTTCCGCTGGACGCAGTACATCTTCCTTGTGCTGTTCGATACCTGGTTCGACGCCGAGCGGCAGCAGGGCCGCCCGATCGCCGAGCTGCCCATCCCCGACGACGTGGCCGCCCAGGGCGAGCGGGCCGTGGAGCGGTACCGCGACGCCCACCGCCTGGCCTACCAGCTCGAAGCCCCGGTGAACTGGTGCCCAGCGCTGGGCACCGTGCTGGCCAACGAGGAGGTCGTCGGCGGGGTGAGCGAACGCGGCGGCCACCCGGTGATGCGGCTGCCCATGCGCCAGTGGATGCTACGGATCACGTCCTATGCCGACCGGCTGGAGCGCGACCTCGACAAAGTGCAGTGGCCCGAGAGCATCAAGCTCCTGCAACGGAACTGGATTGGGCGGAGTACCGGTTGCGAGGTGGACTTCTTCATCGGCACCCACCGGCGCGACGATGGGTTGCCCGACGATCGGCAATATGAAGGCTGGCGGCGCGACCGCGAATTGGGCGGCTATCCGGCCAAGCCGGAGGACGACGTGCTGCGCGTCTACACCACGCGGCCCGACACGCTCTTCGGGGCCACCTACATGGTCATCGCCCCGGAACATCCCATGGTCGACCAGCTCACGCTCACGGAAAACGCCGAGCGGATGAACGAATATCGCGAGCAGGCGGCCCGGAAAAGCGATCTCGATCGGACCGAATTGGCCAAGACGAAGACGGGCGTTCCGACCGGCTCCCATGCCATCAACCCGGTCAACGGCGAGGCCGTGCCGATTTGGGTGGCCGACTACGTGCTGATTAGCTACGGCACCGGGGCGATCATGGCCGTGCCGGCCCACGACGAGCGCGACTTCGAGTTCGCCCAGGCCTTCGACCTGCCGATCCGCGCCGTGGTCGGTCCGGGAGAACAGTCCGCCGGGAACGATCAGGTCGACCGTGAGGCCGTGCTCGCCGGTCACCAGGCATATACCGCTCCGGGCCTGGCCGTCAACTCCGGCCCCTACGATGGGCTCACCACCGCCGAGTTCAAGCAGCGCATCACCGAGACACTCGCCGAGCGTGGGCAAGGCCGCGCGGCGGTCAACTACAAACTCCGCGATTGGCTCTTCAGTCGCCAGCACTTCTGGGGCGAACCGTTCCCCATCCTCCACGAACTCGACGAACAGGGCCAACGCACCGGGCGGATCGTCCCGCTCCAGCCCAGCGACTTGCCGCTGGACCTGCCGGCCGACATGAAGTTTGTCCACGAGGAGCAGCCTGCCAAGCCCGGCTCGTCCGGACCCGAACCACCACTGGACGCGGCGCCCGACCAGTGGCTCTACGTCACCCGCGATGGCAAGCGGTACAAGCGCGAGACCAACACCATGCCGCAGTGGGCCGGCTCCTGCTGGTACTATCTGCGGTTCCTCGACAACAAGAACGACAAGGCCCTGGTCGACCCGGAACTGGAAAAAGCCTGGATGCCCGTGGACCTTTACGTGGGCGGGGCAGAGCACGCCGTGTTGCACCTGCTCTACGCCCGATTCTGGCACAAGGTGCTCTACGACCGGGGCTACGTCGGCACCGAGGAACCGTTCATGCGCTTGGTCAACCAGGGCATGATCCTCGGCGAGATGGAATTCACCGGCTACAAGACGGCCCAAGGCTCTTGGGTTGGATCCGATCGGGTAACCACCGACGATGACGGCCAACCGCTCGACAAAACCTCTGGCGAGGCGATTCAATCCGTGAGGCTGACCGAGGACGATGTCGAGAAGCAGGGCGACAGCTTCGTGTTGAAAGCCGACCCGGCGGTGAAGGTCGACAGTCGGGCGTATAAGATGTCCAAGAGCCGGGGGAACGTCGTCAATCCCGACGAGGTGGTCCGCGAATACGGGGCCGACGCCCTGCGGCTCTACGAGATGTTCATGGGCCCGTTGGAATCGACCAAGCCCTGGAGCATGGAGGGCGTCCACGGGGTGCGCAACTTCTTGGATCGGGTGTGGCGGATGATCGTGGACGATCGGGCGGAGGAGTTGCGCGGGCATGAAGCCATCGCCGACGCGGAGCCCAACGAGGAGCAAAACCGCATGCTGCATCGCACGATCAAGGCGGTGACGGAGGACGTGGAGCAGATGGCGTTCAACACGGCCATCGCGCGAATGATGGAGTTCACCAACTTCTTCACCAAGCAGACACCCCGCCCGCGCTCGGCCATGGAGCGGTTCGTGCTGCTGCTCGCGCCGTTCGCCCCGCACATCGCCGAGGAGTTGTGGCAGGTGCTGCGAGCGGGTGCCGGGCCTCTCCCGGCGAGCGAGGGAACCGAGCAGAATGCCGCGGGCGTCGCGCCAGTGTCCGGCTCATCGCAAGGCTTGGCCTCCGGCACGTTGGCCTACGAGCCGTGGCCGGAGTTCGACGAGGAGGCGATCCGCGAGTCGGTCGTCGAGATCCCCGTGCAGATCAACGGCAAGGTCCGAGGCCGGGTGAGCGTGCCGGCCGGCGCCGACCGCGACGCCCTGCAGCAAGCAGCCATGGCCGACGAGAAGATCGCCGCGCAACTGGAGGGCAAAACGCTTCGCAAGGCGATCGTCGTCCCCGGCCGGCTGGTGAACTTCGTCGTGGGGTGACGCTGACTCAGAACTCCGCGCTGCCCGGCGTGCGGGGGAACGGGATCACGTCGCGGATGTTGCCCAGGCCGGTGATGAACTGAATGCACCGCTCCAGGCCCAGGCCGAAACCGGCGTGGGGCACGGTGCCATAGCGCCGCAGATCGAGATACCACCAGTAGCTCTCCGGATCGAGCCCCTGTTCGGTCATCCGCGCGGTGAGCACGTCGAGCCGCTCTTCGCGCTGGCTGCCGCCGATGATCTCGCCCACCTTGGGCACCAGCACGTCCATCGCACGGACGGTCTTCTCGTCGTCGTTCACCCGCATGTAGAACGGCTTGATCGCGCGCGGATAGTCGTGGACGATCACCGGCCGCTTGAAGTGCTCCTCGGTCAGGTAGCGTTCGTGCTCCGATTGCAGGTCGGCGCCCCAGCGGACGGGAAAATCGAACTCGCGACCGGAGGCCTCGAGCACCTCGATCACTTTAGTGTAGGGCAGACGGACGAACTCGGCCTCGATGATGCCGCGGAGCGTGTCGATGGTGGTCTTGTCGATCCGGAGGTTGAAGAACTCCATGTCCTCGGCGCACTGTTCGAGCACGTCGGAGAAGATTCGCTTGAGCATCCGCTCGGCCAGTTGCATGTCGCCTTCGAGGTCACAGAAGGCCATCTCCGGCTCGACCATCCAGAACTCGGCCAGGTGGCGGCTGGTATTGGAGTTCTCCGCCCGAAAGGTGGGCCCAAACGTGTAGACCTTGCCCAGGCCGCAGGCGAAGGTCTCCGCTTCGAGCTGCCCGCTGACGGTGAGATACGTGGGCCGGTCGAAGAAGTCGCCGGCAAGCCCATGGGCACCGTCCCGTGGGACGGGCGGCTCGCCGGAAGATGGTCGCTCCGCCGATTGTTGATCGCCGGCCGTTGGGAGCGTGGTCACGCGGAACAGCTCGCCCGCCCCTTCGCAGTCGCTGGCGGTGATGATCGGCGTGTGCAGATAGAGAAAACCGTCCTCCTGAAAGAACTGGTGAATCGACCGGCTCACGCAGTTCCTTACCCGGGCCACGGCTCCAAACGTGTTGGTCCGTCCGCGGAGATGGGCGATCGTGCGGAGAAACTCGAACGAGTGCCGCTTCTTCTGCAGCGGGTAGGTCTCCGTGTCGGCCGTGCCCAGCAGGACCACGCGTCGGGCTTCCACCTCGGTGGCCTGGCCCTTGCCGGGCGACTCGCGCACCAGTCCCTCGACCTCTACGCTACAACCGGCCGTCAGCCGCTTGACGACCGATTCATACTCCTCCAACTCGCCGGGGGCGACGACCTGGATGTTTCCAAACGAGGAACCGTCGTTCAGTTCGATGAAGCTGAACCCGGCCTTCGAGTCGCGCCGCGTGCGGACCCAACCTTGCAGCAGGACCTCGCGGCCGATGACCTCTTCGCGACGAGCTTGGGCAACGCTGAGTTTCTCCGGCATGATGGCTCCTTCCCGGCCGATGATTCGTCGTGGAACGTGTCACTGGCTTTGCCAGCGCTCTTCCAAATGCGCGAAGGCCAAGTTTGAGCGGTGGAGGTCCAGGCCCGACGATGCCACGCCTTGCCGGAATCGACCACCGCGCTGCCCGTTGAATTGGGCCCTACGCCGACTGGCTCTTCCCCTTCCGCGCGATGTGAACCACGGCCATCAGCACCAGCACCAGGACGACCAGGCCGATGCCGACCCAGCGGATCTTCGACCACAGCGACCAGAGGCTGGCGAAGGCGGCCAAGCCCGCGGCGACCGCCATGAGCACGTTCCAAGCCAGGCGTTTTAGTCCCCGGGGCATGTCGGCGCCGAGGAGCGTCTTCTGGTTCATCAGGGCGTAGAAGCTGAAATAGGCGAACGGCAAGAGGGTCATGGCAAAGACCGAGGTGGGGATCGCCAGCCACATTTGGGCGTCGCTCCAGAAGAACGGCCCCAGCACGCCGACGCACACCATGGCGGAACCCACGCGCTGCGTCCAGCCCTTGGCCGGGCGGTCCAACAATTCGCAGAGGCAGAGGCCATTGATCAGCATCAGCATCGTGGCGGCCCCCATGGCCATGCCGAGCACGCCCAGGCCGAACACATAGTGCGAGAAGTTGCGGCCCACCAGCGGCGAGAGCGAGTCGGACAGGTTGAAGGCGTCGCGCTTGGCCAACACGGCGGCCATCCGACGGTCAGCTTGGCTCAGTTGCTCGAACCGCTTCTGGAGGGGGCCTTCGACGTCTTCGTCTTCTGCCTTCAATTCCTTCTCAATCCCCTTCCAATACGCGATGATCACCCCGGCCTTCTCCTCAGCCTTCATCTCTTCGAATTCTTCAGGGGTGGGCAGGCCGGATTCTGCGTCGGATCCAGACAAGTCGGACGCACTGAAACCAGCGTATTCCTTATCCCTCTCAATATCAGCGGCGATTTCGGCCTTCAGCCGGTCTTCCATCAGTCCCTCGTAACCACTGACCAAGTTCGCCGCCGGCTCGATCATGTTGCCGGTTTCCGGATCGACGGCTTCTTCGATCAGCCCGGTGCCCGGCTGGGCGTGGAACTGCGAGGCCGAGGCGATCACCACGCAACTGGTGGCCAGCAGGAAGGGGAAGAACAGCCCGGTCGAGAGGTCGAAGATGGCCAGCCCCCGGAAGTCGCGATCCCAGCCTTTGCGCAACATCGAGTAGGGCAGCAGGAAAGTCATGTTGATGCCCACGGCGGTGGCCGCCGCGCTGATCATCACGTCGCGCTGCTGGCCGACGATGATGTTCGTCCAGAAGTCTTGGAATCGCTCGGGCACTTGCTGGATCAGCGGGACCAGGTCGTCCGTGGGCCGCGAGAGCAGTTCCAATCGCGGGATGAAACCGGCGAAGATTTCACCCCAGTTCAGTTGCCCGGTCATCGTCAGTCGCACAACCACGCCGATGAAGCAGAGCACCGTTGTGCCGACCATACACTTAACAACGATCTCGAAGACCTTCATGCCCCGCCCGCCGGTGGTGTAGAGCATCGAGGCGGTGAGCGCGACGGCCAGGATGATAATGCCCACGCTAATCTTGCCGGCCAGTCCGGGGATCAACGCCCCTTCTTCGCCAAACACCCCGGGCAGCAGGTTTTGTCGCAGGGCGGCGGTGGCCAGGGCGAACTGCGGCAGCGACCAGACGATGTTCGCCATCATCGAGGCCAGCAACCATCCCCAGCCCAGCACCGGGTTGATGTGTTCGTTGATTGCCCGCAACGGCCGCTTGCCCGTGGAGAGCGTCACGTAGGCGATCGCGCTGAGCATGATGATCCCGGCAATCATCGCCAGCGGCTGGAGCCAGAGGAACATGAACCCGCCGAGCACGCCCAGGTAGAGGCTGGACGAGAGCGAGCCACCACCGAGGGTGATCGCGCTTTGCAGCCACCCGGGCCCGGAGAGCCGCGCGAAGGCGCCGAACAGTGGCAGTTTACCCTTCGCCCGAGCGTCGACAATCAACTGCCGATCCTGCTCAATCTTGGTGTTCTGGGAGATGCTCTGCTCGGGCTTGGTTTCGGCGGCCATGGCATGGTCCTTTAGGCTGGTGACGCTGAAGATTCGGGCGGGCGGCGTGAACGATCGGTCGCCAGGACCGAACAAGGTCCCCGACCCGGCGGCCCGATCGCCGCCGGCTGGGGACTGAATCGCCGCGCCGGTCCACTTTTCCGCAAGAGAAGCTAACCGCCCGGCGGGCAGATGTCAACCACCGGGTTGGGAATCTGGCCGCGGTCACAATCCCTTGGCGGCCAACCAGCGTTCGGCGTCGAGGGCGGCCATGCAGCCGGTACCCGCGGCGGTGATGGCCTGCCGGTAGTAGTCGTCGGCCACGTCGCCGGCGGCGAACACGCCTTCCGCGCTGGTATAGGTGCGAAACGGCGTGGTCCACTTCAAGTAGCCGGAGGGGTACATGTCCAGCTTGCCCTTGAGGAACTCCGTGTTGGGCGTGTGGCCGATGGCCAGGAACATGCCGGAGGCTTCCACGTCCAAATCGGCCTCGTCGGCCGTGCTCTTCAGCCGCACGCCGGTGACGCCGTCCTGGTCGTTGCCCAGCACTTCGTCGACCACGCGGTTCCAAAGGATTTCGATCTTGGGGTTGTCCATCGCCCGCTGAGCCATGATCTTCGAGGCCCGCAGTTCCTCGCGGCGGTGGACCATGTAGACGGTGCTGGCGAATTTCGACAGGTAGTCGGCCTCCTCGACGGCGGAATCGCCCCCGCCGATCACCACCAGCGGTTTGTTGCGGAAGCGGGGCAGCGCGCCGTCGCAGACGGCGCAGGCACTGACGCCCAGGTTCTTGAACCGGCTTTCCGACTCCAACCCCAAGTAGTTCGCCCTGGCGCCGGTGGCGACGATCACCGCGTGGGTTTCGTGGGTCGAGCCGTCCGAGGCGGTGAGCTTCAGCGGCTGAGAGGAAAAATCGACCTCCACGATTTCGTCGGTCACCACGCGCGTGTCGAAGTTCTTCGCCTGCTGACGCATCAACTCCATCAACTCCGGCCCGCTGACGCCCTCCTTCTGGTGCGGCGGCATGATTTGGCGCTGCTTCTGATCGATCGAGTCGTCCAGATACGCTTCCAGGTTGCCGGCCGGGAAGCCGGGGTAGTTTTCCACCTCGGTCGTCAGCGCCAACTGGCCCAGCGGGAGGGTGCCGTTCTGCTGGTTCTCCTGGGTAATGGCCCCCTCGAAGACCAGCGGCTTCAGTTCCGCGCGCGCGGCGTAGATGGCGGCGGTCCAGGCCGCCGGCCCGCTACCGATAACGATGACTTTCTCCGGCATGGTGATCCTTTCCACGACAACGCGGGGTTGGCCCCGGTGCGAATTGGTCGCTGGCTTGTCGCCAGGGCCCGTGCAGTACGAATCGCACCATTATACGCGTCGGCGGGGGCATGTAAACCCGATCGGCGTTGCCCCACCCCCTGCGATCGGATAAGTTGAACGTTGGCCCATTGACTGGGGCCATTGACAGTGGCCCATTGAATGGGGCCCATTGAATGGCCGGTGGCACCCACGTCGACTCCTCGGGAGGTGCGAAGAATGTTGCAAAACGCCGCAGTGGTCGCGATTGGTTCGTTCGCGATCCTGATTCTCGCCTACTTCACCTATGGCAAGTTCCTCGCTCGGCGGATCTACCGCTTGCGGCCCGACCGCCCCACGCCGTCGCACACGCTGACCGACGGGATCGACTACGTGCCCACGCGCGTGCCCGTGTTGTTCGGGCATCACTTCGCCTCGATCGCGGGTTTGGGGCCGATCCTCGGCCCGGCCGTGGCGGTGATTTGGGGTTGGGTGCCGGCGGTGATTTGGGTGGTGTTGGGCTGCATTTTCATCGGTGCGGTCCACGACCTGGGCGCGCTGACGGTGAGTCTCCGCTACAAAGGGCGATCAATCGGCGATGCCTGCCATCATCTGATGGGTCCTCGCGCGCGGTTGCTCGCCCTGGTGATCATCTTCTTCCTGATGTCGCTGGCCATGGGGGCGTTCGTCAACGCCATCTCCGCGCTGTTCGTCTTCTTCCGGCCCGACGCGATCATCCCCTCGTTGGGCTTGATGGTCGTGGCCGCCACGATGGGCCTGGCCGTCAACAAGTTCCGCGTCCCCCTGGCCCCGGCCACCATCGTGGCCTTGCTGCTGTTCGCCGGGCTGATCTTCTGGGGCGTGGAGCAGCCAGTGGCAACCTACGAGTGGTTCCTCGACGCCGAGAACGCCGCCACGGTGGACAACGCCCGCGCGCTGGCCGCCTCGGGCGAAGCGGACAACTTCCCCTCGCCCTACGGCGCCGACGCCGCCAAGCAATACTTCGCTTCCGTGGCCACGCCGGCGGCCGCCCGCGTGATCGGCGACATCGGCGGCGCCTCGCAAGACGCCGTTTACGCCTGGATCGGCGTGCTGTTGGGCTACGCGTTCCTTGCGTCCGTGCTTCCGGTATGGCTGCTGCTGCAGCCGCGCGACTACATCAACAGCTTCCAGCTCTACTTCGCCCTGGCGACGATGCTGGTGGGGCTGATCGTGGCCGCCGCCATCGGGGCGCCGGAGGCGCATATCGACGCGGTGGCCTTCCGCCCGAACGTGCCACTGACGGTGGCGCAACCGGCCGAACTCACCCCCGGCGCGGAGACGGCCCAAGCCCCGCTCGGCGAACCCACCAAGGGCTGGCTCCCCCTGCTGTTCGTGACGATCGCCTGCGGGGCGGTCAGCGGGTTCCACTCGCTCGTCTCCAGCGGCACCACGGTCAAGCAACTGGACCGCGAGAGCGACGCCCTCTCGATCGGCTACGGCGCCATGCTCACCGAGGGCGCGCTGGCCATCCTGGTGATCCTCGCCTGCACGGCCGGACTGGGCGCCGCCGCCTGGCAGATGGGCGGTCCGTATGAAGCCTGGAGCAGCATCGGCGGGGGAGGTTTGGGCGCCAAGCTCAACGCCGTGGTCCACGGCGGGGCCAATTTCCTCGGCCTGCTGCATATCCCCGCGCTGCTGGCCCAGGCGATCCTGGCGGTGACGATCGTCTCCTTCGCCCTGACCACGCTCGACTCGGCCACGCGCCTGCTGCGGTTCAACGTCGAGGAGATCTGCCGCTCCGTGCGGCTCGATCCGCTGGCCAATCGCTACTTCGCCTCCGCCGTGGCCGTGGCGGGCATCGCCTTCTTCGGCCTGATCCCCGCCGGCCCGTCGCTCTGGGTGCTCTTCGGCGGGACCAATCAACTGTTGGCCGGGCTGACGCTGCTGACGGTGAGCGTGTTCCTCTACAAACTGCACCGCCCGGTTGCCTACACCGTGGTGCCCATGGTGCTGATGCTGGGCGTGTCGGTTTGGGCCCTGCTGGCCCTGCTGTGGGGCTTCATCGACAATCCGGCGCAGCCATGGCGATGGACGCTCACCGGCACCACCGTGGCCGTGCTGCTGCTGGCGTTCTGGCTGATTGTCGAGGCCCTGCTCTCACTCCGCGTGGAGCGGGGCGGAGTGGATGAAGACGAACCGCCCACCGGGCCATCGCCGACGGACCATCAGCACGATCAGGCTGTGGACGCAGCGCATTTGGGGTGAGAGGCGAGTTTTTCGCGGTCAAGTCGCCATTGGTGGTAGGCGTCGGCGGGCGAGAAACGTCTGAGCCACCCAGCGCAACCGGGAGCCGTTAGCTTTCGGCTATTGCTCCAGCGCTCTGTCCCCCGCTCTTCTTTACCCCGTCTTGAATGGGGGCCCGCAGTCTGGTAGCATGGACGCGTCATCCCCGACCGAGGATAGGAGCCGATATGAACGTCGAGAACCTTCACCCCGAATACGTTACCGATATCGCGGGCCACAAGAAGGCCGTCATCCTGCCCATCGAGGAGTTCGACGAATTGCTGGAAGACATGAGCGATCTCGCCCGCCTGGCGGAACGCAGAGACGAATCGACTATCTCCCACGAGAAGGTAATGGAAGACTTGACCGAAGATGGCTACCTATCGGATTGAGTGGAAGAAATCCGCTGTCCGCGAACTCAGGCGGCTGGACCACCAAGTGATTGCAAGGGTAGTCGCCGTCGTCGGGTTATTGGCGGCCGATCCGTATCCTCGTGGAGTCCGCAAGCTGAGTGGGACGGAGAATACATATCGAGTTCGCGTCGGCGACTATCGAATCGTCTATGAAGTGCTCGATCGCGATCTTCTGATTCAAATCGCCCGTGTTCGCCATCGAAAAGACGCCTACAGAATGTAGGAGGGTGCTAGGCCCACGGCCAACGTGGGCATGGCACCCAAGCTTCGTCCCGGTCCTCAGGTCCGATAGAAGCGATTGGCCAGCACGTGTTCCAGCGCGAGCACGATCACCAGCAGCGCGATCAACGGGCCGAACAACTCCCGCCCCACGCGGGCCTTGCGCTGGTTGCCCTCCAATTCGCGCCGATCGCGGGCCAGTTGAAACGAGAGCGGCGAGAGCGCTTCTTTCAACGCTTCGGGCTCGATCCGTCGCAATTCGGTTTGAACCGGTCGGAGATTCACACTGAAGCCCAGCCGCGTTCCCGCCTGTCCACCAGCCTCGGCCGTGTAGTTGCCCGGCTCTTCCGTGGCGGTGACCGTCAGCAGATGCCGCTTCAAGTCGGCCGCCACGGGAAAGCTGAGGCCCTCGGGCGTGCGAACCAGGTATCGGCCGTGGCGCGCGCGGGGGTCGAGCCGCAGGACGGCCGTCTCGCCGGCCGTGTAGTTCAGTTGCGCGTCGGCGGCACCCACCAGATAGGAAGCGGCCTGATTGGCGAGGATTACGAAGGGCCAGGCATCGCCCACCGGCAGCAGGTTCCAGGCCTGGGCGTCGGGCCGGTCGGAGACCGGGGTGGTCATCGTCAGCACCCGTCCATCGCCCAACGTTCGTTCGAGCAGCGCGGGGGCGCCGTCGCTCAAGGCGATCACTTGGCCGGTGCCGGGATGCAACGCGCCCAGTTGCCAATAGCGAAAGACGGGGAAGGCGTCCCAGGGGATGCTGCCGGCCATTCCCCGCAATGGCGCGAGCAGCGGATGCTGAAAACCGGTGGGGGCCAGGTAGACGTCGCCGTCCGGGCGCCGCGCCTGACGCAGCAGTGGGCCGGGCAGCAATTCTTGCGGCTGAGACCCATTGAACGACGCCACGTCGGTGGCGTTGCGACCAAGGAACACGCCCAGACCTCGGCCTTCGGCAACGTAGTCGGCCAGCCGCTTCCACGTGGCCGGCTCCAGTGGCGTGGGGTCCAGCAGCATCACGGCCGCGTAGTCGCGGAGCGTCACATCGCCAAGCTGGTCCAACGCGACCACCTCGGGCGCGAATCGCGCTTGCCCGCGCTTGCGGAACACGGTGGGGGCCAACGCTTCGACAAGATACAACGCGTAACGTTCGGCGGGCTGGGGGCCGGCAACCAGGATGCGCCACGGCCGTTTCACTTCGACGGTGAAGTAGCGGGCGTCATCCTCGGCCAGCGCGTCCTGGCCGGTCAAGCGAACCACGCCCTGATGCACGCCGGTTTCCATCCCACCGAGGCGGAACTCGACACGCCGCGACTCGCCCCCCTCGACGGTAAGCAGTTCCTGGTCGCGCGGTTCGGGTTGGCCCTGCTCGTCGAGCATCAACAGTTCCACGCCGCGCTGCGCGCCCGACCCCAGCCGACCGAGCGCGGTTTCCAACCGCAGCGACGCGCCGCGGGCGAGCACATCGTCGGAGAGCCGCAGTTCGCCGAGGCTGAAGTTTTCCGGCTGCTCCACGCCCACATCCAGCACGTAGGCGGCGGCCTCGGGTAACTGGGCCGCGCGCTCGGCCAGACGCGCCCCCCCACCCTCCGGCCAGGAACCGCGCGACAAGTCGCTGAAGACGTACAACTCCTTGTGCGCTAGCTCGCTGGTCGCCAGCAGACGCAAGGCCTCGTCGACACGGTCGGGCAACGGCTGGGCGTCGGGCGTGACACGCAGCCGCCGAACCCGCTCACGCGCGGAACCGAGATCGACCTCGAACGCCGCCGGGCCGCCCCGAGCATCGAGCACCGCGATCCGGCTGCCCGAGGGCAACTGGCCCAGGAGCCAGAGCCCCATCTCGGTCGCCGCTTCCAGCCGGGTCCGATTCTCCGCCCGATAGTCCATGTGCGGGGCCGTGTCGAACAGCAAGGCCACGGCGACCGGCGCCTCTTGCGAGCCGAACGAGCCGGCCAACTTCACACTCGGTCGGGCCAGGGCCAGGGCCAACAGCAGAATCGCCGCGACGCGCAGGGCCAGCAGCAATAGATGCCGCAATCGCATACGCCGTTGATTGGTCTCCTTGCGCTGGGCCACGAAGCGCAGCGCGGGAAACTCCACCCGGCGCGGCTTCTGCCGCATGATCAGGTGCAGCACGATGGGGACGGCGATCAATACCGCCCCAGCCAGCAGTGATGCGTTAACAAACGTCATGGCGAGCGTAAGACCTTCTGTTTAGTCTACGCCAGCCCGACGGGGAAGGGGAGGAGCGCCCTCGAGGCGGAACCGCGCGGCACCCGGCCTTTCAACACGCACGATCACCCGCGACGCGGCGCGACACTCAAGCCGACGGCTGCCGTGGATCGTAGGCACTATCGCCGGTGCCGCTAGCGCCGGTGTCGCTGCCGTTGCCCTCCTCGTCGATCGGCGCCGGACGCTGGGCGTCCGGGCCAAGTCGTGGGGCCACGTCGGCCGGATTGCCGGTCGAGGGTCGCGAAGGTTGGCCGGCCGGCGTGGGATCGGTGGCCGGCGCCGGCTGGGTTGCCGGCACCTGTTGAATCGTGGCCGCCGGGGCCGTGGCAATCGGGTTACCGCAGGGATCCAACGGGATCCGGCAACACACCACGCGGGGAACGTAGCAGGTCTTGGTGATCGGCGTACGCTTCTCGACCACACGCGGCACCCGAACAGTCGTCTGGTAGGCTTCCATGCGGCAGACGGTGTACGGTACCCGCTCGACCTTTTCTTCATAGACCATCTTGCAGGTGCGGATCGGCACGCGACGCGTCTTCTGCTCGCAGACCATCTTGCACGTCTGCACGGGTACCTTCCGCTCCACGCGCTCCACGATCGGACGACAGACCGTGTACGGCACCTTCCGTACCCGCTCTTCCTCCACCCAGCGCTGCACCTGCACGGGCACCTTGCGGACTATCTGCTGCTGCTCATACCGCACGCGGCGGACGGGGATCTGCTCCTGGACCACCTCGGGCTTGAGGGTGGTCACCGGCACCTGCTGGGCCACCAGATTCGGACGCCAAACGTTCTGCACTTCGTACTGCCCGCGAGCCTCCGGTACCCAATAGAGTCCCGGCGGCCGGTAGGCGACCTGCCCGGTACAGGGGTCGGAGGCGCAGTCGGCTCCGAGCCAACGCAGCCGGTTGCGCACCACCGGCGGCTTCATAACCACCTGCTGCTGGTAGCAACCCTGGTCGACATACTGCGTGCGCATTTCCGTGACCGGTCGCATCACGGTGCGGGTTTGGGTATGCGTGGCCGTCTCGCAAACCGGCTTGGTTACCGTGTAGGTTTGCTCGCGGTACTGCGTTTCGCACACCGGGCGGCGGACCGTGTAACGCTCCTCGCGCTCGGACGTTTCGCGGACATAACGGACACGGTTGTAGCTCTCGTCGCGATACGAGGTCTCCCAGACGGGACGCTGCACCGTGTAGGTTTGCTCCTGATAAGAGGTTTCCCAAATCGGCCGAGCCACCCGATAGCGATTCTCACGATAGTGGGTTTCCCGCACCGGGCGGTAGCGGGTCACCTGGCGCTCTTCGCAAACCGTTTCGTACTCGACCCGCCACACGGTTTCCTGGCGCGGCTCGTAAACCGTCTGGTAAACGATCCGGTAGCTGACGCCGCTATCGCAGCTGATGCAAGCGTCGGTGGGGCAACACATCTGGCCCGCCGCGGGCGTGGCGGAGCCCAGCAGGACGACTGCCGCGGCAAGTCCGACGGGGGCGACCAATGCGCGGAGCAAACGGACATTCGTTAATGAGCGATTAGGGAGCGCGTTCATCGTTCTCACCTCGCCGGCGTCGGAGCGCCGGCCATGCCGGTTCGTGGAATGCGAAAACCTCTTCCCGCGATTGCGCGCATACGATGACGCAATCGACAAAGACTCTGCGCCAATCCTAGCTTACGGCGGGTCATGCGAACGCCGACCCAGCGATTCCGTCCTGGAACGCCGACTTGGTACTCTCAACCATAGTCTGCCAGATATTGTAGCCTCATCCAACCCTCGGGGCAGGGCTTTTCTGGCAATTCGCGTGGTAAACAACGGACGGCGAACGGGTTAGACCGAAGAAAAAACTTTTAAGTCCCCGGGGCCCTTGGTCGACACATACCCCCCGGCCAAACTCGATAGCGGTTATGGCGGTTATGGCAGTGCAGTCGCTCGATCGCTAAAGTCCGCCTGACCGTTACAATCGGACCGCCATGTGCTATCATCGATGGCATGGATCGACTGCCATCGACGCCGGCCGTTTTGCGGCGCGTGCCGCCCGCAGCACGTCGGCCGAATGACCCGGGGTGTTACGACTTCACGATTCTCACTGCCCATGCATTACCTCGACCTCACGCTTCCCACGACGGCGGAGAACCTTGCGCTGGACGCGGCGCTGCTCGATGAGGCCGAGTCGGCCGACAGTCCCATGGAAACGCTGCGCGTCTGGGAGTCGCCACGGCCGGCCGTGATCATTGGACGATCGTCCGTGGCGGCGAACGAAGTGGAGCTGGACGCCTGCCGCCGCGAGGGCGTCGAGGTCATGCGGCGCGATAGCGGCGGGGCGGCCGTAGTGATCGGGCCGGGCTGCTTAATGTACGCCTTGGTGATCAGCCACCAGCGCACGCCCGGCTTGCGGCAAGTCGACGCGGCCCACTGCCTGGTGCTCCGGCATCTGGCCGCGGCTTTGCGCCCGCTGGTCCCCGACGCCCAATGCAACGGCACCAGCGACGTGGTCGTCGGCGACCGCAAGATCTCGGGCAATAGTGTGCGAATCAAGCGATCGCACTTTCTGTATCATGGCACGCTGCTCTACGATTTCCCACTGGAGCGGATCGGCCGCTTGCTGAAGATGCCGCCGCGGATGCCCGAGTACCGCGCGGGCCGCGCACACGGTCAATTCGTCGCCAATCTACCGCTGACAGCCGAGCAGCTTGGCGCGGCGCTCCGTCGGGCGTGGAAGGCCGAACAAGAACGTGTTGACTGGCCGCGTGAGCGGGTGGCCCAACTCGTGGCCGAACGCTACACCGACGCCCGCTGGAAGCTACTGGGCTGACGGCGGCGTCGCATGACGCGCGGCGAACCACGGCAGACTACTCGTCGTCCTTGCGCAGCCCAAGTTGGGCCAGCCAGCGTCCGCGGGCAGGCTTCTCCGGCTGAGCGGCGCCTTCCCCTGACACTTCGTCGGACGCACCTTGTTGCGGCAGCAAGCGAAGCTTCTCTTCGATTTCGGCACGCTCGCGAGCAATCTTGGCCCGCTCGACGGAGATCTCCACCTCGGCTTTGCGTAGCATTTCGCGCCACTCGGCCTGCAACCGGGCAAGGTTTTCGCGCTCCTCGCGGACAATTTCATCTTTGTCGAGCATTTCATCGAGCGCGGCGGCTCCCACGGCCAACGAGCCCACGCTGGACGACTGTTGCTCGAGCAGTCCCCGCAACTCGACAATTTCCCGGTCCTTGGCGGCGATAATCTGATTCGTTCGCTCGACCACGTCGCGGATCTTCAAGTGTTCCCGACGCTGCTCATCGTCATCGTCGTCGGCGTCGTCTTCCTCCGCCTCCAGCGCGGCGAGGATTCGCTTCTTTTCCGCTTCCCAGTCCAGGGCACCGCCGGCGGCTGGCGCCGGGGCGGATGTTGCTCCCCCGGCGGGCCCACTGGCTTTGGCAACAGCCAATTCTTGGCGGAGTTTTTCATTTTCGGCCCGCAGTTCACGGACGTCGTCCATGGCCAGTTGGTACCGCCGCTCGCCCTCGCCCTCGTCGGGTGACCCTTCGGCTCGGGCCGTGCCGGCCGCTTCTTCCCGGGCTTGCTCCAACTCGCGTCGCACGCGTTCCAGTTCGGACTCCAGCTCCATCGAGCGGGTGATCAATCCGTCGCGCTCGCGATGCAGTTCTTCGAACTCCTCGGGATCGACCGGCGACTGGGCCGCCGCTGACTGGGCCGCCGCTGACTGGGCCGCGGCGGTAGCGGTGGCCTGTCGGGCGGCGTCGTCCGCTTGGCGCGCGGCGTCTTCGGTGGCGGCGTCGGCTTGTCGCTTGGCCTCTTCGGCGACCTCGCGCGCGGCGACCGCTTCCGCCTCGGCGGCAGCCAGGGCCTCGGTCGCCTCGGCTCGCGATTTCTCGGCCGCCGTGGCTCGCTGTTGCCAGCTTTCCACCTGCTCCTGGAGTTCGGCGGTTCGCGCCGCGAGTTGCTCCGACTCGCGCGTCAACTCGTCCAGTCGCTGCTGGAGTTGATCGGCATGATGACGCTGCTGTCCGAGTTCGTCCTCCAACTGTGTGGCTCGGCGGCGTTCCGTGTCGGCCGCCCGCTGGACCTCGGCAAGCCGTTCCGCTTCTTGCCGCAGTTGCTTGTCGCGGGCATCGAGGTCGGCGCGGAGCGTGTCGACCCGTGCTTGGCACTGTTCGGCCAGTTCGCGTTGCGACTGCACTTCACGCTGCATCTCGCCGAGCTGATCGTCAAGCTGCCGGCAATGGGCGTGCTCCGCCTCCAATTGTTCGCGGAGTTTGCGCTGTTCGTCCTGGTCGCGCGCGGCGATTCGCTCCTCGCGTTCGGCCAGCGAGCGTCGCTGCGTCTCCAGGCGTTCGCTTTCCGCGCGCAGATCGGCCAAGGCTTTCTCGTAACGCCCCAGCGCCGCCTGGTCCATTTCCCGCCACTCGGCCTGCCGGGCATCGAGCTGTTCCCGCAGCCGTTGGAGCTGCTCCTGCTGGGCACGGAGCTGCTCTTCTTGCCCGTCGAGAGATTGGCCGCGCTGCTGAAGGTCCGCCCGGACTTGGGTGGTTTCCGCTCGGCCGGCTTCGAGTTCGGCGGCCAGTTCTTCCAAGACGTCGAGCAACTGGCGCTCGGCCTCGTCGAATCGCTCTTCGCCGGCATCCAAAAGTTGCTCGAACTGCGCGCGCTTGTGGCTCAAAGCAGCTTGAAACTGCTCGGCCCAGTCGGCTTGGTCGGCGGTGGGGAGTGGCGGAACTTCCATGAGGCCTTCGGTGGCACGCGATCGGCCCAACCGGCACGCGGATCGTCACCCGCTGATCGGCCGGTGGGATGGGAGAGACACGCGATCCGGGAATCGCGCCGGTGGACGACGCAACTCTTTCGCGGCAAGTCCCTATTGAGTTTATAGGTTACGGTCGGCAACCGGTCAAAGAACGCCGGACGGGTGGCGCCGGTTGCAACGGTGGCAGGGAGGCAAGCCGGGATCGCCGGTTATGGCAACCCCGCGATGAACCGCAAAAAGTGCGATTCGAGCAGTTCCCAGTTGTCCCCGAAGACGGCCTCGAAATCGGCCACGCGCTCCTTGGATGAGTAATTCGAGAACGGGGGACGATCGGCCGTCCGTGTGACATAGGCCGCGTATTTTCGTGGCCGAGTTTCCACCAGAAAAAAGGTCAGTGCCCAGCTTTCGGCGTATGCCGCCGTGGAGTTGCTTCCGAACAGCCCGTCGGAGGCCACCAAGGATTTGATCAGCTTCGGTTCGTGTCGCGGCAGCACGGCCCGGCGGAAATCGTCCAGCCGGCCCTGGTTGATGCGATCCTCGCGCGAGGTGTGATTTCGCGGATCGCAAACGCCGGGCGCCTCGAACAGCGTGGCCAGCCCCTCGGCCACCCACAACGGCGGGGGCGTGTAGCGGCTGTGGATGCCGGTATTGAAGGCGGCTTGGTGAGTCGCTTCGTGGATGATGGTCTTGGCCGTTTCGTGCCAGTTGCCAAAGCCCTCCCGCGGATCGATGTCGTAAAGCATGATGCGATTCGACGTCAGCGAGTAGTATCCCAACACGCCGGGTGGGGCGGGTGAACCTTGTGCGGCCGAGTAGCGGGCAAAGTGTGCCCGATCGCGGCAGACCACCCCGATCAGCGGGAACTCGGGCTTCTTCAGCGTGAATCCGCGCACGCGAAAGTAGTGGACGAATGTGCGATAGAGTTCCTCGAAGCGTTCGGCCCACCGATCGCGCTGGCCGGCGGCATGGGCCACCATGTAGTGCGACGAGCCGGTGACGGCGTATTCTCGCCCCAGTTCGCGCAGCAACTCCGCGCGGATCTGTGAAACCGTGTAGGGTTTGAAGTGCGGCGCCTGTTGCCAGTCGCGGGCATCGCGGGGGCTGAACTCCCAGAGCCGGCCGTCGCGTCCCAGCAGATGCACGCGAGCGACGCTCCAGGCGATTGGGCGGCCTTCGATCACCTCGTCGTCGACCGTCAGCTTCAGCATGCCGGGGAAGGATTTCAGTCCCGTCTCGGCCGCTTGCAACGAAGAGGCCACCCAAGCCGCCACCAGAAGCCCGACGACACAGCTCGCGAATTCTCGGCCGATGGTCGCGCGCACCCGGCTGGCCGGATTGGCTTGGCGGCGTGAGTTCAACATGGAATGGCCTCCCAGTGACCCAATTCGAGGTGCAATGCGTAGAATCCCCATGCAAGCATACCGCGCGCAAGCATCGGGCGAGCCCAGGCGACGAGGGCCCCGTGGGGCACCTCGCATCGTAGGGTTTGGACGGGGTGGGCAAGATGTGACGCCAAAGCCCGCGAGATCGTGCTAACCGTTCCCGACGTGTGCTGTTCGATCAATCGGCGTATTGCGAGTTTCCGCTTTCGGTGGTCGTAGCCGTTGTGATAGGCGCGGGGGGGGTGTAATGGTGACGGCCGTGGCGGTTGGGAGACCGAAAAATGGCGGCCGATTTTTGACGCGCCTCTGAGAGCGTCTTATATTGCCATTGGCCGAGAACTTGGACCCAATGTTCGCGGTCTTGCTCGCCAGGGGCAGCTCACGGATTCGGGAAGACTTCAACGCTCCATAAGCCACGGATGACATCATGAGACGTAGGGTCCAAGCCCTGGCGACGCTTTTCGTCGCGCTGGCCTCACTCCTCACGCCGCTTTATCCAGCGGTCGCGCCGGCCCAGCAGCCAGCGCCATTCCCCGCGACGCAACTCCGCGTTGTCCCAAGTCAACTTGCGGCGCAGCCATCGGAGTTTCGCGCGCAACCGGGAACGACGATCTCGATCTTGGATCGCTCGGCGGAAATCGATCGGTTGTTGCGGGACGGACGCCGCATGGAGCGCGACCGGCGCTGGGGCGAGGCCCTCTCGCACTACGAAGACGCCTTGCGGCGCTATCCCGGCGAAGACCTCCTGCATCGCCGGTTCGACGAGACGCGCCTGCACTACGACCTCTCGCGGCGTTACGACGATCGCACCTTCCGCGAGAAGGTGGCCCGCCTGCCCTTCGACGCGGCGGTCGATCTCTACGGTGAGGTGCTGTTGAAGGTGCAGACACACTATGTCGAAGCGCCCCATTTCAGTGAACTTCTCGAGGACGGAGCCCACGCCCTCGAAGTCGCACTGAAGGAAGATAGGTTCGCCGCCGAGCACCTGTCGGGTGTGGGCAGTGGATCGGTCGAGCGCTTCGTCGTCGAGATGTGGCGGCAGCTTTCCGCCCGAAACGTGCGGACCCGGCTCGACGCCACCGACGCCGCTTCCGAAGTGGCCCAACTGGCCCAATCGCGGCTGGGCTGCCCGGCCACCGCCGCGCTGCTGGAGTTCCTCTGCGGGGCAACCAATACCCTGGACGCCTATTCCGCCTATCTCACGCCCGGACAACTGAACGAAGTCTACGCTCAAATCGAGGGCAACTTCGTGGGCTTGGGCGTGGAACTCAAGGCCGACGACGGCAACCTGCTGATCGTGCGCGTGATTCCCGGCAGTCCCGCGCAAAAGGCCGGTGTGCTGGCCGGCGATCGGATCGTCGCCGTCGATGGGAAATCCACCGCCGAGATGACCACCGATCAGGCCGCCGACTTGCTCCAGGGCGAGGAGGGGAGCCGTGTGCGACTGAGCGTGGCCACGCCCGGCCAGCGCCCTCGCACCCTCGATATCCGTCGCGTCCACGTCGACGTGCCTAGCATCGACCAGGTGAAGATGCTCGACCCGGTCAACGGGGTGGGCTACTTCCGGCTGACATGTTTCCAGAAGACCACGGCCGCCGACCTCGATGCCGCACTCTGGCGATTGCATCGCCAGGGTATGCGGCGGCTGATCATCGACCTCCGCGGCAACCCCGGCGGGCTGCTCGTCACCGCCGTCGAAGTGGTCGACAAGTTCGTGCCGCAAGGCGTGATCGTCTCGACCCGCGGCCGGGCTGCCCAGGAAGACTTCACCTACACGGCCAATGCCCCGGGCACTTGGCGCGTGCCGCTGGTGGTGTTGATCGATGGCGACAGCGCCAGCGCGGCCGAGATCTTCGCCGGCGCGATCCGGGATCATCGCCGGGGCACCGTCGTCGGCGAGCGGAGCTACGGCAAGGGCTCCGTGCAGGGAATCTTCCCCCTGTCGACCGCCGAGACCGGCATTCGCCTGACCACCGCCAAGTTCTACTCGCCGGCGGGGCATCCCTACAGCCACGTCGGCGTGGACCCCGACGTCCGCGTGCATACCGCGGCCCGGCCGATCCACGGTCAAGTGAGTATCCGCACGGCCGAGAGCGATCCCATCTTGGCCGCCGGGCTGGAAGCCGCGCGACGTGCGTCGATGCCCCGCTGGGCCGCGCGCTGACCAGAAACAGAAGGTCGGCGTCACCCGGCCAGTCGTGGCGGCTGAACACCAACCACCGCGGACGCAACGCTTGCGCTGCGAACCCCGAGCTTGCGTTGCAAAACCCCGGCTAGAGCCGGATCAGCGAGATGGCCACCTGGATCAGGCGCTCTTCCAGCATGAGCAACTCGCTCTTCTGATGCTCGAACGTGGCCGCCACGTAGGCCAGTCCGCTGGAGTAGGCGATCTTGTAGTTCTGCCCGATGATCACCGACGGCACCGTGACGTGATTGAACGCCCAGGGCGTGCCGCTCAAATTGCTCTTGATTCCGCCGGCGATGATGTTGGTGATCTCGCCCACGCCGTCGATCACCTGATGGTTGACCGACTCGAACGTGTCTTCCAGCAGTCCCCCCACCGAACGCATGGCCACTTGATCCGACAGGTTCACCGTGACGAACCCCGAAGAGTTGCCGTGGACCCCAATCATCCCCGTGATATTGCCCGGGTCGCGAAGCGGGATGGCCGAGACACCGACGCATCGGGCTTCCGTCTGGCACATCGACAGACAGCTACCAACCGCGGTGACCACCGCGCCCAAGAGGGTGGGGTCGGCGACGGCCGCGATGGCATCCTGCTCTTTGACGACTGACATGCGAGATCTCCTGGCAGCTGGGCTGGGCGGTAGGGCCACACGCGGAACGACCCGGCGCGGGGCGGATCGGCCTGATGCTCAAACGTGCGTTACGCAACGGCGCAATGCCCGGCGCTGACAGTCAAAAAGGGCCTTGCGCGGGCGATGGCGACGCGCCGATCCGGCAAGACCCTCGCCGCCGGAAGAACCGTTAGAGCGCGCAGCCCGCGGCGGCCTGGGGCGGCACACCAGATTTCGACCACCGAATTGTTGGACAAGTCCATGCCGAGGTTTCATGCCCCTGCGGGGCCATCACTCCCCTCGCTCAGGCCGGTAAGGGCCACTGTGGATAGCAGCATTGCCGGGACGCGAACCGATTGTGGTCGTGTCCGTAGCCCTTCAAGGAAAAGGAATGGCTGTCTCTTCTGAAGAAGACCCGGCGGCTCCCGGGGATCATGGTGGCGTGGGTGAGCGTCACGAGCATCAGATCGCGGCGTCGGGGCCAGTAGGGGCGACGCCTTGTTCGGCTTCCTGACATTCACCGCTTCGCTCGACCGACGGGCCCAGCGGCGCGGAACGTCACGCATGAGACGCTTCGGAAGAGGCGCCTTCGGTCGCGGATTTCAAAGTCGCTTCTCCATGCGGTTGTTGGGTTTTTCGTTTCCTTCGCTTTCTCAATAGGAGCACACTTGTTGCGAGTGCAACTCCCCAGAGGCCACTGTTGAAACAAGCACTGGTGGGCGACTGAAAATCCCTTGAGCCGGTTCTGCTGATGGGGAAGGCAAGGGCTCTGTCCGTCACCTTCAAGAATGACATGACGGCTTCCTCATACGGCTTGATGCGTTCACGCCGAGCACGCTCTTGCGGAGTGAGGGAGACCTCGCCACCCTGGGGACCCGCACCCCACGAGCCAAGCCAAAGGAAGAGAGCCACGACAAAGGATACTGCGAAGTGCAGCAAAGCAACGCCTAGCGTAGTCAGTCCAAACTTGAGTGCTCTCTTCATCCGTTTCTCTTGGCCTATGTCGTTAATTTCCGCGATACCGGCGCTGGAATCGAGGTCGATCGGATTCTCCACGCCGCCCGGCGTCACGACGATCTACTTTAGCTTGGCGAACGCGCGCTTTGGCCAGGCTCGCTTGTCCCGGAAGTTCCCGCGCTACCCAATCGCGAAAATGCCCGGGTGGCGCAGACACAAGGGGGAACAGGCCCGTTTGGCTTTGGGGAACCTCTTGTTGCCCGGCGTTCCGTTGCGACCTTTCGCCAACGGTCGACCGTGTCGCGCATGTCCCGCGGCGGCGGCTAAACGGACGGCCGCCCCGTGTTTGGTCCCGTGTTCGACTACGTGTTCGGCCGCGTCTTTCGCTCTATCGATGGCGCTTACGTTGAACCCAAGTCCAACCCCGGCTCGGCCGGCTTGTGCGGGCAGCATTTCTTGTATTTCTTCCCCCTGCCGCAGGGACATGGATCGTTTCGGCCGACCTTCTTCTGCTCGCGGCGGCAGGACTGCCGTGGCGCGGGGCCCTGATCCAGAGATGGGAAATCGTCGACATCAACGTCGCCGAATCCATCATCGCTGAACTCCATCTCTTCTTCGTCCCAACACGGCTCTCCTTCCTCTTACCATTATCGTGCAATTGCAGCTTTTCCGATGACACGAAGTCCAGCCCGCGCCTGCGGATCAGCACTTGCCATCCATCGCCTTCTGACGCAACCGAGGCCCTTTGAGCTACTGCCTGCCGAGATGCGTGCGGTCGTCTCCCGTGGACTTGAAGACCGCCCAAAAATATGGGTGCAGGAAGAATTTGCCGCTGGCCAGCGAGCGCTCCTTCGCGAGCAGTTTGCGTTGCGAATCGGCCAATGCCGAGGGCACTGGTCTTCCCTCATCCAAACCGACAAAGAACTGCATCATCAATTCCGGAGCCGTGCCGTCGAAGACATCCCATTGGCCCGAGACGACGGTTCGTGAGCCCGAGTACAGCAGGGCCCGGGAGATGCCAAACAGATCATCACCGGGCATCGGCGACTTGTCAGCCAGTCCGGAATAGCAGGCGCTGAGTACAACGAGATCGGCCCCGCTGCTATTGCCAAACAATTCTCCGGCAGTCAGGAGCCCGTCGTTCGATTCATCCGGCCTGAGATACAAGTGGCTGCGAAGAGGCTGATCGGCGAGATTGGCGCCATGGGTGCCCACGAAAAGGAGCCCTGGCTGCTGGAAGAGCTTCATCGCCCGGCTCTCGGTAGCTTCGTCGTCGCGTACCAGTTGGCCGACTCGATCCTCGAAAACGTCGACCAGATTTGCGATATCTTGCTTTACCCCAGGGAGGCTGTTCAACGGGCCGAATTCCGCCAAAGCAATCGCGTTGACGCGGGTAATCGTCGCGGCGGGCTGTCGCCGCAGCAGTTGCCAGGCGGTCAATGACGGGGCATAGCACAAGTCAAACGGCTCGTCCAGCAAAAACGTCGGCTCGACCATCTCCATCGGTCCGCGCGGTTTCTCGTCGGGTTTGGTCACCAAACCCACGAATGGTAGATAATGAAGTATGTGGTGGGGAACGATGACGACCGTCTTGGCTTTGCGCATTTCCTCCACGAGGGGCTCCGGAAACAGCCACTGGAAGAACTGGTGGAATTCATCCTGCCAGGCGTGGTCGAGACCTTGCCCTGCTTGCAGGCGTTGTCGCATCCTTTTGGCCCGCGACAGGGGCGGGGTGGGAAACTGTTCGTCAAGGAAGTTGCGGACGCGAAGTATCACATCTCGCGAAGCAAGAGGCTTGCCAGCTGAATCGCGCAATGTGAGGGCACTGACAGCTCCCTGCGTATCAACCAGAAAGACGAAGGCCGACTCACTACCCAGAAAATACTCAACGGCAACGACATCATCCGGCCAGGCATCGAGAGACGCGACCAGGTCGGTCGGCTGCGTATCGATCGGGGCGGACGGCTTGATGACTGCCGCGGCAAGCACATCCTGGATCGCGCGGCCCTTGGCCAGTTCGGCGTATTTGAGTGCCTCGGGGTAGCTGCCCTGCTTCACAAGCAATTCCACGATCCGGTCGTTAACGTACGCGCGTCTGGCCAGAAACCCCGCTCGGCTGCGGCCGATCCGGTCGGCGGGGACTTGCTGGCGGAGGATCTCGGCAAGCAGTTGTGAAATCTGAAGGTGCCGCAATGCCTCCTGATTCGCCCGAGCCACGTCTTCTGGCTCTTGGGCCGATGAGGCGATTTGCATACTGCGCAGCCCCAGCATCCGTTCGATGCTTTCGACGCCCGCCAGCGAGCCGACTTGGAGATAGCAGTTGAGGCCCGCCAGCGCGTGCTCGCGCACGGCCTTCCATTGTTTGTGCCGAAAGGCCAATTGGGCGAGTATCTCATGGGCAATCGCCCGGGTAGTGAAGTCTTCGCTGCTCAGCGCCGCGCGGGCGAATTGTCGGACGGCACGGTCGGCTGCTGCCCGCCCCGCCGGGAAAGTGCCGTTCTCGGAGGCGGGATATTCCAGCTTCCTGATCAGATCGCCCAGCAGTGCAAACAGCCGAGCCAGGTTGACTTCAATGTGGGCTTTTTCGTCAGGAACGGATTCGCGTGCCAACTGAAGTGCCGCGGCGTAATGCGCTTCGGCTTCGCGCCAGTCGCGGATAGCGCGCAGCAGGGGGTAATCCACGCCGGCGGCGATCTGGAAAGAGCGATCGTAGAGTCGGTCTTGGGCACGTCCGAGCAGATAGTTGGCAAAGTTGTTGTGCGCGCGTATCTGGTCTTCCGGTCCGGCACCTGAAAGCAAACCGAGCGCTTCCACGAAAAGGTCTTCGGCCTGTTGCTGGGTGGCCGGTCCGCCTTCGGATGCAACGACAGCCCGATACAGCGTCGCCAAGGCCTGTTCCCTTTTCGTGGCGTCTGGCAGGTCGCTCACTAGGGTGATGGCTTCCTTCCATCGCCCCAGGGCGATCAAGCGTCGGGCATGATCGATCGGCACAAAGCCCGTCGGCGCATCGCGTAGGTGATCGGGTTCCGGCGGGGCGTCGCCGCGCAGGCTGGCGAGAATCGTGTCGCGCCGCTGTTTCAAGTGAGCGGTGAGCCGCGCCTCGGGCACGGCTTCGATTTGGTCCAGGGCATCAACGAGATGCGGCTGGGGATCACCATGTGAGTCAGCTTGCGCCAGCAGATGTTCGACCGTCACCAAGCGACGGATGGCCTGATCTGTTTCGCCCTCGTCGAGGATCGCCGCCAGTTGGCCAATCCACCCCATGATGTGCTGGCGTGCCTCCGGCGTGGCAATCTCGAAGCGAACTTCCTCGGTGCCGTCTGCGGTGGAAAGGGTATACACCCCCGGGAGCAAACCGTCTCGAAGCGAGGGCGGCACCTCTTTGATGGCCGACCAAGCGACCTTTGCCTGCCCCTTTGCCAAAGGAATCCGGAGCAATTGATCGCGCCGCTTGGTCAGTAGCAGTTCGGTCGCCGGATACGGCGACTTGCCGGGGACTGGGCGACGACGGATGGTGATTTTCGGGTTCAGCAGATAGGCGTCCGCGGTGGGCGTTAAGAACACCCCGCCACGAACCCGTGCCAGACCGCGCAACTGCACCAGCGGTCCCGTCCACATCGGAGCGAGCGGGGCACCGTCAACAGGGTTCGAATTGCCGGCCCGCGAGCCCTTCGCCAGCAGATCGATCGAGTGGCTTGCGCGGCCCGCTGCCGTGAGCACCTGCCACCGCTCGACTCCCCCTTCAGCGCCGACGAACAGTCCCTCCTTGCCCGCCATTTCTGGGCCAAGCGGATCGTGAACTGGCACCACTTCGGGCAGGCCCTCGCCATCAACGCGGATGAGTGCGGAAGGTGGCGGGTTGGCCGCCTTTGCACCCAGCGAGATCCCGCAAAGCGCGCACGAACAAAGCACGGAGACCAGCCATTGGTCCCGAAACCGATCGCCAAGAACCATCGATTCCTCCCCTGGGGACGATTCCCATGAAACGCACGACTCAGCGCGATGGCCCGGAGAGGTCACGTCTGGGAGACGCGGATAGAGCACCGACGCGGCCCTTCCGTGCCTCCCAGACGGCCGTTTCAGCTAGCGGTTAATTTGTAGCGTTCCGGTGGGCCCACGGACGCGGGACGGATTAACCGGTATGATCCTGCCGTCGGGCGTCAAGATCGAGGATCCGCGCTGGATGTGCCCTTGCCGCGGTATGGCCAATGTGCCGGTTGGCTGGTGTGAACGCCGGTTGCCGTAGTTCGTTCGCGGCACGTCGGAGTATGTCTGGCGGGGAGTGATGCTGATTCCCTTGGGTGCGATCTTCCGGATCGGCTTCGGTGTGCTGACTCCGGTCATGTCACTAAACCACCCGCGGCTGGCACTCCCCAGTTTATCCAGCATCTCAACGTCCGGGTCGGGTTTCGCGTCCTTGGGGATTTCGGCCAAGGCATCGGCAATGAGCTTCTTCAGGTACTCGCGATGTGGGGCGCCGATATCCGACGGTGCTTTGACCGTCTCCTGCAAGGCATCCAGCGCGGCCCGATCGGCGCCGATTTGGGCCGCCTTGATCCGCCTGACCAAGTAGTAGTAGGACGCGTAGCCCTCGGGCGTCATGTCCTCGACCGAGACCATCGCCATCGGATCGGCGCTCCGCGATTCCCCGCCCAGTTTCGACACAGCGGCGATCTGGGCCTTGAGCGCCGGGTTGTCACGCTGCTCGACCGCTTTCGCCAAGCGATCCAGCGTCGCGCTATCGTTCTTCTGGCTGGCGGCGCGAATGGCAAGCTCGAAGAGCTTGTCCGCACTGAAGGCCTTGTGCGACCGCAAGAGAATCCGTTCACCCTCGGCCAACTGGAGCGCGCAATCGGTCAGCAGCGTCGGATCTTTTTCCTCCCACGCTTGCGCAAGCAGACCAAGATCCACATACCGATTGAAGGCCGGATCATTGACCTCTTCAGGAACCAGCAGCACCGACCGGGATTCCCAGTCGAGACGATTGACGTTACCGCGGACTCCACCCGCGCTGCCCCAGTGGCCCCGCTTCGGTGGATCCGTCGGGGGCGTCCGACCGCCTTGGATGGCGTCGGAGAGCCAGTCGCGTGAATCCGCGTCGAGGCGTTCCACATTGAACGAACCGGTGACCTGCGCCGGGGGAGTGACCGGCGTTGTTTCACTGCCGAATTGGGCCGAAGCAATCCCGGGCACCAGCAGTCCGAGGACAAAGGCCGACACCGATCCTGTCGCCACACAACTCCGCAAACTGAACATCATTCCATCCTCCATTCGAGTAAGGGGTGAAACAGAGACAACAGAGGGAATACGCGACGTTACGACATCGCAACGTCGTTACAACAAGGCGTCCACGGCGGAAACCGCCATAACGGCGCGAGCTGCCCATCCCGCACCGCATCTCGCGACGGCACCGAACCCATACTACTCAAGGGTGTTACTGGCCCCCAGCATATATTGGGACTCTGGATTCTGCAACCACCTCCGGCACCTACATGGCCGACAACCGCGATGCGGCCAGCTCGCGGCAACCAATTGGTGCTCGGCCGTCAGCGCGCGGATTGTCCGCGGAAGTCGGCCGCTGCACGCAACCAAGCATCATGGATGCTAAGAGCCGTGGCTTACCGCGATGCAAGCCTGGCTTACCACGAGACACGGCAAGCTCCCCACGTAGCCCCAGGAAGACGGAAGCCAATTATTACAGCCGCAACTGTCGTTGCGGCTTTCCCTTGGTTGGCTCTCCTGAGCCCCTGGTCGCCGGCCAGCAAAGAGCGTCCACGAATCTCCAGCGTCCGCGGCACGCAGTACGTCTGCCAACGACGCTCGACCCGACCAGGTTGATCGACGGCAAGAGGGCGAGGCCGCCTTTCGTGAGCGGCTGGCGAGCCGGCTGTCTTCCGGGAAGACCACTTCAGCACTGCGACACGGGGGGCGGGTGGAGTTGGACGACAACGCCGGTGCATGACGGCCCATCTTCGGGCACGTCATGAGGGGGAGCATTTCCTCCGGGGGCGGGGTGTGGTAAGCTACCGTTGGTGTCTTGCCAAGGGCGTGGCCTCTTTCTGCAAGGATAAGCCGTCATGGCCGAGGGAATGGGCCGTCTTCCGACCGGATTGGCCGAGCGTGATGCGTCGGCCGTGGGTCACATTTGGGACCAATGCTTTGAGCGATTGGTGCGACTTGCTCGCCGCGGGCTAGATGGTGTCGATAAACGCATCAATGACGAAGAAGACATCGTCCCGGGCAGCTTTCCCAGTTTCAGCCTCTGCCGTGACACAGCCGCCCGACGTTTCCCCCAATGGGCCGGTCGGGACGATTTCTGGAGGCTGCTGGCGAAAAGTACCGCCCGCAAGGTCGTTGCCCAACAGCGTTGGTTGCATCGGCAAAAACGAGGCGATGGCAAGGTGCGAGGAGAGTCGGCGTTGATCGATGATCACCCGTCACGGGCTTGCACCGGCCTCGACCAGATGCTCGAGTCGGCGGCTACACCAGGTTTCGCTGCTGGAATCAGTGGACTGTATCCGCACCTTCGCAACCATTTGCCTGACGGTTCACTGAAGGCAATCGCCATGATGAAGCTAGAGGGATACACCAATTAAGAGATTGCCGACCAGTTGGGCGACCCATGACGCACCGTCGAAAAGACAGTCGCTCGGATCGGGCGGAAATGGCAGTACGCCTTGCAGGATCATCCGCGATCAACGGCTCCCTTTCCATCAGGACCTCACCATGACTAGTTACTTCCGTCGATTTCTCATCATTGTCGTTGCGAGCCTGTCGCTACCCTCCGCGGCGCTGCTCGGTGACGAGCCGGCGCCGCCGAAATCGAGTGACCAACTCTTTGCGGAGCGCGACGCTGAATACAAAAAGCTCCTTCAGTTGATCCAGCAGAAGGATACTGGTTCGGCGATCGACACGGCCCACGAGGTAGCCCGCATTGATCGGTTGCTACTGGAGTGGGTGCGTCGGGACGCGCCGGGTAAGCAGGACGTATTGGTGGCGGCCAGCGCGCGGCTGCAAAACGTATTGGCTTGGCTCGCTGAACGATACGAAGAGAGTGGGCAGTTTGATCAATTGATTCAAATGCGGCGCGAACTTGTCCAGCTGAACGAGGAAGCGTTTGGCAAGGACCACTGGAAGTCGATCGATGCACGCTTGGCACTGAAGGAGGCGAAGCAGCTTGCCGAGGCGACGCCCGCGCAACGTCAAGCACGGACCAAAGCCCAACGCCTATTCCAGCAGTGCCTTGCACTGGGTAAGCAGGGGCGCTTCGGGGAGGCGATCAACGTGGGCCACCAAGTTGCCGAATTGCAGAAGGCGACCTTGGGAGAACGGCACACCGATTATGCCGCAACCCTTAACTACCTGGGCTGGCTGAACCATCATGGCGGCAACTTTCCCGAAGCGCAACGTTTGTATCTTCAAGCGGCTGAGAGCCGTAAAGAAACGCTAGGCGAGGACCATCCGGCCTATGCCACTAGCGTGAATAACCTCGGCGCCGCGCACGAGTCCCGTGGCCAGTATGCCGAGGCCGAGAAGAGTTTCCAGCGGGCCTTGGAGCTTCGGCGCAAGGTTCTCGGGGTCGGACACCCCGACTACATCGGCAGCCTCAACAACTTGGGATATCTGTACCGGTCCATTGGTGATTACGCGCGGGCCGAGCCGCTCCTGATTGAAGCAACTCAGCGGTACCGGGAGACCGTCGGCGAGATGAACCAGGATTATGCGAACAGCCTGGCAAATTTGGCCAATGTGTATATTGAGTCCGGATTGTATCGCCGTGCCGAGCCACTTCTTAGAAGGTCCCTGGAGATTCTGCAGACAACCTTGGGGCCACAACATCCGTTTGTAGGCGTGTCGATGTGCAACCTCGGCAGGGTGTATTTTCAGTTGGGAGACGTCGCTCGTGCAGATCAGCTTTTTCGACATAGCGGGAGGATTATCCAAGCAACCTTGGGAGTCGAGCATCCCAGCTACGCAACGTTGCTGAGCAACCAAGCCCATCTCGCCGCTAGTGTCGGGGACGATACGCGTGCGGAGATGTGCGCTCGACGGGCCTTGGTCGTCCGAGAAACGACGCTTGGCAACAAGCATCCAGACTACGCGCACGCCTTGATGGACATTGAGCAACTCATGGATATTTCCCCGGAGATTCGAGAGCAGCTTCTCGATGAAGCGCGTCAGGTGTTGGAACAGTCCGTCGGAAGAAAGCATCCGGACTATGCCGCATGCCTCGGTAGACTCGCGCGCGTGTACATAGCCAACGGGGATCTCAAAAAGGCTGAGGCGACGGCCAGCGACTCCCGCGCGATAATAGAGGAAACGGCTGGCTCTACTCATGCGGAGAACATCAGCTCCCTTTCGACGCTGGCAGCTATTTACACTCGAACTCCGGGCAAGTTGGACCAAGCCATCTCGCTGCGAGAAAGGGTAAGGGCACTGGTGAGAGAGGTAATGGGAGCGGACTCTCTAGAATACGGCAGATGCCTTATTCAGCTTGCACAACTGCACGATGCCCGAGGTGAGTCGGAGATCGCACACGACATGTACCAAGATGCTTTACGGATCACGCGGGAAGCCCTGGAGGATTCCGCCGTGATCCAGTCGGAGCGAGAGCAGCTGGCCATGGCTCAGGCCTTCAGGTACCAGCTTGACTGCTTCTTGTCGTTCGCCATCAGGCATCCGGAAGCAGTGACCGACGCTTATCGCGAGATGCTGACCTGGAAAGGCGCCATCCAGGTCCGACAGCGTGCCATACGCGAGGCCGCCACGAACCCGAGCGCAATTCCAGTGCTGAACGAATATCAGGAAACAGCAACGCGTCTCGCCTCTCTCTCGCGTGCTCTTCCCGAACCTCGGAAACGGCCGGCGTGGCGGCAACAACTCAACAACTTGACCATCTTCAAGGAAAGGCTTGAATCTCGTCTGAGCGAGGAGAGCGCTGAATTCAGGGCAGCGCAAACACCGGTCGCGTTGGAGGCTTTAGTGGCGGCGATGGCGGAGGACACCGTATTGGTGGATTTCATCGTTTCGAGGGCCGTGGTGGATGACGAAAGCGGCGAAACGCCGGGCGTAGTCAAGCCGATACTGTTGGCTTTCGTAGTCCGCCCAGAGAGGACCGTCAGGCTGATTAATCTGGGCTTGATGGAACCGTTAGGAAAGGCCATTGACACGTGGCGCGAGACGTTCGGGGAATCTCCTGGCAGCGCGGAAGCTGGCCGATTGCTTCGCGACAAGATCTGGGAGCCGATTGAACCAGAACTCGACGGCGCCCGTCTTGTGCTATTGTCACCTGACGGTGAATTAGGACGGCTTCCATTCGCAGCGCTGCCGGGTAGGCAACAAGACACTTACGTCGTTGAAGAGTATCGTCTGGCCACTGTGCCTATTCCTCAACTGATACCGGACCTCGCCCGGGAAGGAGATGGTGACCCTGCCCATCCCACACTCTTGCTTATCGGTGATGTCGACTACGCCAATCGAACGGAAAGCAGTTCAAGTCCCGACACGCCCTTCGATGGACAAAGTACCTCCCTCATCCGGGGTGACGAAGAGTTTCAACGATTGCCGGCCACTGCAGAAGAAATATCAGTGCTCGAAACGCTTTTCCGCAGCCAGATGCAACGCGCCGAGACGGACTCTCCCGACTCGGTTGTCTCATTGACAGGCACGAAGGCCACCGAAGACGCTTTTCGCGATGCCGCCGGTGATTGCTCGATTCTGCATCTGGCGACACACGGCTTCTTCGCTGACCCAACGATACCGTCCGCCATGCAGCCCACCGGTCAGGATTCCTTCACGCAAGTCCGCGACATTGATACCCTCCTGCGCGGACTGAACCCCGGCCTGTTATCGGGACTCGTCCTGGCCGGCGCGAATCGCGAAGCTAACCCGAACGAAGACGACGGCATTCTGACGGCCGAGGAGATCGCCACCCTGGCGCTCGATAACGCGGAACTTGTAGTCCTCTCGGCATGCGACACCGGCCTGGGGCCGGTCGCCGGTGGCGAGGGACTTCTCGGCGTCCAGCGGGCCTTCCAGGTCGCCGGGGCGAGAACGTCGGTGGCGAGCCTGTGGAGCGTCGACGATCGGGCGACTCGCCTCTTGATGGAGACCTTCTACCGGAACTACTGGGAAGAAGGCATGACGAAGTTGGACGCCCTACGGGCTACACAACTGGCAATGCTTCGACATCCCGAGGCCTTGCAGGGCCACCCGGAGGCGATCCGCGGGGCGGTGAGACTGGACTCGGGGGAGGAGCCCGAGGGAGACGCCCACAAACGCCTTTCCCCCCGCTACTGGGCCGCCTTCATCCTCAGCGGTGATTGGCGATGAGTCACCGGCGACGGCAAGAGACATTGATCGACACCTCCATGGCAAATGAACCGACGGCGACTGGCGCAACCCGACTTTTCGGTTATTGTGGCCTATCGTGAAGATCATCGATGAGGTGGACGCCCATAGGATCCGCAGTCAGCCTGACCACGGATGTTATCGAAACTCTGGAGATTTTGGACCATGAAGCCAAGTGGGAATCACATTCGCGCCGGCGGGGCCCCACTGTGGTGGCTTGGCCTCTTCGCTTTGTTCCTCGTGCTCGCCGACCCGCTGCTGGCCGCGGAAGGCGGACGCCGCCATCTCGCACTGCTTGTCGGATGCACTCAGTACCAGAATGAGTATTTGCCGGCCCTTTATGGGCCGGAGAACGATGTCAAACGATTCTGCGACCTGCTCTTGGCTAGCGAAGCTGAACTGGGATTCACCAAGGCGGACATCCAATGTCTAGCTGGCTGGCCGGATGATCCCGCCGGCCGGCCCACCCATGCGAATATCGTTGCCGCGTTTCAACGGCTGATCGACCAATCCGACTCCGGCAAGCAGATCGTTATCCTCATGGCTGGACATGGTGTGCAAGTGCCAATCTCCGACCGGGATGATTCGCTCGACGCCGGTCACTCAGAACCGGACGGTATGGATGAGGTCTTCCTGCCGGCCGACGTTGGTTCGTGGCGGGAGCCGGACGGGCTGGACCGTGCGATTCGCGACGACCAGATTGCTCAGTGGCTCGATGCGATGAGAGACCGTGGCGCCGATGTGTGGATCATATTCGATTGCTGCCACAGTGGGAGTATGTCGCGCGGGTCGGAGCAGTTGGAACGTCCGCGAGGCGTGCGTCCCCAAGCGTTGGGCATCCCAGACGATGCGATTGCCCGTGGCTGGCGGCTCGCGTCCACCGCACCGACCGCTGAGCGGACACGAGGCACTTCCGCCTTGGAGAAGAGCATGCTCCAGTTGACGCCCAGGCTGGGCGAGCGATCCAAGGGCAGCCTCGTTGCCTTTTACGCGGCGCAACCTTGGGAGACGGCTCCGGAGCTTCCCCTTCCGGAAGGCGTGGCTCCCGTTCAAGAGCATTATTGCGGCTTGCTAAGCTACACATTGGCCGAATCCCTGCTTCAGGTCAAACGACCGATGTCCTATCGCGATCTCGCCCGACGAATTGTTGCCCGTTATCGTGCCGACCGGCATAGTCGGCCCCCGACGCCCGTTTTCGAGGGCGATCTCGACCGCCGGGTACTCGGCATCGAACGGTGGCCGTCGGCCCAGATTGTTCTCCAGCATCGTGACGGTCAACTGCAACTGAGCGGCGGCGCCCTGCTTGGCCTGACACCCGGCTCAATCCTCGCCGTGCAACCGCCGATGGGTAATGCCGAGCGGGCGGACACGGTGCTCGGCTACGTCCGCGTGGTGAGTGTAACACCGGTTACGGCCGAGGTGGTACCATCCGAATTCAATGGCCATGCCGCAGTTCCCGCGGCCGATCTGCCCGAGTTAAGCTGTTGCCAACTCATCTCTCGTGAGTTTGGCGATATGCGGATCACGGTCGCCGTGCCCGAGATTACATCAAGACAGCCAACCGGACAACCAATTCCACAGTCACTGATTCCCCGAACGTTGGAGTCGATGCCGGACGAGGTCCGAGCCTTGATCAATGTGGTCAAGGATGAAGATCAGGCCGAGTGGGTATTGTGCCAAACAACGCCCGAGCAGGCGCGCGAGCGGTACGGTCTCCAACTGAAACGTGACTCGGTGCTCTTATTGCAGGCGGGCAACCGTTCACAACCAACGCGCCATTCGCCCCCGACGGATCCATTCCGGCAGGCAACCGCAACTCGAAAGATCGGCGGCCGCTATCCGTCGAACGATGCACGTCACCTGGCCGCGGCGCTCGCCCGCGATCTTCCGAAGATCTTTCGATGGCAGAACATTTGGCGAATCGCCGGCACCATGCCTGATGGCTCGGAAAGCGATCGGGGAAGGCTGCGATTGGACGTGGTGAAATTGAAGCATGCGCGAGATCAGTCCGGCGGCGAACCACTGGACGAGAGCTTCGTCCGGCCAGGTCAGGTGCTTGAGTACCGGTTCGAAAACGATAGTGACGACGACCTGTGGGTCACCGCACTATTCCTGGATGCCAACTTTGGCATCGAAGTCTATCGGTCGGGCAGCCTCCGCTCGGGTCGCGATTGGCGGCCAATCCGAGTGATGATCACCGACGAAGCCGTCGGCCCGGAAGGAATCGTCGTTTTCGCGACGCCGATCTCCGTATGCCGCCAGGAGCCCGCCTTTTCGTTCCTGGAGCAGCAACCGTTGGGTGTCGTCGATCCCGCCACCCGCTCGGCCGCCACGCCCCCCGCGACTCCCTTTGAACGACTGCTGAGAGCAGCGGCCGTGCAATCGGGAACTCGCGGCGGGCGCCTTCTTGCGGCGCCAAGTAATCCAACTGTTATCTCACGATCTTGGGTCACCGTGAATTCTGCCAACTCGCAACAAGATGCTGCAACGAAACGACAAAGATGACTCCGCTGGCCGCACTTCGGTGTAATTGTCACACCTCGGAGAGCAACGAAGGGTTATTTTGGCCGGACAGATAGGCCTTGACGGCTTGGGCGAGATCCTCGAAGGGGGGCGACTTTGTTGCCGACAAGTTTCGATCAGCGTGAGCATCGTTTCGACGAGCCGACGGCCCACCGCGTTTCTGTGTCACCGGAATTTGCCGAGAGGCATGCCCGACGCAGTCGACGATTGGCCGTGGAGCGCAGCGCTGCGCCCAGGGCATTGACGCGGAACTCGGTGAGGAAGTCGTCCTCGGTCAGCCGCTGCAGGCTGCGGAGGTTGATCGTCCCCACGGCGTAGACCAGCCCGTCGCAAAAATCACCCGCCTCGTCGGCGACCCGTGTAAAAAGGTCCGGATCGGTGACGTCGCCCACGGTGAACCCCGCATCCATTTCCTCGGCGAGGCTTGTGAGCCGCTCCCGGTCACGGGCGACCAAGTGGACCCGGTCGCCGCGGGCGCTGAGCCGGCGCGCCAACGCGCCGCCGATCCCGCCCGATCCCCCGTAGATGATGATTTGACGTGTCATCGCATGTTTCCTTTTACATTCATGCTTTGCGGTGTTGACAACGAATCGCGCTGCCGAAGAATCGCGCCGCCGACCGTGCGGCCCTTGTCGAAGACGGCGACCGGGACGCCGTGGGCAACCTGCGCCCATTCCCTCGGTTCCAACCCCTTCTCGACACGCTGATTGCTGCCCGGCGTCTTCCCGACAACCTCTTTCGCGTTCGTCGCTCGGTAACCGTTCACGGGGTCGCGGTAGGGACGGCCCTTTCGGGCCGCCCCCCGCACAGATCCGTACGTGAGGAATTACCTCATACGGCTCCTACTTTGGGTTTGGTAACGATCAGTCGCTGTTCGGGATAGGGGTGC